>Ga0335085_10002836_pt1 | contig 31467 bp, 32 predicted proteins | sample Lox_Sample_45_FD_206712 | JGI IMG/M metagenome (GOLD analysis project Ga0335085, IMG submission 206712) | Soil microbial communities from Loxahatchee National Wildlife Refuge, Florida, United States - Lox_Sample_4.5 | ecosystem: Environmental > Terrestrial > Soil > Wetlands | place: USA... | reverse complement strand
GCTGTTCGGGACCGACTACCCGCTGCTGACCCCGGAGCGCTGGCTGCGCGATTTCGAGCTGCTCGAGATCAAGCCCGAGGTCCGGCCCAAGATCCTCAAGCACAACGCGGCCCGCCTCCTCGGCCTCGGCGGCGGCCCAGGCTAGACGGCCCAGGCTAGACGGCTGAGCGTGCCGCGAGGGCCCGGCGCAGGTCCTCGACCTGATCGGCCAGGAGACGGCGCAGCGAGCTGCCCAGGCCGCCGGCCTCCAGGCACCGCTCGGCCGCCTGCACGGCGGCCGCCTCCGCGGCGTGATGAGGGAAGCCGTGCCGCCCCCAGATCCGGGCCAGCGCCCCGTCCAGCGCGGGCAGCTCGGCGAAGTACCTGGGCACGTAGCCGGCCAGCAGCTTCGCCTGATCGGCCTGCCAGAACCCCTCGGCGGTCGCGGCCAGCTCGTACCCGGACCCCGTCCCCTCCCGCAGGACCGTCCAGGCGGCCTGCTTGGCGCGGGCGTCGGGGAGCGCGGCGCGGCAGCGCGCCGCGCCCAGCTGGGCGTCCGGGTCACCGGAGCTCGCGGGATCCCGTCCCGCCTCGTGCTCGATCTCGGCCCGGCTGGCGGCGCCGAGCGCCGCTAGCCGCAGCATGATCCGCCAGCGGAGCCGGGCATCGAGGTCAGGTCCTCCCGGTACCCGCCCGGCGGCCAGCCAGGACCACAGGGCGGAGACGTCGTCCGGGCCCGACGCGCTGTCGATCAGCCCGCGCACGGCGACCAGCCGCAGCTCGCCGCCACCTGCTGGCCCGGGATGGGCGGCCGGGTGCGGGCTGAGCAGGTCCCGGCACAAGGAGGTGAGGTCCGCCAGCGCGGCGGCCCGCTGCCCGGCGGGCAGGTAGCGGTCGGCGACCGTCCAGCGGGCGTAGCCGATCACGTGCCCGGCGATGGAGCTCTCGGTCTCGGCGGGCAGGTGCCTGGCCGCCAGGCCGAGGTACTCCCGCGGCGCGAGCTCCCCGTCCCGGACCAGGTCGCGGACGCTGGTCCAGGCGACCGCGCGGCTGAGCGGATCGGGGAGACGGCCGAGGCAGGCCGCCAGGGCATCCCGCGAGGCGGGATCGAGCCTGACCTTGCAGTAGCTGAGATCGCCGTCGTTCGGCAGCAGGAGCGCGGGGTCCGGGCGGACCGCCGCGGCCGGCAGCACCACCGCGCGCGCGCCGGCCGGCACCGTGACCGGGAACCGGCCGCGCAGCGTGAGCCCGTCCGCTCCCTCGTCGTACACCCCGATCAGCAGCTGGTGCGGCCTGCCGCCGTCGTGGCTGACGCAGCCGACCAGGCCCGGCGCCGCCGGGCGGCTCACCGACAGGGTGTCCACGCCGGCGCTGCGCAGCCAGGACGCGGCCCACTGGCCGACGTCGGCCCCTTCGCCGGCCGCGCGGTCCAGGCAGCCGAGCAGGTCCTCCAGGGTCGCGCTGCCGAACCGGTAGCGCGCGAAGTAGTCGTTGACCCCGGCCAGGAAGGCCGGCCAGCCCAGCCAGGCGACCAGCTGGCGCAGCGCCGCGGCGCCCTTGGCGTAGGAGATGTCGTCGTAGCTGGCCAGGGCGCTGTCGGTGTCGGGAACGGCCGGCGGTTCCGGGGCGACCGGGTGGGTGGACGCCCGCTGGTCCGCGTCGTAGCCGCGGACCTTGCGGTCCAGCGCGCAGGCGGCCCACGCCCCGGAGAACGCGGTCGCCTCCGCCAGCACCTTGAAGCCGAGGAACTCGGCGAACGACTCGGCCAGCCACACGTCGTTCCACCAGCGCATCGTGACCAGGTCGCCGAACCACATGTGCGCCATCTCGTGCGCGATCACCACGGCCCGGGTCTGCCGTTCGGCCGGGGTCACGGCGGACGGGAACAGGAACTCGTCCCTGAACGTCACGCAGCCGGGGTTCTCCATCGCCCCGGCTTCCAGCTCGGGCACGAAGGCCTGGTGGTAGGAGCCGAACGGGAAGGGCTCGGCGAAGATCTCCAGGTAGCGGTCGAAGCAGGCCCGGGTGACGGCGAGGATCTCCGGGGCGTCCCGCTCCAGGCGGCCGGCCAGCGACTGCCTGGCGTGCAGGCCGAACGGGATGCCGCGGTGCCCGGTGGTGATGCTGTGGTACGGCCCGGCTACCAGCGTGACCAGGTACGGGGAAATCGGCGGGGTAGCGGCGAGCTCCCAGCGACCGGGCCCTCCGGTCCCGCCGGTCCCGGTCCGGCGGGCCGGGCCGTTCCCGATCACCGTCCACGGCCCGGGCGCGGTGACCGCCGCGCTGACGGGCGCCTTCAGGTCCGGCTGGTCGAAGGCCGCGAAGACGCGCTGGGCGTTGTCCAGGCCGCCGTGCAGGGCGAGGTACGTCCGGCCGTCGGCGGGATCGGTGAAGCGCTGCAGGCCCGCCCCGGTCCGGGAGTACGGCATGTCCGCCTCGACCCGGAGCTCGTTGGCGGCCCGCAGGCCGGCCAGCGGCAGCCGGTTCCCGGCCAGCGCGGCCGGGTCCAGGTCGCGTCCGTTGAGGACGGCCCGGCGCAGCCGGGCCGGGCGGAGCTCGGCGAAGCTGGCCGCGCCGGGGACGCGGCAGCCGAACCGGATGGTGGTGACCGAGCCGAACACGTCGCCGCCGCCGGTCAGGTCCAGCTCGACGCGGTAGCGCCGGACGTCGATGAGCCGGGAACGCTCCTGCGCTTCGGCGTACGTCAGCGAGGTCAACCGGGCTCCCGGCGGTCAGCGTAGTCCGGACAGCGGCCAACTTACCCGGTCAGCAGGCCCGGCCGGCCCGGCGTCCCGGTTCAGTATCTCGGTTCAGCCACGAATCAGCGTCAACTCTGTATGGGTCTTGCCCGGCCTCCGGCACCGCTCTTGAATGAGGATTCATGCCGGAACCTCCTGCTGGTATTGGCGAGGAAATTGGTTCATGAATCCAGATTCAGTACTTGAGGTGCGTGGTGTGACGGTCCGTTTCGGCGGGCTGACCGCGCTCGATGCCGTCTCGCTCGCCGTCCCGCCCCGGCACGTCCTCGGGGTCATCGGCCCGAACGGCGCGGGCAAGACCACGCTGCTTAACGTCCTGTGCGGCTTCATCAGGCCCGACGCCGGCGAGGTGCGGTACGGCGGCCGCCGTCACGATGTCAGGCCGCACCGGCTGGCCGGCCTGGGCGTGGCCAGGACCCTGCAGGGCGTCGGCCTCTACGCCGGGCTGACCGCGCTGGAGAACGTCATGACCGGCGCGACCTGCCGGGCTTCGGCGGGCTTCTGGTCCGCCCTGATCTCGCTGCCGCGGGCCAGCCGCGACGAGCGCGCGCTGCGCGACATGGCGATGGCGGCGCTGCACCGGGTCGGTGCCGCGGACGCTGCCCAGGCCAGGCCCGGTGAGCTGCCGTACGGCATGCGGAAGCGGGTCGCGCTGGCGCGGGCGCTGGTCGCCAAGCCGGGCCTGATCCTGCTCGACGAGCCGGCCAGCGGCCTGGACGAGAGCGAGCTGGCCGAGCTCGGCGGGCTCATCCGCGACCTCGCCACCGAAGGATCCCTGGTGGTGGTCGAGCACCACATGGACCTGATGATGTCCGTCTGCGACTCGCTCGTGGTCCTCGACTTCGGGAAGGTGATCGCGACGGGAACTCCGCGCGAGGTCCAGGACAACCCGGCCGTGACCGCGGCCTACCTCGGCACCGCCCATGAGTAGCGATACGGCCCCCGCGACTCCGGCGCTGGCCGTCGAGGAGCTCACCGCCGGGTACGGCGGGGTCATCGCGCTGAACGGGGTCAGCATCTCGGCCGGGACCTCCGCGATCACCGCGGTGCTCGGCGCCAACGGCGCGGGCAAGACCACGCTGCTGCGGGCGGTCAGCGGCATGCTCAGGCCCCGCGCGGGCCGCATCCTGCTGGCCGGCGCCGACCTGGCCGGCCGCAGCCCCGAGCAGATGGTCAGGGCCGGGATCGCCCACGTGCCTGAGGGGCAGGGAGTGATCCCCGAGCTCACCGTGGAGGAGAACCTGCGGGTCGGCATGATGTCCTGGCGCCGGGCCCGGCCCCGCGCCGAGCGGGCGGCCGCGCTCGACGAGGCCTACCAGCGCTTCCCGCCGCTGGCCGCCAGGCGGCGCAAGCTGGCTTCCTCGCTGTCCGGCGGCGAGCGGCAGATGCTGGTCATCGCGCGGGCGCTGCTGGCCCGGCCCCGCGTGCTGCTGCTCGACGAGCCTTCCCTCGGCCTCGCGCCCCGGGTCATGGCCCAGGTCATGGACCTGGTGGTGCAGCTCAGCCGGGAGCACGGCATCACCATCGTCCTGGTCGAGCAGAACGCGCGCGGGGCCCTGGCGATCGCGGACCACGGCGTCGTGCTCAACCTGGGCCGGGTCGTCGCCGCCGCGGATGCCGCGACGCTCGGCGCCGACGTCGCGCTCCGTCACCACTACCTCGGGTTCTAGCCGCCTAGGAGCAGATACGTGGTTGAGTTCCTCCAGTTCACGCTCAACGGGATCGTCTTCGGGATGATCTACGCGGCCGTGGCGCTGTCCCTCGTGCTGATCTGGCGCGGTACCCGGCTGCTGAACTACGCCCAGGGCGCGATGGCGATGTTCACCACCTACGTGGCCATCGAGGTCATCTACCGCACCGGCTCCTACTGGGCCGGGTTCGCGGCCGCGCTCGCGGCCGGGGTCGTGCTCGGCGCGGCCTGCCAGCTCACCATCATCCGGCCGACCATGAACAAGCCGCCGCTCAACGCGGTCATCGTGACCATCGGGCTGCTCACCCTGCTCGAAGGGCTGGCCGGCATCTTCTTCGGCGGGCAGTACCGGTCGTTCCCGGCGGCGTTCTCCGTCACCGGGCTGAGAGCCGGCGGGACGCCGCTCGGCGTCTCGCGCTTCGACGTGTTCGTCACGCTGGCGGTCCTGGTCGTCACCGGCGCGCTGGCCGTGACGTTCAAGTACACCTCGGCCGGGCTGCGGATGCGCGCGGCCGCGTTCAGCACCACGATCGCCCGGCTATCAGGGATCCGGGTGGCGCGGGTGCTCACCGTCGGCTGGGCGCTCGCGGGCCTGCTCGGCGCGCTGGCGGGCGTGCTCGTCTCGCCGTCGACCTTCCTGTACCCGGACAGCATGGACACGATCTTCGTGTACGGCTTCACCGCCGCGGTGATCGGCGGCCTGGACAGCGCGGTCGGCTCGGTGATCGGCGGCCTGCTGCTCGGCCTGGCGCTCAGCTACGCGGGCGGCTACCTCCCCTCCGGCGCCAGCCTGGTGCCGGTGGTGGCGTTCGGCATCCTCGTCGTGGTGCTGATGATCAGACCCGGCGGCCTGTTCTCCGCGACCCAGGTCAGGCGGGTCTGACCATGCACACGTTCCCGCGCAGGCTCGGGGCCGCCGTGGCGGCGGCGGCCGTGGTCTGGTTCCTCTCCGTCCGGCTGGGCACGTTCCGGGATTACCAGATCGCCGAGGTGGCGGTCGAGGTCACGGCCGTGGCCGGGCTGTCCGTGCTGACCGGGCTCAGCGGTCAGATCTCGCTGGGCAACGGCGCCTTCATGGCCATCGGCGGCTACACGACGGCACTGCTCCTGCTGCATCTCAACTGGCCGTACATTGTCGTGCTGGTGCTGTCCGCCGCGGTCACTGCGGTGGCCGGCGGGATCGTGGGCGTGGCCGCCGCGCGGCTGCGCGGCCCGTACCTGGCCGGCGCCACCCTCATGCTCGGGGTCGCGCTGCCCGCGCTGGCCTCCGCTTACCAGGGGGTCTTCGGCGGCGACCAGGGCCTGAACGTCACCTTCACCGCGCCCGCCTTCCTCGGCGCGGCCTTCCCGCTGACCAGGTGGCAGGCCTGGGTCAGCACCGTGGTGGCGCTGGTCACCCTGCTGCTGCTGGCGAACCTGTGCTACAGCCGGATCGGCCGCAACTGGCGCGCGGTGCGGGACGACGAGGTGGCGGCCGCGCTCGACGGCGTGAACGTCGCCGTGACGCGCATCCTCGCGTTCGCGGTGAGCGCCATCTGCGCCGGCCTGGCCGGCTCGCTGCTGGCCATCGTGACCAGCCTGGTCGCGCCCGGGGCGTTCACGATCACCCTGTCGATCGCGCTGCTGACCGCGGCAGTGATCGGCGGCCTCGGCAGCCTGCCCGGCGCGCTGTGGGGCAGCCTGCTGATCGTCGTCGTGCCCACCTACATCACCGACGTGGCCACCAGCCACGGCCTGTCCAGCTCGGTCGGCTCCAACATCCCGATCGCCGTCTACGGCGCCGTCCTCATCGTCGTCATGCTCGCTTTCCCGCAGGGGATCCAGGGCGGGCTGCGCTGGATCCTCACCCTGTTCACCGGCCCTGAGCCGAGGACCCGCTTGTCCCGTGACGCCCCCGCACCCCACGTCACGCCGCCGGCCGACGAAGCGCCGGCCAGCCACCATGAGAAGGAAGGCACTCCTTGACATCCTCCCTGCTCGGCGGCAGGGATTCCAGCTACTCACATCCGGTTAGGAGGCAAGCAGTTGAGGTTCGCGGTTCACGGGCCGGGTGATCCCGTCGCCTCCCCGCGCAGTCACGGCGTGCCCCGCCGCGATATTCCTGGCTGCATTCACGTCAGCATTGCCGGCGAAACCGCAGGCAGTGCACCGGAAGACGGCTTGGCTCTCGCGCGACTTCGGATCCACTTGCCCGCAGGCCGAGCAGCGCTGACTCGTGTACTGCGGCTTAATTCTCTCTATTCGGCCCGGAGCTTTCTCCTCGAGGCGGCGTACCAGCAGACCCCATCCAGACCGGAGGATTTCACGGTTGAGCCCGGTCTTCTGGCGTACATTCCGGCCGGGACTGTCCGGTGTGCCTCTCGCAGACCGAGTCATGTTCTTGATCATGAGGGCTTCGATCCTGATCAGGTCGTACCTGCGGGCGAGGTCTGTGCTGACCTTTTCAGCCCAATCCTTGCGCCGGTCCGTCTCCCGAGCGCGCAACTTGGCGACGGCACGCTTCACCCGGTTGCGGTTTACCGAGCCCTGCTTGGTGCGGGCGAGCTTGCGCTCCAGGCGACGCAAGCGCTTGCGCTCTTCTCTGGTGAGGCCTGCTATGTGCAGCAACTCACCCGTAGACAGCGCGGCGGGTACCGCTATACCGCGGTCGATTCCGACAACTTCGTTATTGCCAGGTGCCGGGATCGGGTCTGGAATGGCCGCGAAAGCGACATGCCAGCGTCCGGCTCTGTCCGAGGTCACCCGGTAAGACTTCGCGCCAGGCACCACGCGGGACCATCGGAACCGGACCCATCCCACCTTTGGAATCCAAACTACGCCGGATTTTCGGCTGAGCCGACGTACATGCTCGGGCTTAAGTGCGACAATCCGGAACCCCTCGTCCCGCCCAGCCTTGCGCCAGGACGGCCGACGTGCCGGGTTTCTCGGGTCGATGAATGCGGACATCGCGTGGGCGAAGTCCCGCAGGGCCTGTTGCTGAACCATCTGCGAGCCTGCAGCCAGCCACGGATGCTCCGCCCGCGCCTGGGTGAGCTGCCTGCACTGTTCCAGGTAGCTCGGAGCATTCGCCCGGCCCGGGCGCCAGTGCAAGTGCTGCTCCACCGCGAGATTCCACACATACCGGGCATGCGAGCAGTGATCCTGCAGCAACGCTTCCTGATCAAGCGACGGAAGCAGGCGATATCTGGCCACACAAACACGCTAGCGAATAGCACCGACAATTCTAGGGAGGTGAAGCGGCGTTTACTCGCGGTATCAAGCCGGGATCTAAACGTCGCGAAACTTATGAGAAAGACTCATCGTCTGCCCTGGCAGGCTGCGGCGGTCGTGGCCGTGGCCAGTCTTGCCGTCGCCGCCTGCTCTTCGGGCTCGGGCTCAGGTTCCGGGTCGGGCTCGGGCTCGGGCAGCTCGAACGCCGCGCTGACCGCGTCCGCGCCCGGCATCACCCCGACCCAGATCACCATCGGCAGCCACCAGCCGCTCACCGGCCCGGCCGCGCCCGGTTACAGCGAGATCGCGCCCGCCTCGGCGGCGTACTTCGCCTACGTCAACGCGCACGGCGGGGTGAACGGGCGCAAGATCGTCTACAAGTACCTCGACGACGGCTACAACCCGACCAAGACGGCGTCGGTCGTGCGCCAGCTGGTGCTGCAGGACAGCGTGTACGCCATTTTCGACGGCCTCGGCACGCCCACCCACCTGGCCGCGGAAAGCTTCCTCAACGCGCAGAAGGTGCCCGACGTGTTCGTCGCGTCCGGCTGCGAGTGCTGGAACGACCCGGCGAAGGCCCCGCAGACGTTCGGGTGGCAGCTCGACTACGTGCGGGAGGGCAAGATCCTCGGCCAGTACGTGAAGCAGCACTTCGCGGGCAAGAAGGTCGGGTTCTTCTACCAGAACGACGAGTTCGGCCAGGACGGGGTCAAGGGCCTGCTCGACGAGCTCCCGGCCTCGATGGTGGTCAGCAAGCAGACCTACGACCCGACCAACACCAACATCGGCTCGGCGGTCGCCGCCCTGCGCGCCTCCGGTGCCCAGGTGGTCATCGCGTACTCCATCCCGGCGTTCCTCGCGCTGTTCAAGCTCAACGCCCTCAAGCTGGGCTTCAACCCCACGCTGGTCGCCAGCGACGTCGGCACCGACCCGATCACCCTGTCCGGCCTGCTCGAGTCGTTCGCCAAGCAGGGCGGCGCGAAGGTCAACGGCAGCCAGCTCATCGAGGGAATCATCAGCGACGGCTACCTGCCTTCGCTCGGCTCGACCGACAACAGCTGGATCGCGCTGTTCAAGAAGATCCACGACCAGTACGACGCCAAGGCGCCGTTCGACGGCAACGTGCTGTACGGCGAGGCGGTCGGCTACACGTTCGTGCAGGCCATGCTCAAGGCGGGCCGCAACCCGACCAGGGCCGACCTGATCTCGGCCATCCAGGGCGGCCTGCCGCAGGGACCCGCGGTGGCACCGTACTCTTACTCATCGAGCGACCACATGGGCATCACCGGGGCCTACGTCGGCGTTATCCATAATGGCCAGCTCGTGCAGCAAGGGCCGGTCCTGACGACGGACGCGTCCGCGTCGGGGGCCATCACCACGTACTCGGGATCCGAGCAGCAGGCGCCAGCGAGTGGCATCCCGTCACCCTGACGCCGTATCGGCCATCCCGGGCTGAAAGAGGGCGGGGATCCAGCCGATATGACTGCGGAAACCAGCCCGCGCGCGCGGGCCAGGGGGGGACGGGGGGGCGGGCAGCCCCCCCGTGATCGGGGGGCCCAGGGGGGTCGTCCCCCCGGACAGATACTGCTCCTGAGGGCGGCCGAGGAGCTGTTCGGGGAGCGCAGCTACCACCGGACGACGGTCGCGGACATCTGCGCCCGCGCGGGGATGGCCACCGGGAGCTTCTACTCCTACTACCAGTCCAAGGCGGAGATCTTCGCCGCCGTGGTCCGGGCCATCAACGACGACCTCAGGCAGGCCATGAGGACCGCGCTCGAGCAGACCGAGGGCGGCCAGCGGGCCCGGGAGCGCGCCGCCTTCCGGGCGTACTTCGACATGCTGTCCCAGCGTCACTGGATCGACCGCATCGTCCGCGAGTCCGAGTTCATCGACCCGGCCCTGTTCCGCGAGTACTACGAGCACCTGGCCCGCGGTTACGCGCGGGGCGTGCGGGCGGCCCAGATCGCCCGCGAGGTGGACGCGCGCTACGACCCCGAGGTGATCGCGTTCGCCTACACCGGCATCGGCAACTTCGTCGGGATGCGCTGGGCCGACTGGACGGCCGGCGGCCGGGTCCCTGACGACGTGCTCGACGACGTGCTCGAGCTCCTGTCCCGCGGCCTGGCCCCCCAATCCGGATAAGTCCGGCTGAACCCACGGGTGTGGACAACCTTGTGGAGCCCGTTCCGTGGACAGCGGGCAGCTAGCCGCGGGCCGCGGGCGGCAGCCAGGCCGGGTCGGCCGGCGGCCAGTCCAGCGGATTCGGGCCGAGGGCGGTGAGCTCGGCCAGCTGCATGGCGCACCACGGCGAGACGGGCAGTCGGCCTGACCGCGCCCCCTGGCAGAAGTCCTCCCAGTTCAGCCACCTGATCTCGGCGACCTCGGCGGGATCGGGCTCGGCCGGGAACGGCGACGGGCCGGCGTAGGCGGCGTAGACCGGGCAGAGCTCGTTCTCCACCACCCCGTTCATCACTGCCTGGTAGCGGAACCGGGGCAGGATGAGCTCGAGCCGGACCGGGCCGATCCCGAGTTCCTGCCGCAGCCGCCGCGCGATGCTGCCGGGCAGGGCCTCGCCCGGCAGCGGGTGCCCGCAGCAGGTGTTGGTCCACACGCCGGGGAAGGTCCGCTTCGACTCGGCCCGCCTGGTCAGCAGGAACTGGCCGGCCTCGTCGAACAGGTAGCAGGAGAACGCCAGGTGCAGCGGCGTGCGGTCGTGATGCACGGCCGCCTTGTCGGCGGTGCCGCTGGCGTAGCCTGCTTCATCCAGGAGGACGACGCTTTCCAAAACTGGTTCCTGCCTGTGGGGCGCCGGGAAACGGGGCAGGCTGAACCCTACCTGACCTGGCAGGCGGCCGGGACGGTGACGCGCTTCAGGTTGACGCCCACGTCAGGGACGGCCGGGGCGGCGTAGTACACGTCCCGGCCCCAGACGCCGATCACGTCGTCCTGGGCCGGGCGGGGCAGCGGGATCGCGGCCAGCTTCTTTCCGGTGACCGGGTTGGCGCAGTAACTGGCGTCCTCCTCCGGCCCCGCCCGGAGCACCCAGGCCAGCCCGTCGGCTACCACGACGCGGATCCCGTTGCTGCCCTCCACGGCGGTGCCGCCGGCCGGGGCGAGCGTCCTGGTGCTGTACCGCTGGACGAAGCCCTGCATGCCGGTGGGCTGCGCGGCCCACACGCCGGAGCCGATGACCCCGCCGATATCGGCCGCGGTCACCCCTACAGTGGCGCGCGAGGCGAGCAGCGCGCCGCTGACCGGGTCGCGGCGTTGTATCGAGCCCCGGCCGCCGCTGTCGGCCACGCTGACGATCAGGACCGAGCCGGAGGAATTGCCGGCCATCGAAGTGCTGAACCCGCCGGGCAGGTCGATGACCTTCTCCGGCTTCCCGGTCCGCGGTGACACCCGGACCAGCCGGTCACCGGCGACCGCCCACAGGGCGCCGCCCGCGACCGACAGGTGGTTGCCGAATCCGCTGGAGTTCAGGTACTGGCCGTTGCTGATGGGCAGCTTCCCGGTCACCGCCAGGGTGCGCGGGTTCATCCGCAGCAGCGTCTCCTGCGTGGTGGCCAGCAGCGCCCACAGTGATCCGCCCGCGGCCTGCGGCGCGCTGATGTAGCCGGTACCGAACGTGTGCGTGGCCTCGATCCGGCCGGTGACCCGGTCAGCCCGGACCAGCGTGGTGGACGGCACGTTGCGCACGGTCTTGTTCTGCCAGGTGACGTAGAACCGGCCGCCGGTCACGGTCACGTACGGCTGGTTCAGTACGCGGCCGAATACCCCCTGCGGGTCGACGGCGCGGACCGTGCTGGCCACCTCCGCCGAGCCCGGGACCTGGCCCGAGACCGGGACTTGGGCCGGGGCCGCCGCCCCGGCCCGGCCGCAGCCCGCCAGGAGCAGGCACAGCGCGCTCAGCGCGGCGAACAAGATAGCCGCCCGGGCCAGGACGCGGGCGGCCGGCGCGTTCGTGACCTTCATGACCCTATGGACGCCCGACGGTGCCCGCCGGTTGGGATCAGTGTGAGTCGCGGCCCACCTCGTGCCCGCTCGCGCCGACCAGGAAGTCCAGGTCGGCGCCGGAACTGGCCTGCTGCACGTGCTCGCTGTACAGATAGGTCCAGCCCCGGGTGGCGTGCGGCGCCGGCGGCTGCCACTGCGCCCGGCGCCGGTCCAGTTCCTCCTCGCCGACCTCCAGGGTCAGCGCGCGGGCCGGCACGTCCAGGGTTATCCAGTCGCCGGTCCTGACCAGGGCCAGCGGGCCGCCCGCGGCGGCCTCGGGGGCGACGTGCAGCACGACCGTGCCGTAGGCGGTGCCCGACATCCGGCCGTCGCAGATCCGCACCATGTCGGTGATCCCGCGGAGCAGCAGCTTCCTGGGCAGCGCCACGTTGGACACCTCGGGCATGCCCGGGTAGCCGCGCGGGCCGCAGTACCTGATGACCAGCACGGTGTTCTCGTCGACGTCGAGGTCGGGGTCGTTCGAGACGGCGTAGTACTCCTCGGGGGAGTCGAAGACCAGGGCCGGGCCCCGGTGCTTGAGCAGGTGCGGCGTGGAGGCCGACTGCTTGATCACCGCGCCCTCCGGGGCCAGGTTGCCGCGCAGCACCGCGGTGCCGGTGCCGGCCGCCTGGAACGGGTCGGCCAGCGCCTTGATCACCTCACGGTTCCAGCACTGCGCGTCGGCTACGTTGTCCCCGACGCCGGCCCCGGTGACGGTGATCGCGCCGGCGTGCAGCAGGCCGGCCTCGGCCAGCTCGCGCATCACGGCGGGCAGGCCGCCGGCGTAGCAGAAATCCTCCATCAGGTACTTCCCGCTGGGCTGGAGGTTGACCAGGGTCGGCACGTCGCGGGCCAGCGCGTCGAAGTCCTCGAGCGCCAGCGGCACGCCCAGCCGCCCGGCGATGGCCAGCAGGTGGACCACGGCGTTGGTGGAGCCGCCGATGGCCGCGTTCACCCGGATCGCGTTCTCGAACGCCTGCCTGGTCATGATGGCCGAGGGCCGCAGGTCCCGCTCGACCAGGTCCACGATGACCTGCCCGGCCCGCTGCGCGGTCTCGTACCGGCGGGAGTCGACGGCCGGCCAGGTCGCCGAGTAGGGCAGCTGCATGCCCAGCGCCTCGGCCACCGAGGCCATGGTGGACGCGGTGCCCATGGTCATGCAGTGCCCGTCGGAGCGGGACATGCAGCTCTCGGCGAAGTAGCACTCCTCCTGGGTCATCCGCCCCGCGACCAGGTCCTCTTCCCACCGCCAGACCGCCGTGCCCGAGCCGACATCGGCGCCTTGATACTTCCCGTTGAGCTTGGGGCCGCCGGTGACCATGATCGCGGGCAGGTCCACGCTGGCCGCGGCCATCAGCAGTCCGGGGGTGGTCTTGTCGCACCCGGACAGCAGCACCACCCCGTCCAGCGGGTTGGCCCTGATCAGCTCTTCGGCCTCCATGGCCAGCAGGTTCCGGTACAGCATGGCGGTCGGCCGCAGCAGCGTCTCGCCCAGCGCCATGGCCGGGAACTCCAGCGGGAACCCGCCGGACTGCCAGACCCCGCGCTTGACCGACTCGGCCACCCGCTGCAGGTGGACGTTGCACGGCGCCAGCTCGGACCAGGTGGTCGCGATGCCGATGACCGGGCGGCCGTCGAACACCTCCGGGGTGAAGCCCTGGCTGCGCATCCAGGAACGGTGGCCCATCCCGGCCCGGCCCGTCGCCCCGAACCACTGCCTGCTGCGGAGTTCGCCGTTCGATGTCATAGGACCATGAGAACATCCGCATCTGTGCCAGACGCAGGGGACCCTGTTAGTGTCACCAGCGTGAGCCGTGTGCACGACATGGGCGGGCAGACCGGGTTCGGGCCGGTGCCGGTGGACCAGACCGGGGACCCCCCGTTCGCCGCCGACTGGGAGGCGCGGGTGTACGCGCTGGCCACCATGCTGCGGCGGCGCGGCGTGTTCAACAGCGACGAGCTGCGAGACGCCATCGAGCGGCTGCCGCCTGACCGGTACCTGGCGGCGTCGTACTACGAGCGCTGGCTGGGTGCGATCGAGGTGCTCGTCAGGGAGAAGGGCGTCCTGCCGTGAGCTTCGAGGCCGGCACCCGGGTCCGCGTGACGACCAGGGACCCGGACCACCACACCCGGGTGCCCCGCTACGTGCGCGGCCACACCGGGGTGATCGTCACCGCGATCGACCAGTGGCCGCTGCCCGACGACTCCGCCCAGGGCATCGACCCGCCGCGGGAGGAGACCTGTTACGCGGTCCGCTTCTCCGCTGCCGACCTGTGGGGGAGCGGCGACCACGCCGTGACCGTCGACCTGTGGGAGTCCTATCTTGACCGGGCATGACGACACGGGGCATGACGACCGGCCGGTGGCCGCGCGCACCCGGCAGCTCGAAGAGCGGCTGATCGCCGCCGGGCTGACCAGCGACGACGAGATCGACGAGTACCTGACCAAGCTGTACACCAAGGCCTCGCCGGTCAACGGCGCCCGGATGGCGGCCCGTGCCTGGACCGATCCTGAGTACCGCGAGCTGCTGCTGTCCGACGGCGACGCCGGCGCGGCCGAGATGGGCTTCGGCGACCTTACCTACGGGCTGCGCGTCGTCGCCAACACCGAGACCACCCACAACGTCATCGTCTGCACGCTGTGCTCCTGCTACCCGGTGTCGCTGCTCGGGCCGTCGCCCGGCTGGTACAAGAGCTTCGCCTACCGGTCGCGGACGGTCCGCGAGCCGCGCGCCGTGCTGGCCGAGTTCGGCCTGGACCTGCCCGCCGACACCGAGATCACCGTCTGGGACTCAACCTCGGAGGCCAGGTACATGGTGCTCCCGGCCCGCCCCGCCGGGACCGGCGGCCTGTCCGCCGGCGAGCTCGCCGCCCTGGTTACCAGGAACGGGCTGATCGGCACCGCCCTGGTGTAAAACCTGGAAATCCGGTGCAACCGCCGGGCCGCGTCGCGCGTGTCAAAGGCAGGACACCGAATCGCGGCGGCACGGAAGGGGACACGCATGCGCGACCCCGCGACCTTCGACGCGTTCTACTCCGGCAGCGTGCAGCGCATCACCGGGCAGCTGTACGCCATGACCGGGAGCCGCGCCGAGGCCGAGGACTGCGTCCAGGAGGCCTACGCGCGGGCCTGGCAGCGCTGGGACAAGGTATCGGGCTACTGCGATCCCGAGGCGTGGGTCCGTACGGTCGCCTACCGGGTCAACGTCAGCGCCTGGCGGAAGGCGGCCAACATGCGGGTGGCGCACCGCCGCCACGGGGCGCCCGCCGACACGCGCGGGCTGAGCCCGGACTACGTCGCGATCATCGCCGCGCTGCGCAAGATAGCCCCCCGCCAGCGGCAGGCCATCGTCCTGTACCACCTGGTCGGGCTGTCGGTGGACGAGATCGCCAAGGAGACGGGGGCGGCCGCGGGAACCGTGAAGGCGCGGCTGTCCCGCGGCCGCCAGGCGCTGGCCCCGCACCTGGCGGACAGGGAACCCGGCCTGAACGGGAAGGAGGTGGCCTGCGATGCGTGACGACATCACCGGCCGGCTCCGGGCCGGCGCCGAGGACTTCGCCGCGACCGTCCGCCCGGCCCCGCCCGAGGCGATCAGGGCCCGCGGCAACCGGCGCCGCCGCCGTCAGGCGCTCGCCGCCGCCGTGCTCGCGCTCGCCGTCGGCGCGGGCGGGGCGAGCACCGCCTACGCGAGCCTCGGCCGCCCGGGCTCCGTCTCCCCGGCCGCCGGGCGCACCCCGTCCGCTACGCCCACCGGCACGGCCGGCCCTGGCCGGCCCGACATCGTCGCGGTGACCGCGAGGGGCGCGCTGGTCGTGCTGGATCCGCTGTCCGGCGAGGCCCGCCGCATCCTGGTTCACCGCGGGGTGGCCGGAGGGTCCGTCGCGGTCTCGCCCGACGGCCGGACCGTGTACTTCGCGGCCCGGCACGGCTGCCTGGGCGAGATCGAGTCGGTGCCGGTGACCGGAGGACGGCCCCGGATGATCACGCCCGGCGCGCGGCCGGCGCTCAGCCCCGACGGGAAGCAGCTGGCCTTCGCCCGCCAGCCGGGCGCCGGCGCCGCGGGCGCCTGTGACCACCCCCCCGCGGACGACCAGGTAGTCGTGCGTGACCTGGCCGGCGGCGGCGAGACCGTGCTCCCGTCCGCGGCCCGTCAGGACCTGCGGTACCCCGTGTCGCTGCTGTCCTGGTCACCGGACAGCAGGCGGCTGCTCGTGTCGGCCGGGCCCGCGCAGGACAACGAGGGGTGGCAGCTGGTCGGGCTCGACCCGGCCACCGCCCGCTACTACCTGGCCGCCACCGCATCTGGCGGTTCCGCGGTTCCCCTGCCCGGCCTGGCCGGCAGCTACTACCGCGATGGCGTGTACCTGCCGGACGGGAACCTGTTCGTGAACCAGGTGTGCTGCGCTGGCCTGCCGGCCCGGGTGACGTCGAGCCTGCTGCTCGAGGTCAGTCCCTCCGGCCAGTTCATCCGGCAGGTGGGCATCGGCTTCAAGGACCGGGACCACACCAGCCTCAGCGCGGACCCGTCCGGCCACTGGCTGCTCTACCTGTCCGGCCCTGACCTGTTCCTGTCCCTGGACGGCGCCGCGCCGTTCAAGCTGACCGGCGCGCTGATCGCGGCGGCATGGGCCTAGCCTGAGCGCTGGCCGCAGCGGAGCTTGCCAGGGCGGTGCTGGCCAGGGCGGTGCTGGCCAGCTTGGGAACCGACCGGGCCAGCACGTCGGGCGCCTGGGTGAAGGCCAGGCGCAGGTACTCGCCCGCCCCGCCGGCGTCCCCGCTGGCGCTCAGCAGGCGGCCGGGGACCACCGCGACCCCCTGCCTGAGCGCGGCCTGCGCGAACGCGCTGCTGTCGCCCCCGACGCGGACCCACACGGTGAGCCCGCCCCGCGGCTGCGGCCAGGTCCATTCGGGCAGGGCGGCCCGCAGCGCCCCGGTCAGCGCGTCGTGCCGGGCCCGCAGCCACTCGCGGCGCCACGCGACGATGCCGTCGTGCCCGTCGTTCAGCAGCGCGGCGGTGATCGCCTGCTGGAAGGCCGCGCTGCCCAGGTCGGCGGCTGCCTTGGCCGCGGCGGCCCGGGCGATCAGGCCCGGGCTGGCCCTGATCCATCCGGTCCGCAGGCCGCCCCAGTAGAGCTTGGACAGCGAGCCCACGCTGACCAGGTTGGCCTGCCGGGGAGCGAAGGCGGCGAGCGGCGGCGGGGGCGGCCCTGAGGCCTCGCCCAGCGGCAGCTCGGCCAGCGTCATGTCGTCGACGAACAGCGTGCCCGGATGCTCGGCGGCCAGCCGGGCCACCCGGCGGCGGTGCCCGGCCGGCATGACCAGGCCGGTGGGGTTGTGGTGGGTGGGGATCAGGTAGACCATCGCCGGGCGGTGCGTGCGGACCACGTGCTCCAGCCGGTCCGGGTCCAGGCCGGCCCCGGCGGGCAGCCCGATCACCCGGGCGCCGGCCCGGTACAGCGCGTCCAGCACGCCGGGGAAGGTGGGGTCCTCGACCGCGACCGGCTGCCCGGGCAGCACCTCGCACCGGATGAGCAGGTCCAGGGCCTGCTGCCCGCCGGTCGTGACGATGATCTCGGCCGGGCCGGCCGGGAGCCCGAGGCGGTCCGTCAGGTGCCTGGCGATGGCGTCCCGCAGCGCGGGCAGCCCCAGCGGGAAGTACCCGCTGGTGGCGGTCACCGCGTCGCTGCCGTCCAGGGTACGTCCCAGGACCGTGCCCGGGTCGGTCAGTGCGGCCGCCACCTGCGGCGCGCAGTCCACCACGGCCAGGCTGAGGTCCGCGTCGACCACGGAGTTCTCGAGCAGGCCGGAGAAGAAGCCGTTGGCCCGGTGCACGGCGGCCGGCGTGGTGCGGTGCGGGACGATCCGGGTGCCGGCGCCCTGGCGGCTCTCCGCCATGCCCTCGTCGCGCAGGAGCTGGTAGGCCGCGGCCACCGTGTTCCTGCTCACCGACAGGGCGGCGGCCAGCTCCCGCTCGGGTGGCAGCCGCAGGCCCGCGGGCAGTTCGCCGGTGTCGGCCAGCCGCGCGATCCGGATGGCGAGCAGCCGGTACAGCGGGCCGTCGGCCGCGGGCCAGCGGCCGAGCAGGTCCGCCAGGGCGTGGGCATCGATGGCCCCCGCCTGGCTGGCCCACCCCGCGCTGGCGCGGACCGCGCCAGCCCGGGCTGCGCTAGCCCGGGCTGCGCCAGCCCGGCCGGAACTGGCCACGAGGGGCCGTATTGGCACTGTCATGATAGTGCCAATCATGGCACCGTGAATGACCAGGGGGCAACCGCGTTACGGGGTGCGCGTCGTACGGGAGGGCTGTGCCGTGATCGTGATGCTGATGGCCGCCCGGGCCTGACGGTGCGGGTGCCCAGGCGGACCGCCAGGCGGAAGTTCCTGGCCGGGGAGCAGGACACCGTCGGGGTGGTGCCGGCCGGGGGACAAGCCGAGTTCCGCATGACGACCCCCGCCCTGCTGGCCGGGACCGGCCTGACCAGGACCGGCCTGACCAGGACCGGGCGCCGCTACCGGCTGACCGCCGTGGTCGGCCAGGCCGGGGGCCGCCTGCGGGTGATCGGCGCGCCCGTCGTCAGCGGCGGCCCAGCTGGAGCTGGCCGGCCAGCTCCCGCAGCGCGGGCAGGGGATCGGGATTGAGGACCTGCACGGCCACGTGGTCCGCGCCCGCCTCCAGGTGCGCGGTGACCCCGCGGGCGATCGCCGCCGCGTCGCCGTGCACCGCCAGCGCGTCGATCAGCGCGTCGCTGCCGCCGTCCGCGAAGTCGGCGTCGGTCCAGCCGAGCCTGCGCAGGCTGGCGAGGTAGTTGGTCAGGCTCAGGTACGGGTTCTGCACCCGTGGCCGGCCGATGGCCCGGGCCCGCTCGGGGTCGGTCTCGAGCACCACTTTCTGCTCGGGGGCGAGCAGCGGCCCGGCGCCGAGGATCTCCCGGGCCTGGCGGGTGTGCTCGGGCGTGACCAGGTAGGGCAGCGCCCCGGCGGACCGCTCGGCGGACAGCCGCAGCACCCGCGGGCCGAGGGCGGCCAGCGCCCGGCCCGCGGCCGGCACCTTGAGGTCGTCGAGCTCGTCCAGGTAGCTGACAAGCTTGTCGTACGGCTTCTGATACTGCTGGGTGGCTTCGGGATGGCCGATCCCGAGACCGAGCAGGAAGCGATCCGGGTACTTCGCCGCCAGGCGGTGCCAGGCGGCGGCCACCGTGGCGGCGTCGTCCTTCCACACGTTGACGATGCTGGTGCCCACCACGATGCGGTCCGTCGCGTCCAGCAGCGGATCCACGACGCCGAGGTCTCCGTCCGGCGAGCCGCCCAGCCAGATCGCCCCGTAGCCCAGCGCCTCAACCTCGGCTGCCATCGCGGGGGTGAGCCCCGACGGATGCCGCCAGATACCGGCCTTGCCCAGTTCGAGTGTCATGCCACCGACAGCTTGCCAGCGCGCCCGTTCATTCCGCCCTGGCACTTAAATAACATTGCCCGGCCCGGCGGCGGGCAGCTATTGTCCGGGCGTGAGTACCTGGGGACATGTCGAGGTCGCGCACGTCAGCCACGTGCTGCCGGACGGGCGGACGCTCCTCGACGACGTGAGCTTCCGCGTCGGCGAGGGGGTCACGGCCGCGCTGGTCGGGCCGAACGGGGCGGGCAAGACCACGCTGCTGCGGATGGTGGCCGGCGACCTGGTGCCGCAGGAGGGCACCGTCGCCGCGAGCGGCGGGCTCGGCGTCATGCGCCAGTTCATCGGCACGAACCAGGGCACCGAACTCACCCCTATGGTCCGCGACCTGCTGCTTTCCGTATCCGCGGTGCGGGTGCGGGAGGCGGCGGCGCGGCTCGACGCGGCCGAGCTCGCCATGATGGAGCGGGACGACGAGCGCGCGCAGCTGCGCTACGCGACGGCCCTGGCCGAATGGGGCGAGGCCGGCGGCTACGAGGCCGAGGTGCACTGGGACGCCTGCACCGTGGCCGCGCTCGGCATCCCGTACGACCAGTGCCGCTGGCGGGACGTGAGCACGCTGTCCGGCGGGGAGTGCAAGCGGCTGGTGCTCGAGTCACTGCTACGCGGCGCCGACGGCGTGCTGCTGCTCGACGAGCCGGACAACTACCTGGACGTGCCGGGCAAGCGCTGGCTGGAGCAGCAGCTGGTCAGCACGCCCAAGACCGTGCTGATGGTGAGCCACGACCGGGAGCTGCTGGCCGCCTGCGCCCAGCGCATCGTGACCGTCGAGGACCGGCACGTCTGGGTGCACGGCGGCGGCTTCGCCAGCTACGCCCAGGCCCGGGCCGACCGGATCAGCCGGCTGGAGGAGCTGCGCCGCCGCTGGGACGAGGAGCACGAGAAGCTGAAGGAACTGGTCCGCAACCTGCGGCAGAAGGCCTCCTACAACGACGGCATGGCCTCCCGGTACCAGGCCGCGCTGACCAGGCTGCGCCGGTTCGAGGACGAAGGGCCGCCGCAGGAGGTGCCCAGGGACCAGAACGTCCGGATGCGGCTGCGCGGCGGGCGGACCGGCAAGCGCGCCGTGATCTGCGAGGACCTGGTCCTGACCGGGAACACCAAGGCGTTCGGCACCGAGATCTGGTTCGAGGACCGGGTGGCGGTGCTGGGCGCCAACGGGTCGGGGAAGTCGACCTTCCTGCGGCTGCTCGCGGGGGATCAGGTGCCGCACGAGGGACAGGCCCGGCTCGGCGCGCGGGTGGTGCCCGGGCTGTTCGCGCAGACCCACGCCCGGCCGGACCTGGCCGGGCGGACCCCGGTCGAGATCTTGATGACCGAGCACGCGCTGCTGATCAACGAGGCCATGTCGGTGCTGGCGCGGTACGAGCTCCAGGTGTGCGCCCGGCAGCCGTTCGGCACCCTGTCCGGCGGCCAGCAGGCCCGGCTCCAGATCCTGCTGCTCGAGCTGGCCGGCTCGACGCTGCTGCTGCTCGACGAGCCGACCGACAACCTCGACTTGCCCAGCGCCGAAGCGCTCCAGCAGGGCCTGGAGTCCTACCAGGGCACCGTGCTGGCGGTCACCCACGACCGCTGGTTCGCCCGCTCGTTCGAGCGGTTCCTGATCTTCACCGCCGACGGCCACGTCCGCGAGGCCACCGAGCCTGACTGGGACTAGCCACGGCGGCCGCGCCTCTCAGGCGCCGGTCGCGGTGCCGCAGCCGGAGCAGAAGCGCGCACCCGCTGGCAGCTCGCTGCCGCACTCGGTGCAGTGCTGGACGGTCGGCGCCATCCGCTGCCCGCAGCCCATGCAGAACTTCGCCCCCGGCGGGTTGGCCGCCTGGCAGGACGCGCACACCGCCCCGGGCGGCGCCTGCTGCGGCTGGGCCTGCGAAGGCGGCACCTGCGGCGGCTGGCCCTGCGGCTGGCCGTAGGGCACCCCGTGCTGCTGCGCGGCCTGCTGAGCAGCGGCCTGCTGCGCCTGCATGGCCTGCGCCTGCTGTGCCCCCATCGCGCTGGCCAGACCGAACCCGGCGCCGAGGAACGCGCCGTCGACCCCGGCGCCGCCCTGGGCCATGCCCTGGCCCGCGCCCAGCGCCATCTCGCCGGCCGCGTAGTTCTGGAAGCCGCCGGCCAGCTGGGAGTAGCTGGTGTCCTTGGCCAGCTGCTTGAGCTGCTTCTCGTCCTCGGGGGACAGGTTGATGTCGAAGTTGCCCATCCGGGTCAGCTGCACGCCGTACGCGGCGAGCTGGCCGTTGCCGGCCTCGATGGTGTTCTGCTCGATCTCCGCCGAGTACGCCATCAGGCCCAGGATCGGCCACCCGTTGCGGATGATCTGGGTGGTGACGTGGGTCCGCAGCACCTTCAGCAGCTGGTCGCTGACCCAGCCGGCGATCCGCTCGTTGTCGGTGACGTCCACCGTGGAGGTCAGGTTGGTGACCAGCCGGACCGGATCGGCCACCCGCAGCGCGTAGTCGCCGAACACCCGCAGCGTCACGACCAGGCCGGTCCGCGGGTCCTGCACGTCGTCGACCCGGCCGCCGAACTTGAAGCCGGTGTACTCACGCGTCCCGACGAAGTACAGCTCGGCGCGGTAGGCGTTGCCGCCGGTGATGGTGTCGATGACCGCGCCGAGGCCGGGAAGCTCGTTGGCGTCGATCTGGTGACGGCCCGGGCCCAGGGTCTGCACGACCTGGCCGGTGTTGACGAACATCGCCATCTCGTCCGCGTTGACGATCGCGCGCGTGAAGCGGCGGATGGTGATGTCCGGCCATTTGAAGACGATCTGACCTTTGCGGTCGTCAGGTACGGCGATGAATTCCCGCCCGAGCAGTGCCATGGGAGAACAATACCGGCTCTCACGATTGCCGCAGAAGGCGTTGTCATAGGTCCTTACCTGCTATCTTCCGAGCGTGGAATTGATTCAGTGCCAGTGGTGCCAGGCGCAGAACCAGCCCGGTACCACCAGTTGCCAGACCTGCGGCGCCCCCCTCGACCAGAAGAACAAGGTCAGCGACTCCGGCTGGCGCGAGGCGCCGCGGCTGCGGGACATGACCGAGTTCCGGTTCTCCGCCAGCACCTGCCAGGTCGAGGGCGAGCTCGTCCCCGTCGCCGAGCTCAACCTGCACCCGCAGGACGGCGTCTACTTCGAGCACCACGTGCTGCTGTGGAAGGACGAGCAGGTCCCGCTCTCGTCGCTGAACACCGGCGGCGGCATGAAGCGGTCGCTCGGCGGCATGCCGCACATCGTCACCGTGGCCAACGGCCCGGGCCGCATCGCGTTCTCCAGGAACGCGCCGGGGGAGATGGTCGTGCTCCCGCTGCACCCGGGGATGGAGATGGACGTCCGCGAGCACGCCTTCCTGGTGGCCTCGCACAGCATCCAGTACTCCTTTATCCGGATCAAGGGCCTCGTCAACCTGCTGCACGGCGGGAACGGCATGTACATGGACCGGTTCGTCACGGCCGGCTACCCGGGCATGCTGCTGCTGCACGGGAACGGGGACGTGCTCGAGCGGACGCTGCGGCCGGGCGAGAAGATCCTGGTCGAGCCGGGCGGCTTCCTGTACAAGGACTCCACCGTCCAGATGCAGGCGGTGCAGATGCCACTGAAAACGGGGTTCCTGCGGCAGGGCATGTACCTCGCCGAGATGACCGGCCCCGGCCGGGTCGGCATCCAGTCGATGTACGTCCACCACCACGCGGACTGAGCGCCCGATGAACACCTACATCTGCCGGTACTGCAGGCAGCCGAGCGACCCGAACGCGCCCACCTGCCCGCTGTGCGGGGCGCCGGTCGACATCAGGTCGTCGGTCAGCGACTCCGGCTGGGTCGAGCAGCCGCCGATCAGGGACATGGCCCGGCTCCAGTTCGGCCAGTCGCATGTCCAGATCGAGGGCACCACCGTCCCCACCGCCGATTTCACCCTCGCTCCCGAGGACTGGATCTACTTCTCGCACCACGTGCTGCTATGGACCGAGCCCCAGACCCGGCTGGCCAACATGCCGCTGAAGGGCGCCTGGAACCGCAAGATGGCCGGGCTGCCGCTGGTCATGGTCGAGGCCCGCGGGCCTGGCCACCTGGCGCTGTCCGACAACCACGCGGGCGAGATCGTGGCCCTGCCGCTGCAGCACAGCCAGCAGATCTGGGTCCGCGAGCACCGGTTCCTGTGCGCCACCGGCAACATCAAGTACGACTGGCACCCCTCGGAGGTCTGGTACGAGACCGGGCAGGACTCCGATGACCGGGAGATGCACTACCCGATGGGGCGGTACGGGGACGTGTTCGGCGCGCACGGGGCCCCGGGACTGCTGCTGCTGCACGCGCCCGGCAACGTCTTCATCCGCGACCTCCAGCCGGGCGAGACCCTGCTGATCCAGCCGAGTTCCCTGCTGTACCGGGACGTGTCGGTGCGGATGGCGCTGCACCTGGAGTACCCGCGCAGCATGGGCTTCTCCTTCTGGCGCAGCTCGTGGAGCTACCGCAGCATCTGGGTCCGGCTGTGGGGCCCGGGCCGGGTCGCGGTGCAGTCGGTCTACGAGCCGCCCGAGGACAACGAGGTCATCGTCAACCACTCCTACGCGACGACCCACCACTGGTAGGCCCCTTTTACGGGGGGAAACCCCACCCCCGATACGGGTGCTGACCGCGTTCCTCGCGAGGTGCCCGCTCCGTAGCGTGAGCTGCATACGCAGACGACTGTTACGGAGGATTTCCCATGATCGAGGCACGCGGCCTGGTCAAGCGCTACGGCCCCACCATCGCCGTGGACCACCTCAGCTTCGACGTCCGCCCGGGCACGGTGACCGGGTTCCTCGGCCCGAACGGCGCGGGCAAGTCCACCACGATGCGGATGATGCTCGGCCTGGACCGGCCGGACACGGGCACGGCGCGGATCAACGGACAGGATTACCGCGACCTGCGCTGCCCGCTGCGGGAGGTCGGCGCGCTGCTCGAGGCCCGGGCGTTCCACCCGGGACGCAGCGCTCGCGCCCACCTGACCGCGCTGGCCGCCAGCAACCGTATCCCGCGCCGCCGGGTCAGTGACGTGCTTGCGATCACCGGCATGGAGAAGGCCGCCGACCGGCGCGCGGGCAAGTTCTCCCTGGGCATGTCCCAGCGGCTCGGCATCGCCGCCGCGCTGCTCGGCGACCCGCAGGTGCTGCTGCTCGACGAGCCGGTCAACGGCCTGGACCCGGAAGGGATCAGGTGGATCAGGAACCTGCTGAAGAACCTGGCCGCGCAGGGCCGCACCGTGCTGGTCTCCAGCCACCTGATCAGCGAGGTCGCGCAGACCGCCGATCACCTCATCGTCGTCGGCCAGGGCCGCCTGCTCGCCCAGACCACCGTGGCCGAGCTGTCCGCCCGCAGCAACTCCCTCGAGGAGGCGTTCTTCGCGCTCACCGAGGGCAGCACCGAGTACTCCGCCAGCAACCTCTCATACCAGGGGAGCCTGTGATGACCACCGCCACGCTGACCAGGAGCGAGGCCAGGACCGCGCCCGGCTACGGCTTCCGCTCCGCCGCCCAGATGGAATGGCTCAAGCTGCGCAGCGTCCGCTCCACGGCGTGGACCAGCGCCGTCTTCGCGGCCGGCCTGATCGGCCTGGCCATCCTGGCCCTGGGCCACCTGCACTGGGCGTCGCTGTCCGCCGCCGACCGCGCCTCCTTCGACCCGGTCGAGCTGGGCTTCGCCGGCCTGGCCATCGGCCAGCTGGCGTTCGGCGTGCTCGGCGCGCTGGTGATCACCAGCGAGTTCTCGTCCGGGATGATCCGCGCCACGCTGGCCGCGGTGCCCCGCCGCCCGCTGCTGCTCGCGGCCAAGGCCGCCGTGCTCGGCGCGGTCACGCTGGCGGCCGGGGAGGTCCTCGCGTTCGGCGCCTTCGCCGCCGGCGAGGCGGTGCTGCGGTCACCGGCCCCGCACGCCACCCTCGGCCAGCCGGGCGTGCTGCGCGCGGTGCTGATGGCGGGCGCCTACCCGGCCCTGATCGCGCTCATCGCCCTCGGCCTGGGCGCGGTCATCAGGCACACCGCGGGCGCCATCTCGGCCGTGGTGGGGATCCTGTTCGTGCTGCCGCTCATCCTGCTGCCGCTGAGCACCTCGATCCAGAACTCCGTCGGCCAGTTCCTGCCGATGATGATCGCCGAGAACTCCCTGACCGCGGTCAAGCCGGTGGCGCACAGCCTGGCGCCCGGCGCCGGCTTCGCCGTGCTGTGCGGCTACGCGGTGATCGCGCTGGCGGCCGGCGGCTGGGCCCTCGCGCGCCGCGACGCGTAGGACAATAGGACCCATGGAAGACGAGCTGCGGCGGGTGGTGGGCATCGTCGTCGGTGCCCCGCTCACCCGCCAGGCTCGTCGTGACCTGCTGTACTGCCTCTTCGGCGGGGTGGCGGGCTACCTGGGCTTCGTGGTCATGGTGGTGCTGCTCGCGTTCGGCCTGACGGTCTCCGCCTCGGTCCTCGGCACGGTCATCGGCCTGCTGCTCGTCACCCTGACGCTGCGGGTCTCCCGGCGTATCGGCCGGCTGCACCGCTTCCTGCTCAGGAAGATCCTGCACTGCCAGGTCGAGGCGCCGCCGCGGTTCGCCCCGGGCACCGGCCTGCTCGGCCGCCTGGACCGCAGGCTGCGGGACCGGGTGGCCTGGCGGGGCGTCTGGTACAGCCTGATCAAGCTCCCGGTGGCCGCGGTGCAGGGATACGCGGCGGTGTTTGCCGTCTGCGGCCTGATCGACCTGTCGTATCCGCTGATCTGGCCGCTGTTCCGCAACCCGGCCAGCAGCGGCGGGCACCCGCTGGCGGTGCTGCAACCCCTCCCGTTCGGCGGAACTCCGCACGTCTCCAGCTGGCCGGCCACCCTGTTCGCGGCCGTCCTCGGCGCGGCCAGCCTGGTGGCCGGGGTGTGGCTGGCCCGCGGGATCAACATGGGCGACCGGGCCCTGATCCGCGGCCTGCTCGGGCCGCGGACGATGGCCGAGCGGGTCAGCGAGCTCGAGCGGACCAGGACCCTGGCCGTGGAGGACGCGGCCGCGGCACTGCGCCGGGTCGAGCGTGACCTGCACGACGGGGCCCAGATGCGGCTGGCCGCGCTGGCCATGAACCTGGGCATGGCCAGGGAGAAGCTCGGGGACCCGGACAGCGAGACGGTCAAGGAGCTGATCGACGCCGCGCACCGCAACGCGGTGGACGCGCTGGCCGACCTGCGCGACCTGGCCCGCGGCATCCACCCGCCGGTGCTCGACAGCGGCCTGGCCAGCGCGCTGGCCTCGCTGGCGACCAGCAGCGCGATCCCGGCGTCGGTCACCGCGGATATCGCGATCCGCCCGGCGCCCGCGATCGAGACCATCGCCTACTTCTGCGCGGCCGAGCTGATCGCCAACGCGACCAAGCACAGCTACGCGAACGAGATAAAGATCAATATCCGTACCGAACGGGGCGATGTTCTCCGCCTCGTGGTCAGCGATGACGGCGTCGGGGGGGCCGACCTGTCCCGCGGCAGCGGCCTGACCGGCCTGGTCCAGCGGGTCTCCACGGTAGACGGGCGGCTCGACGTGTCGAGCCCCGGTGGCGGGCCGACCACCGTTACCGTCGAGCTGCCCCTCCACGCCTGACAGCACAGCACGCCTGAGGAGGCAATGATGCACGTGGTCATCGCGGAGGACGCCGCGCTGCTGCGGGAGGGCCTGACCCGGCTGCTCCAGGACCGCGGCCACGTCGTCAGCGCCGCCGTGCCCGACGGCGACGCGCTGCTCGAGGCGGTGGCCGAGCATCATCCGGATGTCGCCGTGGTGGACATCAGGATGCCGCCGACCCACACCGACGAGGGCCTGCGCGCGGCCCTGAAGCTGCGGCAGGACTTTCCCGGTACCGGCGTCCTGGTGTTCTCCCAGTACGTCGAGACGTCGTACAGCGCGCAGCTGCTCGAGGGCGGCGCGGCCGGCGTCGGCTACCTGCTCAAGGACCGGGTGGCCAACGTGGCCGAGTTCAGCGCGGCGCTTGAGCGGGTCGCCGAGGGCGGGACCGCCCTGGACCCCGAGGTGGTCAGCCAGCTGTTCCGGGCCAGCAGGCAGCGGGGCGGCCTGGCCACGCTGACCCCGCGGGAGCGGCAGGTGCTGGCGCTGATGGCCGAGGGCCGGTCCAACGCCGGCATCGCCGCCGAGCTCGTGGTCTCCGGCGGCGCGGTGGAGAAGCACGTGGCCAGCATCTTCGCCAAGCTCGGCCTGCCCCCGGGGGAGAGCGACAACCGCCGCGTCCTGGCCGTGCTCCGTTACCTGGGCGGCTGAGTTATCTCGGAGGCCGGCTGTCTTACCGCTTGACATGCTCTGCCTGATTGCTTGACACGGTTGGCTAATTAGATTAGCTTTATGGCTAACTTACTTAGCCAAGGAGGCTGGCATGACCGAGTTCCTTGAGGTAGACGGCGGCACGATCGCGTACGACGTGACCGGCGACGGGCCGCTGGTGGTCCTCTCGCACGGCATCGGCGACCGCCGGCAGGCTTACCGGTTCCTGGCGCCGAAACTGGCGCAGGCCGGCTACCGGGTGGCCAGCGCCGACCTGCGCGGCCACGGCGAGTCCAGCATGGGCCGGATGTCCGTCACCGGCGCCGACGACGCCATCACCCATCCCGACATCGCCGCCGACCTGCTCGCCCTGATCCGCCACCTGGGCGGCCCGGCGGTCATCGTCGGGCACTCGATCTCGGGCGGGGCCGCCACGATCGCCGCCGTGCAGGCGCCCGACCTGGTCAGCGGCATCGTCGAGCTCAACCCGTTCACCAAGAAGCAGAGCCTGAACCTGGGCGGCTTCCTGCGGATCAGGCGGTACCGGCGGGGCCTGACCCAGCTGATCGGCCTGCAGGTGTTCAAGCGGCCGGGCTTCTGGTTCCGCTACCTGGACGTCGCCTACCCCGCCAAGCCCGCCGACTACGACGCCTACATGGCCGCGCTGGCCGCCAAGCTGCGCGAGCCCGGCCGGATGGCCGAGTTCATGAAGACCGGCAAGTCCAAGCCCGCCGAGACCGGCACCCGCCTGCCCGAGGTCAGGTGCCCGGCCCTGATCGTCATGGGCACGCTCGACCCCGACTTCGCCGACCCGCGAGCCGAGGGCGACGCCATCGTCGCGGCCATGCCCGCTGGAATAGGCACGGTCGCCGTGGTCAGCGGCGGCGGGCACTATATTCACGCTCAGTGCCCCGATGAGGTGGCTGCGCTCGTGATCGGATTCCTGAAGGAGCATGCCCGTGCCTAGAGCGGGTCTGAGCGGCGGCGAGGTCGTCGCCGCCGCGGCCGGCCTGGCCGACGAGATCGGCTACGCCGGGCTGACCATGGGCCTGCTCGCCGAGCGGCTCGGCGTCCGCACCCCCTCGCTCTACAAGCACGTCGGCGGCCTCGACGACCTGCAGCACCAGCTGGCTACCCTGGCCATGACCGAGGTCGGCGAGGTGATCCGCGACGCGGTGCAGGGCCTGGCCGGGGCCGATGCCCTGGCCGCCCTGCTGCACGCGATCCGCGGCTACGTCACCCAGCACCCGGGCCGGTACATGGCCACCGCGGGCGGCGGGGGCGCCGTGCTCCGCGGCCCGGACGATCCCCTCCTGGCCGCGAGCGCCCGGGTGCTCGCTACGATCGCCGCCGTGCTGCGCGGCTACGGCATCGCCGAGGACGAGCTGGACCACGCCATCAGGACCATCCGCTGCACCATCCACGGGTTCGCCATGCTCGAGGCCTCCGGGGGGTTCCAGTGGAGCAACGACCCGGACGAGAGCTTCGAGTGGATGATCCGCTTCATCGACCGGGGCCTGCGCGTCAGCCCGTGAGGCGGGTGCTGCGCACGCACCGGCAGATCAGCGGCACGTCGGTCTGGTCCCACGGCTGGCGGTCGAGGAACGACCTGACCCGCCGGGAGAAGGCGGCCCGCTGGTCCGGCTCCAGCGTGATGACCCCGCTGTAGGTGCCGAGCAGGCCCGCCAGCTGGTCCCTGGTCATCGGCACCGAGAATTCCACCAGGAGTTCTTCGGGCGGCGAGAGCGGCGTGCCGGGCGGGAACTCGATCTGGCGGCGCCGCCGCCGGTCGCCGGGCCCGGCCCCGGGCTGGCCTTCCGGTCGGCCCTCGGGCCGATCCGCCTCGCGCGACTCGCGGGCGAAGGCGTTGAACTCCGCCACCCACGGCACCCGGTCGTCCCGGGACACCCAGATCACGCCGAGCCGCCCGCCGGGGCGCAGCACCCGGGCGATCTCCGGCCCGGCCAGCGCGGGGTCGAGCCAGTGCCAGGCGGCCGAGATCACCACCGCGTCCACCGACGCGTCCGGCAGCGGGATGTCCTCGCCCCGCCCGGCCAGGACCTCGGCCCGCGGGCAGCGGGCCGTCAGCACGGCCCGCATCCGCTCGTCCGGCTCCACCGCGATCACCCGGCGCGCCCGCCCGGTGAGCTCCCTGGTCACCAGGCCGGTGCCCGCCGCCAGGTCGAGGACCGCCGCGGCGCCGGGCGGGATCAGCCAGTCCAGCGCCCGCGGCGGCGGGGGAGGCCGGTACCGGTCGTAGTCCTCGGCGACGGACCCGAAGGACAGCCTGCGCGTCTCGCGATCGGTCACGCCTGGCAGGCTATCCGGGCCCTACGCGTGGGCGAGGACCGGGTGCGGGACATAGGGCTCCTCGAGCCGGGCCACCTCCTCGGCGGTGAGGGTGAGCTCGGTCGCGGCCAGCGCGTCGCCGACGTGGCCGAGTCGGGTCGCGCCGACGATGGGCGCGGTCACGCCGGGACGGCTCAGCAGCCAGGCCAGCGCGACCTGGGCCGGGGGAGCGCCCCGCTCCGCCGCCACCTCGGCGAGCCGGTCCGCGATGTCGAAGTCGGCGCCGGTGCCGTACCGCTCGTCCGAGAGCGGGTCGCTCCCCGCCCGGCCCGTGCGCCGCTCGCCCTGCCTGGTCCGGTTGCCGGCCAGCATGCCGCGGGCGAGCGGGCTGTACGGCAGCACGGCGACGCCCTGGTCGGCGCAGAGCGGCAGCATCTCCCTTTCCTCCTCCCGGTACATCAGGTTGTAGTGGTTCTGCATGGAGGAGAACCGGGTCCACCCGTGACGCTCGGCCGCGTGCTGGGCCTTGGCGAACTGCCAGGCGAACATGCTGCTCGCGCCGATGTAACGGGCCTTGCCCGCCGTGACCACCTCGTGCAGCGCCGCCATCGTCTCCTCGACCGGCGTGTCGTAATCCCACCGGTGGATCTGGTACAGGTCCACGTACTCGGTGCCGAGCCGCCGCAGCGAGGCGTCGATCGCGGCGAGCACGTGCTTGCGGCCGAGGCCCCTGTCGTTGGGCCCCGGGCCCATCGGGAAGAAGACCTTGGTCGCCAGCACGTAGTCCTCACGGCGGCCGAAGATCCGGCCGAGCAGGCGCCCGGTGATCTCCTCGCTCACGCCGCCGGAGTAGGTGTCGGCCGTGTCGAAGAACGTGATGCCGCCGTCGGCCGCCGCCTTGACGATCGGCTCGGCCGCGGCCTCGTCGAGGTGCCAGGCCTGCTCGGCCCGGCTGCCGTAGCTCATCATGCCCAGGCAGATCCGGGAGACCTTCAGCCCGGACGAGCCCAGCTTCACGCAGTCCACGATCATGTCCTTTCTGTCGTTTCTGGTGTTTTTCCTGATGGATGGCCACGCCGAGCACGACCAGGACGATCCCCGCGACGTCCTGGGCGGTGGGGAACTGGCGCAGCACGATCGCGCCGGTGACGACGGCGAACGCCGGCAGCAGCGCCAGCATGAGCGAGAACGTGGCGCGCGGCAGCCGGGCCATGGCCAGCTGGTCGGTCACGTAGGGGATGACCGAGGAGCACACGCCGACGCCGGCCCCGGCCAGCAGCAGCACCGGGCGGCCGAACGCGGGCAGCGCACCGCCCAGGCCCCACGGCGTCGCCACCGCCGCGGCGACCAGCATGGCCGCTCCCAGCCGGTCGATCCCGCTGGGTCCCGCGGCGTTCGCGATCCGGTGGCCGAGCACGACGTACAGCATGAACAGCGCGCAGTTGGCGAACGCGAAGGCGAACGCGAGCGGCTGCCCGGTCAGCCTGATCGCCGTGACGGCGGTGACGCCCGCCGTGGTCAGCGCGAGGGCGGCCGCGTTACGCCGGGTCCGCGCCCCGGCGGCGGCCAGGATCACCGTGCCGAGAAACTCGATCGCGCCCACGGTCGACAGCGGCAGCCGGCCCACCGCGAGGTAGAACATCGTGTTCATCACCGCCAGCACCAGGCCCAGCGCCAGCAGCGGGCCGCGGTCGGCCCGGCTCAGCTCGCGGTAAGCCCGCCACGGGCGCCGCCAGGCCGCGAACACCGCGGCCGCGCTGGCCAGCCGCAGCCACGCCACCCCGAGCACCCCGAGCCGGGCGAAGAGCAGCACCGCCAGCGCCGGCCCCAGGTAGTGGAACA
>Ga0335085_10002835_pt1 | contig 31477 bp, 33 predicted proteins | sample Lox_Sample_45_FD_206712 | JGI IMG/M metagenome (GOLD analysis project Ga0335085, IMG submission 206712) | Soil microbial communities from Loxahatchee National Wildlife Refuge, Florida, United States - Lox_Sample_4.5 | ecosystem: Environmental > Terrestrial > Soil > Wetlands | place: USA... | reverse complement strand
AAGCCCCAACGACACACCTCCCACCTTGTTGGAGAACCCGCCGGCGCTGCGCGGTGGGGAGGGCCTGGTGGAGTTCTACATGACGCCCGCATACCGCCTGTGGGATCCCTCGAAGGCCGTATTTTTCGCCTTCGCAGCGTTTTTCGCGATGATCTTCTCCGACGCGGGATACGCCTTGCTATTGGGGCTCCTTTTGTTGGCCATGTGGAAGCGCATGGGCCGCACGGCAAATGGTCGCGGCCTGCGTGACGTGATGCTGGCGCTGGTCATGTTTTCGATCGTCTACGGGGTTTTGGTGGGATCGTACTTTGGGGTCGCCCCGCCGGCGGGCTCGTGGCTTGCCTCGCTGCACGTCCTCGATGCCAACAATCAAAACCTGATGATGTGGATTTCGATCGGCATCGGGACGGCACACCTCGTCTACGCCAACCTGGTCACCGTCTGGTGGCGCCGGCATTCGCTGACCGCGCTGAGTGCACTGGGGTGGGCCGTCATCATTCTTGGTGGCTTCTGCGTCGGGCTGGGGAAAAACTACCCGGGGCTTCCAGGGCTCAGTTTTTTGCCAAGCGTGGGAATGTGGGGTCTTGCGGTCGGCGGTCTGCTGGTACTGTTCTTTACCAGCGAGCGCCCATTTAGCCTGGCCCTGACCAATGTGTTCGGCCGACTCGTGGATGGGCTCAAAGGAATCACCGGACTCGCCAAGGCGTTTGGCGATGTCCTGAGCTACCTGCGTTTGTTCGCCCTGGGGTTGGCTTCGATCAAACTGGCGGAAGCCTTCAACAACTTGGCCGCGACCTCCTTCGCTTCCAGAGGCGTGGGGGTGTTGCTCGGCTTGCTGGTCTTGTTCGTAGGCCACAGCATCAACTTCGGCATGGGAATCTTGAGCGGAGTCGTACACGGCCTACGTCTCAACCTGATCGAATTTTTCAATTGGAGCCTTCCTGAAGAAGGGGAAACATTTCGGGCCTTCGACAGGAAGGCAACCAAGTCGGACGAATGAGGAGGCTACGTCAATGGAAGATATTCTCTTACTCCTGGGGTGGATCGGCATATACAGCCCGGTCGCGCTTGGAGCAGTAGGCAGTGCGATCGGCTGTACAACGGCTGGAAAGGCGGCATGCGGGGCCATTCTGGAAGTCGACGGCGGCTACGGGCGCTACATCGGACTGTCGGTGTTACCGTCCTCGATCGTCATCTATGGCATCGTCATCATGTTCACTCTCAATCGGCCAGTGGTGGCCGCGACGTCACCCGGCTTGTTCGGCGTGGGGCTTCTGGTGGGCGTGGCGATGCTCTACATCGGCATTCTGCAAGGCGAATGTTGTGCGGCCGCGATCAACGCCAGCAAAGGCAAGCCGGCGATTTTCGGGATCTCGGTGACGCCGGCGGCGATCGTGGAAGGGTTTGCGGTGTTCGCCTTCGTGTTTGCCCTCATCGTCAGCGGTGCGATTCCAAAGGGGTAAGTCGAACATGGCATCGGAACAGCCAATCAAGTCGTCGGTGGTCGCCACAGTATCCGCTCCTCAAGTGCCAGCGCAGGCTCCGGCGGCGGAGTCTGCCGGAGTAGAGATGCTCATTGCGCGGCTGCGCGATGAGGGGATCGCACAGGGGCGCACTCAAGCTCAGGCGCTCGTCACTGCCGCAAAGCAACAGGCCGCCGACATCGTTGCCGCAGCCAAGCGGGAGGCGGAAGCCGTTGCGGTCAGGGCCAATGAGGAAGCGAAGAAACTGAAAGTTGTCGGCGAAGACGCCATTCGCCTTGCGATGCGCGATACGATGCTGTCGCTGGAAGCTGACCTGACCAACCGATTCCAGAACATGTTGCGGGGATTGGTCAAGGGCGTGCTCCAGGACCCGGCTTTTCTCCAGCGCCTGATCCTGGAGGTTGCGGCCAAGGCGGCGCCCTCGACGGAACGCGCGGAACTGCTGATCCCTGCCGAAGTCGTTTCGCTGGAGGACTTACAGCGCAAGCCCGAAGAGGCAAAGCCGGGCACGCTGACGCACTTCGTGCTCTCGATGGGTGGAGGCATGCTGCGTGAGGGCCTGAGCTTCGGCGTAACCGACGGCCTCGAGGCGGGGATTCGAGTCAAGTTGGTGGATGAGAACGTGCAGATCGACTTGACGGAGTCCGCTATCAGCCTGTTGTTGCTGAGGCATATGCTCCCCCGGTTCCGTGCCTTGCTCCGCGGCGCGGTGGTAGTCGTCCACAATGACACGAAGCAGCCTGAAGCGGCTGCGAACAGCCGGCCGGCAGCACGAGCGTGAACAGCAATCTTTTTCCGATTCGATTTAACGAGAGTACGGCCGTTTCCAGCCCGCATTCGTACTACATGCTTGTGTCCAGTTTGCCGGCGCTACCGCCTCGCTTCGAGCTCGACAGCCTGCCCATCACGCTCGAACGGTTGCAGGCGCGATTGCGCATGCTCGAGCCGGAGGATGCCCAGACGATCAATCGGATGCTGGATATCCTCGCCTGGAGCCGACAGGTCGTCGAGGCAACCGACGCAGCGGTGGTGATGCGCTACAGCGAACTCATGCGAGAGGTCACGAACCCGTTGGTGCGCGAGGTGGTTGGCGTCGGCATCGACGTCCGCATGATCGTGACGGCGTTGCGGCGTCGCCGCCACGGACAGGGCGCGCCCGTGATCGGACTCGGCCAGTGGTTCGGACACATCCGTCGTCACTTCAATCAGCCCGACTTCGGGCTTGGCTACGTCTTTCCCTGGCTTCTTCCGTTCGGTCAATTGCTCGAGCACCGGGATGTGCTCACCCTCTACCGACGAATGTTAGAGGAAACCTGGGCGTACGCGAGAAAGCGCATGCAGGATTACGACTCCTTCAGCTTCGAAGCCGTGGTGTTGTACATCGTGCGCTGGGACATCATCCGCGACTGGCACCAATTGCAGGCCGAGCGCGGTCGCGCGGTTTTCGAAGCGCTCGTCACGGAGGCTATGGGCGAGTATGCCAAACTCTACTCCTGAAACGCGCGTCACAGCGGTGACCGGGAACATCGTGCGTGTCGAGAGCGAAGCGCCGATCATGAAGAATTCGGTCGCCTTCGTGCACGTTGGGAATGCGCAACTTAAGGGCGAGGTGCTGCGCGTCCAGGATCGGCGCGCCGACTTGCAAATCTTCGAGGAGACCCAGGGCGTTCGTGTCGGAGCACAGGTTACCCTCACCAAGGAGCTGCTCTCGGCTACCCTGGGGCCTGGCCTGCTGGGCATGGTCTACGACGGACTTCAGAATCCGCTGGACGCCCTCGCGAAACGAGATGGATTCTTTCTGGTGCGGGGCGAGTCAGTATCCCCGCTTGATCCGACGCTCAAATGGTCCTTTGCCCCGGTCTGCAAATCTGGCCAGCGCTTGCGTGCCGGTGATGTTATCGGCACCGTGCAGGAACGCCGCTTAGTGCACAAGATCATGGTGCCCTTCGGTGAGCCCAGCGAGGTCGAAGTCACTTCAATCCGGCAGGGGGAATTCACGGTCAACGAACCGGTGGCTCACATCCGCGATGTGGCTGGTCGGCAGCGCGAGTTGACCCTGTCGCAAGCGTGGCCCGTACGGCGGCCGGTGCCGGAGACACTACTGCGTCGTGGCCTGTGCGAGCGCCGCTATCCGACCGAGCCGCTGACCACCACGATAAGATTAGTCGACACCTTCTTCCCGATCGCGCTGGGAGGCACTGCCTGTATTCCCGGCCCATTCGGGGCGGGGAAGACGGTGCTTCAAGGTCTGATGGCGCGCTATTCCATGGCCGATGTCGTCATTCAGGTCGCCTGTGGCGAACGTGCCGGCGAGGTGGTGGAAACGATATCAGATTTCGCGACGATGAAGGATCCGCGCGGCGGGTTGCTCATGGATCGGACGGTGGTGATCTGCAACACCTCATCGATGCCGGTCGCGGCGCGTGAAGCCTCGATCTATATGGGCCTCACCCTGGGTGAGTACTACCGCCAGATGGGGCTCAACGTGCTCCTGATCGCCGACTCGACATCGCGCTGGGCGCAGGCGATGCGCGAAACCTCCGGGCGTTTGGAGGAAATTCCCGGAGATGAAGGCTTTCCGGCGTATCTAGACTCTAGGATCAAGGGAGCCTACGAGCGTGCCGGAGTCTTGCGGACGAACGATGGGTCAATTGGCAGTCTGACGATGGTTGGCACCGTGTCGCCCGCCGGCGGCAACTTCGATGAGCCGGTGACGCAATCGACGCTCGGCACAGTCAAGACGTTCTTGGGACTGTCATCGGCGCGGGCTTACAAGCGCTTTTATCCGGCAGTCGATCCACTGATCTCCTGGTCGCGATATCTCGATCAGTTGCGGCCGTATTTCGATCAGCACCTGCAGCCGGGTTGGACCGATGGGGTCCGTGACCTCTCAGAACTCCTCCATCAGGGAGACAGCATCTATCAAATGATGCAGGTCACCGGTGAAGAAGGCGTCACGCTTGCAGACTATGTAACTTATCAAAAGTCACTATTCCTCGACATGGTCTACCTGCAACAGGATGCCTACGACAAGGTGGATGTCTCAGTATCCTTGGACCGCCAGAGGGAGTCTTTTACTCTACTCCGAAGACTCATTCAGCGAGACTACCCCTTTGCCGACAAGGAGGAAGCGCACCGCTTTTTCACTCAACTCACCGGCTTGCTAAAGAATCTGAACTACACAGCCCGAAATGCCCCGAAATATACCACGTACCTGGCGCAGATCGACGAGCTCGTAAAGACGCTCGGTCGCGCTAGCGCCGCGAAACCTGAGACCCAGGTTGGACCACGGGTCGCAACGGGCTCATCGTCTCCCAGTGCCAATACGGAAAGACCGAGCGCTCCAGCATGAACTGATGCATGCACAGCCGGCGACGAAAGAATGTTGTGGCCCACACTTTTCGAAAGATTTTGTGCCCGGTCGATTTCGACGACAACTCCATGGGCGCCCTCGAGGTAGCCTGCAAGGTTGCCGTGCAGAACGAAGCTTCGCTTTGTCTCATACACGTCGTTGAGGTACCTGCACACTCTACCGAGATGCCGCCCGAGGCGCTGAAGCCGTTCCCGCTCTGGGAGCGGGAAGCAAAGGTTAAGCTCGATGGCATAGCGAGTGAACGAGTCCCCTCCGTCATCAGGGGCGGAACTTTTACGCGCACCGGATTCCTGGCCCGGCAGATCATCGCGGACGCCGACGATGTAGGTGCCGACCTGATCGTAATGGCGACGCATGGTCATAGCCGATCGGCCGTCGAACATCTGCTTTTAGGAAGCGTCGCTGAGCGCGTGGTACGAAGTTCGATCTGTCCAGCGCTCGTGGTCCCTCCTGTCGAGGCGCCGTGCTTTTACACAGATTCGAGATGAGCTGAATCGATCATCATCAGATCTTAAAGTGAATTTAGCTAACCTGGCCGCGAAGTTTGGCAAGAACGATCTGCACATAAGACAGCAAACGAGCTAAGTTGGCTCAGGAGAAGAACGCAGAAGGAGGAGCGAATATGAACGGGAAGCAGGCTGGCGGCGTGGCGGTGTCCGGGCATCCCCCCAACTCGGTCCACCCCCGCCAGTCCTGCGACATTACGAGGAAAGCGATCCGTCGTATTCCATGGGTCGCGCTACGAGAGTTCGCACGGCATGTGTCCGCGATGCTCCTGTTACTGGTGACTTTGGTTTTCGCAGCAAGCTGCGGCTCATTGCGTCTCAATCCGGATCCAGAGGTTGCGCCATCCGGAAGTGTTGCGCGCGTGTGGGCTCCGTCGGGGTCCATCACTGTCGCCAATGAGGCCGCGCCAAAACTTGGGGAACTAAGGACTATTGACGAAAGCAACGCACCTCAGGCGCTGAGCAGCGGCGGATACGACTTACCCGCGCTCGTCGACCTTGCCCTCCGGACAAATCCTCAAACACGCCGCGCCTGGTACGCGGCGCAGGCCGCCGATGCGCAACTCGGCGAAGCGCAAGCGGCTAATTACCCGAAGGTTGCCTTTGATGGCGAGGGCGACTATTTAAAGCTGCCGATTCAGTTTCCGGAGCAGACATTGATCGTTCGCAATGAAGCATTCCTGCCGCAAATAAAAGTCAGCTACGATCTGCTCGACTTCGGAAGGACTCGCGCCACGGAACGAGGTTCCCGCGAGCAGCTAATCGCCAACAACTACTCCTTTAACCGCGCTATCCAGGACGTCGTTTTCAACGTCGAAAAGGCTTACTACGTCCTCTCGGCAGCAAAAGCGAGCGTGAACGCGGCAGATTCCAACCTCACGCTGGCGCGCACAAGTCTGAGTGCGGTCGAGGAGCGGCACCAGGTTGGTCTTGCGACTCACCCCCAAATCCTGCTGGCCACTCAAGTCGAGGCACAGGCCGTATTCGATCTTGAGAACGCCAAATCCATGGTCCATGACGCTGCGTCGGTTCTCTACCAGGCTATCGGTGTTGCTCCGGATGTTTCCATCGATGTTCAGGGTATCGACCGACAGAATGTGCCGCCAAGTCTCGCAGACGATGTCGAAAAACTGATAGCCGATGCGCTCAAACAGAGACCCGATATTGCCGCACAAATTGCTGCGGTCCGCGCGGGCGACGCAGCAATCGCCGGCGCCAAATCGGAATTCTATCCGGAGGTCGAGGTCAGCGGGAACTATGGACAGATAATCTGGAGCTACACCGTCAATGGCGGTCATACCCAGAACCTGAACCAACCCTTTTACGGAGCGCTCCTCTCGCTTCGCTGGAATCTCTTTACCGGATTCGACCGTTACTATGGCGTGCGGAAAGCGACCGCACAACGGAACGCAGCGCGTGCAGAATTAAAATCTCTGGAACTTGATGTGGTGGCTTCCGTATGGAGGGCCTACTACGATTTCCTATCGGCGAAAAAGAAATACGACGCCTCACTCGCGCTATTGGCGGCATCGCAAGAATCGTACAGCTCCAACCTTGAAAGTCATCGGCACGGTCTTGCAACGATAACCGACTTGATCGGTGCGGAGCGCGATCTGATGGCCGCGCGGTACACGCTGGTCCAGAGCAAGGCGGACTTGCTTGTTTCATCGTCCGCCTTGGCCCACGCGTTAGGAGTGCAGTCGGCTTCAAATGCGTCATCACACTAGACGGCATGCTGGTCGCAATCGCCGGCGCAGGAAGCCTGATCCTGATGGGAGAAAACAGACGTGACGCCGATGACAACCAGTTGGATCGTATTCGCGTGCGTGTTCGCCGGTGCGCTCCTCGGGATGCTTCTACGCCGCATACTACCCCGACACCATTTGAGCGAAGACTCCAAAGATATCGTAAAGCTGGGGATGGGCCTGATCGCGACGATGGCAGCTCTGGTTCTTGCCCTGCTGATTGCATCGGCCGAGAGTTCTCATGATACACAGAGCAAGGGAGTCACGGAAATGGCCGCCGATTTCATCCTGCTCGACCGGACGCTGACCCGTTACGGACCGGAGACGAAAGAGATGCGAAGTCTGATTCCAGTGACGGTTGCCGCCATTCTCGATCAGACGTGGATGGGAGACGCATATCGATCTGAAAACCTCGACCGCGCGCTCGGCGCCGGCGCCGAGCCCTTTTATCAAAAAATGCGACACCTTGAACCCCGCGACGACTTCCAGCGCGCAGTCTACGCCCAGGCCCTGCAAATCGGCATGGAGCTCGGCCAAAAGCGCTCGCTCTTATTGGAGGAGACTGGAGGCTCCATCCCCGCACCCTTCCTGGTCATGCTGGTTTTCTGGCTGGCGCTGATTTTTGCAAGCTTTGGTCTGTTCGCGCCTACCAACTCGACTGTAATCGCGATTCTCTTCGCCTGCGCACTGTCAGTTGCAGGGGCTATTTTCCTAATCCTGGAATTGGATCGGCCGTTCCAGGGACTACTCCAGATTTCGAACACACCGCTCCGCGATGCGCTCATGTATCTTGACAAATAATGCAGTGAGCGATCGGAAACGGAAGGCGACGAATTTGCGGTTTAGCTCTTTTATCCGATACTGCCCGGCTTTCTTTGCCCTCGGGTGCAACCCCGTAATTAGCATTGCCGGGGCAGAATTCCCGGTTTGGATATTGTGTTTATTCGTTGGAATTTTGATATCGCTAGCGTTGAGGCCGGTCTTCGTAGCGACCGGCATTGACGACTGGATGACCCCGCGTCCATTGATCTATGCATGTTTTGCGCTCGCAATCGCCTTCTTGTGTTGGCTGGTGATTTGGCGATGAGCGCGACGGAGCTTCGCAGGCCAGAACCGCCTGAGGCCACCTCCCGGCAGCCATGGGCTCGCCGGGTAGGACGGATCCTAAGTGGAATACTCGTCCTCGCCTCAGTGCTGTTGGGATACTTCGCCTACAGACTGTACTACGCGAACCCGCGAACGGACGATGCGTACGTTCATGCCAATACGGCGGCGCTCGCTGCTCACGTCAGCGGCCAGATCGTTCAACTACCAATTAAGGATAATCAGCAGGTAAAAAAAGGCGACCTACTATTTGTTGTCGATCCGCGCCCATACAAGCTCGCGCTTGACACGGCAAAGACGAAACTGAATCTGACAGAGATCGAAGTCAAAACTTTTGAAGACACGATCAATTCAGCCGCCGCCCAGTTGACCGACCGCCAGGTCGAAGCGGCGAACGCCAAACAGTACCTGGACCGCATCGTGCCCTTGCAACGGCGCGACTTTGTCACCGAGAACGACGTCGTCGAGGCCCGCAACAAGCTCAGGGCAGCCGAGGCCGCTGTTGCCGGCGCGCGCTCCGAGCTTAGGAAAGCACAAGATGCGCTGGGAATATTAGGCGACGTGAATCAGCGAATACGTGCGGCCGAGGAGGCTATCGAGGACGCTCAACTGAACTACGATTACTGCTTTGTGCGAACGCCTTTTGACGGCTACGTCACAAACCTAAACATATCGGAGGGCCAATACGCCAATGTCGGGCAGCCGATCCTGACGCTTGTAGACGATCGCAACTGGTATGTGCTCGCGTATTTCAGGGAAGACTTGCTCGATCGAATACTGCCTGGAATGCGGGCAGAGGTGTCGCTGCTGAGCTATCCAGGCAAACGCTTCCAGGGCGAGGTGGAAGGCATCGGATGGGGGCTCTTTCAACAGAACGGGGCAACCGTCGGTGGCCTGCCCAACGTAGAAGAGACTTTGAACTGGGTAAGACTCAATCAGCGATTCCCGGTCCGAATCGTTCTGAAGCGCGCTGACACCAGCCATCCATTCCGCATGGGACAGACCGCCATCGTGACGATCCGAGGCGACTAGATTGTATCGCCAAGCCGCAGTGCATAATGTCTCTCGGTTCAGCTAGATACGAAGCCAATGACAGGGACTCTCTATTGATTGATTGGCTGTGCCAAGCGCTAGAGAGGTTTCTCGCATTCCTTGCGGGAGAGTTGGCCCCAAGTCACAGACGGGTCCTCGAGGCGGCTAGGAACGCGGCCAAGTCGACTGTCACAACTGGCCTGGCGGCCACGATGCAGATAGTCGGGCCGTTCGGACCGCTTTTCGCTTTCCGAATCGGCCAGCCCGGAATTTCGCTCGGCGTTTTTGAGGGGGCATTAACTATCGCCTGTGCGGCGGCCATGCAGGCCGCGATCGTGCCGATAACCGGCGGACTGCTCGATTATCCCGGCCTCATAATGGCCTTCCTCTTTGTCGTATTTGCGACGGTTGCTTACCTGCTGTATTCGAAGCCCCGACTCTTTCTGATTCTGGCTCTGGTGGTCATCGGGTCGATCACGACGGTTTACGTAGGTATTTTCGAGCCCGGCCAGATCGGCTGGGGATCTACGTATACGTTTGATGGAATTCTCGTGGCGACGCTGGTGATGGTCGTCTTCGACACGTTGATCTGGCCTTCTCCCGCGGAACCACGACTGCTCGAGGCCATTGCAGCAGACCTGGAACGCATTCGCATCCGCTTCCGACTCGTCGGCAGGCGCTATCTCGATCCGTTCGCCGATCCACTACCGGCTCCTCAGGTTACTTCGATACTGGCGCGGAATCTGGCACTCTTGAAGTCTGTCGAAGAGCATACGAAACCCACGCCACAGCGTCTCGCTTCCTTACTGCACGCGGTTATGACCGTGGAGCATGTTTACTTGGAGGTGGAACATCTCGCGGTGCTAGCCGACGAACCTGTGTCGGACCGGATCAGGCAGCATTATCGCGAAGAGTTGGAGCTTGCACTGGAGGCTCTGGACAAAGTCCTCACAGCGCGGATCGAGGAGATGCCCGCAGGTCTCGATGGCAGACAAAACTCGGCGAAATCGATCTCGGACATGCGCGTGACAGTCCAGAGTCTGAGTGAATCGGCCACGCAGGCCACGGCTTCCATAGATGAGTTCACGTCGTCCGGACTGGCGAACTTTCTGGGCTTCGCCGATGGACTCGAAGCGATCGGTAACCTGCTGGAATCGCGAGAACGGCTTCCGTCTGATGCGACGGCTGCCAAAGCGGCGCGTGTTGAAGCCGACATTGAGCCACGTTTCTTTATCGATCCCGCGGCTTTTCGCTTCAGCATCAAGCTCGGAGCCGCGATCACATTAGGATTGCTCGTGGGATTGACCACACAGCGTGCCGATCTCCAGACGATTCTTTGGAGCACCGTAGTTGCAGGTCAACCAAATCAATACGGTGCAGTGGTGCGGAAGACTCTGCTGCGGCTTACCGGATGCGTTGTAGGCGGTCTCGCGGCGCTCGCGGCGATGATTTTAGTTTCGCAGAACTTCGACTCGCTGCCTCCATACCTGATCGTGATATTCGCTGTGACAATGTTTGCGACTTACGTATCCCAGAGCAGCGAATGGCTGGGCTATGCAGGGATCCAAGCCGGCATCACTTTTCTGATCTGCTATGTCGGGCTCGCACCCACCAGCGACGTTTACAAACCGCTGTGGCGCTTCTGGGGAATTGTGCTTGGCGTTTTGACGACAGGATTCGTCTTTCTATTCCTGTGGCCCGAGTATGCCAGGGACAAGCTGATCGAACGTTTCAATGGGCTAATGCGAACAACGCTCGCTTATGCGGGAGAGGTTGCACAAGGGAGGATTACAGGAGGACGGATTGCCACTGGCGAGCAGCGGATAAGTGCAGACTTGCTTGACGTTCTCAACATGGCCGACCAGGCTCGGCTCGAGGGAAGACGCGGCGTGCGTATGTCGGCTGCGGGTATTGAGGCTGCGATTACGGTCATCCGAATTGCCTACCATTTCGGGAGTATCGCACGCAGATGGCGCGCAGGTTTCGAAGCGTCTCTGCCTGGTAGTGTGCAGCAAAAATTGATTGCAATCAGAAACACATTGTGCACGACCTTCGAATACTTGCTTAAAAGATTCGAGTTGGCCCGCGCATTCGAGCCTGACGTGCTGTCAGAGGCGACGCTACCTCCGGCAATGGATCTTGAGCCCCTGATCGACGAGCTCGCGGTCATCCCAGCGCTCGAGAGGCGGACCTGGTCGTCCCACGCCCGGGGCGAGCTCGTTTCGGAACTGCAGTCCTACCGCCGCCTCGTGGTTCTTCTGGACAATCTCGATGCGGAGCTCTCAGACTTTGCGGTTCTCTGATGCCGCAGCGGTGTTCCACAAGAAAAGACCCAGGAGATGTGTCAACCGTTGTGATCTTCGCCGTGGCCGGTCCGGTTGGAGGTCCTTGTCAGGTCCCGAAGTCGTTCGAACGCCGGCTCGGATAGCCTGTCTTCTGTGCAACCGCCAGTGCTGAACCTCGGGACGGACGACCCAGCCTCCTTGATCTGCTCAATATCTTCGAGCCGGGCAGCGTCGCACCCGTATCCTTTCGCAATCGAAACAACATCGAACCCGGGGATGTCGAGACCCGGAGCCCCTTGGGTTTTTTCGAGTACGACGAATGATTTGAGGATGCAGTATTCGCCATTACGCGGCACGACGATCAGGACAGGCAGGTGCAACTGCGTGGCCGTCCAGAGAGATTGAACTGAATATTGGAACGAACCGTCGCCGATAATTGCGATCACGGGACGGTTTCGTCCGGAGTCGCGCTCGGCGAGCGCAATTCCCACCGATGCTGGAAGATTCCACCCGAGGATTCCGCTCGCGAACCTATAAAACGTGTCGGGGCTCGGTAATCGGCCATGCCGCATCAAGATCGGGAAGATTCGAAGGGCTTTCCTCGACGAGGATCGTGTCTGCGGGCCGAACTTCGTTTATAGCGCGGAACACCTGCCCAGCTGTCAGCCGCCGATCGAAAGCTTTTGCGGTGGCTGATCCATGCGGCGCCATACGGTGCGCGACAGTTTCGCGTGCCTTCGTAGTTCTCGGCTTGTAGTGGCCGAGCAACCGTTTGAGGCCTTCGAGAGACAAAACAGGATCTCCGAGCAAACTGTCGCCGACCGGAGCTCGCGCGGTCTCTGCGGGATCGTTGGAGATGTGCAGTAAGCGTAGTCCTTTGGGCGGGTGAGGACCGGGCACATGGGGATAGTAACGGAAAACCGGCGCGCCAACCACCAGCGCTACATCGTGACCTTCAAGTCTCTTGCTGAGCGGCTCGATCGCGAACGGTAACCCACCGGAATAGAGAGGATGATTTTCCGGAAAGGGGGCGCGTTCGGAAGCGGGCGCTGCCCACATTGGCGCGCCAAGCGCTTCGGCAAAAACCGCCGCCTGATCCCAGCCGCTCCCGCGCGCAATTGCAGCGCCATAAATCAGCACCGGTGCTCTTGACTCGATGAGGATCTTTGCAAACTCGGCCAAGCGCGATGGGTCGGGCGCAAAGCGCTGGCTCACGGTTCGAACCACGGCCGAGCCTTGACAGGGCTTTTCCCATTCTCCGAGAGGAAGCGACAGAAATGCTGGACCCGACGGCGGCTGAAGCGCCGTGGCTACCGCGCGCATGAACGCTGCGGGTATATCTTCGGCCCGCACCGGCTCATGGGCAACTTCACCTACGGGCGCGGGAGCATCGTAGGCTCTACATTGGTGAGCCACGGTTCCATCAACAGCATATCGCGCGTCTGCTGGCCCGCAGTCACAATGAGAGGGGTCTTGTTCTGGAACGCCGTTGCGAGATTTCCCATCGCATTCGCAGTAGCGGTGGTGTGCAGGTTGATCAACGCTGGACGGCTTGTAGCTTGCGCAAAGGCGTCGGCGATCGCGATCACGGACGCTTCTTGCGGAGCCAACACATAGCGGAAGTCCTTCGGGAAATTCTTGAGAAAGGTCTCCTCCGTTGAGCCGACATTTCCGAAAATCGTTGTCAGACCCAGCTCGCGGAGTAGCCGATAAGTTCGTCGCGGACGGATTGCATGGTTTGTCTCAAGGTCTTCGAGGATTCTCTTCCGTGAAGCTTCCGGTCGTGCAGTCCCAGTGGAATATTCTTAGAGCTTTTGATACGACTCTCAGCCGCGAAAGCTCACCGCTGTTCCCTAGTTTCTGGCCACGTACGGATGGACCATCCTAGCCGGATCGACCACGCGGTCGAACAACTCCTCCGTTACGAAGCCAAGCTTCAGCGCGGCGGCCTTCAACGTAAGGTCGTTATCCATCGCGTAGTGCGCAATCTCTGACGCCTTGTCATAGCCAATGACCGGCGAGAGCGCCGTCACCAGCATTAGCGAGCGATTCACATACTCCTTGATCTTCTTTAGATTCGGCTTGGTTCCCTCGATGAGGAACTTGCGGAAGTTTGTGCACCCATCGCTCATGATCGTGATCGAGTGAGTGATGTTGAAGATCATTAGCGGCTTGTAAACGTTCATTTCGAGATAGCCGCCGGCGCCGCCGAGGCCCACTGCCACGTCGTTGGCCATCACCTGCACGGCGATCATGGTCAACGCCTCAGCTTGGGTGGGGTTCACCTCGCCCGGCATGATCGAAGAGCCGGGCTCGTTCTCGGGGATCTTCAATTCGGCAAAGCCGGCGCGCGGGCCGCAGGACATCAGTCGGATGTCATTGCCGATCTTGTAGAGCGATACCGCCAGCGTGCGGAATGTGCCGGAGAGCTGCACGCGCATCATGCGCACCTTGCACGGTGAACTTGTTCGGCGCGCTGACGAACGGCAACCCGGTGAGCTCCGCGATCTCCGCCACCGCCGCTTGGGCGAAGCCGGGGGCCGCATTAATGCCGGTGCCCACCGCGGTGCCGCCAAGCGCCAGCCGATACACGCTTTTCAGTGCTTCCTCGATCCGCTCGATATTGTCGCTGAGCATTCCGGCATAGCCGGACCATTCCTGCCCCAGCGTGATCGGCGTGGCGTCCTGCATGTGGGTGCGGCCGATCTTTACGATGTCCTTCCATTCCTCGGCCTTGGCCGCGATGGCCTCGCGCAGGGCGGTGACCGCACGCAGCAGCCGCCCCCTCACGTTTGCAGCGGCTGCGATGTACATCGCTGAGGGGAACGAGTCGTTGGACGACTGCGACATGTTAACATGGTCGTTCGGACGGACGGGCGCCTTGCTGCCGAGCGCGGTGCCCGCGAGTTGGCAGCAGCGGTTGGAAATTACCTCGTTGACGTTCATGTTGAATTGCGTGCCGCTGCCTGTCATCCACACATGCAGCGGAAACATGTCGTGGTGCCGCCCGGCCAGGATCTCGTCGCAAGTTTGCACGATCAGCCGGTGAGCCGAGTCGTCCAGCCTTCCACCTGCGTGGTTGGCGTTGGCCGCCGCCTTCTTCAGCGTCGCGTAGGCCGTGACCATCTCCCGGGGTATCAGGTCCAGGCCGTTGCTGAAGTGTTCCAGTGACCGCTGCGTCTGCGCTCCCCAGAGTTTGTCAGTTGGCACCTCCACTGCGCCCAGGCTGTCGGTTTCCCTTCGAAATTGGCTCATGGGTGGCGCTCCTAAAAGGTGCTCGTCTATGGGCGCGATAATCCGGCGGGAAGGGACGAAGATGTGAAGCCTGAGTGTCGGCGCTCATGGATATCTTCTTTCCACCCACAGCGAACAATCCTCGCGGATTCCTGGCAAATCGGCCGGTTTGACTGCGGCGGCTACGAGGAGAAACTGTTCGAACGTCATTCCCAGTTGGCGAAAGCCGCCTTGACAGAAAATAAACGCGTAAAGCTCGAGCATTTCGTCGCTGATGGTCTTTGACAGTGTCGGCGGCGTTAGTGCTTCGGGAAAAGAGCGTGGTTCGCGGGCCAGGACCCTGCCAGCCGGTAACATGCGAAGTCGTGACGGTCCGATCGTTCTGAATGACGCGGAGATCGCGGCCTTGGTCTGAACGAGTGCGCCCAAGGTATTTACCTTCCGTTTATCGGGTTCGCTTCGAGACTCTGCTGGGACGGCGGCCGTTGAGGGGGGCAACGGCCGCCGTCTTCCCCAGGCGAGGTACGGAAGAGAACGGGCGGGTTGGAGATACGGATGAGCATTTCCGTTAGTGGCCTGTATTCGCGCCTGCTCTGTAGTCGCCTAAGCTCCGATAGCTCTTTGACTTCAGGGCAGGAGACACCGCGCCGACGCTTTAGGCTGTGGCTGACGCCCACATACAGTCAGGCGTGAAGAAGGGAGTCCCATTGTGTGCCAACCGGTTTCACAAGCAGTCCTGACTGCGAGCTGCTCGGGATTTGTGCTGTCTGGCGCTGCGGCGAACGGATGTGTCGTCTATCAACGACAAGTCAATGCCTATTTATTGCACTGAACAATCGCGAGATGCCCCTCTTCGCGCAACGCTGAAACATCGATAAAGCGTCCCCGCAGGTAATCGGGCAATTGCTCGGCCGCCGCTGGCACTATCGGCTACAAGGAGCCGGAGCTCTTTGCTAATAAGATGTAGCCCGCCATCAAACTCGCCAGCCCCAGTACCAGCACGAGCGCCCAGACCGTGACTTCCTGGTCGCGACGGATCGGTGCTTTCGCCCGCGGAACATCTTGTCGAGCCTCTGTGTCCTTGAGGGCACGCGCCGAACCGGCGACAACGAGGTGAAGGTGCGAGCACGCACGACTCGTTCCTGGATGGCTCCTTACAGTTCTGATGGGCGGGCTTTCGCCTCGAGCAGCCATGGTTCGACCACGTTTATTGTCGGTTCTGCGAATTCGAGAGCGCGCATGCCGCAGCTCTCTTCATGTGAGGGGTGCGCGATTTTCGTGAACTCGAAAGGGTGCTGCTCTCGCCGTGTTGTCTGCGCGGTGCATGATTGTGCCGGTAAGCGACCGGAGGAAGCCCGCGGAGATGGCGTGATGGCAAATCGCGAAGACTGATCGAAGTGAGCCTCGTCCGAAGAATGCCGGGAGCGATCCCCAGCAGGTCACAGACTGACTCGAAGGCGAATAGGCTTTGCGGGCGACAGGGTGAATAGAACCAGCAATGGACCTCGGCAAAGCGTATCCGTTGCTCTCTACTGCGGCCTTTCAAATTCCTCAGATAGGTGCGGAGTGCCTCCTCCAACACGGCGAGCAAGAGTCGGCACTCGCCGTTCAGGAATTTCCGCCGATTGATGAGGTCGAAATACTGCACAGGCAGAATAGCACCGCCGAAATGTTCCAGAGACAGATTGTCGGTAAGTATGGTTTGGTCTGAGTTGAGGCTCGGTTGTGCCGTGCGGTTCAATAGATCGGCCGACCCGGAGACGTTAGCTTCCCAAGTCATTGTTTCCTCTCCTCTAAACTGGCAGGCGTGAAAAGCTCGGTACCGGCTAGTGCACTCGCGCGTCCCGCATGGATGGTTGATGTCGCGAAACTGATGCAGGGCTGCCCGGTAAGCGGGCGGTCACACAATGGGACCTTATTCTTCACGCTGAATTGGCGTATGAGCGGTTCTTCACCGTTGGTCTTCCGTAGAGACTCTTCGGTTTGCTCGGCTCCGATGTTTACCGGAAGTGGTGCAGCTCGATGGTGTTGGAGCTTAGAGCTGCGCTTTGTCAGGGAACCAAGTCAGTTAGGTCGAGTGTGTATAGCACCACGTGTGCGCTTTAGCTTGCAAAACGGGAGGAAATGACAATGCGTAGAACTAAGGTCGTATGGCTCTCCGTCGCGCTTGTAGCCGCGATACTGTCCGCGGGATCGAAAGCACTAGCCCAAGAGGCTCCTGCAAAAGAGGTGACAAAGATAGGGTATCTCAGCTGTCATGTCGCGAGCGGCTGGGGATTTATCATCGGTTCGTCGCGGAAGCTCCGGTGCGTCTATACTCCGGCGGACAAGACCAAAAAGATCGAACACTATGACGGCTCGATCTCAAAGTTCGGGGCTGACATCGGCTATGTTCAGTCCGGGGTGATTTTGTGGACAGTCGTCGCGCCGGGAATGAAGATCACTCCCCGTCCCGGTCTGCTCGCCGGCCATTACGGCGGAGCGACTGCGGGCGCGACCATCGGACTCGGCGCGGGCGGAAATGTTCTGGTGGGCGGTTTTGACGGCTCGATCGCGCTGCAACCGATCAGTATCGACGGTAGCACAGGTCTCAATGTCGCGGGCGGAATTGCCGTCATGGATCTCAATGTGGCGAACGAGCAGCAGGCCACGAATCAGTAGAAGTATCCGCAGCAGTGCAAGCAGGCTGGCGGCGTGGCGGTGTCCGGCGGGCCCCACCCGGCCCGTCCCCGCCAGCCGTGCGGCGACCTAAGCAAGAAAATTGCGCTCGGGAACTCAACCGTTGATTGGATTATCTGGGGCTAAGTATCCGCCTTTCAATAATCCTGTTAGCTCATGTTACATCCGGATATGAACATCATGCGAGTAGGAAACAATAACCATAGGCGGCCGACCCGTTGCCGCCGTCACCATTCGATGACTGAATCGATACGAACACTGCTGCGCTCGAGTCGAAAAGTGATTTTCGGTCTTTTACGAACGCTCGTTGCGCTCATGCTCGGCCTCTTGTTTGTGGCCTCGGCATCCGCAGGCGCGCAGAGCGCTATGCTGCCATTACCGCCGGAAGATCAGCGAATGATTGCCGCCCAGCTTGGTCCCGTCGTCGGCAGAGCATTGCCGAGTACGCCTATTGAGGACGTCTCGGTGTATTTTCCGCTTCGGGAGAAGGTATCGCTCTACCAAGTCACGGCTGGCCGCGATATCGGGAAGACACGGACGCTGGCTCTTACTAAGGTCAGGCGCCCAAACGGAGAGTCTGCCTGGCGCTTCCAGTTCTCACCGTCGCTCGCCGGCTTCCTTCGCCGGACGCCGGAAGGCGACCTTATCATGCCCGCTGTCGACGACACGGGCGACGGTGTCGTGGTGGTTACCACGCCTGCCAATCCTTTCGTGCTAAAGGGCATGAAGCCCGGCGAAACACGCTATTATGTGCAGCAGGTTGTGGTCTATGCGCGCGGCGCCCCGGCTGACCAGGAATACTCTGGCTCCTTGAACGGCAGTTATACCTATTTGGGCGCCCACCAGGTGATAGTGCCCGCCGGCACTTACCAGTCGATCCTGTTCCGACTCGAGTGCGAAGGCAAAGTTGGTCCGGCGACAACACATGATATAGCGTACTACTTTTTTGCGCCCGGCAAGGGTGTGATCGCCATGATCAACCAAGAGGAAGCGACGGCTTTCTGGATCATCCATATAGAGACCACGTCCGGTGACGTGCTGCGCGCGAATTGAACATACTCACGAGCGACGACGAGCCTCGACGGCGAAAACCTGATGCTCCGTCAGCAGGGGTCGTCCTAAGTCGCAAGGTTTTCCGGTCGGTTGGCGTCGACACGGCGCTTTCGTGCCTATTGGCGCTGGAAATCCCGTCGATGTGGCGGCCGCCCGAGGACCGACCGCCAGATCTGCGGCCTCGTTCTATGGATAAGCGACCTACTTTGGGGAGCGTCGGAGCTCAACGGCGAGCTGTTGACGCTCGGGATCGAAGTCACCCAATCAACCGTGGCGAGGTAGGTGTGCGCGCTCGCCTTTCGAAAGAGCGAAGCTCTCAGGATCCGCGAGCAACTCCGCGAAGCTCGATTTTCTTTTCATGAGGTTACTTCAGCGGCTGGCAAAACGTCCGTTTTGCGCACAATCTCCAGTCGGTCAGCCTCGATGAAAGCCGCAAATTTCGCCGCGCTATCAAAGTTATCGAAGTCTTCGAATGACTGTCGGATTCCCAGCCGCCGGCCATACCAGACTCGCCATGTTCTTCTGGATGTCATCTGCCAAAACCTCAGTGAGTTCCGATCTGTGCGGGCCACACATTCTTTTATATCAGCCGGCGCGCTTCATCATCGCTAGCCTTGACGGAGTTCCGCGAGCTCCTCTGGAAACAGCAGGCAGTCGCTTCCTCCAGTATGCCATCTCACCTTTATTAGGGTACGATCCAGGTTGCGCATAACGCTAATGATCGTCACCTCTTCGCTGGCGGGATGAAGTTCCCCACTGCGTGGATCTCTCACCGATTTAGCGAGACTGGCTGTGCTGATCATGGTCTTATGTCTGCCTGAATTAACTATTCTACGAGCACAACATTGTGGCGTGAAGAATGGGGTCCCGTCGTGTGACCGCCTACTTCACAGGCAATCCCTTAATGGTGTCGCCGTGGTATGTGCACAAAAAAGAGACCAAAATAGCAGGTTGGCATCGTTGGCGTCGTTCCTGTTGCCCTTGATGTAGGGCTTGACGAAGTGCGGGCTCATCAGTCGGACTATGTGTCCTAGCTTGCCGATCTCCCGCGCCCAAAAGTGCGCTCCGGCACCAGCCTCCTGTGCCTCCCGGAAACCTAATCCGCGATGACACACGGACGAGCGTATGGTAAGGAAGCGGGCCCGGATGGTCGAGTTGCCGAGCCAGTTGCTGCTTGCTGTCCGGTCGCGATTCACGCGCCGAACGCGGCTTGAGGACGAGGATCTCCTCCTGCGCCAACAGCTGGCAGCGCTACGGCGCAAGTTATATGGTCCATCGCCGCCGACCACCGTCCCAAGGTTGGAAGACTTTCCTGCTTTTCATACGGACGCGGCTGGATTTACCGGGAATTTGGGTGGAGACTCTCACGGTTGAGCAGGTTCTGGCAGAATCGAGAATTAGTTGAGGATCGGGCTTTGCGGCAGTCGTGCCCACCGATCAATGCGGGAGAAACCACCCACACGGAACAGGATGGAAGACCATGAGCGAATTCCTCTCCAAACTGCTTTCGTCGGATTTCGAGCCGCACGGCTACTGCTATCTCTGGGACCCAAGGATAGTTTGGCTGCACGGCGTGTCAGACGGGTTGATCGCGTTCGCCTACTATCTGATTTCTCTGATTTTGATCTATCTCCTGCGAGAATCACGGGGGGCGGCTCTGGGCGGTGCCGAATGACGGCCCCGGCACAGCCTTTCACTTTACTGTCCCGAAGTACCACCAATAGGAGCCCCTTTGCCGCAGTCTGAAGCAATCATCCTGGTCGTGGATGACGACGTTTCTGTTCGAGAGGCTTTGGGAGGGCTGATTCAGTCCGCGGGATGGAGGGTCGAGACCTTTGCTTCCGCGCAGGAGTTTTTGGCTCGCCTCCCAGCCGATGCGCCTGGTTGTTTGGTGCTCGACGTACACTTGCCGGGCTTGAGCGGGCTCGAGCTGCAGAAGCGGATGGCCGAGATCGATCTCGATATTCCGATTATTTTTATTACCGGCCATGGCGATGTTCCGACCTCGGTCCGGGCAATGAAGGCGGGAGCGCTTGAGTTTCTTACCAAGCCATTCGCTGACCAGGATCTGCTTGAGGCAATTCGACAGGCGATAAGACGCAATCAGGCCACACGCCAGCAGCGAGCGAAGATGAGAGAGTTGCAAGACCACTACCGGTCGCTAACGCCGCGCGAGCGGGAGGTGATGGAGCGCGTGGTCTCCGGACTGCTCAACAAACAAATAGCGGCGGAACTCGGGATAAGCGAGATCACGGTCAAAGCTCATCGAGGCCAGGTTATGCACAAGATGCAGGCCCAGTCGTTGCCGGACCTGGTCAGAATGTCGGAGATGCTGGGGACACGGCGTGCGATAAAGTCGTAAGGCCGACAGCTCTCCACGCCCGCAAATCGACCGATACCAAAGTATAATAGATTTTTCTTTCGAAACGCCGCACACTCGTACCTGTGGCAAGCTTTATTTCAGTCGTCGATGATGACGAGTCTGTCCGTGAATCCATTGTGGGTTTGATGAGATCTGTCGGGTTCGCAGTGCAGGGATTTGCTTCGGCAAAGGAGTTCTTGAACTCGGATCATCTCAACGATACCGAGTGCCTAATCCTGGATGTACGCATGCCGGGAATGGACGGGATCGAACTGCACCGTCACCTGCTCGCCATTCATCGCCAAATTCCGGTTATCTTCATGACCGCCCACGGATCCGATGAGGAAATGCGTTCGAGAGCCTTGGCGACCGGCGCCGTGGATTACTTGATCAAACCGCTGAGTGAGGACGAGTTGTTGAACGCGGTCCACGGGGTTCTGAGTTCGAAATGAGTTAGAGACACAGCGCGGAGAGAGGTGCTCCCATGCATGACGCAGGTGCTCCAGTTTACCTGGTGGATGATGATGCGTCGGTTCGGGAAGCGGTGGAAGGTCTGCTTTCCTCTGCAGGTTTGAGCGCGAGAAGTTTTCCGTCAGCGCAGGACTTTTTAGCCAGCTTCCCAGCGGAAATCCCCAGCTGTTTGGTGCTGGATGTGAACCTCCCTGGCTTAAGCGGACTCGATCTGCAACAAGAGCTTGCCAAGACGGACGTTCAGATCCCGATCATCTTCCTCACCGGGCACGGCGACATTCCGATGTCGGTGCGCGCGATGAAGGCAGGGGCGCTAGAGTTTCTGACTAAGCCCATTGATGATGAAGTCCTATTGGACGCGATCCGCAAGGGTATCGCCCAATATCAATTTCGCCTCGAACAACGTCGCGAGACTTTGCTGCCACTAGCCGAAATCGATTCGCATGATATTGCGGCCAAAGCCCACCCGCGAATTGGAGGGACTGGCGTGAACGAGCTCCCACCAGTGCAGGAGACCCCTTCTCCTGATACTAGGTCCGATGGAAGGGGGCTTTTTCGCCGGGAGGGGGACTACTGGACGGTCGGCTATGGCGGAAGAGTGTTTCGGCTGAAGGACTGCCTGGGACTCTCCTTCATCGCCCATCTACTGCGCCATCCGGGGACCGAATTTCATGTGCTCGACCTTGGGGCCGGGGCTACTGAGCCCGAGCCAGCGCGCGACCAGGCGAAGCAGTCATCTGGTTCCTTGTCGATCAATGCAGAGGAACTGGAGGCCTCGGGAATTCACATTGGCGGTTTGGGGGACGCCGGCGAGTTGCTGGACGAGCAGGCCAAGGCGACCTATAAGGCGCGGGTGCGCGAACTGCGCGAAGAGTTGGAAGAGGCGAAAGAGTTTGGAGATGTCGAGCGCGCTGCCAGAGCGGAGGAAGAGATCGACGCGCTCGGTGCTGAATTGTCGCGCGCGATCGGTCTTGGCGGCCGCCACCGGCGGGCGGGCTCGGCCACGGAACGAGCGCGGCAGCGGGCGAAGAAAAACATCAAGACCGCGATCGCAGGAATTGCCAGGCACGACCCCGAGCTGGGTCGAATGTTCACCTGCAGCATCAGGACCGGAATCTATTGCTCCTACATTCCCGACCGCAGGTTTCAGGTTGCGTGGCAGTTTGGGGGGGCCACAGCCACGTCAGCCGCGTCACCAATGGCGTCAGGAAGTTCAGAAGCTGCTCCAGGTAAAGCTCTGCCCGCGGCGCCGGCGCGGTTCAAACCTGATGTGGGCGAAGACGGCCCGTCGGGTTCCGCGGCTGAAGCGCAACCGAGGCATGGCCGGCTGGTGGGCAGAGAGAGCGCGTTGGGTGAGTTGCGCGATTCCCTTGGCAAGGCCTTACGAGGCCAGCGCCAGATCGTCATTATCACAGGCGAGCCAGGCATCGGGAAAACCGCCTTGGCCGATGAGTTCCAGCGTCAGGTGACAGAGCTTCCAGGACTTCGCATTGCTCGCGGTCAATGCGTCGAGGGCTACGGCGGCAAGGAAGCGTATTATCCGATGCTGGAAGCGCTAAGTGAGTTATGCCGTGGCTCTGCAGGAGAGTCGGTCATTCAGACCCTCGCAGCTGCGGCGCCTACCTGGCTGGTACAGTTTCCCGCATTGGTGAAACCTGAACAGCGCGAGATGCTACAGCGTGAGATCCTGGGCGCTACGCGCGAGCGCATGCTGCGCGAAGTTGGCGATCTGCTGGAAACGATCACTGCGGACAGCCCGTTGTTGCTGGTCTTCGAAGACTTGCAGTGGTCGGATCACTCCACGGTCGATCTCATTTCGGCGCTGGCACGTCGGCGTGCGCGAGCCAAACTTATGCTGATCGCCACCAAGCGCCCAGTGGATAGGGTGGTTCCCGAACATCCCTTGAAGATCCTCGAGCAGGACCTGCTGCTGCATCAGTTGTGTCGCGAGATCACTTTGGAGCCGCTGGGCGAAGCGGAAGTTGCCGAATATCTCTCCGCCGAGTCGTCGGAAGCGACCTTGCCGGAGGGCTTGGCCAAGTTGGTCTATCATCACTCGGAGGGCAATCCGTTGTTCATGGTGGCAGCGCTGGACCATATGACAGAACGAAGCTTCCTGTCACGAGAGAATGGACGTTGGAAGCTCAAGGTTGCGCTGGAAGAGATCGCTCTTGAGGTACCCCAGAAGCTGCGCCGGATGATCGAAGCTCAGATCGATGGCCTGACGCCGGAGAGGCAGCGGGTGCTGGAGACGGCGAGCGTTGCCGAGATGGTGTTTTCATGCGCAGTCTGCGCCCCCGCGGCGAATCTTGATCCGGAAATCTTCGAAGAACTTTGCGAAGATCTCTCGCGCCGCCATCGCATCGTGCGTTCGGCAGGTTTCACGCACTTTCCCAACGGAACCGCTTCGACACGCTACGAATTTGTCCATGCGCTCTACCGCGAGGTGTTCTATCGCCGGCTAGCGTCGGGACGCAGGGCCAAGCTGCACCAGAGGATTGGGGAACAGATGGAAACGACCTTCTCGGATCGTTTGAGTGAGGCAGCCCCTGAATTGGCGCGGCACTTCGAACACGCTTTGGATTGGCAGCGGGCTGTGACGTATCTTTGTGTTGCAGCCGAAACCGCCAGGCGTCGTTATGCCAATCGCGAAGCTACGGCTCTTCTGCAACACGCACTCGATTTATCGAGCAAACTGCCCGAGCCCGCGCGTGGGGTCAGCCAGATCAAAATTCTGGAGAAGCAGGGGATGATCCACGCTTCCGAATACGATCCTCGCGCGATCGAAAATTATGAAGCTATGGCGTCGCGGGCAGCTCACCTTGGCCTGATTGATGACGAGGCGCGCGCCCTCGTTAATCTGGCATATCCCCTGGCATGGTTCAGTTCGGAGCGGTGCCTCGCAGTACTCGAGCGGGCTTTCCACCGTAGCGATAGCCAGACTGATCGCCCGCTGCGGGCAACCACCCGCATGCTCTCCTCCCACTATCGAATCTGGGCAGGCGGCTGGAACGCTCGGGACGCCGAACAGATGCGAATATGGCTCAACGAAATTCAGGAGGTTGGCGACCCCGTTACCTCGGCGTTCTATTCGGCCACATACGCCATACATCAGTGGGCTTCTTCCGAATACCGCGAGGCTGGCCGCAGGCTGTCCGACGCTATGTCTTACTTGTTCGAGCGGTCCGATGATTACTTGAATCTGAGTCTCATATTTTGGGTACATCAGCTTTTCTCACCTTCCAGCCTTCTCCTTTTGGGAGAGTGGGCAGAGGCCTTTCGCGAGTTCAGAGCCGGTATCGCTATGTTAGAGAGAAATAGTAATAAATATCGCGCGAATACCTTGCGGCTCTATCTGGCCTGGGCCCACCTGCACGCGATGGATTTTGAGGAAGCGTTGAAGATTTGCGAATCGTCTTTTTCTCATCCCGAGAATTCCGTCCTTAGTAGTGGGTCGAAGTTTTCAGGCGCGCTTCCGGAGGAAGCGCGAATCAGTTTGATCGTAAAAGGCTCGGCGCAATTGGCTTTGGGGAACTGTGATCTGGCGCTGGAGATTCTGTTGACCGCTCGGAATGCCATGGATCAACAAAAGGTCATAATAGACTGGTATTGGCGCATGCAGCTCCAATCGAGTCTCACGGAACTGTGGCTTGCAAAGGGCGACCTGAAGCAGGCGCGAATTGAGGCAGAGCGGTTTCTCGAGGTCTCGCTGGCGACCGTCGAGCGCACCTGGCAAGCGCTGGCCTGGGAGACAAATGCCCGGATCGCAATAGCGGAACTCGATCTGGATCGCGCGAGAGACTGCACGGCCAAGGCGCTCTCGACGATGGAGGGCTTCGAGGTCCCACTGGCCGCCTGGCGAGTTCACGCAACCGCCGCCGAGCTTTACCGAGCTAGCGATAACATCGAATCGGTCAATCACCACCGCGAACTCAGTCGCGCGACGATTCTCAAGCTGGCTGATTCGCTAGGTATCGAAGAGTCACTCCGGAAGACATTCCTGTCCGCGCCGGCCGTTCGTAAAGTGCTCGGAAACGTTGAGGCCACCCAATGAGCACCCGCGGGAATACCGACTAATCGGAACCGCAGGTAAGCGCGCCACTGATCCGGACGCGTAAGCGTGGAGCGGGATCGTCCGCCTTGAGGACTCGAGAGATCTCCACAAGCTCAATTCGGAAGCACTCTCTCGCTCATCTTGTTACTTGGGTGGCGGCCGCTGCGGGGGAACAACGACCGCCGTCTCGCCAAGGGAACCTATGTTGCTGAGGATCGCGAGATTCTTGCGCGCCGGCTCATAGTCCGGCGCTTCGCGCACGAGATCGTGCCATACGAGCAACGCGCGGACAATTTTTCCCTCCCGCGCATAGATCACGCCGAGCAAGTTCCGCGTATCCGGCTGCCAGGGAGTCAAGCGCAGCGACGCCAGCGTTTCATGCTCCGCTTCCTTGAGGATTCCGCGCCGCTCATAGACGAGAGCGAGATTGAAATGCGACTCCGAATGGTTCTCACCGAGGAGAACAGCCCTTCGCAGGCTTTCCGTAGCCGCGTCCAGGTTACCATTTTCGAGCTGAGCCAATCCCAGGTTTAGGGACAGATCCCAGTTTTTCAGCCCAAGCGCTTCGGCACGTTGATACTCCCTGATCTCCTCCGCTCGGTTACCCATCATTCCTTGGGCAAAACCAAGATGATAATGAGCGAGGGCGCTGTTCGGATTGCGTCTTAGGACCTGCAGGTGGAGGCGAATCGCTTTGGGATAGTCCTCGATCCCCAGGAAAAAATCAGCCGAGGTGTCGCAAATCGCGGCCGTGGCGGGCTGCCTTGCAAACGCAGTCCCCAGGGTCGTGTTCCAGACCAACACAATAGCGAGCAGCGCACACCTCTTCATTGCCACCAACTAGAGACCAGTTGGGTGATTTTGTGGACGGTAGTCGCGCCGGGAATGAAAATCAGTCTTCGTCTCCCTCTGCTCGCCGGCCACTACGACGAGAAAAATGCGGGTGCGGCCCACGAGCCGTCAAAACCACCCACTAAAGCGCTTCCTCGGGGGTCTACTCCGATGGTCGCGGGAGCCGACGCCTACATAACACTTGGCGTGAAGAAGGAGGTCCCATTTTGTGATTGGCTGTTTCACACTCGGTCGCTTTATTAAAGTCGCCGTCTTCGCCTGCACTTTTCCCTGCAAAAAGAATCAAAACCGTCGCCTTGGAACCGAGAGGGCAAAGATTTCATTCAGCTGCATCCTTCGTTCGGAGTGGCGGGTTCGGATCGGCTAGCCGCAAACAGATTCGGCGGTCTCACAATAACGCTCCATCCGGTCGCCCTATCCAGGATACTGGCCATGCGAGTGCACGATCGGGGACCAATCTTTTCACGCCTGGCAGGGTAGAGCGTAAATCCTCCGCACCAGCGAGAGAGGAGTTCACTTGTGCTTGGGCATCTGATGTCGAACAAGTCGCGCCGTCAAGGAGTTTGCACGCACGCCGGTTTCGTAATCCGGACGTTAGTCCGACAAGAGAACGCTCCGAGGTAGAGAATCATGGCAGAGAATCCGACCCAGCCTATGCGCGCTACGCGGATTGCGAATAACATCGGGATCGCGACCATCAGCAATCCACCGGTCAATTCGCTCAGCAGCGACGTTTGCGACAAGCTGCTCGAGTCCTTCGACGAGTTTGAAAAAGCCCGCGTCCGAGTCGTTGTCATTGGCGCGAATCCAAACACGAAGATCTGGTCTGCCGGTCACGACATCCGCGAGATACCACTCGACGGTCACGACGCCGTGACCTGGACGACGGGATTTGAACGAGTCCTGCGCCGCGTTCAGAACTGTACGGTGCCAGTGATAGCGATGCTGCACAGCAGCGTTTGGGGCGCGGCCTGTGACCTGGCCGTTACTTGCGATCTCGCAATCGGCACACCCAAGACGACCTTCGCCATCACTCCTGTCAAGTTGGGGATTTCCTACAATACGGCAGGGATGTCGCATTTCCTCGGGACGTTGCCCCTGCACATCACTAAAGAGATGGTCTTCACGGCCAATCCCCTCTCGGCCGAAGATGCCTATCGTTTTGGTCTGCTCAATCGCCTCGTGAGCCCCGAGAAACTGGAGGCGGCGACGATGGAAATCGCGGAGACAATCGCTGACCGCGCGCCACTGGCGGTTTCGGTCGTCAAGGCCGAGCTGAGCAGCCTGAATAGGGGCGCCCCCATGAGCGCCGACGAGTACGAGTTCATTCAGGCAGCACGGCGAGCCGCATTTCGCAGCGACGACCTCAGAGAGGGCGTCAAGGCTTTTTTTGAGAAGCGGCAGCCTGTCTTCCAGGGCAAGTGATCACGAGAGGAAGCGGGAAACGATGACTGAATACGGACGATTTCCCATCCGATCTGCCGAGGAAGCAGCCGAGTTGATTTCGCACGGCGCTTCCCTGGGCGTTGGTGGATTCACCGACCCCGGCTGTCCGCATGCGGTTCCGAAAGCGCTGGCAAAGCGGGCCCGGAGATTTCACGAGCGCGGCGAGCCGTTTCAGGTCCGAATTCTCAGTGGTGCCGAGGCTGGGCCTGCAGTTGACGAGGATCTTGTGCAAGCAGACGCGGTCAGCTTTCGAATGCCTTTCCAGGCTGAGAAAGCGTGCCGGGACGCGATCAACCAGGGGAAAATCGATTTCGCGGACATCCATCTCTCTCACTGCTCGCAGCAACTTTTCGAGGGATTCTTCGGCAAGGTCGATTTTGCCGTGATCGAGGCCAGCGAGATCTCGGACGAGGGACGCGTCTACTTCACGACGGCCATCGGCAATGGCCCTACCTACCTGCAGTTGGCCGAGAAGGTCGTGATTGAAATCAACCGGCATCACCCGTCGCGTGTCCGGGAATTCAGCGATATCCTCACCCTTCCCCTGCCGCCTCATCGCGCGCCGATCCCCATCCGACACCCCCTTGACCGGATCGGTACTCCTTTCGCCATGGTCGATCCCGCCAAGGTCGTCGCCATCGTCGAAACGGATGAGCCGAGTACGCGTTTGCCGCCGCGCCAGCCCGACCCCGCGAGCAAGAAGATCGCCGAACACCTCGTTCGCTTCTTTCTGGATGAACTGGCTGCGGCCCGTCTGCCGCACGAGTTTCTGCCGCTGCAGAGCGGAATCGGAAACGTCGGAAACGCGCTCCTGGCGGGTCTTGGCGAGCATCCCGACCTGCCTGCGTTTACTTTATACACCGAAGTTTTCCAGGACTCGTGTGTCGAGCTCATGCGCTCGGGGCGATTGACCGGCGCAAGTTCGACCGCTCTCACCGTGTCCGAAAACAAGCTCCAGGAAATCTATGAAGATCTCGATTACTTTGGCTCGCGGATCGTGCTGCGTCCTCAAGAAATCTCCAATAGCCCGACAGTTATCCGCCAGCTCGGGGTCATTGCCACCAATACGGCCCTCGAGGTCGATATTTACGGACATGCGAACTCATCTCATGTGTGCGGCACGCAGATCATGAATGGAATCGGCGGTGCCGGGGACTTCGAGCGGAATGCTTTCCTTTCGGTGTTTGTCTGTCCCTCGATTGCCAAGGGCGGGAGAATCAGCGCGATTGTTCCCTTCTGCAGCCACGTGGACCACTCCGAGCATTCCGTACATATCGTGGTCACGGAACAAGGAATAGCCGATCTACGCGGGTTGGGACCGGCAGAACGCGCGCGCCGGCTGATCGACCGCTGTGCCCACCCTGCCTATCGCGACTATCTCCACCACTATGTCAAGGGAGCGCGTGTGGGCCACATCCGCCACGACCTGACACGCTGCTTCGAATTGCATCGCAACCTGATCGAGCACGGAGCCATGCTCCCCGAGCTTGATCTCAAACAGTTCTCCCCCAGCTCGCCAGATGGATCGAGCGGGGCGGTTCGGCGCCTCGGAGGAGCGTCATCATGATCGAGAAAGAACTGAACATACCGGAGGATTTCCCGCCTGCCAGTTATGACGCCTGGAAGGCGCAGGTGGAGGCTGACCTGAAAGGTGTGCCTTTCGAAAAGAAAATGATCACGCACACCTATGAGGGCATTGATATCCAGCCGATCTACAGCCAGGAGAGCTGGCCTTCCGAGAACGACCCGTCCGGCTTCCCAGGCGGTCCGCCCTACACGAGAGGAACGAGGCCGCTCGGGCATTCCCTGGACGGCTGGGACGTGCGGCAGGAGGTCCTGCATCCTGAGCCTGCCGAGGTCAACCGGATCTTGCTCGAGGAATTGGACAACGGCGTGACCTCCGTCGAGCTGAAGCTCGACGCGGCAGCTTCCGGCGGACTCGACGCCGACGCTCCGGGATCGGCCGAGCTGTGCGGTCGCGAGGGGGTCATGGTGTACAGCTTGGGTGATCTCGACGAAGCGCTCAAAGGCGTCCAGATGGACGTAGTGCCGGTCTCCTTGGAAAGCGGCGCCGCCTTCCTGCCGGCTGCGGCTCTGCTGGCCGCGCTGTGGGAGGAAAGGGGCGTCAAAGGTTCGAAGGCCCTGGGCGCCTTCAACGCGGACCCGCTGGGCACACTGATGCGCGACGGTGTCCTGCCGCAGCCACTGGATGTGGCTCTTCTACATATGACTGACCTCGCGGCCTGGACGACTGTCCACTATCCCAACGTGAGCTCCGTTCGGGTGTCGACCGCCGTATATCACGATGCAGGCGCCGATTCGGTACAAGATCTCGCATTCGCGGTGGGAACGGCCCTCGAGTATGTGCGTGCCATGACTAGCGCCGGGCTCGAGTTCAACTCTGCAGTCAGGCAAATTGCCTTCCACGAGACCGTGGGCTGCAAGTTTTTCCAGTCGATTGCCAAGCTCAGGGCCCTACGAAAACTCTGGGCCAAGGCGATCGAGGCTTGCGGGGCCGACGTGAGGGCCGCATCGGGTCTGCGGGTGATCGTCGAGACCAGCCGGCGCGTGATCAGCCACCGCGATCCCTGGGTTAACCTTCTCCGCAATACTGCCGCGACTTTCGCCGGCGCCGTGGGCGGAGCCGATGCGATCATCACGCTTCCCATCGACGTCGCGGTGGGGCTGAGCGTCGAATCCACTCGGAGATTGGCCCGAAACACTCAACTGATCCTGCAGGAGGAATGTCATCTCAATCAGACCGTGGATCCGGCTGGCGGTTCTTGGTTTCTTGAGAAGCTTACGGACGAGATGGCAGAGAAGGCGTGGTCTTTTTTCCAGCAAATCGAGGGTCTGGGGGGAATGATCAAGGCGGCGACGGACGGCTGGATCAGGGATCAGATCCGGGCGGTCGAGAAGCGGCGCGAGCTGGACATCGCGACGCGCAAAAGGGCGATCACCGGGGTGAGCGAGCATCCTGACGTGTTCGAGAAGGAGCTCAGCCGCCCCACCCCGAATTACTCCGAGTTGCGAGCGAAAGCGTCCGGAAGGCTGGTGAAATGGCGCCGCGACCGCCATCAAGGCGACTCCAGCGCGGCGCTGGACGCTGTCGTGGCCAAGTCAGGGCGCGGCATCGGCGATCTGATGACCTCGGCGGTCAAGGCAGCACGAGCGGGGGCGACTATCGGGGAGCTCACATCTACCCTCTCCCGACCGGTGGCGAATCGTGAAGGTGCATCCACGACGCCGCTGGCCGCCCATCCCTACGCAGCCGCGTATGAGCAGTTGCGCGATATGGTCGATGCTTACGCCCGGGCACACGGAGACAAACGGCCCAGGGTCTTCCTTGCCAACCTGGGGACGAGAAGGGAGTTTCTCGCTCGCTCTAACTACGCACGGGACTTCTTCGAAGCTGGCGGCTTCGAACCGGTGGAGAATGACGGCTTCACCGACGCGCAGGCTGCCGCTACAGCATTCGCTGCGTCCCGAGCAGAGATCGCCGTTATCTGTTCGACCGACGCTCGCTACGCGATCGACGTGGAACAGGTCGCACCCAAGTTGCGAGCCGCCGGGGCCAGGACTGTCGTGCTGGCCGGGAACCCGGGCTCGAACGAGGCCAGGTACCGCGCCGCCGGCGTCAACCAGTTCATCTTCATCAAATGCAGCGTTCTAGAAATCCTTCGCTCGCTGCTTCATCAGATAGGAGTGCTGCCATGAGCAAGATCCCAAACTTCCAGAACATCCCCTGGAACAGGGGGCCGGAAGTGGATAACCGATCGGCCGAGTGGCGGATCCGC
>Ga0335085_10002834_pt1 | contig 31484 bp, 27 predicted proteins | sample Lox_Sample_45_FD_206712 | JGI IMG/M metagenome (GOLD analysis project Ga0335085, IMG submission 206712) | Soil microbial communities from Loxahatchee National Wildlife Refuge, Florida, United States - Lox_Sample_4.5 | ecosystem: Environmental > Terrestrial > Soil > Wetlands | place: USA... | reverse complement strand
GCCGCCACCGGCATTCGTCCGGCCGCACGACCGGGAGATCGACGCGCTGGCGTCGATGCTCAACGGGGCGCCCCGCGTAACGCTGCTCTGCGGCCGCGGTTGCCTCGGCGCGCACGCTCAGCTCATGCGCCTTGCAGAAGCATTGAAGTCGCCGATCGTGCATGCGCTCGGAGGCAAGGACGCGGTCGAGCATGAAAATCCCTACGACGTGGGGATGACCGGGCTCATCGGCTTCAGCTCGGGTTACTTCGCGATGAACGACTGCGACATGCTGCTGATGCTCGGTACCGATTTTCCCTATCGGCAATTCTATCCGACTGAAGCGAGGATCGCGCAAATCGATCTCCGCGCGGAGAGCCTCGGCCGCCGTTGCCCTATCGACTTGGGCTTGATCGGCGACGTCGGTCCGACCATCGACGCCCTGCTGCCGCGCCTCGTAACCAAAAGCGATCGAATTCATCTCGATAGGTGCGTCGCACATTACGCGAGGGCAAGGAACGATCTCGACGATCTCGCGGTCGGTCACCCCGGCCACAAGCCGATTCATCCGCAATTCCTCGCCCGCACGATCAGCGAGCTCGCCGCGGAGGATGCCGTCTTCACTTGCGACGTCGGAACGCCTACGGTTTGGGCAGCGCGCTATCTTCGCATGAACGGCCGCCGCCGGCTTATTGGGTCGTTCGTGCACGGATCCATGGCCAACGCGATGCCGCAAGCGCTGGGCGTGCAAGCCGCATTCCCCGGTCGCCAAGTGGTCGCCCTTTGCGGCGATGGTGGCTTCACCATGCTTATGGGCGATTTCATAACGCTGATTCAGGAGGAGCTGCCGGTGAAAGTAGTGCTCTTCAACAACGGCACGCTGGGCTTCGTCGAGCTCGAGATGAAGGCGGCGGGCTTCCTCGATTCCGGCGTCGAACTGATCAATCCGGACTTCGCGGCAATGGCGCGGGCGGCAGGTGTATTCAGTCGACGTGTCGAGGATCCGGGCGAGCTAGCGGATGCAGCTCAAGCCGTGCTGACGCACGACGGCCCCGGCTTGCTCGATGTCGTGACCGCGCGGCAGGAGCTGGCAATGCCGCCGAAAATCGAATTCTCGCAGGCCGCGGGATTCAGCCTCTGGCTGTTGAAGGCGGTTCTAGACGGTCGCGGCACCGAGATCGTCGATCTCGCGCGGACCAGCCTGCAGCGTCGATGAAGGAAATTAACGCGCGTTAACCGGGCCGCGACCAGGCGCGGCGGAAATGGCGGAGGGAGGGGGATTCGAACCCCCGATAGGGCTTTAAGGCCCTATAACGGTTTAGCAAACCGCCGCCTTCAGCCACTCGGCCACCCCTCCGGGTCACACGGCGTATGCGAGGGCCGTTCTATAGGCCGCCCCAGGTCAAGTCAACGCAGACGCGGGCTAGCGCCGCGGTCGCGGATAAATCGGCGCCCGGCTGAAACATGGTGAACACGTGGTTTCCGCACTCACCCTGAATTAGGAACGCGCGGATAAAAACAGGCGAGATCGATTAGACGCATTTTAAGGAAATACACCAAAAACTGTCGGCGACAGCGGACAGAACCGTCCGGGCGTTTGCGGAGACCGAGAAATGAGTCTGTCGAAGCGTTCCGTCGAAATGCTCCTCGATCTCGTGGAGATCAAGATCAGCTACATGGATGTCGCGGACCGCGAGGATGCGCGCGATCTCGTGGTGCTCGAGCGGGCCCGCGAGGAGCTCCGCGCGATCACCGGCGGCAACGGCACCCTGGCGCAAGAGGCGATCGTGCGCCGGGTCGGCAGGCCCCGCGTCGCCGCCTGAGCCCCGGCCGGCCGGTCAGGCCGGCACCGCCATCCCGCGCCCGACCGCCGGCCGGGCGGAGATGGCCTTGAACCAGCGCTCGACGTTCGGGAAATCCCCGAGCGCGACCTTGTGCCACTCGTAGCGCGCGACCCACGGATATGTAGCGACGTCCGCGATCGAATACTCGCCCGCGAGATAAGCCGTCTTTCCGAGATGAACGTCGAGCACACCGTAGAGGCGGCGCGTCTCCTTCGAATAGCGCTCGATCGCGTAAGGCACGGGCTCCGGCGCCGCGCGCAGGAAGTGATGGGTCTGGCCGAACATCGGCCCGACGCCTCCCATCTGGAACATCAGCCACTCCAGCGTGACGTAGCGCGTCGTGGGGTCCTTCGACAGGAGCTTGCCGGTCTTCTCCGCGAGATAGATCAGGATCGCCCCCGATTCGAAGAGCGTCAGGGGCGTTCCGCCGGGTCCCTCGGCATCCACGATCGCGGGTATCTTGCTGTTGGGATTGATGGCGACGAATTCCGGCTTGAATTGCTCGCCCTTGCTGATGTCGACCTTGTGCACCCGGTAGGGCAGCGCCAGCTCCTCCAGCATGATGGATACCTTGCGCCCGTTGGGCGTGCCCCAGGTGTAGAGATCGATCATCGCTGTCTGCTCCCCTCGTCTCGGACGCCCGAGCGCGCCCGTTCGGAAGGGGAGTAGCATCCTTCGCCGCCTCCGACTAGGCTCGCGGTGGATCGAGCGGCGTTGCGGAGGACGCATGGCGAGTGCGGAGCGGAAGCGCGCGACCCTTCACCCCGTGATTCTCTCCGGCGGCTCCGGCACGCGGCTCTGGCCTCTGTCGCGCAGCCAATACCCGAAGCAGCTTCTGCCCTTGCTCTCGGAGCGGAGCCTGCTGCAGGAGGCGGTCCTGCGCGTGCAGGAGCCGCAGCGCTTCGCGCCGCCGCTGGTGATCGCGAACGACGAGCACCGCTTCGTGATCGCGGAGCAGCTCCGCGCGGTGGGCGTGAGGCCGCGCGCGCTGGTGCTGGAGCCGCAGGGCCGCAACACCGCGCCCGCGATCTGCGTCGCGGCCCTGATTCTCTCCGCCGAGGACCCGGAGGCGCTGCTGCTGGTGCTGCCCTCCGATCACGCGATCCAGCACCGTGCGGCCTTCCTCGCGGGCGTCGAGCGCGCAGCGGCCGCAGCGAGGAGCGGCGCCCTCGTCACTTTCGGGGTGACGCCCGACAGACCCGAGACCGGCTACGGCTACATCCGCCGCGGCGCGCCCTGGCCCAAGGTCGAGGGCTGCTTCGCCGTCGCGCAATTCGTGGAGAAGCCGGACCGGCCGCGCGCGGAGGCGATGCTCGCCGCCGGCGATCATTACTGGAACAGCGGCATGTTCCTCTTCCCGGTGAAGCTCGTGCTGGAGGAGCTGCTGCGGCGCGAGCCGCAGATGGTCGAGAGCTGCAAGCGCGCGCTCGCGGGGGCGTCGGCCGATCTCGATTTTCTCCGGCTCGAGCGCGCGGCCTTCGCGGCGGCGCGCTCGGTCTCCGTCGACTACGCCGTGATGGAGCACACCAAAGCCGCCGCCGTGGTGCCCGTCGCGATCGGCTGGAGCGACGTCGGCACCTTCGACGCGCTCTGGCATGCCGGCGGCAAGGACGCGGCCGGTAACGTCGCAATCGGCGACGTCGTCACCGAGGAAGTCCGCGGCTCCTATCTCCGTGCCGAGCATGGGCTCGTGACCGCGCTCGGGCTCGAGGACGTGGTGATCGTTGCGACCGCCGATGCCGTCATGGTAGCGCCCCGCTCCCGCGCGCAGGACGTGAAGCAGCTGCTTCAGCGCCTGGAGCGCGAGGGCCGCAGCGAGGCAAAGAGCCACCCGACCGTCTACCGTCCCTGGGGCAGCTTCCGCTCGATCCACAACGGCGATCGCGTGCAGGTGAAGCACATCGTCGTCAACCCCGGCGGCAAGCTCTCGCTGCAGTTCCATAGGAAGCGCGCGGAGCATTGGGTGATCGTGCGCGGCATCGCCACCGTGACCCGAGGCAGCGAGACCTTCACGTTGCACGAGGATCAATCGACATACATTCCCCTGGGGGTTCCGCACCGGCTCGAGAACCAGGGCAGCGAGCCGCTTCACCTCATCGAGGTGCAGACCGGGAGTTATCTCGGCGAGGACGACATCGTCCGCCTCGACGACACCTACGGCCGCAGCTCCACGGATTGAGGAAAGAAATGCGCTACGATGTCGCGATCATCGGCGGCGGCGCCATCGGCGCGTCGGTCGCCTATTACCTGCGCGCGCACCGCGCGCCCTGTACCGTCGCGGTGATCGAGCGCGATCCCGCCTACACCCTCGCATCGACGCCGCGCGCCTCGGGCGGCGTACGCCGCCTCTTCTCGCTGCCGGAGAACATCGCGCTCTCGCAGTACAGCATCGGCTTCTTCGGGGAATTCGAGACGACCATGGCCGTCGACGGCGAGCCCGCGCGGATCGGCTTCAGGGAGGGCGGTTATCTCTTCATCGTGCCCCCCACGGCTCTCGGCACATTGGCGGAGAACTTCGAGACCCAGAAGCGTCACGGCGCCAACGTAATCTGGCTCGACCGACCCGCGCTCAAGAGCCGCTTCCCCTCCATGGAGGTCGCCGATCTCGGCGCGGGCGTGCATTCGCCGGAGGACGGATGGCTCGACCCGCATTCGGTCTTGCAGGGATTTCGCCGCAAGGCGCGCGCGCTCGGCGCCGAGTTCATCGCTGACGAGGCCGTGGGCATCGAGGTCGAGGGCAGTCTAGCGCGCGCGGTGCGGCTCAAGTCCGGAGGCAGGGTCGTGGCCGGCGCGATCGTCAATGCAGCCGGCGCCTGGGCCAAGGAGATCTGCGCAATGGTGGGGATGCGCGTCCCCATCGAGCCCATGCGGCGCTACGAGCACTACTTCGAGTGCGAGGGGACGATCGAGCCCCTGCCCTACGTCAAGGATCCGAACCGCCTCGCCTTCCGCCCGGAGGGCAAGGGCTATTCCGGCGGTCTCCCCGATCTCGACGAGCCCCGTGGCTTCAATTTCGAGATCGACCACGACTATTTCGAGCGCGTCGTGTGGCCCGCACTCGCGCACCGCTTTCCCGCCTTCGAGCGAACGAAGGTGCGGAGCACCATGCCCGGCCTCTACGATCAGAACGAGCTCGACGGCAACGTCATCATCGGCCCCTGGGGCAGAAGGCTCGAGAACTTTTATCTGATCGCGGGCTTCTCCGGCCACGGCCTCATGCACGCGCCGGGCTGCGGCCGGGCGATGGCCGAGCTCATCCTCGACGGCGCCTATCGCACGATCGACCTCTCGCGCTTCGGCTGGCAGCGCGTCGAGGACGGCAAGCCCTATCCCGAGCGCGGGATCAAGTGACCGAGATCGTCACCCTGCGACTGGGCCGCGAGGGAGATGCCGACGCGATCCGCGCGCTCACCCGCGAGGCCTACGCCAAATGGGTGGAGATCATCGGCCGCGAGCCGCTGCCGATGCAGGTCGACTATGCGGGCGCGCTCCGGAAGCATCGCTTCGACCTGCTCCATGTCGGCGAGCGTCTTGTTGCGCTGATCGAGACGGTCCCCCAAAGCGACTTTCTGCTGATCGAGAACGTCGCCGTCCTTCCGGCCTATCAGGGCCGCGGCTTCGGCAGGCGCCTCCTAGACCTGGCGGAGGAGCTGGCGGCGACGTCGCACTGTGCGTGCGTCCGCCTCTACACCAACAAGCTCTTCGCGGAGAATGTCGGCCTCTACGAGGCGCGCGGCTACCGCGTGGAGCGCGAGGAGGAATTCAAGGGCGGGGTCGTGGTCCACATGATGAAGCCGCTCGCGCCCCGCTGATGCGAGGACTGCCTCGAGCGGTGGATGCGGCGCGGCCGTTCGGAGCGAAGGAGTTACTTGGCCCCCTGGACGAACTCCGAGGTATCCGCGCCGAGGGCTGGCGCCGCGAGCCGCGGGCGGGCAGGCTCGTCGCGGAACTTGATGACGGGTCCGAGGTGCTCGCGGCCGGCCTCGTCGAGCAGGATCATGCCGCGCGCGCGCGCGTGCTCGTCGTCGAAGGCCTCGCGGACGGACAAGACCGGAGCGAAGCAGACATCGCGCTCGCGGAACCACTCGACCCATTCCGTCATGCTGCGCTCGGCGAAGATGCGCTCCAGAAACTCGATCACGGGCTGCTGATGCGGACCAGGACCGCGCTCGCAGAGCGGCACCAAATCGAGCCTGTCGAGCGCCTCTAGGAGCGTGCGCACGAATTTCGGCTCTTGTCCGCCGAGCGCGACGTGCCGCCCGTCGCGGGTGCGGTAGATGCGATAGAAGGCGGCACCGCCGAGGGTGCGCTCGCTACTCGGCACGAGCGAGCGCTTCTCCGCGAAGACGGGCCCGAGGAGGTTGGGATAGCCCCCGAGCGTCGCATCGTGCATGGAGATGTCGATGTAGTCGCCGCGGCCGGACATGGCGCGGCGATAGAGCGCCATGAGCACGGCCGAAAGCGCCTGCAGCGCGGAGAGCATGTCGGCCGCAGGAATGGCGGGAATGACGGGCTCGCCATCGGCTCCCGGGGCGATGCCGATAGACCCCGCCAGCGCCTCGACCGCGAGATCGTGCGCGGGACGGTCGCGATAGGGCCCAGTCTGGCCGAAAGCGCTGATCGAGCAATAGACGAGCCGCGGATTGATCGGGAAGAGCGTCTCGTAATCGGCACCGAGCCGTTTCGTCACGCCGGGACGGAAGCTCTCGACCAAAACGTCGGCCGTGCGGCATAGCTCGTGCAGCGCCGCCTGCCCGCCCGCGGTCTTGAGGTCGAGAACGACGCTCTTCTTGCCGCGATTCAAGGTGCGGAAGATTACGCCGTGCTCGCCGTCGCGTAGGCCGATCTCCCGCGCGGGATCGCCGCCGCGCGGCTCTATCTTTATGACCTCGGCGCCGTGATCCGCGAGCGCCAAGGTGAGATAGGGGCCCGGAAGAAACGACGAGAGGTCGACCACGCGGACGCCTTGGAGCTTCATGGGCGGGACCTTCTCTCTTGTCGAGCTCGAAAGGGACCGACGTACGTCAGTAGTCCGCCGCGTCGTCGACGGCGTGGCCGCGCTTCGGCACCAGCACGGTCCGCTCATAGGTCATGAAGATCGTGCCGTCGGCCTTGCGCCCGGTCGTCCGCACCGTGACCACGCCCTGGGTCGGGCGTTTCGCGGACTCGCGCTTGGCGATGACCGCGGACTCCGCGTAGATCGTGTCGCCGATGAAGACTGGCGCGACCAGGCGGATGTCGTTCCAGCCGAGATTGCCGATGGCCTTCTGGCTGATGTCGCTGACGCTCATGCCTGCGACGATCGAGAGGGTGAGGCAGCTATTGACCACCATCCGCCCGAACTCCGATTTCGCGGCATAGGCCGCGTCGAAATGGAGGGGATGCTGGTTCATCGTGAGGAGCGTGAACCACGTGTTGTCGGCCTCGCTGATAGTGCGGCCAGGGCGATGCTCGTAGACGGCGCCGACCTCGAAGTCCTCGTAGTAGCGCCCATAGCTCTCGCGCCAGCGCGAGGGACCGACCGGCTTTGCGGTGGCGACCATGCTTCCCTCCGGGAATGCGCCCGATGTCTGTTCTATACTTGTCCGGACAAGTACGCTATCCTCCGCGCCATGCCCGGTCAAGCTCGGGGAGCGGAGATGCGGCGGAAGGCGCAGGTGCTGGAGTTCCGGCGCGACGGCGATGCACCGCTCTATAGCCGCGTCGTCGCCGCGCTCAGGGGCGAGATCGCAGCGGGGCGCATTGCCGTCGGCACGCGGCTTCCCTCGGAAGAGGAGCTCTGCAACCGCTTCGGCGTAAGCCGTCACACCGTCCGCGAGGCCCTCCGGAAGCTGCGCGAGGACGGACTCGTGAGCTCGCGCCAGGGCGCAGGCACGACGGTGGTGCGCAAGGGCGGCGCGCCTCCGCTCTACACCCATTCCGTAGGCTCGATCGATGAACTCGTGCAATATGCGGTCACCACCCGCTATCGCGCCAGGCGCACCGGCGCGATCGCCGCCGACCGCGAGCTGGCGCAGCGCCTCGGCTGCCCCGTCGGCACGCGATGGCTTCGCCTCGAAGGCTTCCGCTACGCCCCCGGGGAGGATCTCCCCTTCTGCTGGACGGAGGTCTATGTGAGTGCCGCCTATGACGGCATCGCCGATCTCGTGGGCAAGAAAGCGGGCCCGATCTACGCGCTCATCGAGGAGGTCTACGGCGAGAAGGTGACGGAGATCGAGCAGACGCTCCGCGTCGTGACCGTTCCCGCCGCCGTGGCGCCGGGCCTCGGCGTCGAGCCCGGGAGCGCCGCGGTCGAGGTCCGCCGCAGCTATCGCATCGAGACCGGCGAGCTCGCGGAGATCGCCTTCAACCTGCATCCCGCGGAACGCTTCAGCTATTCGCTCACGCTTCGCCGGCGCCGGTGAGGCGCGCAAACTTGTCCGTACAATCTGGAGAAGACTCATGAAGGCCCTATCCCCCCGCGTCTCGCCCGACAGAGCCGCGCCGACCATCGCCGCGAGCCTCGCGCGCTTCATGGCGGACCTCAGCCTCGAGCGCATGCCCGAGAGCGTAGCGGCCCTTGCCCGCTACCTCGTCCTCGACGGCGCCGGCATCGCCTTCGCGTCAGGCCGCTTCGACTTCGCGCGCCGCACGCTCGCGGCCATGCGCGGCCTCGCCGACGGGGGCGGCGAGGGCGTGGTGATCGGCTTTCCGGACCGCCTCCCCTTCCGGGACGCGGCGATCGTCAATGGCCTGCTCGTCCACGGCCTCGATTTCGACGATACCCATCTGGGCGGCGTCGTTCACGTCACGACGAGCCTGCTCCCCACGATCCTCGCGGTGGGCGCGCGTTTGCGCCGCTCCGGCGCGGAGGCGCTCGCCGCATACGTCGGCGGGGTCGAGGCCATGGCACGGCTGGGCGCGGTGGCCAAGGGCGGCTTCCATCAGGTGGGTTTCCACCCCACGGGCCTCGTCGGCGCTTTCGCCTGCGCGCTCGCCGCCGGCAAGCTCATGGGGCTCGACGAGCAGCAGCTCGCGACTGCTCAGGGGATCGTGCTCTCGACGGCGTCGGGCACGCTCGAATTCCTCGAGGACGGCGCCTGGAACAAGCGGCTGCATCCCGGCTGGGCCGCCGCGGCGGGAATTACCGCGGCCGCACTGGCGCAGGGGGGCTTCGTCGGCGCGACCAAGGCCTACGAGGGTCGCTTCGGCCTCTATGCGAGTCATCTCCAGGAGCATCTCGCGCGCGCAGATCTCGATCTCGCAACCGCCGGGCTCGGAGAGCAGTGGGAGCTCATGAACGTCGCCGTGAAGCCCTTCCCCGCCTGCCACTTCACCCACGCCTGCGCCGATGCCGCGATCGCGCTGCGGCGCGTTCATCGTGTCGATCCCGCATCGGTCCGCCGCATCAAGGCGCTCGTCCCCGCGGAGACCGTGAAGACCATCTGCGAGCCCGTTGCGAACAAGCGGCGGCCCGCCAACGCCTACGACGCGCAGTTCTCGATCCCGTTCATCGTCGCGAGCGCCCTCAGGTACGGCCGCTTCGGTCTCGCCGAGCTGACCGACGCGGCGCTCGCCGACTGCGAGACCTTGGCGCTTGCGGAGCGCGTGGACTACGAGGCCGATCCCGCCTCGGAATTTCCGCGCTTCTATTCCGGCGAGCTGATCCTCGAGCGGAGCGACGGCGTCGTGCTCCGCCACCGCGAGGCGCGCAATCGCGGCTCGAGCGACCGTCCCCTCGCCGACGCCGAGATCCTCGCCAAATTCGCCGGCAATTGCCGCGGCACGCCGGCCGAGGCGCGCGCGGATCGCATCACCGACCGGCTCCTCTCCCTGCACGAGGCCGCGGACATGGGCGAGGTCGCAGCGCAACTGGGAGCCTCCGCATGAGCGAGACCGGCACGGCCTCGCGGCCCAACAGCCTCGAGAGCGAGGACGCACTCATCCTCGAGAGCGTCCGCCGCTTCCTCGAGCGCGAGGTCAAGCCGCACGTCCACAGGCTCGAGCACGACGACATATATCCCCAGGAGATCGTCGAGCAGATGAAGGCGCTGGGGCTCTTCGGCGCTACCATCGCGACGGAGCACGGCGGGCTCGGCCTCGCCACGACCACCTACGCCAAGATCGTGGAGCTCGTCTCCACGGTCTGGATGTCGCTGAGCGGCATCTTCAACTCGCATCTGATCATGTCGGCGGCGGTGCAACGCTTCGGCACGCCCGAGCAGAAGCGCAAGTTCCTGCCGCGCTTCGCCACGGGGGAGGTCCGCGGCGGGCTCGCGCTCACCGAGCCCGATTGCGGCACCGATCTTCAGGCAATACGCATGACGGCGCGGCGCAACGGCGACCATTACGTGATCAACGGCACCAAGACCTGGATCTCCAACGGCATCCACGGCCAGTGCTTCGCGCTCCTCGTGAAGACCGATCCCGCGGCCGAGCCGCGCCATCGCGGCATGAGCCTCTTTCTCGCGGAGAAGGGGCCGGGCTTCAAGGTGAGCCGCAAGCTCGAGAAGCTCGGCTACAAGGGCATCGATAGCGCGGAGCTCGTGTTCGAGGACTATCGCATCCCCGCGGACCGGCTCATCGGCGGCGCCGAGGGGCGCGGGCTTCAGCACGCGCTCGGCGGTCTCGAGCTCGGCCGCATCAACGTCGCCGCGCGTGGCGTGGGCGTGGCACAGGCGGCGCTCGACGAGGCCGTGCGCTACAGCCAGCAGCGCAAGACCTTCGGCAAGCCCATCTGCGAGCATCAGGCGATCCAGCTCAAGCTCGGGGAGATGGCGACGAAGGTGCGGGCGGCGCGGCTTCTCGTCGAAGATGCCGCGCGCATCTACGACCGCGGCGAGCGCTGCGACATGGAGGCGGGCATGGCGAAGCTCTTCGCCACCGAGGCCGCCATCGACTGCAGCCTCGAATCCATGCGCATCCACGGCGGCTATGGCTATTCCAAGGAATTCACGGTGGAGCGGCTCTACCGCGACGCGCCGCTCCTGGTGATCGGCGAGGGCACCAACGAGATGCAGCGTGTCATCATCGCGCGCCAGCTCATCTCCCGGAATCCGATTTGAGCGCGCCGCTCGCGGGACTCCGCGTCATCGCCGTCGAGCAGTACGGTGCCGGCCCCTACGGCTCGATGCAGCTCGCCGATCTCGGCGCGGAGGTCATCAAGATCGAGAACCCCGCGGAGGGCGGCGACATGGCGCGCCGGGTGGGCCCGCATTTCATCGCACCCGACGACAGCTATTTCTACGAGAGCTTCAACCGCAACAAGCGCAGCCTGACGCTCAACCTCAAGAAGCCCGCCGCGCGCGAGATACTGCACGCGCTGGCCGCGCGCTCCGACGGCCTCTTCGACAATCTCCGCGGCGATCTCCCGCAGAAGCTCGGAATCACCTACGACGCCTTGCGCGCGGCGAACTCGAGGATCGTCTGCGCCCATCTCTCGGCCTATGGGCGGGAGGGCTCGCGCGCGGCGTGGCCCGGCTACGATTACCTGATGCAGGCGGAGGCGGGCTATCTCTCCCTGACCGGCGAGCCCGGCGGGCCGATTGCGCGCATGGGCCTCTCCATCGTCGATCTCATGAGCGGACTCTTCGCGGCCTTCGCGCTCGTCTCCGGCATCCTCGAGGCCCGCACCACCGGCAAGGGCCGCGATCTCGACGTCAACCTCTTCGACACGGCTCTCCAGAACCTGAATTACCTCGCGACCTGGTATCTGAACACGGGTCACGTGCAGGGTCGCGAGCCGCGTTCGGCGCATCCTTCGCTCGTGCCGAGCCAGCTCTACCGCACGCGCGACGGCCACATCTTCATCATGTGCAACAAGGAGAAGTTCTGGCCGATCCTCTGCCGGAAGGTCGGTCACTCGGATTGGGCGACTGACCCGCGCTTCGCGACCTTCCGCGATCGCCTGGCCAATCGCGACGCCCTCAACGAGCGGCTCGATGCCGCGCTCTCGACCCGAAGCACGGCGGAATGGCTGGAGATCTTCGCCGGCTCCGTTCCTGCCGCCCCCGTGAACGATCTCAAGGCGGCGCTCGAGAATCCGTTCGTGCGTGAGCGCAGGCAACTCCGCGACTACGCTCATCCATCCGAGAAGCCCGTACGAATGGTCTCGACCCCGATCTCCTGGGCTGGCGACGCGCCGCGCCGTGCGGCGCCGGAGCTCGGCTCCGACACGGCGAGCATTCTCGGGGAATGCGGATTCTCCGAAAGAGATATCCGATCCTTCAGCACCGCCGGCGTCATCTGAGGCCCAGCGGCCCGGGACGGACGCTCAGCCCGCTAGCTTCTTCTTCAAGAGCTCGTTGACGAGCCCGGGATTGGCCTTGCCCTGCGTCGCCTTCATCACCTGACCCACGAAGAAACCGAAGAGCTTGTCCTTGCCGGAGCGGTACTCCGCGACCTTGTCGGCCTGGGCCTTCATGACGGCGTCGATCGCGGCCTCGATGGCGCCGGTGTCGGTCACCTGCTTGAGGCCGCGCTCCTCGACGATGGCGGCGGCGCTCTTGCCGGTCTCGACCATCGCCGCGAACACGTCCTTCGCGAGGCGGCCCGAGACGGTATTGTCGGTGATGAGGTCGATGAGCTCGCCCAAGGCCTTGGCGCTTACGGGCGAATTCTCGACCTCCACATTCAGGCGATTGAGCGCGCCGAAGAGGTCGCCCATCACCCAATTGGCCGCAAGCTTGGGATCGCGTCCCTTGGCGACGGCCTCGTAGAAGTCCGCGCTCGCCTTCTCGCCCACGAGCACCCCCGCATCGTAGGGCGAGAGCTTGTAGTCGCGGATGAATCGGGCCTTCTTCGCGTCCGGCAGCTCCGGCAGCTCCTCGCGGATGCGCTCGACCGCCTTCGGGTCCAGCACCAGCGGGAGGAGGTCCGGATCGGGGAAATAGCGGTAGTCGTGCGCGTGCTCCTTCGAGCGCATCGGGCGCGTGACGCCGCGACCGGCATCGAAGAGCCGCGTCTCCTGATCGATCTTGCCGCCGTCCTCGATGATCTCGATCTGGCGCCGCGCCTCGTGCTCGATCGCCTGCATGACATAGCGGATCGAGTTCACGTTCTTGATCTCGCAGCGCGTCCCCAGCTCCCCCCCGGGCTTGCGCACGGAGACGTTGCAGTCGCAGCGGAGCGAGCCCTCCTCCATGTTGCCGTCGCAGGTCCCGAGATAGCGCAGGATCGAGCGCAGTTTCTTGAGATAGGCCCCCGCCTCCTCCGAGGTCCGCAAATCGGGCTCGGAGACGATCTCCATGAGCGCGATCCCCGAGCGATTGAGGTCGACGTAGGTGTATTCCGCGTGCTGGTCGTGCAGGCTCTTGCCGGCGTCCTGCTCCAGATGGAGGCGCGTGATGCCGATCTCGCGCGTCGTGCCATCGGGCATGTCGAGGACGACCTTGCCCTTGCCCACGATCGGACGCTTGTACTGCGAGATCTGATAGCCCGCGGGCAAATCCGCGTAGAAGTAGTTCTTGCGGTCGAAGACCGAGACGAGATTGATCTCCGCCTCGAGCCCGAGCCCCGTGCGCACGGCCTGCTCGACGCAATAGCGGTTGATGACCGGCAGCATGCCCGGAAAGGCCGCGTCGACCGGCGAGACCTGCGTGTTGGGCTCGGCGCCGAAAGCGGTCGCGGCGCCCGAGAATAGCTTCGCCTGCGAGATCACCTGCGCGTGCACCTCGAGGCCGATCACGATCTCCCAGGAGCCGGTACGCCCTTCGATGAGGCTCATTCCTTGCCTCCCGCGATGAAGGGGGGCTTGTGCGTGAAGCCCGCCGCGCGCTCGATCGCGTCGCCCACGCGCAGCACCATCGCCTCGTCGAAGGCGCGGCCAATCACCTGGAGCCCCAGCGGCAGTCCATCGGACGACAGACCCGCCGGCACGGAGATGCCCGGCAGGCCCGCGAGGTTCACGGGCACCGTGAATACGTCGTTCAGGTACATCGCCACGGGATTGTCGGCCTTCTCGCCGATCGCGAAGGCCGCGGAGGGCGCGGTCGGCGCGAGGATGAAATCGCAGCTCTTGAAGGCGTTGCTGAAATCCCGCGCGATGAGCGTGCGAAGCTGCTGCGCCTTCAGATAATAAGCGTCGTAATACCCCGCCGAGAGCACGTAGGTCCCGATGAGGATGCGCCGGCGCACCTCGGTGCCGAAGCCCGCGGCGCGCGTCGCCTCGTACATCTCGTCGAGGCTCTCGCCGGGAACGCGCAGGCCGAACCGCACGCCGTCGTAGCGCGCGAGGTTCGAGGAGGCCTCTGCTGGCGCGATGATGTAATAGGCGGGGAGCGCGTATTTCGTCATGGGAAGGCTGATCTCGACGGGCGTCGCGCCCGCGGCCTTGACCCACGCGATACCCTGCTGCCAGAGCTGCTCGATCTCCGCGGCCATGCCCTCGACGCGGTACTCACGGGGAATGCCGACCTTGAGCCCCTTGAGCTCGCCCGTGAGCGCCGCCTCGTAATCCGGCACCGGAAGCGGCGCCGAGGTCGAATCCTTGGGATCGTGGCCTGCCATCGCCCCCAGCATGATCGCGGCATCGCGCACCGTCCGCGTCATCGGCCCCGCCTGATCGAGCGAGGAGGCGAACGCGACAATGCCCCAGCGCGAGCAACGCCCATAGGTCGGCTTCAAGCCGACGATCCCCGAGAAGCCCGCGGGCTGCCGGATCGACCCGCCGGTGTCCGTGCCCGTCGCGCCCATCGCCGCGCGCGCCGCGACCGCCGCCGAGGAGCCGCCAGAGGAGCCCCCGGGCACCAGCGGCCGGTTGTCGCCGCGGCGGCGCCAGGGATTCTCCGAAGGGCCAAAGGCGCTGGTCGTGGTAGAGGAGCCCATCGCGAACTCGTCGAGATTGGTCTTCCCCAGCATCACCGCTCCCGCCGCCCAGAGATTTGCCGTGACGGTCGATTCATAAGGCGGCTTGAAGCCCCCGAGGATGCGCGAGGCCGCGGTGGTCTCGACGCCCTCGGTGCAGAAGAGATCCTTGATCGCGAGCGGAATGCCCTCGAGCGCGCGTCCCTCGCCGCGCGCGAGACACGCGTCCGCGCCCGCGGCCATGTCGCGCGCACGCTCCGGCGTCTCCTTGAGATAGACGTTGAGCGGTCGCGCGCGCTCGACCGCGGCGATGTGCGCCTCCGCGAGCTCGCCCGCGGAGAACTCCCTCTTGCGGAGCCCGTCGCGCGCCTCGGCGATCGTGAGATCGGTGAGCCCCGTCATCACTCCACCACCTTCGGCACCAGGAAGAAGCCGTGCGCCTGCTGCGGCGCGTTCGAGAGAATCTTGTCGCGGCAATTCCCGTCGGTGACGTGATCCTCGCGCATCGGCAGCGTCATCTCCGCGACGCTAGCCATGGGCTCCACGCCCGCGGTGTCGACCTCGCGGAGCTGCTCGATCCAGGTGAGGATTCCCGAGAGCTCCTTCGCGAGATGCTCGAGATCGCTCTCGGGCACTTCGATCCGCGCCAGGGTGGCGATCCGCGCCACGGTGGCCTTGTCCAATGCCATGATGTAGATGTCTCCCAACGCGACGCCGCGACCCGCGCGCCGCTGATGGCGCGAACCTCTAGCACCCGTCATGCCGATCTGCAACCCCGGCGACCTCAAGCAAATTCTGCCGAAAGGCGCGCGGCTCCTGGGCCTCGACGTCGGCACCAAGACCGTGGGATTGGCGCTCTCCGACACGCTCCTCATGGTGGCGACGCCATTGCGCACCATCCGCCGCAAGCGCTTCAAGGCGGATGCCGCGGAGGTCTTCGCGGAGGTCGACGCGCACGGCGTCGGCGCCCTCGTGGTGGGCCTTCCCATCGGCCTCGACGGCCGCGAGACCCCGCGCTCGCAATCCGTGCGCGACTTCGCGCGGAACCTGCTCGCGATCCGCGACCTCCCCATCGTCTTCTGGGACGAGCGCCTCTCCACCGCCGCGGTCGAGCGCACCATGATCGAGGCCGACATCACACGCCAGCGCCGCGGGGAGATCATCGACCGCACGGCAGCCGCCTACATTCTCCAGGGATTGCTCGACCGGCTGGCGTATAAGGAGCCCCGCGCTGCGGGCTGAAGAGGAAGAGGAGCATCCGTCCATGCCAGGCGCCTTGAGTGGCCTCCGCGTTTTCGACATGAGCCGCGTTCTCGCGGGGCCGAGCTGCGCTCAGATCCTCGGCGATCTCGGCGCGGACGTCATCAAGGTCGAGCGCCCCGGCGAGGGCGACGACACGCGCAAATGGGGCCCGCCCTACCTCAAGGACGCGGCGGGGCGCGACACCGGCGAGAGCGCCTACTACCTCTCCACCAACCGCTCCAAGCGCTCGATCACGCTCGACTTTACCAAGCACGAGGGCCGCGATCTCGCGTGTCGCCTCATCGCGCGCTCGGATGTGCTGATCGAGAACTACAAGGTCGGGACGCTCGCGCGCTACGGGCTCGGCTACGCGGAGCTGCACAAGGAGTATCCGCGCCTCGTCTACTGCTCCATCACGGGCTTCGGCCAGACGGGGCCCTACGCCGCGCGCGCGGGCTACGACTATCTGATCCAGGCCATGGGCGGGATCATGAGCGTGACCGGTGAGCCCGAGCGCGAGCCCATGAAGGTCGCGGTCGCGGTCGCCGATCTCATGACCGGCAGCTACAGCACGATCGCGATCCTGGCGGCGCTTCGCCACCGCGAGGCGACCGGGCAAGGCCAGCACATCGACATGGCCCTCCTCGACACGCAGGTCGCCTGGCTCGCCAATCTCGGCCAGAGCTACCTAACTTCCGGCGAGGTGCCGCCGCGCCTCGGCAACGCGCACGCCGCCGTCGTGCCCTATCAGGTCTTCAAGACCGCCGACGGGCACATCGTGCTCGCCATCGGCAATGACGGGCAGTACCGGAGGTTCTGCGAGTTCGCGGGCGTTCCCGGCCTCGCCGACGACCCGCGCTTTGCGACCAATTCCGCGCGGATCGTCAACCGCTCGGCGCTGGTGCCGGAGATCGCCGCCATCGTCGCACGCCATCCCTCCGCCTATTGGATCGCCGAGCTCGAGCCCTTGGGCGTGCCCTGCGGTCCCATCAACACGCTCGATCAGGTCTTTGCGGATCCGCAGGTGAAGGCGCGCGGGATGACCGTCGATCTCCCGCACCCCGCCGCGGGCGGCAAGCCCACGCGGCTCATCGCGAGCCCGATCAAGCTCTCGGAGACCCCCGTCGAGTATCGCCGCGCACCGCCGAGGCTCGGCGAGCATACGGAGGAGGTGCTGCAGGAGCTGCTCGGGCTCGGAGAGAGCGAGGTCCGCGCGCTGCGCGAGCGCGGCATCGTCTGAGGAAATCCCCTCGCGACTCGTCGTCTGCCTTGCAGGCGGCGGCGCCGCTCCCTATAGTCCCGACTTTAATGACCAGCGCCGCCGATCACGTCTTCGCCCATCGTCACCTCCTGGGGATCGAAGGGCTTTCGCCCGACGACATTACACTGCTCCTCGACAAGTCCGAGGGCTACGTCGACCAAAATCGCCAGCCGGACAAGAAGCGCTCGCTGCTGCGCGGGCGCACGATCATGAACGTCTTCTTCGAGAGCTCGACGCGCACGCGCACCTCCTTCGAGGTCGCGGGGAAGCGCCTCGGCGGCGACGTCATCAACATGCAGGTGGCCGCGAGCTCCATCAAGAAAGGCGAGACGCTCATCGACACCGCGATGACGCTAAATGCCATGCACCCGGACGTGCTGATCGTGCGCCATCCGGAATCGGGCGCGGTGCATCTCCTGGCGCAGAAAGTGAATTGCGCGGTCATCAACGCCGGCGACGGGAGCCACGAGCATCCGACCCAGGCCCTCCTCGACGCCCTCACCATCCGCCGCCGCAAGGGCAGGCTCCAGGGGCTCGTCGTCGCCATCTGCGGCGACATCACCCACAGCCGCGTCGCGCGCTCGAACATCCATCTCCTCACGACGATGGGCGCGCGCGTGCGCCTGGTCGCACCGCGGACGCTGGTCCCGGCGGAGGTCGACCGGCTCGGGGTCGAGGTCTTCCACGACATGGCGACAGGCCTCAAGGGCGCCGACATCGTGATGATGCTGCGCCTCCAGACCGAGCGCATGCACGGGAGCTTCGTTCCCTCGATCCGCGAGTACTTCCACTTCTTCGGGCTCGATCAGCGCAAGCTCGCGGCGGCGAAGCCGGACGCGCTCATCATGCATCCCGGGCCCATGAACCGTGGCGTCGAGATCGACAGCGCGGTCGCGGACGACCTCGACCGCAGCCTGATCCGGCACCAGGTCGAGATGGGGGTCGCCGTGCGCATGGCCTGCCTCGACGTGCTCGCCCGCGACCTCGGCAACGGTCCGCCGATCCCATGACCTCGCGCACTCTCTTCAGGAACGCGCGCCTCCTCGATCCCGCGACGGGCCGCGACGGAAAGGGGAGCCTGCTGGTCGCGGAAGGGCGAATCGCCGAGCTCGGCCCCGACGCGACCGCCTCGGGCAAGGACCTGCGGACCATCGACTGTCACGGCCATTGCCTCGCGCCCGGTCTCGTGGACATGCGGGTCGAGCTGCGAGAGCCCGGCCGCGAGCACGAGGAGACCATGGAGACCGGCAGCGCCGCGGCTGCGGCGGGCGGCGTCACCACCATGGTCGCCCTCCCGAACACCGAGCCCGCGATCGACGACGTGGCGCTGGTGGAGTTCGTGGCGCGGCGCTCGCGCGAGATCAACGGCGTCAACATCCGCACCTACGCCGCCGCGACCCGCGGCCTCAAGGGCAAGGAGATCACGGAGATCGGCCTCCTCTCCGCCGCAGGCGCCCTCGCCTTCACCGACGCCACTGCTGCGATCGCGGACGCGCTGGTGATGCGCCGCGCGCTTGCCTATGCGCGTACCTTCGACGCATTGCTGATCCAGCATCCGGAGGAGCCGAGTCTTGCCTCGGGCGGCCACATGACCGAGGGCGAGACGGCGACGCGTCTTGGCCTCGCGGGGATCACTCCCGCCGCCGAGATCATAATGCTCGAGCGCGATCTCAGGCTCGTGGAGATCACCGGCGCGCGCTATCACGCCGCGCACCTCTCGACCGCGGAGTCCGTCGAGGCGGTCCGCCGCGCGAAGGCGCGCGGCCTCGCCGTCACCTGCGACACCGCGCCCGCTTATTTCTCGCTCAACGAGACCGCCGTCGGCGAGTACCGTACCTTCGCCAAGCTCTCACCACCGCTGCGCAGCGAGCCCGACCGGCGCGCGATCGTAGCGGGGCTCAAAGACGGCACCATCGACGCGATCGCGAGCGACCACTCCCCGCATCCGCAGGATTCGAAGCGGCTCCCCTTCCCTTCGGCCGAGGCGGGGATCGTCGGCCTCGAGACACTTCTGCCGCTCACGCTCGAGCTCGTGCACAACAAGCACCTCACCCTGCTCCAGGCGCTGCGCGCGCTCTCGCACCGGCCGGCGGAGATCCTGCGGCTGCCCGCGGGCCGGCTAGCGGAGGGCGTGCCCGCGGACCTCGTGCTCTTCGACCTCGACCGGCCCGGCAAGATCGCGGTCGACGCTTTCCGCTCGAAATCCAAGAACTCGCCTTTCGACGGCCGTCCGATCCAGGGCCGCGTGCTCAAGACCATGATCGAGGGCCGCATGGTCTTCGACGCCGAGGCCTGAGCGCGGGATGACGAAGGTCGCATTGATCGGCGCCGCTTCCGGATGGGGCGCCGGCTTCCGCCAGGCCGAGGACGGGCCGCGGGGCCTCCGGGAATACGGTCTCGCGGAGCGCCTAGGAGAGCGCGGCGTCGCGGCGCGCTGGGCCGCAATGGTGAGCACGCAGAAGCATTGGCGCGCGTTTCCTGACCTCGGCCCGCCCGAAACCTTCGAGCTCGTGGCGCGGCACAATGCGGCGCTTGCCGATGCGGTGGCCGAGAGCGTGCCCGCGGGCGAGCTGCCGGTGGTGCTGGGCGGCGACCATGCCATCGCCATCGGCACCTGGGGCGGCGTCGCCCGCCGCATGGGGGGTGCGCCCTTCGGCCTCGTCTGGATGGACGCGCATCTCGATGCCCACACGCTCGCGACCACCCCATCGCAGAACGCGCATGGCATGAGCGCCGCCGTATTGCTGGGGCACGGCATGCCCGAATTCCTCGCCATCGCCGGCGGCGTGCTGCGCCCGGAGCATCTCTGCTACGTCGGCGTCCGCTCCTACGAGGTAGCGGAATGGGCGTTGCTGCGCCGCCTCGGCGTCAAGATCTTCTACATGGAGGAAGTTCGCGAGCGCGGCCTCGCAGCGGTCGTGACGGAGGCGGTGCGGATCGCGAGCACGGACACCGCGGGCTTCGGCCTCACCATCGACCTCGACGGCTTCGACCCCGAGGATGTCCCGGGCGTCGGGCTCAAAGTGGCCGACGGCATTCGCGGCGCCGAAGCCGCTCGGGTGCTGCAGGGCATCGGGCGTCATCCGCGCCTCCGCGCGCTCGAGATCGTGGAGTACAGTCCCGAGCTCGACCGGGAGCAGCGCACGGCGACGCTGGTCCTCGATCTGCTCGCGTCCATGCTGGTGCCGGCATCCCTGCGCGCGTCGCAGCCCCTAAGCGCCGCTTGAGGACGCATGCCCGCGATCCTCGGCAGCCTCTCCTTTCAGTTGCCGTACTACATCGGCGGCCTCTTGGCCTATCTCCTGGGCTCCATCCCGTTCGGGCTCGTGCTGACGAGGCTCGCGGGGCTCGGCGACGTCCGCAAGATCGGCTCCGGCAACATCGGCGCGACGAACGTCCTTCGCACCGGGCACAGGGGCCTCGCCGCACTCACCCTGCTACTCGATTTCGCCAAGGGGCTTGGCGCGGTGCTCCTGGGCGCGATCTTCGGACCGGACATGACGATCTTCGCGGCCTTCGGCGCCGTCCTCGGCCACATGTTTCCGGTCTGGCTGCGCTTCAAGGGCGGCAAGGGCGTCGCGACCGCCGGCGGCGTGCTGATCGGGCTTTCCTGGCCGGTCGGCCTTTCGGCAGCGGCGACGTGGCTCGCCATCGCGCTCGTCACGCGCTACTCCTCTCTCGCGGCCCTCGCGGCCTGCCTCGCAGCTCCCGTCGCCTCACTCATTATTCTCCGGCGCTACGACATGACGGAGGTCGTGGGATTTCTGGTGCTGCTGGTCGCCATCCGCCATCACGCGAACGTCCGCCGCCTCGTCAGGGGCGAGGAGAGCAAGATAAGCTTGAGCGGAAGGCGGCCATAATCTCCGCATCGGTGTTGACGCCAGGCTGCGCCCTCGCGCACTCTCGCGCGCCATGTCCGCACCTTCACGCCACCTCAATCCCGAAGAGCGCCTGGATTGGCTGCGCCTTCTGCGCAGCGAGAACGTCGGCCCGCTCACCTTCCATCAGCTTCTCCAGCGCTTCGGCTCGGCCGCGGCGGCGCTCGAGGAGCTGCCGCGCGCGGCCCGGCGCGGCGGCCGGCAGCGGCCGATCGCGGTCGCGACGCGGAGCGAGGCCGAGCGCGAGCTCGCGGCCCTCGCCAGGATCGGCGCGCGGCTCATCGCCTGGGGCGAGCCTGAATATCCCGACGCGCTCGCAGCGCTCGAGGACGCGCCGCCGCTTCTCTCCGTCAAAGGCGAGATCTCCCTGCTGGAACGCCGCGCGATCGGCATCGTGGGAGCGCGGAACGCTTCTGCAAACGGCAAGCGCTTCGCTCGCGAGATCGCGACCGAGCTCGGCCGCGAAGGCTTGCTCATCGTCTCCGGCCTCGCGCGCGGTATCGACACCGCAGCCCACGAGGGCTCGCTCGCGACCGGCACCATGGCCGTCGTCGCGGGCGGCATCGACGTGGTCTATCCCGGGGAGAACCAGGGGCTATATGAGGCAATCGCCGCGCGCGGTATCGCGGTGGCGGAGCTTCCCGTCGGCACCGAGCCCAAGGCGAAGCACTTCCCGCGCCGGAACCGGATCATCTCCGGCAGCGCGCTCGGAGTGGTCGTGATCGAGGCCGCGCTCAAGTCGGGCTCGCTCATCACCGCTCGCTTTGCGCTTGAGCAGGGACGGGAGGTGCTCGCCGTACCGGGGTCGCCCTTGGACCCCCGATGCCGCGGCACCAACGACCTCATCCGGCGCGGCGCGACCCTCGTCGAATCCGCCGAGGACGTGCTGACGGCGGTCGCGGGGCAGCTTTCTTTGCCGCAGGGGCAGTACCGGCGCACGCCCCCGAAGGATCCCACAAGTCCTGGATTTGCTGAGGAAAAAGACGCGGATCGGGACCGCGCTCGGCTGCTCGAGGCGCTGGGGCCAAGTCCGGTGCCCGTTGACGAACTCGTCCGGCAGTGCCAATTGTCTGCCGCGATCGTGGCTACCCTCCTGCTCGAGCTCGAGCTTGCCGGGCGGCTGGAACGGCACCCGGGGCACCAGGTGTCCCTGCTCTAAGATCGAGAGCCAACGCCGCAACTTGAATAGGTAATTTGCCAGCACCCATGAACGTCGTCGTCGTCGAATCCCCGGCCAAGGCGAAGACCATCAACAAGTACCTTGGACGAGACTTCACCGTGCTTGCGAGCTACGGGCACGTCCGGGACCTCCCGGCGAAGGACGGCTCCGTGCGCCCCGACGAGGACTTCGCGATGTCCTGGGAAGTGGCGGACCGCGCGGAGCAGCGCCTCAAGGAGATCGCGAAGGCGGTCAAGGGCGCCGAGCACCTCTATCTCGCGACCGACCCCGACCGCGAGGGCGAGGCGATCTCCTGGCACGTCCGGGAGATCTTGCGCCAGCGCAAGGCGCTCGAGGGCGTCGACGTAAAGCGCGTGGTCTTCAACGAGGTCACGAAGTCCGCGGTCCAGGACGCCTTCAAGCATCCCCGCGAGATCAACAGGGAGCTGGTCGACGCATATCTCGCGCGCCGCGCCCTCGACTATCTCGTGGGCTTCACGCTCTCGCCGGTGCTCTGGCGAAAGCTTCCGGGAAGCCGCTCGGCGGGCCGCGTGCAGTCGGTGGCGCTCCGCCTCATCTGCGAGCGCGAGGCCGAGATCGAGGCCTTCAAGCCGCGGGAGTACTGGAGCGTCGAGGTCGAGTTCAAGACCGCCGACGGCCAGACCTTCACCGCCCGGCTCACGCATCTCGACGGCAAGCGGCTCGATAAATTCGACCTCGACAGCGAGGCGAAGGCGAAGGCCGCCGTGGCGGCGATCCTCGCCGAGCCCGGCTTTACCGTCTCGGCAATCGAGAAGAAGCAGGTCCGCCGGCATCCGCCGCCGCCCTTCACGACCTCGACCTTGCAGCAGGAATCCTCCCGCAAGCTCGGCCTCGGCGCCCAGCGCACCATGCGGATCGCGCAGCGCCTCTACGAGGGCGTCGACATCGGCGGCGAGACCGTGGGTCTCATCACCTACATGCGGACCGACGGCGTGACCCTCTCCGGCGAGGCGATCGCCGCCGCGCGCAAGATGATAGAGGAGCGCTACGGGCGCGAATATGTCCCCGGGCAGCCGCGCGTCTACAAGACTGCCGCCAAGAATGCGCAGGAAGCGCACGAGGCCATCCGTCCGACCGACCTCTTCCGGCGACCCGAGCAGGTCGCAGGCCATCTCGATCCTGACGAGCGCCGGCTCTACGAGCTCGTCTGGAAGCGCGCGGTCGCGAGCCAGATGGAATCGGCCCTGCTCGACCAGGTCGCCGTCGACATCGCCGGGCCCGGCAATCGCACGGTCCTACGCGCGACGGGCTCGACGATCGTCTTCGACGGCTTCCTCACGCTCTATCACGAGGACCGCGACGACGAGGAGGAGAGCGAAGAGAACCGCCGCCTGCCGCCGATGACGGAGCACGCCGCGCTCGAGCGCGGCGAGGTGAAGCCCGAGCAGCATTTCACTCAGCCGCCGCCGCGATACAGCGAGGCGAGCCTCGTCAAGAAGCTCGAGGAGCTCGGCATCGGCCGGCCCTCGACCTATGCCTCGATCATCCAGGTCCTGCAGGACCGGAAATACGTGCGCTTGGAGAAGCGGCGTTTCATCCCGGAGGACCGCGGCCGCATCGTGACCGCCTTCCTATCGAGCTTCTTCGAGCGCTACGTCCAATACGGCTTCACCGCCGACCTCGAGAACCAGCTGGACGACATCTCCGACGGCCGCACCGACTGGAAGAAGGTGCTCGCGGATTTCTGGCGCGACTTCTCGACCGCGATCGACGGCACCAAGAACCTGCGGGGACAAGAGGTAGTCTCGGCGCTCGACGAGGCGCTGGGCCCGCATTTCTTCCCCGTGAGGCCCGACGGCAAGGACCCGCGCCAGTGCCCCGCCTGCGGCAATGGCAGACTCGGCATCAAGCTCGGCCGCTACGGGGCCTTCATCGGCTGCTCGAATTACCCGAACTGCAAGATGACGCGGCGCCTCAGCCTCGAGCTCGCCAACGGCAACGGCGAGGCGGGTTCGGATTTCGTGGGCCCGCGCGAGCTCGGCACCGATCCCGCGACCAACCTACCCGTAAGCGTGCGCAAGGGACCTTACGGCGTCTACGTCCAGCTCGGCGTCGCCGAGAACGGCGAGAAGCCGAAGCGGGTCTCGCTGCCGAAGGGGATGAATCCGCAGGAGATCGTGCTCGATGCGGCCATGAAACTGCTCTCGCTGCCGCGCGAGATCGGCAGGCACCCCGAGGACGGCGAGCCCATCACCGCGGGTCTCGGCCGCTTCGGGCCCTACATCAAGCACGGCAAGATCTACCGCTCGCTCCCGGCGGAGGACGACGTCATCACGATCGGCCTCAACCGCGCGGTGGCGCTACTCGCCGAGCCCGCGAAGGGCCGCCGGCGCGGGCCAGAGCCGATCCGCGTCGTGGGCAAGCATCCAGCGGACGGCGCCGACATCGCGCTGTTCAAGGGACGCTACGGCCCCTATGTAAGCCACGGCGGCATCTACGCGACGCTCCCGCGAGACATAGAGCCCGAGGCGCTCACGCTCGAGGAGGCGGTGCGCCTCCTCGCGGAGCGCGCGGAAATTGCCGGCGCATCCGGGAAGCGCCGCCGCAAGGCCACGAAACCCGCGGCGGAGAAACCCGCCGCACCCAAATCCAAGACCGAAAAGACAAAGAAACGTGCGAAGTCAGCAAAGCCGCAATCCAAACCAGCGGCAGAAGAGACCGAACCGCCGGCACGCCGCGCCAAGCGCGCAGCAACCGGCTGACCCTCCGGTGGCCAAAGGCAAGCGTCCCCCGCGTCGCCTGCCGAGCCGCGCCGAGATCATCGACTACATCTCCAGGAGTCCGACGCCGCTCGCGCGGCGCGACATCCTCAGAGCCTTCAAGGTAGAGCCCGGCGACCGCCTCGCCCTCAAGGCGATGATCCGGGAGATCGAGCGCTCCGGCCCCCTCGAGCGCGCGGGAAAGCGCCGTTTCAAGACGACCGGCAACCTCCCCCGCGTGGCAGTGATCGAAGTGACCGGCCTCGACCTCGATGGCGAGACGATCGCAAGGCCGGTCGCCTGGAAAGAGGAGACACCACCTCCTCCGATCCTCGTCGTCTCCGAGAACGTCGCCACGGCGCTCGGCATCGGCGAGCGCGCGCTCGCGGAGCTGAAGCGTCTGGAAGACGGCAGCTACGAGGCGCGGGTGATCCGCACTCTGGCGGCGGCACCGGACCGCGTCCTCGGCATCTTCCGGAAGATCCATGAGGGCGGCCGCGTCGAGCCGACCGACCGCCGCGTGCGAACTGAGTTCCGCGTCTCCCTCGCCAACGCCAAGGGCGCAGAGGACGGTGAGATCGTGCTCTGCGAAGCGCTCCCCGGCCATCGGCTGGGATTGCCGGAGGGCCGGGTCGTCGAGCGCATCGGCGACAGCGCGCATCCCCGCGCGGTGAGCCTGATCGCGATCACCGACCACGGTATTCCCGTCGAGTTTCCGCAGGCGGCAGTCGCGGAAGCCGAGGCGGCACGGCCGGTGGGGCCCGAAGGCCGTACCGACCTCCGCGACATTCCGCTCGTCACCATCGACGGTGCCGATGCCCGCGACTTCGACGACGCCGTTTTCGCGGAGCCCGATCCGAAGCGGCCGGGCCATTGGCATGCGGTGGTGGCGATCGCGGATGTCGGCTGGTATGTGCGGTCCGGGAGCGCGCTCGACCGCGCTGCCCAGCGCCGCGGCAATTCCGTCTATTTCCCCGACCGCGTCGTGCCGATGCTGCCGGAGGCGCTCTCCAACGAGCTCTGCTCGCTGAAGCCGAAGGTGGACCGCGCCTGCATGGCGGCCCACCTCGTCATCGATGGCGAGGGACGGCTGGTCGAGCACCGCTTCGTGCGCGGCCTCATGCGCTCGGCCGCCCGCCTCACCTACGAGCAGGTGCAGAGCGCCCAGGACGGACGGCCCGACGAGGTGACGGGACCGCTCCTCGACCGCGTGATCCGGCCGCTTTACGGCGTCTTCCGCCTGCTCGACCGGGCCCGGCAGAAGCGCGGCGCCCTCGAGCTCGACCTGCCGGAGCGGAAGGTGGTGCTGGGCGAAGATTTCCGCGTGCTCCGGATCGAGCCGCGACAGCGTCTTGACAGCCACAAGCTCATCGAGGAGCTGATGATCCTCGCGAACGTCGCGGCCGCCGAGACGCTGGAGCGGCTGCGCCAGCCATGCATGTACCGCGTGCACGACCAGCCCGATCCCGCGAAGCTGCTGTCGCTCAGGGAATTCCTACGCGGCATCGAGATCCCGGGATTGGCGCTCTCCAAGGGCCAAGTCGTGCGGCCGCATCATTTCAACGCGGTGCTGCGCAACGCCAAAGGCACGCCCTACGAGACCATGGTGCATCAGCTCGTGCTGCGCTCGCAATCCCAAGCGGTCTATGCGCCGGAGAATCTCGGTCACTTCGGATTGTCCCTGCGGCGCTACGCGCATTTCACCTCGCCGATCCGACGCTACGCGGATGTGCTCGTGCATCGTGCCCTGATCCGAGGCCTGGGCTTCGGCGAAGGCGCCTTGCCCCCGGTCGAGCCCGAGAAATTCGCGGAACTCGGGACGCACATCTCCGACACCGAGCGGCGCGCGGCGGCGGCGGAGCGCGATGCGCTCGAGCGCTACGCCTCGGTTTTCCTCGCGGACCGCGTCGGCGGATCGTTCGACGGACGGATCAACGGGGTGACGCGCGCAGGCCTTTTCGTCACGCTCACGGAGACGGGGGCCGACGGGCTCATCCCCATGCGGAGCCTCGGGGACGACTTCTACGTCCATGATGAGGCCCGCCACCGCCTGGTCGGACGCCGATGGGGCCGGACCTTCACGCTCGGCGACCCCCTGAAGGTACGTCTCGTCGAGGCGAATGCCGTCACCGGCAGCCTGCTGTTTGCACTGGCGGAGGAGGAAGAGGCTGCGACGGGCACCCATGCCCGGCCCGGCCCCGTGCGAAGCCAGGGCCGGCGCAAGCCTGCCCCCCGTTCGGCGGGGTACACAAAGCGGAGTTGAGCGGCTATCTCAACAAAGTCTTAACGACCGGGACGCCATGCTGACGCCAGGTCAGGAGCCGCGAGACCTCATGAGCCCGCCGCCCCAATTGCACCCTAGCGGGGAGATCGATCGCCTCGCACCCTGGCGTCTCGGCCTGACGCGCGGCCTTGCCGGCCGTTGCCCCGTCTGCGGTGTCGGTCCCCTCCTCAAGGGTTATGTAAAGCCCAACCCGCATTGTCCAAGCTGCGGTAGCGATCTGCTGCAGTACCGGGCAGACGATGCTCCCGCCTATTTTACCATTCTGATCGTGGGACATATCGTCATCTCCGCCATGCTCATGATGGAAATGGCGTATCATCCGGCGGCGATCGTGCATTGGTTGCTGTGGATGCCGCTTACCCTGGTACTGAGCTTCATTCTGCTGCCGCGCATCAAGGGCGCGCTGATCGGGTTGCAATGGGCGCTCAAGGTCAGAAGCTGAGCCTCCGGATGTGGCGCGCCGCGGCCGCCATCGCCATCCTGGCGCTGGCGGGCTGCAGTAGCGATAGCCCCGCGACGCTCAACCGCGTCAACACGCACGAACTCTTCAACGAGGCCTATCGGCAGATCTCCGACTACTACATCGAGCCCACCACGCCGGAGCGCCTCGGCCTCGCGGGCCTCGCCAAACTCAGCTCCCTCGACTCCTCGATCACCGTCGAGCGACAGGGCAATCAGATCGTTCTGCAGAAGAGCGGCACCGTTCTCGCGCGCTTCGAGGCGCCGGCGTCGACGGATAGCTGGGACTGGGGCGGCGTCACTGCCTCGACACTCGATGCGGCGCGCCACGCCTCGCCGAGGATAGCCGCCACCTCCGAGGACGATCTCGACAAGGTCGTCATGGACGGAGCGATCGCGACGCTGGACAAGTTCTCCCGCTATGCGTCCCCGAACGCGGCGCGGGAGCAGCGCGCGGAGCGCAACGGCTTCGACGGAATCGGTGTCACGCTCGAGCCCGACGAGACCCAGGTGCGGATCCTCACGGTACTGCCCGACGGCCCGGCGGAGCGTGCGGGCATCAAGCCCGACGACCGCATCGTCACGATCGACGGCGCCGTGGCTTCGACCCTCACGCGCGACCAGGTCGTGATGCGCCTGCGCGGGCCCGCGGGAACGCGGGTCGTGATCAGCATCGAGCGGTCGGGCGTGCCGCAGCCGATCACCCTCTCCGTGAGCCGCGCCCACATCGTACTGCCGACCGTGACGGTGAAGCTCGACGGCCGGATCGCGATCTTCCGGATCACGAGCTTCAACCAGGAGACATACGAGCAGCTCATCGAGGCCTTGGCCAAGGCGCGGCGCGAACTCGGCGCACCGCCCGCGGGCATCGTCCTCGACCTCCGCGACAATCCCGGCGGCTTGCTCGACCAGTCCGTCAAGGTCGCGAGCGTCTTCCTGCGCGGCGGCCTAGTCGTCTCGACGGTCGGGCGCCGGCGCGAGAGCCGCAGGGAGTACCCGGCGGAATTGAACCGCGCCATCGACGGCGTCCCGCTGGTCGTGCTCGTGAACGGCGGCTCGGCCTCGGCCTCCGAGATCGTGGCCTCGGCGCTGCAGGACCGCGGCCGCGCTGTGGTGGTCGGGACGTCCTCCTTCGGCAAGGGGACCGTGCAGACCGTGCTCGAGCTCCTCAACGACGGCGAGCTCACGGTGACCTGGGCGAAGCTGGTCACGCCCGAAGGCTACGTCCTCCACGAGCACGGCGTCGTGCCTACGCTCTGCACCGCGGACCTCGGCGACGATGACGGCAGCGTCGCGCGGGCGATCCAGCAGGGCAGCAGCACCGGAACCGGCCTTGCGGCACGGCCGCGCATCGCGCTCGACGAGAAGGGCTGGACGGAGCTCAGGAGCAGCTGCCCGGCGCAGCGGGTCGACCGCGCGGTCGATCTGAAGCTGGCGGAACGGCTGCTCCAGGATCCCGCGCTATACGCGAGGGTCCTGAGCGCGATGCCGATCGAGGCCGCAAGGACTGCGGCGGCGGCGCCGCAATAGAGGCAGGTCGCTCTCGCGCCGATTACCCGCCTTGGTTTCGCCGGAATCGCCGAGATACTCGCGCGCATGAAGCTCCGCGCCCTGTCGTTCCTCGCCGCCGCCGCGCTGGCGGCATTCTTGCAGCCCGCACATGCGGATGAGGCCGACGTGGCGCTCGTCCTGGCGCTCGACGTCTCCCTCAGCGTCGACGACGGCGAATATCGGCTGCAGCGCGACGGGATCGCCGAGGCCTTTGAAAGCCCTGCCCTTGCGGCGGCCGTCGCGGGCGGCGCGCATCGCGCAATCGAGGTGCTCGTGTTGGAGTGGTCCGAGCCCGATCGGCAGACCGTCAAGGTCGACTGGACGCGCGTCGGCGATGCCGCCTCGGCCCGCGCCTTCGCCGCCAGGCTCCGAGCGACCCGGCGCAGCGGCACGGGGCGCACGGCAATCGGAAGCGCGCTCCTCGCGGCCGCGGCCGCATTCGAGCGCTTGCCGGAGAAGGCGACGCGGCTCGTCATCGACGTCTCCGGGGACGGCATGGCCAATGTCGGCCCGCCGCCCGCCGAAGTCCGCGACATACTCGTGGCCAAGGGGATCACCATCAACGGCCTCGTCATCGTCAACGACGAGCCGTGGGTGGACCAATACTACGACATGAACGTGGTCGGCGGGGCCGGCGCCTTCCTCATGCAGGTAGAGGACTACCGGAGCTTCGCCGGGGCGATCCGGCAGAAGCTGATTTCCGAGCTCGTCGCCCTCCCGCTCCGACCGGCCGCCCCTCCGATTTGATGCAGTAGGTCTTCAAGGGTTCGAAGCCGTTGAAGCCCACCGACGAGTACATGGAGGTGTAGGCTCCGGTCGAGAGGATCTCCACCTTGTCGCCGACCTTGAGGTCGAGCGGGAGCTGATACTCGGTCCGCTCGTAGAGGATGTCGGCGCTGTCGCAGGTGGGACCCGCGAGCACCGTCGGCCCCGTGGGCCCACCGTCGGCGGGGGTGCGGATGCGGTACTTGATGCTTTCGTCCATGGTCTCGGCGAGGCCATTGAACTTGCCGACGTCGAGATAGACCCACCGCTTGTCCTCGCCATAGGACTTGCGGGAGATCAGGACGACCTCGCTCTGGATCAGGCCGGCATCGCCAACGATCGACCGCCCGGGCTCGACGATGATCTCCGGGAGATCGTTGCCGAAATGCCGGGTGATCGCCGCCGTGACGGCGGCCGCATACTGCTCGATCTCCGGCACCTCGCCGCGGTAGTGCGCGGGGAAGCCGCCGCCGATGTTAACCATACGGAGATTGATGTCGCACTGGGCGAGCGCCGAGAACATGCGCGCTGCGCGCCCAATCGCGGAATCCCATTGCTTGAGGTCGGTCTGCTGCGAGCCCACGTGGAAGGAAATCCCGTAGGGGTCGAGCCCGCGCTCGCGGGCGAGGCGCAGGAGGTCGACGGCCATCTCGGGGGCGCAGCCGAACTTGCGCGAGAGCGGCCACTCCGCGCCCTCGCACTCCACGAGGATGCGGCAGAAGACGCGGGCGCCGGGGGCGACGCGGGCGAGCTTCTCCAGCTCCGCCTCGCTATCGAAGGCGAAGAGGCGCACGCCCCGCTCGTAGGCGTAAGCGATATCCCGCTCCTTCTTGATGGTATTGCCGAAGGAGACGCGGTCGGCGCCGACACCCTTGCCGAGCACCAAGTCAACCTCGCCCTTGCTCGCGACGTCGAAGGAGGAGCCCATCTCCTGGAGCATGCCAACGAGGTCCTCCGCCGGGTTTGCCTTCACGGCATAGAAGATCTTCGCCAGCGGCAAGTACCGCCGAAGCAGGTCGTAGGCCTCGGCGACTACGTTCAGGTCGACGATGAGGCAGGGCGTGGGCGGCTTTTGCTCGGTGATGAAACGTGCGATGCGGTCGTTCATTTCTGCGGAATCCTTCTACGCGGAGCGGAGGGATGCGCGATCGGGCTTCCGCGGGGCGGCGCGGCCGGGCGTCCTTTCGGAACGCCAAGAAATCCGCGGCTTTGCGGGCTTCGCGAAGGACGCAGCCTCCGGTGCCCCGGCGCTGCGGCGCGGGGCGATGGAGAGATGGTGATGGCCGTGCACGGGACTTTGCGCCGCGCCTTGGGCCGCGCCTAACTCAGACAACTCGGTTCGATGGAAGCGCGGCGACTGTTGCCGCTCGCTACCCGGATCAGCCGTTGATCGACTTCACTCCAGGGCGCTGCGGCCCTGCGTCGGATTGCAACCATATCGACCTCCCTCTCGGGACCCGGTCCACGATGACCGGTTCTGCCAAAAAGGACGCGTTACGTCGTTGCATAACCACGATGGGCCATAGGCACGTGCGAAT
>Ga0335085_10002833_pt1 | contig 31497 bp, 31 predicted proteins | sample Lox_Sample_45_FD_206712 | JGI IMG/M metagenome (GOLD analysis project Ga0335085, IMG submission 206712) | Soil microbial communities from Loxahatchee National Wildlife Refuge, Florida, United States - Lox_Sample_4.5 | ecosystem: Environmental > Terrestrial > Soil > Wetlands | place: USA... | reverse complement strand
CGGTACGGCGATTTGTCGGCCGCGCGATATTCAGTTTCGAGCATTAGATGCCAGACGGTCCAGGTTTTCATGCGTGATGGGACGCGACTTGCGACCGATATCTACTTGCCACCTGAGATTCCAGGTCCGGTGGTCGCGATACGCACACCATTCGGTCGGGACTGGGAGGCCTTTGGGCAGGCTGCCGCGATGATTGCACTGGCAAGGCGCGGCTATGTCATGGTTTCGCAGGATTGCCGTGGGACTGGCGATAGTGAGCCGAGCAGCTGGGATTATTTTGTGTATGAAGTGGAGGATGGCTACGACTGCATAGAGTGGATTTCAAAGCAGAGCTGGTGCAATGGGTTCATCGGGTCCTTTGGCAGCTCCTATGTTGGGCAGACGCAGTGGCACATGTCCCTGCACCCAGCGCTGTCAACCCTTATTCCCAGCATGTGCGGACTTGGGGTAGGCACTGTCGATACGACACACCTTTACATGTTTCTCAATGCCTATGCGCACGTCGTAGGTAAGGGTGAGGATAAAATCGCAGTACCCATTACTGAGATGGAGCGCTGGTTCGAAAAGGAAACGATGGCAGGTGGATACTTCAATGAGCCATTAAATAAACCCTTTTCTGCGCCGCTGCTCGCGCGCTTTCCCCAACTGCACACGATGCCACCGTCACAGGCCAGACAATGGCTATGGAGTCAATATTGCAACATGACGTGTGCGCAACGTGCTGAGTTCATAAAACTAGCGTTGGGTGTAAAGAATATTACATCAGTAGATTTTGAATCACTCTCCTCCGTCTTTGGCCAACAGGTCTCACATGCCGCTATCACCATTCCACATGTGAGTGCCACTGATTTATGTCGTTCGATTCAAGCTCCACCCTTGATACGAACTGGTTGGTATGACTGGCATCTGAACTACACTTTGGCAACCTGGGAGCTGCTGCGTCGCTACGCGAAAGCTGACGTGGCCGAGCACGCCCGCATCATCATTGCTCCTTCATCCCATAACAGCCCTGGCTATCACGTGGCTGGCGACGAGCATCCCGAGTTACTGCGTATGTCTAGCGGGCTCGACCAAGTCGGCTTGATGACGCACTGGTACAGTGCCGTACAGAAAGGCGCGTACGACAGCTGGCCTCGGGTTGTTTATTACCTGATGGGAGCCAACGAGTGGCGGATCGCTTCCGACTGGCCGATTCCACAGGCAAAGCAGGTGGCTTTCTATCTGGGCAGTGACGGAAGTTTGACGACAGAATCGCCGCAGAATGCATCCCCACCGGATCGCTATACCTATGACCCGTACAATCCCACCCCGACCATAGGCGGTAGCATCGTCTCATTCCTATATAGGCCTGGTAGTGCCGATGTAAGTGCTATACAGAATCGGGCTGACGTATTGACTTACACCACCCAATACTTCGAGCACGATCTTGACGTAGTGGGTCCTCTACGCATGGTGTTATATGCGAGCTCCAGTGCGTTAGATACCGACTTTGTGGTGCGTCTGATCGATGTTTTCCCCGACGGACGTGCCATTCAACTGCAGAGCGGTGTCTTGCGCGCCCGCTACCGCAACCCCGAGCAACCCGAACTTCTGGAACCCGGCCGCGTCTACAGATTCGAAATCGACATGTGGGCCACCGCGAACCGCTTTAAACGGCAACATCGATTACGTATCGACATCGCCTCAGCAGACTTTCCGCGCTACGACCGTAATGCTAACCGCGGCGGTCACCCAGGCAACCCTATCTCAGCACTACAGACGATCTACCACGACCCCGAACATCCCTCACATCTGAGCGCGTCGGTTCTGAATTATCCGATCGGTGCGCTGCGGTATTGAGCAAATACCACAAATACGAGGTCTACCGATTCAATGATTGCCACAACACGCATAGTGCGCTTCGCAGTAGTGACTGTTGCCTCCCTGATGACTTACAAGCCAACCTCTGGAACAGCTGCACCCTCTCTGCGGCCCGACTGGGATCGATACATTCAGCGTGTTCACGTCGACTTTGGCAACGTTGGACTGGCGGTAGCAGTGGTCCAAGAAGACAAAGTGATCTACAAGCAAGGGTTCGGAGTCCGCGAAGCAGGAAAGCCAGAACCAATTGACAGCGACACACTGTTCCAAATTGGCTCCACAACAAAAGCGTTCACCACTGCAGCATTAGCCGTACTGGTCGATGAAGGCAAGGTTCGATGGGATGACTTGATTACCAAGTACCTTCCAGACTTTCGCCTGCAGGACGCTTACGTAACACGCCACTTAACTCTTCGCGACGCCGTGTCACACAGAACCGGTGTTCCGGATAGCTACTACGCCTATCTCACTGTAATGACCCCAGAGGAGGTAATTAAGCATCTGCGCTATATACCGCAGGGTTCTGAATTCAGAGACTCGTTTCAGTATAACAATCTGATGTACGCGCTCGTTGGCAAGGTCCTCGAAGCAGCCTCCGGAATGTCGTGGAGCGAATTCGTAACCGAGCGCCTGCTGACGCCCCTCAAGATGACCCGTAGCGGCACGAGCGCTTATCAATATTGGGATCGCCAATACGTTGCGCCAGCTTTCTTCGGATCCCCCTCCCTAACTACCGTCACTTCCGAACGTGCCCGCACTGTGAACGTCGCGATGCCCCATGGCCTTGATGAGAAAGGTGCCGTGAAGGTGCTCCCGTGGGTCACTTTCGACAATGCCGCACCGGCTGGGTCGATCGTCTCCAGCGCCTCAGACATGGCCAATTGGCTTATCTTGCAGGCGAATGACGGGCGGTTTCTCGGCCGACAAATAGTCAAGAAGGAAACGATGCGAGAGTTGCATACTAGTCAGAATCTTCGGGTCCCCGAACCTAGAGCGTTTCCGCTCGATGCCATCGAAGGCTATAGCATGGGATGGTTTAAGGGCGTCTACCACGGACACATTTATCTTTGGCACGGGGGTGGCATGCTTGGGTTTCCGGCTTATGTAGCGTTACTCCCCGAAGAGCACATCGGCGTCGTAGTGCTATCAAACGGGCCTGAAGTGATAACTGACGACTACAAGTCACATAGGGCTGTTGCATTCTGGATCTTGGATCGCTTGCTCGGCGCGCAACAGACGGATTGGAGAGCTGAGTTCTTACGCCTGATGCATGAGGACGAAGCGCAGCGGCAAAAGAGCGAAAAGCAGCTGCAAGATTCGCGTCTGATCAACTCATCACCGACACTTGCGATTCATCAATACGCTGGAGAATACGAGGACCGCGAATACCATGCGGGGCACGCCGTAGTTCGCGCCGACGGCGGACGCCTAATTCTCAGTTTCGGTGAAAACGCCTTCGAGGGATACATGGAACACTGGCACGCCGATATCTTCCGATTACACGCGAACGCGGGAGGTTATGATTTGTTAGCTCCTGAGTTCGTTTCCTTTACCATTGATCCCGCGGGCAAACCGACGATGCTTTCCCTAAGCTCACCATTCTTCAAGTTAACGCTCGACAGGATAGCGCAATGAGGTGAACGTGTCCGTTCTGCGTTTACTCGACCTCTACGGAACGTTTATCGTCCGAATAATTCGCAGGCGTTAAGCTAGATTCTCAATGACGAAATCACGTAGACCGTACGCCGGGGTCCTTCCCGTTGTACCTACTGCATTCTTGGAAACTGGTGAGCTCGACTTGGAGAGTCAGCGTCGGGTAGTGGATTGCATGATTGATCTCGGCGCTGATGGAATTTGTATCCTGGCCAACTTCGGCGAGCAATTCGCGCTTGCCGACCACGAACGCGACCGCTTAATGGACACCTGTTTGACACATGCGGGAGGACGGCTTCCAGTTGTCGTCGGAGTTAGTCACTTTAGCACACGCATTGCGGCAGACAGGGCTCGTGCGGCTGCGCGCTCCGGAGCAGACCTTTTGATGCTAATGCCCCCTTATCATGGCTTGGGCGTCAAGACCGAGGAGCAGACGATTGTTGAGCATTTCGCCGCCGTCGCGGATGCCGCCGGCATACCACTCATCGTGCAGGATGCCCCGATCAGCGGTGTGACGCTTTCGGTCCCATTTCTCGTGACTCTCGCGCAGAAGGTCGAGCTCGTGCGGTACTTCAAGATTGAGGTCCCAGGCACTGCCTCGAAGCTCCGGAATCTAATCGCTCAAGGCGGCAGTTCTATTGAAGGTCCGTTTGACGGAGAAGAGTCCATTACGTTGATGGCAGACCTTGATGCTGGTGCAACCGGCACTATGTGTAGTGCCCTGCTACCGGATCTGATACTGAATGTCGTTCAGCAATATCGTCACGGGCACCGCAAAGACGCCGCGAGCGCGTACGCGCATATTTTGCCGCTCATTAATTTCGAGAATAAGCAGTGCGGCCTTCGTGCTGCGAAGACGGTACTAATGGAAGCCGGAGTGATCCGCAGCGATGCGGTGCGGCATCCCCTTGAACCTCTGTGCCCTAGTACGCGCGCCGGATTACTTGAAATTGTGCGAGAGTTGAACCCGAAGGTGCTGCGCTGGGCCCGTTGATGGATACTTCAACTAACTCCGTTGGGGGGTGCAGCTGACTCCCACGGTACGAGTACGACACATGTCCCTTATGATGACATGTCATCATCGCACGGAGTACTGGAAACACTTGATGTAGGTAGGGGCAGCCGCTGCGTCAGGATCGCGGTCTGTCGTCGGGCAGCCTGATTCTACATGCTGCAACTGCGGCTACCACGCAATTCCCGGCGAGGCAGTATAGCACCCGATCAAAGTTACCCGCAGTTACGGTCAATGTTGCGCCGACGAGAAGAGGCGACACAACGCCTGCGAGCTGCCCGGCGAAGTTTACAAAACCGAAGGCGCCACCTACGGCGCGGCTCGGAACGAGCATGAACGGCGTCGTAAAGATCACGGCTCCGGCGACACCGTTAACCAGAAAAGTCAAGATAAACCACACGGCGGCAGAGCGAGGGCTCGCGGCTGAGGCGGCAAGATATATTAGAACTGCACTGGCCAATAGACTAAACAAAATGGGAATGCGAGGGCTGTTAGCGAAATGCCTATCAGAGAGGTATCCGCCCAAAGGATATCCAATCCCCGCAGCAAGATTTGTGACCGCGATGACAGCACCCATCTCGCGGACTTGGAGGCCGCGAGCCTGAAGCAGATACGTTGGCAGCCAATTCATTAAACCCCACGCGACCACGTTGAAAAGGAAAAGGCAACATGCGCACCACATCAACGCCGGCGTACTGAGATAGAGCTGGAGGTTGGCCTGGATGCCCTCATAATGCCGATACCTTTGAGCGCCCGCAGGCCGACCTCGGACGTTCCGCCAGGCCAAGATGGCCAACACCAAGCCCCCGGGCAATAGGACGACGAACGCGTATCGCCATCCCCAGTCTTCGATCATCGTTGTAGCGATCAGGGGCGCTACAGTTGCGCCCAGAGCAGTTGCGGCTAGTTGGAACCCGTTTGCGCGACCGATCTCACGGGATGGAAACCAAATCGAAATAGCTTTTGCAGCAGTTGCAGGAAATGGACCCTCCCCCACACCAAACAGTACTCGGATTAGTAGCAATGCACCAACGCTCTGAGCTAATGCAGTCAGTGCGGTCATGATGGACCACCATGTAATGCATACTGTGGTCACCACGCGAATGCCAAAGCGGTCTGCCAAAAGGCCGCCAGGTACCTGCATCAGAGCATAGCCCACAAAGAACGCGCTTAACACATAGCCCATTTCACGCGCCGACAACTTAAAACTCTCGGCAACGAAAGGGAGCGCGCTGGCCATTATCATTCTGTCCATGTAGCACAGCACGTATGCGCAAAACAGAATGCCGAGTACTGAGTACCTACGTTTCCAGGCCCCATGCAGCCGCGCCGCGGTACGTTCGGAACACAATCCTTAAATACCTCCACTCGTGAGAACGCCGATCTGGACCATGAGTCTCTACGCGCGTATCGGAGGTAGAGTGATTTCGGGGACCTCCTGGACCCCATTAGCCGCCATTTTTCCTCATGGATTGAGGGCTACTTGTATTTTCCATTCCCCCCATGCAAGGGTGCGCTCGTAGGCGAATCACGTACTAGGGCACGGCATCAATCGTACTATGCAGTGAGGAGCAACTCCGCCGTGAAAGCGGGGGCTCGGCGCACATATCGGGGTGACTTTATGAGTTTTCGTGTTCAGCTCACCGTCGAAGAACAGCGCATGCTGTCAGGGGATTCGGGCATTGCCAAGATGAAGGCGCTTCAATTCATTGCACAATACGCCGACGCAGTCGGCGCCGATAGATTGGTTGAGATCAAAAAGGCGCAGATCTTCATCGGAGCTCATCACTACTTGCGAACCATTACGTCTAATGACATCGACGAAGTTATAGCAGAGATGTATCTGAATACGTCTGATCGGGTAGTTCTGGAGAAGCTAAGCTGCTTCACACAAACCGACACCACTCCCCTTGATCCAGAGAATTGGCAGAAGCTTGGTATCAGTCGGGAACAGTACGAGTTGGATGGCCGCTACCGACAGCGGTTTCGACAGGCCGGAGCAGCTGAAGGAGGATCCTGCGCTGCCTACATGATCGGCTTTATCCCAATGATGGGTGAGCACTACGTAAGCACAGAGTCTCACGCCCTTCTATTTATGAATTCCATGTGGGGAGCTCGGGCGAACGCGGACAGCATAGAGGCTTCAATTTGCTCTGCCGTATGCGGAAGAACGCCGCTTTGGGGGAACCACCTCACAGAGAAGCGGCGCGGAACGCACCAAATTCTCATTGATGCAGATCCTTCAACCGTTCATGACTGGGATTTACTCGGCTTTGCGATTGGTGAGCGCATACCCAGCAACGCGGTCCCAGTGCTTGTCGGGGAATTCCTACCGCCGGATCTGGAGCGGCTTAAGTCTTGCTTTGCAGCAATGGCGACAAGTGGCTCGGTGGAGATGTGTCATATCGTTGGCTTGACTCCCGAGGCTCCTACGCTGGAGGCTGCATTCCAGAATTGTGTGCCGCAAGAAACAATCACGATTACGCGCAACGAACTGGCCGATGTGAGTCAACGGATATCGCAGCAGGGGCGGGCAAAGGTCGGCTTTGTGAGTTTAGGTTGCCCTCACTATTCGCTTAAGCAAATCCAGGATGTGGCTGTGTGGTTACACGGGAAGAAGGTGAACCCGAATGTTATTTTCCAGGTCTGGACCGCCCTACCCATTAAGACTAGTGCTGCCAGGTCAGGCTTTGTACAGGAGATCGAACGGGCCGGCGGAAGTGTTCTGACAAGCACTTGCCCACTGGTATCGCAGACAGTTCCGGACGTGCCAGCCATGGCGTTTGATTCTTTGAAGCAAGGTAGGTATGTGAGCGCTTGCACTAAAGCGCGTGTCTTCATTGGACCGGTAGAGCGGTGTCTCGAAGCGGCGGTTAGTGGAGTTTGGACCGGTGGAATGCAATGACTGATGCAATCGTAATCAAAGGACGGGGCGCTTATCCCGGAATTGCGGAAGGAGAGGCACTCTTATGCATGGATAGCGTGCCTGGGTGGGGCGTAGCGTTTGATACACGGACTGGGGCGATTGACGAACCGGGCAATTCACTATATGGACAGAGCGTTAAGGGCAAAGTCCTCATCCTGAATGGATCGCGAGGCTCCACTGCATTTGCCACTCAATTTCACCGCATTCGTGTCGCCGGCGTGGGTCCTATTGCTCTCGTGATCCCACGGATTGATTCGCGAACGGGTGTTGTCTGTGTAGTCTCCAGAGTTCCTGCTGTGACCGATCTCGAGAGCGACATCTTTTCTGTCGTCCAAAACGGGGATTGGCTACGAGTGGATGGAGACGCCGGGTCGATTCTTATTGCACGCAAACCTTCCTGATCTCGAGCATACCGCGTGCCCTATCGCCACACCGCTCTTGCTACTCGTAAGTTGTTCTCTCCAAGCAGTCCTGCCACATCACGGTCTTTCCAGTTACGTTTCAAGAGTGCCTCCGCTATCTCTGGGATCCGCTCGGGTTCAACGGTTTTCATCATACCGGCTCCATAGCCCCAAGCGGGTGGGAACAACTGGGGATTGGCAGCCATGAAGGAGTCGGTCTCTCCCACCACATCGAAGCAGTAGTCCAGCCCAAGTCCAACATGTCGTGGGCCAACCAAATCCGCCACATACTCGACATGCCTAACAACAGCTTCTGTGGAAACGTCGTAGTCTCCGAGGAAAAGCCCGACGCCGTTGATGTTCACAACTCCGTCCGTTGCGGCGCAGGCCTTGATGAGCTCGTCTGGAATATTGCGAGGGTGATCCCGAAGTTTTCGAGGATTCGAATGGGAAAAAATAACGGGGTTCTTGCTATATTCCATAGCTTCTCGCGCGGTCCGATACCCTGTGTGAGTGCAGCAGAGCACCATCCCCACGCGCTCCATCTCGCTTATGACACGTCGTCCGAACTCACTGAGTCCAGGGTCATTCTCGTCATGGCACCCGCCTCCCAGGCGATTGCTTCGGTTGTATGCAATCAGCATCCAACGGACTCCAAGCGCATAGTAAGGCTCTACCAATTCCGGCATGTCGTCGACGGCGCAGGCGCCTTCCAGGTTAAACCCGACACCCAGCTTTCCCTCTTTCTTCGCGCGATACACGTCATCAACACTGGCGATCAGAATGTATCGGTCGGAGTTCCGAGCCAACCAGGTCCGAAACGTCGCGAGCATCTTAAACCCGTGATACCAAGGCATGAGATCGAACGAGATATTGAGAAAGACGATAGTGGCTCCAATGGAAAGATATCGGTCAAGCTCGGGAAGAAAGGTTGTGTCACCAGGACGAATGGGCATCCCTGCATGGTTGTCCCAAACGACCGTGTCCTTCAAAAGCGTCTTTGTGCGCGGTGAAATCATGACGATATCTCAGACGGTGGAGCGGGTGGGCTGCTAGGTCGAGCCAGCGACGCGCTTAGGCCAAAGCGGACGGTGGCTGCGAGCCGCATCTGATTACTAAAGCCTAGCATCGATAACACACGAATTACTCAGCCACCCGACAGTACTCGACAGAGCCAACGACTCTGTTAGCCCTTCATGATCACTGCTCGGCTCCCGGGGCATTGAGGCGATATTACATGGTAGTTAGGCAACTTGCATACCATGCAAACTCCATGGTATACAGGAAAAACGGATTCATTCCGCCGCGCCTTCTAACCGCAATACATCGGGGTCAATTTATGACACAGCAAACCGAGGCCGATGCACGGAGAGCAGGCGACCACGCTTGCGAAATCGTGCATGAGAGCGAACGCGAGTGGGAAACGCTTCGGTTTGATGGAACCGAGAGCAAGATGCTATTTCATCCGCGGCCAGAGCGACCGCTGGAGCCGAATGCTGGGCTCGTGAGGTACGCGCCGGGCTCTTCTTTCCCCGTCCATCGACACGACTTTGCTCAGGTTTGGTACATATTGGAGGGTCAATTCACGATCGGGGGAAAGAAGTGCGGACCGGGCACAATGATCTTTCACGATGCTCCTCACTATGAGGAGGAAATGCATACCGAGACTGGGGGCGTTTGGCTCCTTGTTCAGTACCCCGGCCCCAAAACCGGCAAGCCGGCTATCTACGAGGGAAGGTTCAATATGAAGAAGCGGATACCGATAGGACAGGAGCGCCTTGACTACTAGGTATGTGAGCCGACAAATGCTTTGAAACATTTGCAAGCTGAGCACAAGTTCAAGTCGATCTCAGTTTTACCTTCTCCTTTTGATTGTTTTGCCCGCGCGACCCGCTTGTGCGGTATTCCGCGGGGGAACGTGCTTACCGGCCGTTGGCCGGCTGTGAGCAATCTGTCGGTCCTGGCGCCGCGAACCCTCTAATGCCGGTGCGATGACCATCAGGAGGCGGGCCGGTTCATGGCCAATGTTATAGCTCCGATGAGGCTGGCTGGCCTGAAGGTGGATGCAATCGCCTCTCTCCATCACGAATCGCTCGGTTCCAATTTCAAATTCAATTTTGCCGGAGAGTAGGTACAGAAATTCCTCGCCCCGATGTGATAGAAAGGGGAGTTGTTCATTGGTGCCTACTGGATATTCAAGCTCGAATGCTTCAAGCCGCTGGCCTCGAAGTGGCCCTCGAAATCTTTGATAAATGTACCCTGGGCCGCTGAGAGATCCATGGCGCTGGCGTGAGCCTGTCTTGGACAACACATACGAGGGCGGCGATCTCAGCTGGTTTCGCTCAAAAATCTCTTGCAAAGAGATGCCAATAGCGCCAGCAATTCGGACAAGGTTGCCGATCGATGTTGATGTCTCTCCCCGCTCCAAGCGTGAAAGAAATGCACTTGAAAGGTCTGTCATCTCGCCCAACCTGTCCAGGGTAATCCCCTTTGCACGGCGACCCTCACGCAATCGTAGACCAATAAGTGCAACCTCTTCGGAATCGTCCATTAGTCAGCCTCTCGGCAATTGGATCGGAGGTATGAGACGCTTCGAGCAAGGACCTTCTGCTGGTAAAAGAAAATCACCTTCGATCCGGTCGGAAGCGGAAGGGAAAAGCAGTTTCATACGAGCTCCTAGTCGAGTAAGACCGCGGAAGCACTCTATTGCCGTAGGTCTCGAAACTGCGATGCCTCGGACAGGGAAAACGGCCCCTATCCATTCTGGAGCGGACGCACATGACTAGCAGCCCACGCTGCAGGTACTGCGGCGGTACATTGGTTCTCAGTTCGGCCATTGAAGAGCTAAACTCAACTTGCTGTCCGTCACCTACTAGCATCGGAACTGATCATACCGATTTCCGTGGCCCCGCGGTTCTCGCACAGACATTCATTTTCGCAGACTCACATTTGTTGCTCCTGCGACGGGGTACCCCGCCGTATGCGGGGAAATGGGCCCCGCCGGGCGGATTTGTCGAAGCACATGAATCAGCCGAGTCGGCCGCTGTCAGGGAAATCCGAGAAGAGGTGGGTATCGAGCTGGATGTGGCAAGACTGGTGCCCTTTGCCACAATAAGCTTGGAATCCATCAATCAGATTTACCTATCATTCATTGTTCGCCTAGATAGACTGATCGTTCCTGCCGCGGTTGCGCCGGAGGCACTGGAAGCGCGATGGTTCTCCGTCGAGGCATTTCCGCTATGTGATATTTGGCCACCCCTCGAGAGCGTGGATATGAGCGCACACTTCGACAGGGTACGGGCAGGCAGGTTCGAGTTTTATCAACGAACCGATGAATTTACGCGCGTGATTTCGGACGGCGAGCGCATCGTGTACTTACGGACTGGACACATTGGCGCGGACAGTAAGGCCAAAGCAAGAATCGACGAAGGACACGCGGCCAGCCCAGGATCTACGTAGCCGCATCGTTATAAGCACGCCACAAATTCACTTCGGGCCACGTCGCTCAAGGCTTTCCGAGAGATCGAGAGGCAAAGTACTGGATTTCAAGCAGCAGACAACCCGCTTTTGAAAAAAAGGGGCCATGTGAAGTGCCCGGCGGCCGAATGACATACGCAGGCGCAGTGTAGCGATGCTGATTGGTCTCGCCTTCGACCATCTCTCCTTCAAGTAGATAAGCTTCTTCCCAAAAAACATGAACAAACGGCACTCCGGTGTAGGTTCCAGGATCGTACTTCACTAGTCGAGTTCGAAAGCCCCGCCCTCCGGCCTCATCGAAATCGCCGCTGAGAAGCGAAAACCATGCACCGGGAGTCCCCGCGAATGGCTGCCAATCGCCCGAAAGGCTGACTGCTTTCATTACCGCCTCATTGCGAGATTATTCGCATAAGCTACTCCACAATGCACACAGTGCAAAGCGAACTTGCATGACATGCATATTGAGCCTTATATTGTCCCCGGACGCAGTTGGGTCATTCGCCAGTTGCTTATCGTAATGATCTGAGTGCGACAGTAGCCCACCGGAGCCGGTAGTTACCAGCCTCTTCAATGGCTCGAGCGGCAATAGACATACCCACTTTCTGGCGAGCTATTGGCGTTCGAGCGATCGGCTATTCCATTGTTACCGCGCAGGACTCAGCGGGGCCCGCAGGTTTCTTGGCGTTATCGGCCACTCATCTTTCGGCATGCCCACCAACTACGATGGTGTCGATTGACTTGAAGACCTCGGCATTGAATACAGTACGCAATAGCCGTCATTTCGCTATTAATTACCTTGCACAAGGCAGCGAGAGCTTGGTTGAAACCTTCAGTGGCAAGGGGCCGCTGAAAGGTCCTAAGCGATTCGGCGCAGATCTTTGGACGACGCTCAGCACCGGTGCTCCAATCCTGAAAGACTCGATTGGAGCACTCGACTGCGTCTTAGAAGAAACCATCGAACGACACGGATCGGTGATTGCCATTGGGCTGCTCGTGGATTTCGTACTTCACGATGTCCGTAAGCCCTTGATTAGCTTCGCCGGCAGGACGTTGACATTTTAGCTCACCGCCAAGACTCGCACGCACCAACCTTGTGAGAGATGAACTTCGAGTAGATGCGGTTAGGGTTAAGCGGCCAAATGGGATTTTGCGCATGAGCCAGTCCCACCCAGACTGGTGTACTCGCGCTCTTAGGAAATGTTTTGGGCGGTTCGCGCCTGACGTAACGGTCGTCACAGCGAAATGTGATGAGCAAATCGTTGGCATTACTGCGAATTTGTTTTCCTCTATTTCGCTCACTTCGCCTCTCGTGCTCTGGTCCGCCGATCGAAAGTCGCGAAGTTTCGCATCATTCCCCCAGACCGGTTATTTCGCGATCAACGTGGGTTCAGACGCGCTGTAGACAGGTAGGTTGTTAAATGGCCAAGATGCTTCACTTCGCATGGTTTGGCGCCCCGGGGGCGCACAATTGGAACGCCACGTCAGCGGGTTTATACGACTGGCGCAGCGGCTCCCTTTATATGGACATCGCAAGGCTCTGCGAACGCGCGTACATGGACATGGTGCTATTTGGCGATATCGCAGCCATTCCTGCGACATATCAAAATAGCAACGACCACTACGTAAAGTACGGGCTAGACACGCATATGGACCCAGCACCTGTGCTTGCGATGATGGGGGCCGCCACTCGGCACATTGGGCTTGGAGCCACGTTGTCCACGAGTCTCTATCCGCCGTTTCTCTTAGCGCGCATGATGGGCACGCTAGATCACCTGACAGCGGGGCGCAGCGCTTGGAATGTCGTCACATCGACAAATACGGCCGCTGCCCAAAATTTCGGGCTGGACAATCTTCCTGAACACGACGAACGTTACAGCATCGCCGATGAGTACCTCGATCTCGTACGCAAGCTCTGGGACAGCTGGTCGCCAGACGCCGTGCTCGAGGACAAAGAGCATGGGATATTTGCTGATCCTACGAAAGTGAAGCCAGTGCATTTCATGGGAAAATACTTCAAGTGTCGCGGTCCTTTAAATGTGCCAGCACTTCCACAAAGACATCCAGTGGTCATCATGGCCGGAACGTCGCCGCGCGGGCAGCAGTTCGCTGTGACAAACGCAGATATGGTCATCGCGCATAAGAACACCGTGTCGGATATGAAGAACTATAGTACCCAGTTGCGCAGTCAGCTAAAGGCAGCTGGCCGAGATCCCACAGGTTGCAAGATCTTCTTCTCCATCAAACCTGTATTAGGAGACACGCCGACGATCGCGCAAGCTAAGTGGGACCTGAACTATGAGAACGCAGATGTGAAAGCAGGTCTCTCCTACTTGTCCGGATCCCTTGACATCGATTTGTCCACCTATGATTTGGACAAGCCGCTACCGCCCGATCTTCGCGTCCAGGGTGCAATCGGAAAGTTGCTTCAGCATACCCAGGCAACGAAGTCGCTGACACTTCGCGAGATCGCCAAGCGGGAAGCCATGCAGGAAACGCTTCCAATCATTGGAACCCCGGAACGTGTGGCGGACGTGATCGAGGAGACCGCTATTGAAGGCGGCGCTGACGGTTTTCACTTTCGGGTACCCAAGGTGGGTGACTACGAATATCTCACAGAAATTGCGACAAAGCTGATGCCGATATTGCAAAGACGCGGGCTAGCACGAACGAACTATGCTGGTAGGACACTCAAAGAGAACTTATTCGCGTTTTAGTACACGCGGCTACACTGGCTCGCTCATGCTGTGCGGCAACGAAATTTGTCTACCCGATTTCTGAATGCATTGCCCGAACCCTTCCACGCGTCTACCTCCAAGGCCTCGCTTGTGTCGCGGCGCTCTGAACATAAAGGGTCGTGAAAGCGTCAAGCCGGAAACGTGAGACTCGCAAACGCGCATGCTTGAACTCTCCGAGGACGGATGTAGTGCGCGACGTGATTTGCCGCCTCTATGTCGAGATGTGACCAAAGCGCCCCAGTGAATGTACTGGCTGCGTGAGTTTACAACCGGTGCCAATAGGCGTTTCCGACTCCGGGTAGTTGTCCGACCTTTGACGCGATGAGCGTGAGTCGGTCCTCAGTGAGCCCGACGATGTCGACGCGGATGTGCAGCGTATGAGCAGTGTCGCGCTCGGCGATCACACGTCGCGGAATGATATTAAGATTTTGGAATTGATGGAGAATGCGCGGTAGCGCGCTCGGCTCAAGCTCTGCGGCGACCCGCAAGCACAGGCGCTCTGTCGGGAGCTCCTCTGCGTCTTCTTCGTTTCTCATGGGAATCATTCCTCATCAGAAGTCCGGGAACATCGAGAGCACACGTGGCCCGGCTTTCGCTGAAAGCCGGGCTGGTAATGAGCCCGAGGTTCTGGATGAGGAAGGACATGATGGCAGTATGGACGAGAGGCGCGGCTCCGACAAGTTGGTGCATTGGGCCAGTACTCTAAAGACCGGAAATCCCCATACGCCATTACGGCGCTCAGTGTGGGAAGTCGGGCTTGCGATTACTGGATACCGCAAGCGGGTCTAGAATGGTTCAACGCCGAGCGCGCCCCCAGCATATTTGGTTCTAAAGGGTCGAGCACCCTCGAGCGGTAAACTCGCTCACCATGACTCGCGCCGACTTCACAGCCCTCGAGCGGATCTTACTCGCCGGAGTCCGGTGAGACCGTAGCTGCTGCGAAGGGAGCGCGCTCGGGCTGCATTGGCTCAACAGAATCGGCAGTACGCGCGGGACCTGCTTCGCTCAGCGCAGACTCTACGAGCGGCTTGCAGATCGCTGCATGAGTCTGTCGAGGCCGTAAGCGTCACGTCGGCCAGCCATGCGCGTCACCTTTCGCGCTTCGGGCGCCTGGCGGGAGCTGCTGGAGAATGTCAGCGCGCAGGAACGCGATTACATCGTCGTCGGTGATGGACGGGGAGTCGCACGCCAGGCGTAGCCGCGCGAGCGTAATTACTGCCCTATTCGTCGAAGTATACCGACCTACGGATAGCGCATCGTCAAAGGCTCTGCGCGCCGCGCAGGCGCACGCACCACGCTTGAGGAACCAATTGGCGTGGTTTTCGGCTTGGAGCGTGATGGCGCCGCCTATAACAGCACGGCAATTGGAACCAACGCTGATCGGACCAGCCAAGGCAGGCAAGCCGTCGAATCGCCCTCTCCTGCTCCTCGCCCGAGAGCGTTCGGAAGTGCGTGACTGGATCATCCCTCATGGTCTGCGGCAACGCCCTTGTGCGTCATCTGGTACACGAGGCATCCGTATTGCCACGGCTCTCCGGGATCACCGCCCAGCAGCATCTGCCTGACCGTTTCCCCGTGCGGGCCGAGCGCGACTCTGCTGAAGAACTCGCCCTTTGCCACGGCTGCACACCAGAGGGTGGAGAGCTGAAACAGCTTGAATGGCGCATAGTCGATTCCGCTTACCCACGTCAGGGCGCTCCTGCTCGTACCGCAGGGAAATCCGGCCACTGAGTACTGCACGAGCGTATCCCTAGACTGAAGCGCCGACTGCGAAGCAGCGGACGCACCTCTCAGTGCGGATTCTTCGGCATCCCGCGCGGGCTGCTGAGGTTTCTTAAAGTCGGGTATTGGGGCTCTGCCCTGAATGCAGCAGCTCGTAACGAGGATTGCTCCCATCGAGTTACTCTGAGCAGCTGGAGGACGATGAACAGTGGTGGTTTGTGGGTCGCCGAGGCGCCTTCTCCATCGCGATTCTGAACGCGACAAATCGAGATATTCGGGGAATCCGATTCGAGATGTACGACGCTGATTGCCATCGGCCATTTCAAAGAAAGGAAACGTTCATGTTGCCGCTCGGCTCGATACTTACGCCCAAAACTCTCGCCGTTTATAGGTCAACATTGCCCATTGATACCGTCGACTTTCGCTGCCTTATCATTTCAGGTGCTTGGTAGTCACGCCGCTTTGTTCTGGGAGATTCACCATGGGCCGTTTGTTCTACGGGCAGGTTGACCATGGGGCAGCTCGGTCCACGGACGGGGCAGTGTTACACTCAACTCTTGCGGGGCTAATTCAGCGCGTTACTATCACCGCTGCTGCGTTACTCGTGGCCTCTGGCTGCCACACGAACGGCTTCGAAAAATACTATTCACCCCTGCCGGGTTCGGAAACAACCAAGAACAGCCCATGGATTGAGCATTCCACAGCAGAACCGAAGGTCTATACGTATTCTGAAGACCCCAAGTCAGACAATCTCCGCGCCGCCGAGGATGGCTACATCATGGTTGGTAGCTCCTCCTTCTACGGGCCCACGAAGAACATGACCAAGGCACAACTTAGGGATGAAGCGAAACGAGTCGGTGCATCGCTAGTGCTTGTTCATTCTCAGTACAAAGATACCCTCTCGGGCGTGGTGCCCTGGACGGTCCAGAATCCGCCGCAAGTCTCGACTTTCAACACAACTGGAACGCTCAGCGCCTATGGAACGGGAGGCTACAGCACCGGGACCTATTCGGGTCAAAGCACCATGACTTCCCCGGGCGGTTCCACGACTTACGCGATCCCCTATTCGGTTAGCAGGAATGATGTCGTAGCGACGTTCTGGGTACGCCAAGACCCCTCGAAAATTCGCTTGGGAGTTAATACGGTGCCTCTGCCCGAGGACATGCGCACAAAGCTCCAACGAAACACTGGCGTAGTCGCTGCTGCGGTAATTCGCGGAACACCGGCTTTCAACGCCAACATCCTTCGCGGCGATGTGATTCTAAAAATAGGCGGCGAGAATGTCATCGACCCACGCGGTTTTTCCGAACAGCTAACGAAGTTCGAGGGACAGACGGTCAACATCGAGTTACTCCGCGGCGAGACTACGAAGACCATTGCAGTAACCCTACATCGACGGTCCTAGTCTTCCCGAAGATTCGAGGACCTCTGGACCTGACATCCATGGAAGAATGGGGGACTCAACGCCCGAGCACATGGCCTGGTCATTCGCATGGGGAGAACCCTGTATGTGGCGCAACGCGATAGTACTCATTACCTGCTCGCTGGTAGCTGGCTGTGACTCCGGAGCGTACACCGCAGTCACTGGCACCGACGGAACCGTTGTAATCGTTAACCGGTACACAGGGTCAGTGCGAAGAGTTCAAGGAAACTCCATCCTCGAGCTAGACGGTCCAGGCCAACCGCACCGAGTGTTGAACCTGTCACAGGCGGCGATACCAAAGCAGCCTATTTCCGTGAGGGGTATCGCGAGGTATCGTGACGAGAATATGGTCCTGCGGCTACGGATTGAAGCTAGCCCGTCACCGAAGGACACCAAGCAATGGGAGGCATGGCGGTCACATCTGATGAGCCTTCGTGCAACAGCCCAACTCAACCTGAACTTCGTCGATTCAGACGGATTCAGAGTAGCTACGCGACCTCTCCAACTAAGTGAGTTGGAGGAGACTGTGGACTCGAACCGAGACCTTATTGGATTGAGCACTCAACTCGAAATGCCAATGTCGAAGCAGGCCTTCAACGCGGTGAACGACTGGGAAGTCGGCTGGAGTGGATATTGGGGGGATTTTGAGCCCATTCCGCCGGAACCGCCGGCAACCGACTCCAAGTCAGGGACCTAACCCAGCGGACCGACGGTTCACGTCAACGATTTCGGAAAATCCAAGCGGGGGATGCGATTGGGGCCTCCGGCGAGGTCCGTTCCAAATGCATGCCAGGCGGGCTATTTAGATTATGACGGACGGCATTGAAGATGGCTCGCAGTGGCGCAGAAGCAGAGCCAAACTCGAAAGACCCGCGGACCCCGAACTCGATTCACGCTTACACAGCGCTTACATGGCCCAATCTGGTAATTAAAGGTCGCCGGGCTATTCTTATAACCTGCTGATTTAATTGGTAGCGGGGGCGTGCTATGGATTTGTTCAATATTCCCCCTCTTCAGTGAAAGAATCGGTGTTCAGGGGCCTGTCTCGCCACCAGCCTGCTGCGGCAACGGCCATGTACTGACGCCCGAAAACCTCGTGCCGGCTGAGCGGGGCACTCGCTGGCGCTGCCGCCAATGCGGGGCCGATCGTGCGGCTGCTTGGCGGCGTAGACGAAGGGCCGCGGCTTAAGAAGTGCCCGCGCGACCCGGATAGGATCACAACTTATGTGCCAGAAACCGGTAATTTCGTCGCAACACTTCGGTCGCCGACCTCGTAGTTAGAGCCAGTGCGAACCTCACTTACGACCTTGCTAATTGCCACCCTGGGCTGGACCTGCTCTGCTCTTGGCGCGAGCGGTGACATTCAGCTGACCCGCATGACAGACGAGGGTGCGCCCCCCATGGAGTTCTTACTGCCCTTTAAGCGCGCCGCCGCTCTCCCGAGGTGGGAGCCCTCGCAGGGTGATCCACCAGTATCTCAGCAACGCGCCGTCGAGATCGCACGCTCCGAGCTTGAACGGCGAAAGCTGCCCGTCGCACAGTATCGGTTGCAGTATGTCTCGCTGAATCGGATTCTCGAAGGTCCGTGTGGCGCCCGCAATGAGCATCTTTGGTATTACTCGGTCCAATTCTTGCCGAACCCCGTGCACATGCCGAAACCGTTTTGGACGACCATCGTGCTCGTGCTTATGGACGGGACGACAGTCAGCGCTACTCCAGCTAAGTAGGCGCTGGCGCTCTAACGATCAGGGGTCGTGATGCGCCTGCGGTTGCTCACGTGGCCGGAGATGGCCGGTCCGCATCGGTTGGGTTCAACCGTTGCTATTGACCCACTCCGGCCCTTCACCAGTGACCGCTTAGCGTCAACCGGATATCCTCGCCACGGCCTATGCGGTACATTTTCGCGCGACTCTACGGGTTTACTCTCGGTAGGTCGTTCCGACAACTGCCGGAACAGGCTTGTCAGGATGCGGCGTCAATGTTCGTGATAGCAGTGGGTGTCTCAGCCTGCTGTTTGCTGTTCGTAGTGCTGGCCTTTCTTCAGCCTAAACTTCTAATGTCTAAAGACTGGATCCCGTGGGTAACGATCCCCGCCGCTGTCGTGATGTATTTCTCGACGCGAGGCTTCCGACGATATTCAAGAACACCAGAAATCGCGGATGCTTTTAGAGCGCCCGGCACTCGCGCGATTACCATGCTCGGATACCTCACTGTTCTAGCCCTTGGGCCATTGCTGGCGGGCAGCTTAGTTCGAGCTATTAGTCACTGAAGCACTACCCGCGCTGCCTGTAACGACTGGCCGCTAGCGGCCAGCAGGGCCGCAGTAATCCCATGACGTATCTGTGTAAAACATAACGGCGTACCAATCGCTTTCCAGGCGCCTAATCCGAGGAACCTCACAGGGTATACCGCGAGCTTTGACGGGTTCATGGCGTTTAGAATCCGCGGCAAGGGAGTCGTTTGGAGCAAAGACAAGATAGACAACTGTATCTGAACCAGCAAAGCCCCAACCCTCCCATTCAGTATGTTTCAGTGTCCCGTTTACGGAGTCTGGTTGTGCCAGCACCGCCGCTCTATAGCTTCTTGACAGGAAAAGCCATCTGGTGGCATCGCGTACCACTGAATAATTCGCAATGATCATTGCTGAGACAACCCAGTAGGCGGTTACGATCATCAGGAGGCGTCGGCGTTGGCGCCATATCTGGCGGAAGACGCAGAACAGAAGCGCGCTGACAATTGGAAGAGTAATAACAATATAGAAGACGGCGCCTAAATCATGGCTAAGAGCCACAAATGGACACACGATTAGCAACGCGACCGCCGCTGCGTACACCAGGAGCCGCCACGTGACCGCCTTCCTTCGAATGGCCGTTTCAGTCATTGAGCGCCTATCAGCAGTTTAGTGGGACCAAACCGTCAGCCTACCTCAACCTTCGAGCGACCGCTTTTCGGCAGCGGTTCCGGTGAAAGAAATGCCCGCTTTTGGCCGACAGTTGCCGGTCTGATGTGAACTACCGCGTTTGACCCGGAACTGACGGCCACGAATGACCGGTATCGGGAACCTCGTTTGCCAGGCAAACAACAACCTGAGGCCTATGTCCTGTCAGCGAATCACCCAATTCGCAATTCGGATCCAGGCGGAACTCATGGCCAACCGCTGCGCTATCGGCGCGAGAGTCAGAAGCGAGACGAGTGCGCCGAGCAGGTAGGCGCCATATACGCGCCGATAACGCACAAAATCATATACGGGGCTCGCCAGAAGGAACAGAAGCAAGACCAACCCTATTGCGGGAGGGAAGGTGTTCATGCCAGGCAATCGCGAAACCCCCGGGGGCAACAAGCCTCCCAGCACCGCTAATAACATGAGTCGTTTATGCAGTTGGGCTTCGCGCCGAAAATAGAGACCCAAAGCAACGAACGTCGAAAATATCAGGATGTCGCGTAACGGCACGATCAAAAATGTCTGAGGATCTCTGGCTTCCTGTCCGGGAACCCCCAGGTAGCCGGCCCGCGCCCCTAGCACCGCCGTCACCAGGCCCACGAGCAGCATTAGCGCGGCGAGCGCACCCCCAACCATGCCGAGTTTGCGGTGAATATCTACGCGGCCACGCGCCGCCAGTGTTGTTTGCGCGACGAACAAAATCAACCACGCAGTGAATACCACGGCGTGTAAATGAACGAAGAGCGGAAAAGACCGCCCCCCGGAGGCAACCTTGAGGTAATACGATTGCGAGAAACCAGCGACGATAGTCCCGGCCGAGAGTACGGCAAGAATGCTGAAAAAGAAGTGGTCCGCTCGATTTCCGGTCCGCCTTTGTCTCCCGGCCACCGCGCGCTCCGGCATGAGTGAAATCTCCGACGCTGTAGAGATGTCTTGTCCCGATATGTGTCCGCTTAGCACATCGAGCGCCTTTGCCTATTGAAAGAACGCGCAAGAGGATCGATGGGACTTCCAATGTTGTGGAAGAAGTCTTTCACTAACCCTGCTCGGAACATTTTCGGACGATCTCCTGAAGTTGGCTTGACGCTACGCTAAATGTCAGTCTACCGCGCGCCGGGAATGACCGCTAAGTGCACGGAAAACCGGGTCTGCGACCGACGGCTTCTGGCCGATCTGAGCCTGTGCCCGGAGCGACGTCGGGGCATGTCGCTACAGTTCTTTCAGGTCTGCAGGCCAAAGCTTCAGCGCGCCGCGCATGGCGCCAATGCGCTCCAGTACGGCAACCTTGAAAGCGGCGATCTTCGACGGAGGCAAAACGTAGATCACTGAATCTATCAAACACTTGCGTGCTGGTCGTGCGCGTTGATTCTGATGCGTACGGCGGTGAGTCGTAGCAACTTGATAGCAGGTGGTAGCAACGGCGGCCGTTAGGTCCACGTCTCATCATCGAACATCGGCCGACGGTACAGGTCGCGCGCGAATCGCAGCGGTTCAACGGGCGTCAGTGACGGTGGCAGCCGATCCAAGGTTGCGAGGATCATCGCGCGGGCCGTGGCACATGCCCACCGAGCCACGCCTGGGGTACCCACCCGGTCATACCAGGCAAAGCCGCCTGGCGCGGAACTCGTCAGCGCAATCCCGCGGGTTGCGAGCTCATCAGCGACTTGCATCCCCGCGTGCTTTTCCGTGGGTCTGACAGGATGGACGTGCATCAGCGCATCACCGAGGTTGAACAGACGTTCGAACTCCTGAAACAGCATCGCACCCCTGTCGAAGCGCTGCCCGAGAGCCCGAGCAGCCGCAGCGTACTTCTCCTGTGTCGTACCGTGTCGAAACTCAATGTCGAGCACCACATCCGCCGCTGCGGACATGAGCGGTGACAGCGGTAGGGGAGGATCCCAGTCCGCAGTGTTCTGCCGACTCATGCCGATCTCCTCTGCGAACTCGTTGATGAAAGCCTCGCCTGCCGCTGCGGAAAGCATGACGGTCGCCGTTGCGTCGTGCAGCAGGATGAGTTTCTCACCAGTTGCGCGTTTCTGGCTGTCCTCCCCGATCACGCGGTTTCGCATCCGACACGCGGTGAGCATCACCGTACCGGCGTGGAAATTGACTTGATTGCCGTGGGCGATCGCTGGCCGCTTCGCGGCACAGCAGCGATCGAGCACGCGCCGCTGCCACGCGAGGCAGCGGCGCGCCAACAAACAGAGCTTCTCTCTCACGAAGATGGCACCTTAGGTCACACGTTGTGCTTCTCGCAGCTGTTTGAGTTCTCGCCGCACACTGCGCGGCGGTCGAGACGGAAGGCCCGCGAAAAAAGGGATGCCGAATTGGTCGTGCGGCTGAAACTCATCATCGTTGACAGCGATCTCTTCCGGCTGGATCTGCCCCTTGAGCATTTCTCTTATAGCAAGCACTTGGATGGCGCTTATGAACGTGTTGAACGCGCCAATTACCTGAGCAGCGCTATTTTGGATGTAGCGCAATGCTGCGGTCGGCGTGCGCCTACGAGTCCGTCGCATCAGTGCGCGCAGAAATGGCTCTGAGGCATAAGCGCTCAGCGTATTGGCGTCCGGGTCACCCAGGTACAACGTAAGGAGCCGATCGTCGGGCCAGCTCCGCATGAACCGGCTTAGGTGGCCCGTCTTGTGGTAGTGGAAGGCGAAGTCATTTCTGATCGCGGCGAGAATCTCGCCGGACCCGAGCGCACGCTTCAGAACGCTGACCGCACTCTTCTGACGATCGTCGAACTTGGCTAGATAAGTACGACTGAACGGCTGCGAATTGAAGTACAGCCGAAAGACTTCGAGTGCTTCAAATAGCTTGCCGACGAGAATGAGTAAGAGAGCTACCTGCTGAACAGCGTGAGCTTCCGTCGCCCATACGGTTTTCGGATTGCGATAGTAGATCGCTCCCCACATACGCTGGATCATCAGTACGTCGTTTTGTGCAAGGCCGAGGCGGATCAGCAACTCGCGCTCTCGCAAGGAGAGCGCCATAAACTGAGCTTTTGTGAAACGCACAGCAACGAGCCGCGGTTTTACGCGCTTAGCCGGTGAGCCGGGTGCGGAGTTCATTGGCAGACGTCCGAGGTGTGCTGGAGATCACCCCATTCTCGTTCAAGCGCCCGATCAATGCCTACGCGGAGGCCTTCCTCCAGTCGAGCCGATCTGATAAGTCGTGGACGCAGTGCTTGGCCACACTGAAGTCGTCGTAAGCACGCGAGCAGCGCGGGTCGAGGGCCTCGGTAGCACTGCCGTAGCGCGGTGCTGCGGAGCCTTTCCGTTCATGAGCTTACGACTGACCTACTGCTCCCCCGGCGGGTGGCGACGTGGCTGGCCGCTGTTCGGCAATACGCATGAGCAGGCTGGCCAGCTGCAGGATCTCGATGGTAACGATTGGGTCATCAAGGCCCGTGAACCGGTGGCCGGTTGGATTCTTGAAGCGCCCCAGAGCGCCTGACATCAAGTGCATGAGGGCCTCGCGCTCGCCGCCCTCCTCGCTCTTGTCGGTCAGGGGAGCGTTGTCCCTGTCGGGGTGGAAGGCGTCCCGCATCATGTTGACACCCACGCGGCCATTGTCGAAGCCGGCACGCCGTCTCACCGTATCCTCAAGCGTTTTGAACGCCTTGAAGAGCGCCGTGTCGTAGTCGCCTTTCATGAACTCCGAGTAGGTATTGTTCTCGATCGCTGGATGGATGGTCCCGCGGGGATAACTGCCAGCGTGGCGGAATCGCTGATAGTCGGCAGGGTCCTTTACGGACTTAGCACGGTCAGTCAGGTGAAACCAACCATAATGAGGTTGCAGGGGGCTCGGGACCAGCAAGCCCGCCGTCACCAGGTGCTGGAACGCGCTGGCGATCGCGAGCGCGCAGACGTGCTCAGGTTTGTCCGGGTATCGCTGCGCCTGAGCACCGCAGAAATTGGTAAACCCGATGGTTTCGAGCGTGCCGCGGCCTCGGTAGCGGTCATCGGACTCGTTGAGGATGCGAAGGACCGCGAGCGCCAACTCTTCGGGCGCCATAGAGATCAGTGAGTCTCCATCGGGCACGATCGACTTGAGATCCATAAGCCAACTCCACACTGCGATCTGAAGTCTGGGCTGGAAGGCGTCTCCCGGCCCAGACTTCCACGCTCAGAATCTGTTGCGCGTCATGCGCTCCACTTCCTCGATCACCAGCCGTTCGGAGAGCTCGAAGAACGAAAACCGCTCGTACAACGGCGCGAGCATTCGGTGGAGCACCTCGACGAGGTTGTCGCGGACCTGTGCACGAGTCACCTGTCGCGTGAGCGTTACGTCGTCATCAGCGCACCGCCGAGTGTCCAAAATCATGCGCCGACCCTCCAGGTGCGTAAGCGTGCGATTCCGCAGCCCCTGGTATCGGCAGCGGACCAGGAAGGACAGATTGTCGTCACCGAAGCACTCAGCCAGCCGACCGATGTACAGGATCGCCTCGCCAACGCGCCATACAGGCAGCGTGATATCGAACACGGTGCCCGGGGTGACTTTTGGCAGTCCGTCCTCCTCGTAGCCACGCATGAGCACGAACTTGCCGGTTGCATCCCCTCGCCAGTAGTCGACGTGCGCCGGATCGCGCCCGAGAACGCGCTCGACGTCGGCGCCAAACCACGCCTCAATGGCGCCGTCCACAATGTTCGGCGCGTACTCTGTTCGCTGTGCGATCACAAAAGGACCCCAGCCGGTGTGCTTCAGCCGGCCCGCCTCCTTCATCGCGTTGAGCAGCTCCCTGAGGCTCGGTAGCCCTCGCTTCGCGAGAACCTCGAACCCAAGCGTGTAGTGCCCGTGCGGGAAGCGCGCGGGATCGTCCTTCGGCAGACTCAGGGTGAGCCGTGTCCAACGCTCCCGCGCAGCATGGGTGAAGGCCGTTAGCGCTTCGCCCGCAGCCGGTTGCGCAACACTGCCGGCACCGCCGCTCAGAGCAAGGCGGATGGCGTTCATCATGTCCTCGCGGCCAGCGCGCACGCATCGATCGAGCAGCGCACGCCAGTCTTCCGCATCAATAGGCTCCTCGCTGCGAGGTCCGGGCTTGCGGATGTAGCATCTGCGCGCGGCAATCACTCCGTCGCAGTCCCGCCGGCTCATCACCGGCACGGTAAGGTCGCCCGGTACGCTCACGAAAGCGTGCTGAACTCGGGTCGTAGGATGAATCGCGAAAGAAAGCTCGCAGTGAAACTCCGGCTCTGCGAAGCGGTTGATTACCTGATTCACAGCATCCTGCGTGTACGCTTTCACGTTCGCAGGTCTGGGCACTGACTCAAGATCGCCTTTGCCCTCCTGATGACGCATCCCGAGCACGATTACGCCGCCTCCGCTGTTCGCGAGCGCGATCGCCGCCTTGGCAAGTCTCGCTTTGTCGGCCGTGTCGTCCAGGTTCAGCCAGCTCTTGTACTCCGCGGTCAGGGTTTCGTTGGGCTCCTCGAGCAGAGCCAAGAATTCAGTCTCAAATGACATGTCGTCCTCTCCCTTCGCCGCGCCCTCCTCGTCAGAAAGCTGAACCTCCCACCGCCCGAGCTGCTTGCGCAGCGCAACGGTCAGCTTGCCGGGTCGAAACCAACCGAGCGCGTCGTCCAATGTCTGAAAGACGGCGGCATTGCCGGTAACGATCGATTCATTCACGCGGCGCGAGAACTCGCTCACGTAGCGCCCGTCCTGCGCCCTGTAGATCGCGGCGCGCAACACGTTGGCTCGGCCCGTTACGGCCTCGGCCTCCGCAATGACCGCGCCCTCGAATTGCAATGGGCGTTGATCAGCGCCGCGTGGCAGCGTGTAGCTCTGGAAAGAAAGTGAATCGGCTGACGGCTGCCCAGACTTTGGGCCGCCTTCGCGAGGCGAACGCATCGACAATCGTCCCCGAGATACCCCTCCCGGAGGGGCATACCGCACTTGCGGTACGCGATCCCGAGTCTACACCCGGGATCAATGCGGCGCTCAGTTATGGCAGTACCTTGTCGGGGCGCGAGATCGCCGGTGATTATCGCAGGCTCGCGCCTTTTTCCGGACGCCGCCGGCGCCGCGACAACTGCGTACGGGCGAGCGAGCTTCTCCCGTAAGTCGAGCCGGCCTTGGGCTTCCCGGCCGTGGTGATCGGTCTCCGCCAGGCCGTCGTTCGGGGTCTCGGCCTCGACCACCATTGCGATGCGGCCTATCTGGGTATCTGCGCTTATTCAAGCGACATTTTCAGGTAGCCGTGAGGACGGGCTTCGTATCTCAAGTGAAGCTGCGGTGCGATAAGCGCTACGTCGCATTCGCGTTCGCTCGTAAACTGCAATATCAGCTCCAGAGCAAGGACGGCACCTGCTTGATAGAGCTCGAGGGTGAGCCTGGCACTCAACTCAAACTGACCCAATTCTAAGCTGCCACTCCGGTATTGGTTTAGCCGCGCGCCTAAACGCACTCACTCGGCTCGACCAAGAATCAAATCAAACTCCATCGTGCTGTAGCGCTACCGTGCCGTCGATAGCACATGAAGCAGCACAGCGCTTCAGCGACTTACGACGAAGCGTGCACCCCTGCGGCACGCGACGCTGCCGCGAGCGTGCCACTCCAAGTGAATGTGCAGACTCATGTTGGCGCGCACCCGTGTGCCGCCCCCTTTTTTCTTGCTGTACATTCTTTCTGCCCGAATTCTCGATTCCTATCCTGAAAGCTTCTGGTGCTGCCCGTTCTCCGCCTGCCAGATCCTCCGCCACTTGCGGGCTCCGGTCGGTACGATTTGAAGTGCAGAAGTTGCTCGCTGCCGTGCAGTACTCGTGCGTGCCGATGTGCAGACAAATCGCCGCGCGCATGTCCTGGCTGATTTGCGGTGAAGCGCCGATGCGCCGGCAAGGACTTACGCCAGATGATGCTGCCACCTGACCGTGCTACGGTTCGTTCTTGAGCATCTGAGTCGGTCCTGATCACATGGAACCGCTCTCGGACCGACGATACAGGATTGTCAGGGCAATGCTGGTCTAGCTGCGATCGGCTTTGCCATTTTCGCGCAGACCGGTGACGATCCCGCGCGCTATCTCAGAGGCAAGAGCCGGCGGCTTTGCGGCCGTAGCAGCGTCAGTCAATTGACGACCCACAGGCGCGAGACCTCGGAATTTCGACGATGACTTCGGGTCAACGGAAAGCGAATGATTGGGTGAGAATTCGCCCCTGTTGGCCTTGTCGACTAGCGATTTCAGCAAGCCTAAGGGGCTCCGCACCCGAGCCCGTGCGTGCATCGCTGCGATCTCATCGAGCACCGCCTGGCGCTGCTCGGGTGGGCACGCTCCAATGAGTCGGCTTGCCGCTTCGACGTACCTACCGTTGAGGATTTCCGGCCATTGGATTTGTAAAACCGGTACTACTACTGCCCCGCTTTGGGCAGTCTGGACGTCAGGAGTAGTAGTAGTTCTTATTAATTTATCAACTCTAGACTGATTCAGAGTATTAGATATATCGACGCCTGAGCCGGCGACGGTTGACCCGTCGACGGCTGGACCGTCGACGGCCGAGCCGTCTATGGTCCAAGGTGCCGGGGTGTCGCTGAACTCAATGCGCCACACCCACCGTCCGTCCGGCTTTTGAGAACGCGTTCGAGTAAGGTACCCGGCGTTCTCGAGCTCGCGCAGCATGCGCCGTACGCGGTCCCGTCCCATACGCTCCCCAGGGCCCGCTCGCTGCTGCAACAGGTACGGGAGTACCCCTAGCCGAATTTGCCAGCCGTCGGGCTTTGCGAGCAGCCAATTGGCGATCGCGCGGGTGTCGAACTGCAGCCGCGAATCATCAATCAGTGCACGCGAGATCGGCACCCAACCCTGCTTGCGTGGCTTGATTCGTAGTACAGAGGGCTCGGGCGTAGTTTCGAGTTTAGGGCCTTCCGAGGGCGGTACGGAGGAGTTGGAGTCAGACCGTCTCACCACATCGAGGCAAGATCGAACGCCGCGCCGTGGCGCTCTCAAATCCGAATGGTGGAAGTTTGAACCCAATCATCGGTAGATATCGAACCTGCGTGAACTGATTCTGCTCGCGCTTACGTGATAAGCGCATTTGTGAAACTGTGCAACCTCAGTCGGGCGTAGTGGAGCGAGTTCCGTCGTAATGATCGGATTGCCGGATCATGTTCTTTCACGGCGTTGCGACTAAGTCGTTCAAACAAGTGGATTCGCCAGATCGCGCCAGAGTGCGATGGGCTGGGTTTCCTCGCAGTCTGTTGCGTCCGACAATCGCTACTTGATGCTGGGCGGCACTGGTGCATGTCTGAACGATGAGACCGGAGATCAAGACACTCGTCGAATTGTTAGCACGTGCGGCCGCGCGCCAGGCGCTTCGCGCCGTTGCCAAGACCCCCGAGTCGGGAGAGGCGCCGAGCTACTCGACTGGGGTCTCCGACCCCTTCTGCGAAAACGAGCGGGATCACCCAAGGACGTCCTGCGCGGCAATCGTAAGTGAGCGGAAAGGCTGAAGTTGAGCGACGCCACGATTCCAGACACGAGGCAATTCGGGGACAATCGCCCCAATGAGCGTCTATACCTATTCGCGATACAGCACCGACCGACAGAGTGAGGCATCCATTGCAGACCAGCAGCGGCGATGCCACGCCTATGGCAGCGCGCACGGCTGGTCGATCGCACGCGACTTCACTGATGAGGGGATCAGCGGCGCGGCGCTCGGGAATCGCCCGGGACTCTTGCAAGCACTTGAGGTGCTAGTTAAGGCCGACGTTCTGCTGGTTGCGGACCTTACCCGTTTGTCGCGCAGCCAAGAGCTCGCGCCGCTCCTCGATCGCCTGCGCTTCCGGGGAGTTCGCGTTGTCGGCGTGCTGGACGGATTTGATTCGACGAGCCCGCAGGCCCGTATGCAGGCGGGTCTGTCCGGGCTCATGTCGGACGAGTACCGCGCCAGTATCCGCTTGCGGACGCACTCGGCGCTCGAAATGCGAGCAAAGCTGAAGCAGCCCACCGGCGGGAAAACGTACGGCTACAACTGCGCGGGCGAAGTGATCGCAGCCGAGGCTGCGATCGTGCGTGAGATCTTCGAGCGCACCGCGGCGGGTGACAGCATGCGCACGATCGCAAGCGACTTAAACGCGCGGGGCGTGCCGTCTCCCGGTGCGACGTGGAAGCGCAACGAGCGGCGGAACGACGCGCGCTGGTTGGTCTCGGCGATCAACGCGATGCTGCGAAACGAGCGTTATGTTGGGCGGCAAGTGTGGAACCGTTCAGAGTGGGTGAAGGACCCTGACACCGGTAGGCGCACCCGCCGTGAGCGTCCCACGACCGAATGGACCATTACGGACTGTGCAGCCATCGTCGACGACACGGTGTGGGCGACAGTCGCGGCACGCTTGACGGAACGTGCGACCGGCGAGCGCTCAGCGAGACATCGGCCGCGTCGCTACCTTCTGTCGGGCCTGCTTGTCTGCGAGCGCTGCGGTAGCCGCATGGTAGTTACCGGGTCGAAGGGTTCTCACTACGCTTGCGCAACCCACCGCCATGGCGGACCCGATGCTTGTCCGGTCGGTCAACATGCTCGACGCGATTTGGCTGAACGCGCGGTGCTTGACCCCATCCGGCGTGAACTCCTCGCGCCCGAAGCCGTGAACCTTGCGTGCGGTATCATCCGGGAGTGCGCCCGTGCTGAGCTTTCACACGTCGCGAGCGAGGCGACTCCGGCCATGTCGGCTATAGCGGCGCAAATAGCCGAGCTCGAGGAATTGACTGCAACCCGGGAGGCATTAGCCGTAACGCTGCGCGCTGTAGTCGCCGACCTGCGTGAGAAGATGGCAGCGGTGAAGCGTGCGAACTGGCTCAAGGCTCAGGGCATACGGCTCGCCGAAGTGCCTGCCGAGGACGCGTACAGGGCAGCGGTCGCCGAAATGGCCGCCACACTCGGGGGCTCGAATGTCGAAGCAGCCCGTGCTGCCCTACGGGGCATGACGGGCGATATTCCGGTCTTCGAGAAGGGCGGTAGGCTGTACGGTCGGCTGAGCGTCGATGCAGTCCCGCTGTTCCGACGCTGTAACCCGGCCCTCATTGAACAAGTTGGTAGCGGGGGAGGCCTTCCAACGACGGCACGGGGCAGCAAAACCCCCAGTGCGGCGGGTGTTCATAGCGGCCTAGCCCCCTACCCTGGCGCGCTCGGCTTGAGCGGCGACCCCCTAGAATTTCGTTGGTCTCGGTTCACGGGGCGACGACCCGGAACCAATCCCTCATAGTCTGCCGCACCCGGTCCACTTCTTCGGAGGGGATCTCCGTCATATGGCAGATCGTGTTCCGTAAATGACCGATTAGCCGCGCCTCCTGGACCAACCCCTTGTCCCGAACGATATCGTCGAAACCATCCTTCCACGCGTGGTCCATGATTCGCAATAGCTGCGGAAACGTTAGGAGCGCGGACTTGTCCCGTGAACCTAAGGCCATCCAACTCTTCGTTTCGTCAGTTTGCTCTAGCTCCGATACCTGCTGCCGGACATCTTCTGGAACATAGTCCCACCACGTTTTCGTAGGGTCCTTTGACAAGACATCTACCACGAACTCGCGGAGGAAGTTCTCAAACACGAAGAGGAGCCGATAGACCTCACCTGCTAACGTAGCGCGGCGCACCTTATCCGGCATCAGAGGCGCTAAATCGTAGCTGGACGACAAGAGAAGCGACTCCGAGGGCACGACATCCTCAATAGAGCCTACGGTCTTCGAAGCGGCCTGCCCCAGGAGTATGAACAATGCCGCCCGTGAGTCAGTAGTCACTGGAACGTCTTTCGCAGCGCGTTGAAGATGCTTAGGTACACTTCCTCCGTCGCGTTAGCCGGAAGGTGAATCTGTATGTTGTAGTGAAACTCCGGACGAAGTGGACGCCCTCGGCTCTGGCTAGATTCAGCTGCTTCCGCTGGCTCGCCTTCTGCAGCCACTTCCTGGTCCTCCTCCTTCGGCGTCTCGGTGGCACCACCGCCCGAAAAATCTGCCAGCTTTGAGAGCGCATTGAAGGTTGCGTATATCCGTTTCGTCATATCGTCGTCCGTGCCGGCCACCTGCGCGATCAACCCCTTCAATCGCTCTGCATTCAACGCGTTCGCGTGCTCGTCCGCCTCAAAAAGCGGCGAATATGACCGACGAACGGCGTCCGCGATTGCTCGTTTTGCTGATATTTTGCTCTTTAGCAGACGGTAATCGGCGGTTGGTGTACCCGATTGATCGATGAATCCCATCGTGCGCAACAATGGGATGAGTGGCCGATCGTTGGAGCCCTTCAGACCAATCGTCGTCTGAAGGAAACTGTGATTAAACTTTTCCGGTATCTTCGCGGACTGAATCTTCTCGAAGAGAGTTTCAAGGTTCTTATATGACGATAAGTAGGGAAGCGA
>Ga0335085_10002832_pt1 | contig 31500 bp, 23 predicted proteins | sample Lox_Sample_45_FD_206712 | JGI IMG/M metagenome (GOLD analysis project Ga0335085, IMG submission 206712) | Soil microbial communities from Loxahatchee National Wildlife Refuge, Florida, United States - Lox_Sample_4.5 | ecosystem: Environmental > Terrestrial > Soil > Wetlands | place: USA... | reverse complement strand
CATCTGCTGCCGATTTACATACCGGATCAACGGCTTATTGGAAAGATTTTCTTCGCTCATGCCGTGAGCTTACTTCCACCTATTCTTTATGCAAGGGGCAATTTCGGAGGGTTTCTTCACAGCTTCATTTCGAGCGTGCAGGTTTTTCTTATTCTCTTCCGTCTTCCGTGTAGCGCTGGCTTTCAAGCCAGCCTCTTTCTTTTCTTTCGTCTTTCAATAGCCCACATTAGCTATTTCGATTTCCGAAGTTTCGCCGCCAATGCCTGCACCTGCGCCCGCGTCTCTTCCAGGCTCCCCGAGCAATTAATCGTTTCTGTCGCCCGCTTTAGCCTCTCCTCGAGCGGAAGCTGCGCTGCCATGCGCCGTCGCGCCTCGACTTCGCTCATTCCTCTGGCCCGCATCCGTTCCAGTTGCTGCTCCGGCTCGCACCACGCCACCACCAATCCGTCCAGCTTGTCCGAGAGTCCTGCTTCAATCAGCAGCGCCGCTTCCACAAAGCCCGCATCCCGCACGCCACTCTTCTTCCACTCCTCAAATTGCTGAAAAACTATCTGTTCCACCCGCGGATGCAGAATCGCATTGAGCTGCCCCAATTTCGTTCGGTCCGCAAACACAATCCCCGCCAGCTTCGCCCGGTCAATCCTCCCCGAAGCATCTGCCAAATCCGCTCCAAACAATTTCAAAATCTCATCGTGCGCAGGCTGTCCTGGCTCCATCAGCTTGTGCGCCACGGAATCCGCGTCCAGCACCGGGAATCCCACTTCGCGCAGCAGCGCTGCCACGGCGCTTTTCCCGCTCGCAATTCCACCCGTCAACCCAAGTTTCAGCATTTTAGGAACGCGCCACCGCGGCATTCGGCGCACGCCTCAGCCGTGCCGCCTTCACCGTATTGCTCATCAGCATCGTGATGGTCATCGGCCCAACGCCGCCGGGCACGGGAGACAGCGCGCCTGCCACCTGCACCGCGTCGGGATGCACATCGCCAATCAACGCACTGCCTTTCGCGTGGAATTTCTCCAGCCGCTTTGGGAAGTTCCGCAGCAACTCTGCCGCTTCCTCCGCATCTGTCACTTTGTTCGTGCCCACGTCAATCACCGCTGCTCCGGGCTTGATCCATTCGGCCTGCACGTAGCCCGCTTTCCCAATCGCGGCCACCAGAATGTCCGCCCGGCGAATCACTTCGGCGATATCCCGCGTCTTCGAATGGCAGACCGTTACCGTCGCATTCGCGTGCAGCAGCAATAGCGCCATCGGTTTCCCCACAATGTCGCTCCGGCCCAGCACCACGGCATTCGCGCCTTCAATCGCAATCTGGTTGCGCCGCAGAATCTCCATGCACCCAGCCGGTGTGCATGCCACCAGTCCCGGCCGGTTGCTCACCAGCATCCCCATGCTCACGGGATGAAACCCGTCCACGTCCTTTGCAGGATCCACCGCTTCCAGCACCCGCTTCGAATCAATCTGCCCCGGCAGCGGCAACTGAATCAGAATCCCGTCCACGTTGTCGTCCGTGTTCAGGTCCCGCACCAGTTGCAGCATGTACTCCGTTGTGACGTTCGCCGGCGGCGTGTGCAGCCAGCTGGCCATCCCTAGCTGCTCGCACGCGGCAATCTTGTTCTTCACATAAAGTTGCGAAGCAGGATTTTCCCCCACCAGCACTGCGGCCAACCCGGGCCGAATCCCAAGGGCGTGCAATCGTCCAATTTCTGTTTTCAATTCCCCGTAGATTTCGTCGCGGATTTTCAGGCCGTCCAGAATGCGTGCAGGCATCGCAGGTTCGCTTTCGATTGGTGAGATGCAGGAATCATAGCATGCCGCGAGAAAGGGGCTGGCATACGCCCAACCGGGCAGGGAAGAAACAGAATAATCTGCTTTAGAAAGAATTCAATGAAATCAGCGCCGAAATCGTATGCGCCTGCCCTTCGCTGAGCGTCACCGCGTGGTCTCCTACATTCGCTGTCTCCACGCACACAAATTGCCGCCACTCATCGGCGCCCAAATCGGCCATCCCGGCCGCCTTTTGCGACCACGGATTCCACACCACCGTCTCGCGCGAGTCTTCCTTGGACACCAGGATCCGCCGCCGCAACACAGGATCCTCAATCTCCACCGCTGAGGACGTCCCTCGATACACCCGGTCTGTCTCTCCAGTCAGCACCACGTCTCCGCGTTGGTGTTTTTCCTTCCGTGCATCTACCTTGTCAATGTACGAAGCCCCACCCAGCCCGCGCACCTTTAGCTTCTCCACGTTTCCCACGCGATAGTACGAATGCAGCGCCTCTTCAAACCGGAACGGCAGCGTCCCGCGATTGGTCACGATCAGCTCTAGCCGCAGTTGCTCGCCGAACGTCACGCAGTACAACAGATGAAAATCACCCAGCCACGATTTCCGCGTCGTTTCGTCCGACGAAGTCGAAAGCGCTACGGTCACATTGCTGTCTGCGTGCGTAATCGCCTCGAGTTTCCACGGAACCGTCCGCACCAACCCGTGCGCCGGCGACTTCGGTCCCTCTGTCCTGTCCGCAAACCACGGAAAACACACCGGAACTCCGCCGCGGATCGCCGTGCCCGCCTGCCACTTCGTCTTCGCGCTCAGAAACAGCACCTCTTCTTCTCCCGCGGGCCGCCAGGAAGTCACGTGCGCGCCATAGAGTTGCACCTCGCCCGCAACATCCGGCGTCTGAATCCGCACCGCGGGAAAGCCCGCGCGCTCCTCCACAATTTTCACAATCCCTGGAATTTCAAATCGTTGATTCAACGCAGTCACTGGCGAGGCGGAAGCCATGAACAAGCTCCTTTGGCAGGTACACCAGGGTGGAAGCCGAAAACCCAAAGTACCATAAGATTAACTACGCCGAATAGAGCGGCCCGGTTTTGAAACCATCTGCACCCTGCCGACTCTAATAGGACGGAGGAATCCGAATGCCGATCTTTGGTGATGATGGCGGGCGCCGCGAGAAAGAGAAGCAAGCCCGGGCCGACGGCCGCCTGCCTCCCGGTCAATCCCTCACGATCAAGTGGCCCGTGCTCCACTACGGCCGCGTTCCGGACTTCGATTCTGCCAAATGGGACTTCAAAGTCACCGGCCTCGTCGAAACTCCTCTGAGGCTCACCTGGGAGGAATTCCGCGCTCTTCCGCAAATCGAATCCACCAGCGATTTTCACTGCGTCACGCGCTGGAGCCGCCTCGACAACCGCTGGAAGGGCGTGCGCTTCACCGACGTGCTCGCCCTCGCCAAAGCCAAGCCCGAAGCCACTCACGTCCTCGTGCTCGCCGAAGAGGGCTACACCTCAAACGTTCCTCTGTCGGATCTACTCCGTCCTGATGTCCTCTTCGCTTTCGAACACGACGGCGAGGCGCTCACCGCGGACCACGGCGGCCCTCTCCGCCTGATTGTTCCTCATCTCTATGCCTGGAAAAGCGTCAAGTGGGTGCGCGGCTTCATGCTTCTCGATCATGATCGCCTCGGTTTCTGGGAACGTAACGGCTACCACGCCTACGGCGACCCCTGGAAAGAGCAGCGCTACTCCGGCTCCTAGTGGCACAGGCACTCCTGCCATGCAGCGGCCAACCCGGGCATTCTGGACGCAAGCGCCGTAGGCGCGAAAGAAGTTAGCCCAGCGCGCGCAACCGCTGGGCACGCTACCAATAAAACCTGAGCGCCGGAGGCGCGGCACACCCCACACCCCATCGCCAGTTGGACCCTACTTCGCTTCGCGGACAATCTTCCCGTTCTTCATCACGAAATTCACCTTCCGCAGCGATTCGATCTCCTGCAGCGGGTCGCCCGGCATCGCGATGATGTCGCCATACTGCCCCTCTGCGATCGCCCCGCGCTCTTTGCTGATCCGCAGCAGATCCGCGCAGTTTGTCGTCATGGCTTTCAGAATGTCCGCGTTCGATACTCCCGCCGCCTTCCAGATCGCCAGATAGTCGAACACCATGTCCGCGCGCGTTTTCCCGGGCAGTACCGTCACCGTGTCCGACCCAAACGCCATCTTCACACCGACTTTGTTCGCGTTCCTCAGCCGCTCGATGATCTGGTCGCCCAGTTTTTTTGCATCCGCCAGCGTATCGTTCGAAGGATTCAGTCCAGCCAGGTGCGCTTCGGGAAAATCCGTACCCACCAGGTACGTTCCCCTTTCCTTCATCAGCTTCAGTTGATCCACGGTCAACGCGAACCCGTGCTCCACCGAATCGGCTCCGCCGCGAATCACGTTGTCCGCCGCCTTTCCTCCATAGACATGCACCGCCAGCGCCCGCCCGGCATTGTGCGTCTCATCCGCGGCCGCGCGAATCTCGTCCTCAGTGTAATAGTAATCGCTGTTGTCTGTGGCCAGCTTGATCAAATCCGCACCGTAATAAATGTTCTGGTGGATGGCCTTGCGAATCTCATCCGCCGTATCCGCGTCAATGTATTCGTGCAGCCAGAATGCCCCCACTTCCTCCGGCATACCTTTGGATTGTCCGCCGAACGGCCCGATTATTTTTCCCGAGCACTGCAGTGTCGGCCCTTCCACCCATCCTTGCTGAATGGCCTTCCGCAAATCCTCGCAAGCGTAGTCCGCCTCATTGCCTACGTCCCGCATCGTCGTGATCCCCGCATCCAGCAGGATCTGCCCAATGTGCACTCCTTGCAATGCCCGGTACGCCGTGCTCTCTTTCAGATACATCGCCTCAAATGGTGCCTTCCCCGGAATTTCCTGAAACGTCACGTGCGTATGCGCGTCCATCAGTCCGGGCATTACCCATTCCTTCGACAAATCCACCACCTGTGCATCCTTTGGTATCGCCACTCCCGCGCCAACCGCGGTAATCTTCCCATCCTTGACCAAAATGATCTGGTCCTTGCTCGCGGTCCCCTTCGCCGGATCGATCAGGTTTCCCGCGCGAATCGCAATCGTCTGCCCCATTGCCGGTAATGCACACAACAAAAATGCCAGCATCAATTTCTTGTACATGGAATCCCCTTTAGTTTGCGGCGCTCCAACTCAACCCGCCACCACTCGCTGCAACCACGCAGGACTCTAATTCCATTCCCCATTCTTGACAAGTTGCCGCCCTGTTCACGTAGCGGCCGCCTTCTGGGCCCCGCCCATCCTCCTGCCAATTAGGGGCTGGGCCGCCCGAGCAGTGGCCGAAGTTCAAATTGCTCCCGTGTAGGGGCGGCTTTATGCCGCCTTCTTCTCTCAGCGCCGTAGGCGCGAAACAAGCTAGCCCAGCGCGCAAGCGCTGGGAGTCTTGAGCGGAGCGGCCAAGCGCCGGAGGTGCGGCACAATATCTCCAGGCAATAAACTGAACTCCCTTTTACAAAATCAGATTAAATATCCGCATATAATGCACGCATGCCAATTCGAAAAAAGTCTCTACCGTTTTTTCTTCTCTTGACCTTCGCTTCACCCCAGACGCTCCTCGCGCAGAAGCTCGTTCCAGACACGCAAAAGACCCAACTCTCCAACGGAAAACTCCTCGGTGAAGTCCCCGGCCAGCCTCGTCCAACCAACAATTTCCCCACCGCTGCCGCAGTCTCCCCCGGCGGCAGCCATGCCGCTTTTCTCAACAGCGGCTACGGCGCCTACACCTCCGGCGAAAAACAATCCCTCACTGTGCTGAACCTGGCCACCAACGAACTCCGCGATTTCCCCGACGACCGCCTGGGCAGCGACGCCAAGCAAACTTACTTCCTCGGCCTCGCCTTCAGCACCGATGGCCGTCACCTCTACTCCTCCGTCGCTTCTCTCACCGATCCTCTCGGCAAAGAAAAGGGAAGCACCGGCAATGGCATCGCGGTCTATAGCTTTGAGAATGGCATCGTCTCTCCGGAACGCTTCATTCCCATTGCTCCGCGAAAAGCCATTCCACCTGGCAAACTACGCCGCGAAATGTTCAGAGATGTCACCTATCCCGCCGGCCTCAGTGTTACCAATCCCAACGGCACCGACCACATCCTCGTCGCCTGTCAGGGTTCTGACGAAGCCATTCTCCTCAACGTCGCCGACGGCAAAATCCTCCACCGTTTCGACCTCTCCACCTTCCAACGCATCCCCGGCTCGCTCCCTTACACCACGGTCATTACCCGCGACGGCCGCCGCGCCTTCGTCTCCCTCTGGAACGCCTCCTCCGTCGCCGAACTCGATCTGATGAAAGGCACGGTTCGTCGCATCATTTCCTTGCAGAAGCCAGCCTCTCTCCTCACCAGTGGCTCGCATCCGACGGCCCTCCTCCTCACCCGTGACGACACCAAACTCTTCGTCGCCCTCACCAATCGTGACGAGATCAACGTCCTCGATACAACCAGCGGCAAACTCCTCAACACGCTTTCCACAAAGCTCCCCGGTCAAAAATTCGGCGGCAGCGACCCCGAAAGTCTCGCCCTCTCCCCCGACGAAAAAACGCTCGTCTCCGCTGACGCCATCTCCGATTCCATAGCCGTCTTCGACTTAAGCCAAGCAACTCCCGGCGCTCAACTCCGGCCCGCAGGCTTCATCCCCACGGAGTTCTATCCCACCGTGGTCGCCGCCACTTACAGCGATCTCCTCATCGCCACCGCCAAAGGCCGCGGCTCCGGCCCCAATCCCAAGCCCAAGGGAACAGACGCGAACGGCGAGCCCGACTATCCCTACGTCCCCGCGATGACCAACGGTTCTCTCGCCCGCATCCCGCTCGCCGATATTTCCGCGAATCTCGCGGCCTGGACCGCACAAACCTCCGCCACCAACGCCGCCCAGGGCAACATCGACAAAATTCCTTTCGCCTCCGGCCGGAATCTCATCAAGCACGTCATCTACATCCTCAAGGAAAACCGCACCTACGATCAGCTCTTCGGCGATCTCGGCGCCGGCGACGGCGATCCCTCCATCACCATGTACGGCGAGGACATCACTCCCAACCAGCACCAGCTCGCCCAGCAGTTCGGCATCCTCGACAATTTCTACGACAGCGGTGACGTCTCCGGCGACGGCCACGTCTGGTCCACCTCCGCCTCCGTCTCCGATTACATCGAAAAAACCTGGCCCATCGCCTATCGCGGCCACGAACACACTTACGACTCCGAAGGCGAACTTCTCGGCGGCATTTCTCTCGAAGATGAATTGCCTGACGCCGGTGAGCCCACAGGCGGCTACCTCTGGAAAAACTTCGCCGCTCACGGTATCTCTTACCGTCACTACGGCGAATACATCGTCTCCCGCTGGTGCAATGCCAAGTCCGGCGCGCAAAAGCCCGAAAGCGGCCCGCCCAAGGTCGCCGGTGTCACCTGCAAACGCGCCGTCATCAAAAAAGGCGAACCTCTCGAATCCAACGTCGGCGACCCGCGCGGCGGCCCCAGCCCTTATCCGTGGGACATTCCTGTCCTGGCCAAAAACATCGCCTCACAAGTTGAACTCCGCGGCCACTTCGATCCTCGCTTTCCTGATTTCGAAGTCGCCTATCCCGATCAACTCCGCGCCGACGAATTTCTGAACGAATTCAACACCTTCGTCAATACACGCAAAGCCGGCGGCAAGGACGACATGCCGCAGTTCGTCCTTCTCCGTCTACCCAATGACCACACCGCCGGCGGCACCAAGGGCCAGCCCAAACCCACGGCCTCCATCGCCGACAACGACCTCGCCGTCGGCCGCGTCGTCGACGCCGTCTCCCACAGCGCCTACTGGGACGACACCGCCATAATGATCCTCGAAGACGACGCTCAGGACGGCCCCGATCACGTCGACTCCCACCGCAGCATCGCCCTCGTCATCAGCAAATACGCACCGCTGCCGCAATCCAGGGAAGGGAAGTCCATTCCCTTTGTGGATCACCACTTCTACACAACCATCAACATGATCCGCACCATCGAATCCCTGCTCGGCGCTCCGCCGATGAACGCCAACGATTCTCGCGCCGCCGTCATGGCTCCGCTCTTCAGCGGCCCCGGCACGCAACCCGCTTTCACCGTCGACTACCGCAACCGCGACAACGGCCTGCTCTATGAAGTGAACACCAAGGAATGGAAGGAAGGCGCCAATCTCGATTTCTCCCGCGCCGACGCTGCCGACAATGTCGTCCTCAACAAATTCCTCTGGCACGACCGCATGGGCAACATGCCCATGCCACCGCCGCAGCACAGCGTGTTTCCATCGGAGAGTGAGCCATCCGCCAAGCGCTAATCTCCCCACGCTAGAAACTGCCCGATCAATGTCGGGAGGGCGCGGCTTCAGCCGTGCCGCACAGCGCGCTCAAAGGCCAGACCTTTAGCCTCTGTGGAAACGATGGTTTCCTCGTTCGACAATTTCTGATGAGCTTTAGATTTCTATCGAAATTTGAGTGGTTCAGCGAGGAAAATCAGCTCAGTGCCATCGGTTTCGGCTTCTGCAAATTTCTTGCCTGCTCAAACGCATGCGCCATCTGCAACACGCCCCAGTCGTCGTGATGCCGTCCCACAATCTGAATCCCGATCGGCAACCCGCTTTTGGAGAACGCACAAGGCACCGAAGCCGCGGGATGACCAGTGACGGTGATGTAGTACGCCGATTTCATCCACGCCAAATAGTTTTCCATCTTCACGCCGTTGATTTCCGTAGGGTAGTGCTGGTTCACGTCAAACGGCAGCACCTGGTTCACAGGCAGCACAAAAAACTCATACTTCTCCATGAATTTCTGAACTTGTTCATAAAGCCCCGTTCGCTTCTTTTCCACCCGCGCTAAATAAGGTCCCGTCAGCTTTCGCCCCTCCTCCACGTGCCAGTGGACATACTCATTCAACTGATCGCCTTTCGTCGCGATGATGTCCCCAAATTCCGCCTCAATCAACCAGTGCCGCCACGCCAGGAAACACTCATTCGCATCGCTGAAATCCGGCTCCGCTTCCTCCACAATGCATCCCAGCGACTCGAACACTTTCCCCTGCGCGCGAATCCCTTCCTTCACCTCGGGCTCCCATGGCAAGCCCATGTCGCGAAACATCGCCACCTGCACGCCTTTGAAGCTGCGTCCTTCCAATGGGGCCGCAAACACACTTCCCGGCTGCTCCATGGAAATCGGTATCCGCGCATCCGGTCCCGCCAGAACGCTCAGAAAAAACGCGCAGTCCTGCACGTTCCTAGCCACTGGCCCATTCACCGAAAATGGCTGCCAAGCCATTGTGCTTGGCGGATTCGGCACACGCCCCGGCGAGGGCCGCAGCCCCACCACCCTGCAAAAATTCGGCGGATTGCGCAGCGAGCCGGCGTAATCGCTCCCATCGGCCAGCGGCGCCATTCCGCACGCCACTGCAACGGAGCCTCCGCCAGTGCTGCCTCCACAGGTCTTGCTCAGATCGTATGGATTCCGGGTCGCTCCAAAAACTTTATTGAACGTCTGCGAACCGAGCCCAAACTCCGGCGTATTCGTCTTTCCCAAAACAATCCCGCCGGCCTTCTTCTCCCGCTCCACCACCAGGCAATCCTCGCTTGGAATAAAATCCTTGAACAATGGCGAGCCAAACGTTGTCCGGATGCCCTTCGTCAGATGCAAATCCTTTACCGCGATCGGCATCCCGTGCAGCGGCCCCATCCAGTTTCCATTGGCCAGCGCCTCATCCGCGGCTTGCGCCTGCGCCAGCAACTTCCCCTCATCCACCAGTGTCACAATCGCATTCACTTTCGAGTTCACTCGCTGAATTTGCGTGAGGTGCGCCTTCATCACTTCCACCGCCGAAACTCTCTTCGCCCGCAACATCCCGGAAAGGGCACTCGCGTCCGTAAAACATAACTCTTCACCGCTCGCCTGCGTCGCGCCCATCGTCTTCTCCATCCCTGTCTCCTCTCTCGTTTCGCCCGTTTCCGGTAGTAGCGGTGCCACCATCGCCGTCACCGCCGCCTTCGCTCCCGCCTGCAATGCCTCCCGCCGTGTCACCCGCTTCATCTCGGCCCCCATTCTGCCACTCTTGTATCACACGCCTCCAGCCTTCGCCCCCTGCAACATCAGCATCCCAAAAAGAAAACGCCCGGGATTTCTCCCGGGCGTCCATCTTCTTAAGCTGGCTTCAGTGCATTAATCCAGATTATCCGGTTATTGAGATCGCTCCTGTTCGAGCCTTACTCGCTTGGGTCCAAATCCAATCATCCGGGGCGGCAGGTCGCGAATCACCGGGATCTTCACCAACAGTTTCAATTGCCAGGGAACGTTCCCCACTTGCTGTGACATCAATACACTGGCGATCAGCCTCTCCTGCATGAACGCCTGAAATTTCTGAATGACCTTCGTGGGCCATTCCCGCCGTCGCTGCACTTCGGCCAGATCCGCATCGGAAATCTGTCCCCCTTTTAATCCTTTGCCCAACACATTCACCGCCACCACTGCGTCCTGGATCGCATAGTTAATCCCCACGCCGCCCACGGGCGACATCACATGCGCCGCATCTCCGATCAGCAGCAATCTCGGTTTGTGCCACACCGGGCACCGGCTTGACTCCACCGACAACAGTGTCAACTGGCTCCAGTCCGTCAGTGCCTCCGCGTTTTTTGCAAATCTCGGGTCAATCTCGCGGATCTGTTCCCGGACTGCGGCCACTCCCTTCGCACGCAGCGCTTGGTACTCCCCCTTCGGAAACACCAGCCCCGCCTGCCAATAGTCGGTGCGTTCCAGCAGCACCAGAATTCTGCCCAGTCCAATCCCTCCGAACGCGCCGCCTCGGACCTCCGCTTCTTCTGCAAGCTTTGGGAGCCGGAACCACAGCACATCCATTGGCGGCGAAGTCTTTATAGCCTCTAGTCCCGCCAGCCTCCGCACTTGCGAAAATCGCCCGTCCGCTCCCACCGTCAGCGCCGCCCGAACCTCGTGCACTCCCTCGTCCGTAGCATACCGCACTCCGCGTACCATGCCCTGTTCCTCGACCAACTGGTTGACGTTCCCATGCATCACCAGCCGGAAATTGGGATATTTCGCCGCTTCACCGGTGAGGAATTCCAGGAATTGCGATTGCGGCACCAGCAGAATGTAGGGGAATTTTGTCTTCAACCGTCTCAGGTCGAATGGAGTAATCGTTCCATTGGCAAATTGCAGCGTTGGCCCCGAAACCTTGGTATGCGGAATCTCGTGTAATTTTCCAGCCAGGTCAATCTGATCCAGGATTTCCATAGTTGACGGGTGAATCGTATCTCCGCGGAATTCCCGGTCGAAATCGCGGTGCATTTCCAGCAGCGTCACCCGCACCCCGGCCCGCGCCAGCAACAAACCCAGCATCGCCCCGCCCGGTCCCCCGCCCACAATGCAGCATTGCGTTTCGGAACCTTCAGTGGGTTCCAGTCGTTCACCTGTAAGCGTAGCGGTGGAAGGCGCGTCATTCATGGGGACTCCAAACGGAGGAAGGCGTGCAACTAAGTGCCGGGAGCATAGCCCAAATCCTTTGCAAAATCACGCCCTTCCTGGCCACGGAAAATCTCTTCAAAACGCGAGCGCCCGGGAAAAATCCCGGGCGCTTGTTCTTCCTGATATCTGATTACTGGTTGCTGATTACCGATTACTTTGCCTAGTAGATGTCGTACTGCTCCCAGTGCAGGGTTGCATCGGACTGAATGATGATGTGCTTGTGCGCATTCTGCTCGAGTTCATCGATCAGAATCGACTCGCGGGTCTTCAGCGCCTTCGCGATTTCCGGATGTACGCGCAGCGTCAGGTTCGGCCCTTCGTGATCGGCCACGGCCATTTTCCGCGCTTCGGCTTGGATTTCGTAGCACAGCGTCGGAATCGACTTCACCATCCCCGACCCAGTGCAATACGGGCACGGCTGGCACAGCACGCGTTCCAGCGCCTGCTTCGTGCGCTTCCGTGTGATGCACACCAGTCCGAACTCGTTGAATGACAGCGCCTTCGACGGAGCCTTGTCCTGCTCCAGCGCCAGTTGCAGCGCCGCCAGCACCTTCTCCCGGTTGCGCCGCTCTTCCATGTCAATGAAGTCCACCACGATGATGCCGCCCAGGTCGCGCAGCCGGATTTGCCGCACAATCTCCTTCACGGCCTCAAGGTTGGTCTTGACGATCGTGTCCTCAAGCCTCGTCGAACCCTTGCCGACGAACTTCCCGGTGTTCACGTCAATCGCCACCAGCGCTTCCGTGTGGTTGATGACGATATACCCGCCGGACTTCAGCCACACCTTCGCGCGCAGCGCCTTGTCGAGTTCGTGCTGAATCCCGAACTCTTCAAAGATCGGCTGCTCCTTGGTGTAGAGCTTTACCTTGCTCACCAGCTTCGGCTGGAACCGGCTGACGAACTCCACCACCTTGCCGTATTCCTCTTCGCTGTCGATCCAGATGCCGGTGAAATCGTCGCTCACGTAGTCGCGCAGAATTCGCTCCACCAGGTTCAAATCCCGGTGCAGCAGCGCGGGAGCCTTCCGATCGTCGTTCTTCTGCTTGATCTCGTTCCAGGTTTTTCCCAGGAACTCGATATCCGTCCGGATTTCGTCGTCGGTTGCGCCGCCTGCCGCTGTCCGCACGATGAACCCGCCCGGATAGCTGCCGCGCGCCTCGCCCACCAGCCGCCGCAGCCGCGAACGGTTTTCCGCGCTCGCAATCTTCCGCGAAACGCCGATGTGATCAATCGTGGGCATATAAACAAGGAAACGCCCCGGCAACGCCACGTGGCTCGTGATCCGTGCGCCCTTCTTGCCCAGCGGTTCCTTCGCAATTTGTACCACCACGTCCTGACCGGCCTTCAACATCTCCGAAATCAGCTGCGGCCGCCGCTGTGGCGCAGGGCCGCCGTGATGTCCGCGATGCGGCCCGTGACCATGGCCATGCCCGCCGCGGCGTTCAAATCGTCCGCGCCCCCGGTCGCCGCCCCGGTCTCCTCCCCGGTCTCGGCGTCCATCCGGACGTCCTCCGCGATCGCGGCCGCGGAATCCGCCGCGGTCCCGTCCACCGCGCTGCGGCCTCTGGAATCGCGAACGGGGATTCGTCCCGAAGCGCGCAAAATCCTCCCGCGGCGCTCCCGGTTCTCGGGGACCGCGCGTCTCGCCCGGCAGCAGGGCAGCTTCGTCTTCCACCACCCCCGCAACGCCCTCGCCGGCCGCCGCCGCAAGAGCCTCGCGCTCCACGTGCTCGAGCGCCGCTTCGTGTGCTAGTTCCGCGTGCTCCTCTTCGTGAGCCTCTTCGCTCTCTTCCTCCGCATGTTCGGAGATGTGCGACTCCTCGGCGAACTGCTCTTCGTGCGCTTCCTCTTCTTCGTGATCTTCGCGCTCGCCGTGTTCCTCTTCTACCTCTTCGTGGTGGTGGCGGTGCTCTTCGTGCTCGGCGATCTGATGCGCTTCGTGCAGCGCTTCCGCCTCGTCCTCGTCGAACTCGGCGCCGCCCACCAGAGTGTCCGCTTCCGCCCGCGCCTGCGTCTCTTCGTGCTTCGCTTCCACCAGTCGCGCAGAGAGCGAAACCGCTTCATCGTCGCTCAGTCCGGCTGTTCCATTCCGCTGCGTGCTCTCGGCGGCTTCCTCGTCATGATGCTCCACAGCGGAACTTTCCGCCGCTTCCGCCTCATGCTCCTCGCCAGCTTCGCCGGCAGTTGCTTGCGGCTCGTTGTCCGCCAGCACCCAGTGCGGCAGGCTTCCCGTAAACCGTCTCGGCGAACCGGTTCCCGGTTGGGTCCCGATCGCCGGCCGCGCTGCAACCTGATCAAAATTGGGTTGCCGTTCTTCCGTTTCGTGATCGCCGAGTGGCTCAACGGGAGCCGCCGGTGCCGGACGCGTCCGGTACTTGGCCAGCGATTCGCCCGGCAGAACAATGTCGTCTTCGCGTGATTCCACCGGCCCGCTTGGGCCACGGTCTCCGCGATCTCCGCCTCGGCGGTTGTCGTAACCTCCGCGATGCTCCCGCTCACCCTGCGGCGAAGCATATTTCGAAGGAGGCAGGTTCCTTCCTCCGCCCTGTCCGTGAGGCCGCCGGTCCCGGTCGCCTCCACTACGGCGCCGGCCCCAACGGCCCCGCCTTCCGCCGCGCCCGCGGTCTCCGCCTCTGTCTCCGCCACGGTCCCCGCCTCGGTCATGGCCCTGACCCCGGTCGTGTCCCATCCGCGGTGGATAGTTCCGCGTCGGGTTGTAGCTGGGCGCAAAATTCTGCGGTGCCGACGCGTTCGATTCCGGCTGCCGCTCTTCCAACTCGCTGATCTCCGCCGCGCTTTCCCCTGCAGCCGCAACGTTGCCGATCTCTTCTTCCTCCGCGCCGTGACCTTCCTCCGCTCCGGCATGCTCTTCGCCGTGCGCGTGCTCTCCGCGTGGCTCGTCGAGCGAAATCGTCTCCTCATGCACCGCGCGTGTGGACAAAACCTCTCCCGGCAGCACCTCGATCATGTGGCCGCCGTTCCCTCCTGCAATCGCGGGTGCCGGCGCCTCTCCGTGACCATGCCCGTGATCGTAATCCTCGAGGTTCTCGAAGACATCGCTCACGTAAAGAAACGCGTCCCCATCCAGGCCGATGTCCACAAATGCAGACTGCATGCCCGGCAAAACGCGCGTCACTTTTCCTTTGTAGATGCTGCCGACGAGCGCGAACTCTTTCTCGCGCTCAATGTAGATTTCAACTAACTGACCTTCTTCCAGAATCGCGACTCGCCGCTCATGGGATGTCGCGCTGATAACCAATTCTTTCGACATGAAAACTCCTCGGGATGCACCGCCGCGGGACTCTCTTGGGTACAGGTCCAGGGCAAGGCGCCGTCCCGGTCACGCCCTTCTTGGGCGTTGCCGGGGCACGCTGGCGACAACAGTACTGTTGCGGCATTGCGTTCGAAGCCGGAGGGGGAAGCCGCTAGGCGGCTTTCGTATTGCTGAAACCTCATGCTATCGAGGCTGGGCCGTTGCCGGGACGTTCCCGGAGTAACGGCGGACGATGCTATCCTCACTCGTAAATTCCTTTTTCCTACAAGCGGATTGAACTTTGATCAGTCCGCGATCCGGCGCCGGCTCCCTGAAATAAGCCGCGCTCGGAGCTGGCGAGCAGCTAGTTAACGAATCGGCGTAGCCGGACATTCATTACCAGGCCAATCGCCAGGAATACAAACAACGTGGCCGACCCTCCGTAGGACATCAGGGGTAACGGAATGCCGGTTACCGGCATGGCCCCAATGACCATGGCCACATTTACCAACACGTGAAAACCAAGCGCCGCTGTGACGCCCATTACCAGAAACATTCCCGCGCGATCTTTGGCGCGCTGGGCATTCTGGACCAGTCGTAACAATAGCGCCATGTACAGCCCAAGGGCAAGCAGCACGCCTTTGAATCCCTGTTCTTCCGCCCACGCCGACATAATAAAGTCGGAATACCGGACCGGAATATACCCCAGTTGATTCTGGCTGCCCTTGCCAAAGCCCTTCCCCCAGAAACCGCCCGAGCCCACGGCAATTTTCGACTGCAAGACCTGGTAGCCGGAGCCCTTTGCGTCTTCTTCGGGATGCAAGAACGATGTAACCCTTTCCTTCTGATACGGCTTCAAGAAGTGCCACCCAACCGGCAACATCAAGACGCCGATTAATACAATCACCGCCGCATGTTTCCATTGCAGCCCGGCTAAAAACGCCCCCACAACCAACATCGGCATCAGCACCAGGGCTGTGCCGAGATCCGGCTGCTTCAGGATCAATACCAGCGGGATGCCTACCAGTAACCCTGCTTTAATCAAATCCTGCAGGGAAAGCTCATCGGTGCGCACCTCCGCAAAGAAGCGCGCCAACACAATGATTATAATCAATTTGACAAGTTCTGACACCTGGAAGAATTCACCCAGGATGGGAATCCACCGCTGCGCCCCAAAGCGCCGGTGCCCTACCAACAAAACGGCTGTAAGTGCCGCAATTCCTATAATATACAGGACCGGTGCCTGGTCCATAATCACGTGGTAATCCATCCGCGACAGCACAAACATCAGCACAAACCCGATCACCAGCCAGCGGACTTGCTTCAAATGCATCCCCGCCAGAACGCTCCCATGCGTTGCTGAATAGATCTCAACGACCCCAAGCGCACAGATCGCGGCCACAATCGCCAGCAACCACCAGTCGTAATCCCGCGTTGTTGTCGCTTCACTCATCTCGTTTCACTCTGAGTCGTCCTCATGTCCTACGGCCTGTCCTTCTTACTCGAAACCGGTTCGACCTTCGCCGCTTCCTGCCCTGGCTTGTGCTCCTCGGCGGCCTGTACTTTGTCTTGATCCACGTCGTATCGCTTGTACTCCACCGTTGTCTGCCCCTGGCCCTTCTTTTCTTTCTTGTCGTAATACGCCTTCACGATATCGCGCACCACCGGTCCTGCGGCTGTTCCGCCGTGTTCCGCCGTATCTTCCACCACCGCCGCCACCACAATTTCTGGATTTCGCCGCGGGGCATAGCCCACAAACCACCCGTCATTTTTCCCTTTGCCCAGACCGAGGCGGCTCGCCGCGTTGTAGCTCATCGTCTGCGCCGTTCCGGACTTCCCGCAAAATTCAATCCCCTGCAGCCGGATCGCATTTCCCGTGCCACCGGGTTCATTCACTACGCCGTACATCCCCTGTGTCACTTGCTCGATTGTATTCTCCGCAAGGTCCACCTGCTTCTCGGGCACTTCTTTCGGGTCCTTGATCAGCAGGTGCGGCTGCTTGAATTCGCCTCCGGATGCGATTCCCCCGATCATGTAGGCGATCTGGATCGGCGTCACCATCACCGAGCCTTGCCCGATCGCCACGGAAATCGTGGACCCCGGATACCATTTGTGATGGTACACGCGCTGCACCCACTCTTCCGACGGCACCAGCCCCGGCTCTTCCGACGGCAAGTCAATCCCGGTTTTCTCGCCCAGCCCGAGCATCTTCGCGTATTTCGCAATCGTATCAATCCCCATCTTCATTCCCACGTTGTAGAAAAACACGTCGCAGGACTGCACGATCGCCTCGTGCAGGTTCACCACTCCATGAGATTTCTTTCCGTAGACCCAGCACTTGTGCATCTGCCCGTAAAAAACCCCATATCCCGGGCAAAACGCAGTGAAATTTTCAGGCGGTGTGTGCGATTCCAGCATCGCCGTGGACATCACAATCTTGAACACCGATCCCGGCGCAATCTGCGCCTGCGTCACGCGATTCAGCAGCGGCTTGGCATTGTCTTCATTCAGCCTTTGCCATTCTTCCTTCGAAACTCTCACCGCGAAGTCGTTCGGGTCCGGCGCCGGGTGGCTCGCGAACGCCAGAATCTCTCCCGTTCTCGGATCCAGCGCCACCACTGCGCCCTTCTTATCTCCCAGCCCGTCTTCCGCCACCTTTTGCAGGTCGTAGTCAATCGTCAACTGAATCTGTTTGCCGGGAATCGCCTCTTGCTGCGACAACCGTCCCATCTCTTTGCCGACACTGTTCACGATCACGCGCCGCATCCCGTCCGTGCCCACCAGCAAGTCGTTGTATTGTCGTTCCAATCCGCTCTTCCCCGCGAAGTCCCCCGGCCGCAATTTTCCGTTGCTGTCTTCAATCTGCTTTTCGCTGACTTCCCCTACGTACCCGCTTGCGTGCGCCATAAATCCGCCCGGCAAATAACGCCGCCGGTGCACCATCAGCATTTCCAGCAGGGGAATGTCCGCGCGATGCGACTCGATGAACGCCACGTCCGCCGGCGTCGCCTCCGGCTTGATCACGATCGGCTGAAACTTTGGCAGCGCGGCCGTATTTGCCAGCTGGTCTTTCAAATCGTCCAGTTGCAGGTTCAGGCCATCGGCAATCGCTGGCAGGTTCTTCTCCACCGCCGCCATGTCGTCTCGCAGCAGCAGCACGCTGAACGACGGATAGTTGTCCACCAGCACGCGCCCATCGCGGTCCAGCATCCTTCCGCGCGGCGCAATAATGGGAATCGAACGCACGCGGTTGCGTTCCGCCATCTGTCCATATTTGTCGGAATCGATGACCTGGAGTTTCCAGAAGCCCAGCAGCAGAAGCGTAATCATTCCCACGATCACGTAGGAGGCGGCGGCCAGCCGTTCTTGCGGCAATCGGCTATCGTTACGAAACCAGTACGACACGCGAGCCCTGCGCGCGAGCCATTTTCTTCCTCAGGGCTGAGCGGCGCCCGCTCGCGCAAAATCCTTGCAAAGCGTTGAAGTGCGAACTCTCCGGTCTGCGAGGCTTGCAGCCATTGCCCCGGTCCACGCGTGGAAGCTAGCGAAATCGCCGCCCGGCTCTCGAATCCGTCTCATTCGGGAAGCCTTTTTCAAAGTAGCACCCGCATGCACACCGTGCAACTCGTCCCTTGGTACAGGTTGCCGTCTGATTACGGGCAAACTTCCCCATCCCCACTTTTCTGGAACTGCATTGCCGATTGGACACATCTAACAATTCAATAGCGCTTGTCCAGCGCCACGGCAGGGCAGGCTCTATAATAGTGATGTATACCCCTGTACTGGAGGAGTCGTGAAAGCTGTTGGGTCCCGTTCGTTTTTTCTGCATGTTTCCTTGCCTATTCTGTCGTTGGGAGTTGGAGTCGCCGCCACTTTTGGTGTGCTGCGCATGCGCTCGGCTGCACCAGTCATTGATCGTTCTGATCTTCAATTGGTCCGCGTGCAATCCGGCCCGATGACCTGCCGCGTCGGAGGCCTTGGCACACTCGTCCCTCAGGACGTCCGCTGGATGACTGCCGGCACCGAGGGCCACGTCGACCAGATCTGCCTCCGCCCCGGCGCGCACGTGAAACCCGACACCGTCATCATGGAATTGAGCAACCCCGATCTCGACCGCCAGGCCGTTGACGCCGAGCTCGCCATGAAAAAATCCGAAGCCGAGCTTGCCAATCTCCGCGTACAGTTGCAAGCTCAGCTTCTCAATGAAAAGGCTCTCGAAGCCCAGCTCGAAGCTGACGCCACTGAGGCCAAGCTCCAGGCTGACAAAGACGAATCACTTTACAAAATGCAGGTTGGCACCGCCATGAACGCGAAAATCTCCCGCGCCCGCGCCGGCTCCCTCTCCACTCGCCTCAAAATCGAGCGCGAAAAGCTCGGCATCGCCGAGGAAGCGCGCCAGGCGCAGTTGACCGCCAAGCAAGCGGAAGTCTCGCAGATGCAGGCCCTCTATGAGCTCCGCAACCAGCAGAAACAAGGCCTGCGGGTTCGCGCCGGCATGGACGGCGTCCTCGAGCAGGTCGCCGTGGGTGCCGGCCAGCAGGTCGGTCCGGACACCATCCTCGCGAAAGTGACCAATTCCTCGCGCCTTATGGCTCGTGTCCATGTGCCCGAAGCGCAGGCCAGCCTAATTGAACTGAATCAGCCAGCCACCGTTTCTCTTCAGGACCGCTCGTATCCCGCACGCGTCGTTCATCTCGACCCCAATGTGCAGGACGGCACCGTCAGCATTGATTTGAAATTCACTGGCGCGGAGCCGCACGAAGCCCGTACCGATCTCTCCGTTTCCGGTTCCATCGAAACGCAAAGGATTCCCTTGGCGACCTATGTGAAGTGGCCCTTGAAAGCGCCTCCCGACGAGCCGCTCCAGCTCTTCCGAATCTCCCCGGATGGCAAAGAAGTTCGGCGCGTGCGCGTCGTACTCGGAAGAACCTCCGACGACTCCGTCCAGATTTCCGCGGGCCTCGATCCGGGCGACCAGATTATCGTCTCGGACACCTCTGCCTGGAAGCGTTTCGACCACCTGCAACTCAAGTAGTCTGGGTGGCACAGGCATTCCTGCCTGTGCAGCCGAGCCACGGGCCACCAATGCACAAATCAGGCAAGGCGGATAGTGCCCGCAATCCGCCGGAATTTCCCGATTTTATGGAACCTTTTCATATGTCCTTTTAACCTATAAGCTAAACTCATAAAGCACGCGCGCCTCTTTTCATTTTCTTTTGCGCGCCCAGGTTCACTAAACTCATTAGTTCTCTATGTGGCCTTATTCCGATAAGCCGTTGCGCCTTGCTCTCATCGGCATGTCTGGTTCTGGAAAATCCTACTGGACCAAACGCGTTGCCGCGGCCGGTTACCCCGCCATTTCCTGTGACACGCAAATTGAGGAGCGCCTCCAGCCCCATCTGCGGGCCGGCGGCTATTCCGGTATCAACGGCGTCGCCGCCTGGATGGGCTGGCCTGACCGCCCCACCTACGCCGAACGAGAAGCCGCCTACCTCGCTGAAGAAATCGCCGCCCTCGACGAAGTCCTCACCTCGCTCGAAAAAAATCCCACAAAGGAGCTCGTCCTCGACACCACCGGCAGCGTCATCTACGTCGGCAATCATCTCCTGCATCGCCTCCGCAAGCAGATGCTCATTGTGTATCTCCAGGCGTCGCCCGGCGAACAAGAGCTCCTCATCCGCCGCTATCTTGAAGATCCCAAGCCCGTTCTCTGGCGCGGCGCGTTTCAGCCGCGCAAAGATGAGGCTCCGCGCGAAACCGTTGCGCGTTGCTATCCCGCCTTGATCGCCGCCCGCCGCCAGAGTTACGAAGCCCTCGCCCACTGCTCGATCCCCGTGGCTGAACTGCGCGAGCTTCCCGCACCAGGCGAAAGTGTGAGTGAATCGGCGGGGCGTGCATTTCTGGAAAAGATGAAACGCCGTTTGGAGCCTGCGGACAAATCCCCGAATGCGGAGCCTCGCCGATGAGATACCGTAGCACTTCCGGCAAAGCCCCGCTCACTTCGTTGCGCGGCGCCGTTCTTCGCGGTCTCGCTCCCGACGGCGGCCTCTACATGCCCGTCGAAATCGCCCGCCACACGCCCGAAGAACTCGAAGAGTTTCGCCGCTTGCCCTTCACCGAAGTCTGCTTCCGCGTCGTGCGTCCCTTTGCCACGCCCGATGTTCCCGAAGAAGTCCTGTGGCAAATCGTCGCCGAAGCCATCAATTTTCCTGTAAAGCTGGTCTCGCTCTCTCCCGCGTTGCACGTGCTCGAGTTGTTCCACGGCCCCACGCTGGCCTTCAAGGATTTCGGCGCCCGCTTCATGGCGCGTCTCATGGGCTATTTCGTCCGCGGCGAATCGCGCACACTCACCGTTCTTGTCGCCACTTCCGGCGATACCGGCAGCGCCGTCGCTCACGGCTTTTTCCGTGTTCCTGGCATTCGCGTGGTCGTTCTCTATCCCTCGAAACGCATCAGCGAAGCCCAGGAAAAGCAGTTCACTACGCTCGGCGAAAACATCACCACCCTCGAAGTCTCCGGCACCTTCGACGATTGCCAGCGCCTCGTTAAGCAGGCCTTTGCCGATGAATCCCTCAACCAGCGCGCGTTCCTCACCTCCGCCAACTCCATCAACGTCGGCCGCCTCTTGCCCCAGATGTTCTATCACGTCGCCGCCTACCGTCAGTTGCCCGTCGCCTCCGTTCCGCTGATCGTCTCCGTCCCTAGCGGCAATTTCGGCAATCTCACCGCCGGCATTTTTGCCAAGCGCATCGGCCTCCCAGTGGCCCGCTTCATCGCCGCTACCAACGCGAACGACACCGTCCCCAAATATCTGCTGACCGGCGAATATCATCCGCGCCCTGCCGTCGCCACCTATTCCAACGCCATGGACGTCGGCAATCCCAACAATTTTCCGCGCCTTCTCGATCTCTGCCGCAATCGCCTGGAGAATGTCCGCAAGGAAATCTGGGGACACCGCGCCACCGACGATGAAACCCTGATGGAAATGCTCGCGGTTTGGGACCGCTACCGCTACATCACCGATCCCCACACCGCCGTCGGCCTGCTGGCCTGGGAAGCCTACCGCAAGGAACACCCGGAGCCCTCGCAAGGGCTCGTTCTCGCCACCGCGCACCCCGCCAAATTCGCCGAAATCGTCCAGAAAGCCATCGGCGTCGCCCCGCCCCTGCCTTCCCGCTTAGCGGAATATCTTCAACGCCCCAAACTTTCCCGCCCCATGACCGCCAACTACGACGACTTCAAGCAATTCCTCCTCTCCCACTGAGGAACACCTATCTCCCGATCGGACTCTTCTTGGGTGCAGCTTCACGCCCTCCGAAATTCTCCTTGCGCGTGCCTTCTTTCTTAGCTAAACTAACTTAGCTAAGGTACCTCCATGAGCGTTGTCACGATCCACAAAGCGAAAACGAACCTCTCCCGCCTTATCAAAAAGGTAGCTGCGGGGGAAGAGGTCATCATTGCCCGCGGCGACAAGCCCGTGGCTCGCTTGGTGCCCATCAAGAACGGGAAAGGAAAACGTCGTCACGGCCTGCTGAAGGGCAAACTGCGTGTCGGCCCAGAGTTCTTCGAGCCGCTTCCATCTTCGGAATTGGAGGCTTGGGAATAACTTTCCGTGCGCGCCTTGCTGGATACCCATACGCTTCTTTGGTGGCTTTCTGACGACCCAGCCTTAAGCCGCTCTGCGCGCAGAGTTCTCGCCGATGCCAAAAATTCAATCATTGTCAGCGCAGCTTCAGCTTGGGAAATCGCGACGAAGGTGCGTCTTGGCAAGCTGCCCACCGCCGCGGATCTTGCGACGAACTTCGTGGGCTATATCAATCAGGCGGACTTCGAGTTGCTGGCCATCTCTGCGGACCATGCCATCCGCGCAGGCCTTCTCCCCGGCGCGCACAGGGACCCGTTCGACCGAATGCTCATCGCACAGGCTCAGTCTGAAAATATCTCGATTGTTAGCAAGGAAAAGATCTTCGACAATTTCAACGTTCAGCGAATCTGGTAGGCAACTCCACTACGAACTCCGCCGCAACCGGTCCAGCACCACAAACAGTGCTACCCCCAGCACCGCGTTCACCAGCGCGGCAATCCCCAAGTGCACGTTGAACCACGGTTCCGGCTCCGCCAGCAGCACGCGCCGCACCAGCACCAGCACGGCCTGGTGCACCACAAAAAAACTAACCGTCAGCGCAAACCGTGCAAACGGATGTTCCGTGTCCAGCCGCGAGCCAATCGAAGACGCCAGGTACCCGATGATGGTCTTCGCAATGCCATATTCCCCGAGCGGCACCGTCGGCCCGCTCAGGCTGTCCTGCATCAATCCCATCATCGTGCCCAGCAGCAATCCCGTCGAAGGATTCCGCCGGCTCAATCCAAAATAGATCGTCACTAACAGCGGCAGGTCCAGAATCTCCAATTTCGGTAAATAAACCGGCAGGATTCGCTGCAGCACCAAAGACAAAATCGCAACGATGGCCACCGCACCGGGATAAAACTTGTGCACCTCAATGTGCGTCTCGCTGCCGCGGAGTTCGTACGTATCGTTCATGGCTTCTCCGCCGCGGCACCCGAAGCAGGCGCGGCTGCATCCGCCGCCGGCGCGCCATTCCCGCTGCCCTGCGCAGCGTCCTGCGCGTCCGATGCACTGGGAAATTCCACGGGCTCCTGCGTCAGCAGCACGATCACTTCTTCCAGCCGCTCGAGATTCGCGGTCGGCTTCACGCGAATCTGCTTGAACACGCTTCCCGGTTTCACGTCAATCACCGTGCCCACCGGAATGTCGCGCGGAAAAATCTTGTCCATGCCGCTGGTGACCACTTTGTCGCCCACGTTCACCGCGTCATCGTTGGCCACATAATTCATCAAGAGGATTGGATCTCCGTTGCCCTTCACGGGGCTTTGCGAGCGCGTCGCCAGCAGCATGGCGCCCGCTCCGCTGTCCTTGTCCGTCAGCAGTAGCACCTGCGCGTTGTCGCGATACACTTCGATGATCTTGCCCACCGCGCCATCCGGCGTGATCACGCCCATGTTCCGCCGCACGCCGTCCCGCTCGCCGCGGTCAATTTCCACGGTGCGGCTTGCCGTTCCCGCGCTGGCCCCGATCACCCGCGCCATCAGCATCGGCACTTTTTCGTGCGTCTGTTTGAAAGCCAGCAATGCCGCCAGCCGGTCAGCTTCGGCTGCCTTGCTCTCCAGCTGCGAAATCCTCAGCTTCAGCGCGTCGTTTTCCGCCTTCAGCGACTCATTTTCCCGCGTGGTCCCTTGCAGCGCAAAGTAGTGGTCCCACACCCCGCGAACCTTCCCAAATCCCCACGCTCCGCCCTTCTCAAACGGTGTCACCGCCGTAATCGTCCACACGCGGATCAACCGCCCGCGCGAATCGCGCTTCACCTGCACCGCCAGCATCATCACCTGGAACAACAGCACTCCAGCCAGCAGCGCCAGCGATTTATGCCTGGAAGGAATCGCAACCATAGGGACAGTTCACAGTCATTAGTTCACAGTCGAAAGTCGTAAGCCATAAGCCATAAGCTAAACCTGCGCCAGCCTGCGCTACGCCCTCTTGCTATGGGCTAACGGCTAATAGCTAACAGCTCTCTTGCTTACAGCTTAGGGCTTATGGCTTACAGCTCAATCAATGCAAACCTGCCGCAGCAGCTTGAAATCGCTCAGCATCTTTCCCGTGCCCAGCACCACCGAAGCCAGCGGATCGTCCGCAATCGAAACCGGCAACCCGGTCTCCTCGCGGATGCGCTTGTCCAGATTCTTCAGCAGCGCCCCGCCGCCCGTCAGCACGATGCCGCGGTCGCTGATGTCTGCCGAAAGCTCGGGAGGCGTGCGCTCCAGCGCCACGCGCACCGCGTTCAAAATCGTCGCCACGCATTCGCTCAGCGCCTCGCGGATTTCGCTGTCGTCAATCGTCACCGTGCGCGGTACGCCTTCGATCAGGTTGCGCCCCTTCACTTCCATCGTCAGCGGCTTTTCCAGCGGATACGCCGACCCGATCTCCATCTTGATCTGTTCCGCGGTGCGCTCGCCCACCAGCAGGTTGTACTTTCGCTTCAGGTATTGCATCACCGCTTCGTCCATCTCGTTGCCGGCCACGCGCACCGACCGCGAATACACAATGCCGCTCATCGAGATCACGGCGATGTCCGTCGTTCCCCCGCCAATGTCCACCACCATGTTTCCCGACGGCTCTTCAATCGGCAGCCCCGCGCCAATCGCGGCGGCCATCGCCTGTTCCACCAAATACACTTCGCTCGCCCGTGCGCGGTAAGCGGAGTCCTGTACCGCCCGCTTTTCCACCGGCGTAATCTCGCTCGGCACGCCAATCACGATGCGCGGGTGCACCAGCACGCGCCGGTTGTGCGCCTTCTGAATGAAATACGTCAGCATTTTTTCCGTGACTTTGAAGTCGGCGATCACGCCGTCCTTCATCGGCTTGATGGCCACCACGTTCCCCGGCGTGCGCCCGAGCATGTCCTTCGCTTCGCGCCCCACGGCCACCACTTCGCCGCTCGCCTTGTTGATCGCCACGATCGAGGGCTCATTCACCACAATACCTTTGCCGTGGGAAAACACCAGCGTGTTGGCGGTCCCCAGATCAATCGCCAGGTCGGACGAAAACAAACTGAACACCGACCTCAGGTTGTACCCATTCTTGTTCATTACTGCTTTCCCCCTGCGGAGAGGATCGTGCTCGGTAGGATCTCCGTCTTCAGACACCCATCGGAGCTACCCTCCATTGTCGCCGGATTCGCCGGTCCACGCAAAACCGCCGCCCGGCCTCCCCAAAACTATCTGGGCACGACGATGGAAATCTCTTGCTTTGCCGTTCCGCCTCGCCGGTTCGAGCCGATCACTACGATCGTGTGCTGCCCCGGCTCCAGCGGCTCGGTAAAGTGCCGGAACGTCCCGTCTGGCGACATGTTTGCCACCGGCTGCCCGTTGATGATCAGCGCCGCCCCAGGTTCCGTCTTCCCGATAATCTCCGCCACGCGTCCGTGAATCTGCGGGGTCTCGATCTGCAGGATCATTCCTTGCTCTTTGCCTTGCGCCACAAGGCTAAACTTGAAGATCTCGCTGAACTCGCTGGTCTCTTTCTTCGCGTTTGACGCCGTCACGTTCCAGAAATAATCCCCCGCGTCCAACCCCGTCACTTCCGCGCTGGTTCCCGTCACCTTCACTTCCTTCACCAGCTTCGTGAACATCGTCGTCGTGCTGATCCGCAGCGTGTAGCCCACTGCTTCTTCCACCGGCTGCCACTCAAACCGGATCTGCGCCGTCTTTGGCGTCTCCGAAATAATCGGCGCCAGGTTCAGCGGCGTCACCAGTCCCGGCGGCGCCAGCACGTTCGATTTCTGTATCCCCACCCCCGGCTGAATCGTTGCCTTCTCCCATTGCGTCAGCTCGATCTTTTCGTTCCCGCGCTGCACTTCCGCCGCGCCCGTGGACACCGTAATCTCGTGCTCGTTTTCCTTCGGATCGTTCTTCACTGTCGCGCGGCTGTTCTGCTTCATGTACGCCGTCGCGTCTTCCACGCTCACCGCCGCGCTCGAATCCGGCGACGTGAATCGCGACGTCGCCAGGTCCACCGACCCCGTGTTGATGCGCACCGCCGTGTTCGACCGGTCGCGGGTCACGTTGTTCTCTTCCACCGTCACCATCGTTTCGGACTTGATGGTGTACTCCGTTCCGTCCGCAAACGTGATGCGCGCCGCGCCGTCGTTGCCCGTCTGGATCAGGTCGCCCTTGTCCAGTTGCGTGTGGTAATCCGCGTCCACCCACGTTACCGAATTCACTTTCTTCACTTGCACCCGCCCGTCCAGGTTCACGAACTTCGCCTGCGTCATCGTGATCGGCTGGGTATCCGTTTCCGGATTTCCCACCGCGTCCGAAATCTTTTTCGTCACGATTTCGGTCCAGTTGGGCTTCGCCAGGTATAAGGCCGCAATAATAATGATGAAGATCAGCGCCGCATAAATTGCCACCGTCTTGTAGGTCACCGCGTGCCAGTACACTTCCACGCGATGGATTTTCGGCGGCGCGGGGGGCGTCGGCGGGGCCGAGACGGGGCGGCGGGGCTCGATGGGTGTCTGTGTGCTCACAAGGGTAAGTGCTGCAGATACTCCAATTTCGCAATGTAGCACAGCGTTTTGGCCCACGCCCCGCCCCCGTGTGCCCCCGTAGTCAATCTACAAATACCTGTTCCGCCGCTTTTCCTCCTGGAGTGTCCTGAACGTCAATTCTCAGCAGGTTTTGCAGAAAGGCAGATAGGCCATGGGGGTCGGAGCTTTAGCTCCGACATTGAACCGCGAGAAGAATATAAGTAGACCCTGGGCTTTAGCCCCGGGCGCGAAGCGTCCCTAAGGAACTGATTCAAATCTCGAAAATCTACTTCCTCGGCGTCAACGCGTGTGTTCGTTGGAAGAATCCCGGCTTATCCAGCCCCGCATCCACGGCCACGTCGAAAAAGCCCACCATCATCTCCTCGTAGGTCTGCTCGCCCCAGCGCACCGCCGCCGTCGGGTCCGGGTTGTGCGGGTTCCCCGCCGAATTGTCGAACCACGCCACCGCCTGCAGCTCCGTCCCCGCCTTCAGCGCCAGCGGCTCCGCCAGCCGGTAGCTCATCTGCCAATGAAAGTGATAATTCACGCGCAGCAGCGTCTCCACCGTTGCGTCCGCGTGCACCAGGTTGTACTCGAAGCGCTTCCCCCGCAGGTGCATGTGCGGGAAAAAATTCAGCAGCAGCGCGTCGTTCGGCAGCGTCCCGTGCACCTCCACGCGGTAATCCGGCACGCCCGGCGGGATCACGAAGCGGTCGTTCGTCAGTTGCAGCGTCAGCACGCGCTTCGCCGGCTTTTCCTTCGCGAAGATCAGCCCGATGCGCGTCGCGTCCTTTCCCGCCTTCCCGTTCGTCGTGTAGTGCATCTGAAACACCAGGTCCGAGCCCGCCGGTATGCGCTTGGCCATTCCCGCCGGCCAGCTGTCCGGTGTGCTCCCCGGCGCGTAGACCAGCAGGATGTCGCTCGTCGTCCACATCGCGTCGCGCTGGTCCTGGGGGTCGGCCAGCGTGGCCGCCGTGAACGGCCTGCCCACCGGCGCGTGCCGCAGCCACGCCGAATCCGGCGGACGCACATACACCACCGCGTGATGCACGTGCTCCGGCAATCCCGGCAAAATTTCCGACGCCTGCACCCACCGGTCCTCCGTGAAATGCGTCGGCACAATCTCATACGTGTAGTCCACGTCGCCGCTCGCGGGAATTTCCACCGGCTCGGTCATCTTCACTTCCAGGTCCGGCGCCGCAATCGTCCACCGCTCTGCCCATTTCTTTGGCGCGGGCGCATCCGCCGCATTCCCCGCCGGCGCCCCCGCCGCAGCCCAAGCCGCCAGCATCGCAATCTGCTCATCCGTCAGCGAAGGATCATTCGCAAAATGCCCAATCCCGCGCTCCGCAAACCACGGCGGCATCCTCCGGCTCAACACCGCTTCGGCAATCGCCCCCGCATACCCCCGCGTCTCGGTGTAAGCCTGAAAGGGCATAGGCGCGATCCCGCCCGCCCGGTGACATCCCTGGCAATGCCCCTCCATCACCGGCATTACATCCTTATAGAAGGTAGGAGCGCTTGCCCCTACGCTGCTCTGTTGCCCGCGCGCGGCTGCGAAGAGCATCGCCACGCACCCAAGCACCCCCGCCGCCACGCGCTTCGCCCGTCCCATTTGCGAGCCCTCGATATCCATTGTAACGGCCAAGCCGTCAATCGGTCGTCTCTGACTGACATGTTTCAATTTCACGCGTGATAAAATCCGCGGGTGGCTCACCCGTGAGTCCCTTCTTGGGTGGCCTTTTTCTGAAAAGGGTGGGCCATTCTTTTTCCCACCAAGCGCAATGTCGGCGCGCCGACATTTAAGAAACTACTTGAAGGTTCTTCGAACGAGTTTTCCCGGAACGATACCGCGGCCTCGCGTTTGCGCCCCTTGTCTCTTCGATGCTTCCAGCAAAATTATCCGAGCGCTGATCTGGGATAGGAAATTATCCCCGGCCGCCACCTCTGTTTGCACTTTGTAGACGCTCCTGGAAAGGAACTTCCCTCTATCAGCCCGACTTCGTTTACGCTTACTTCGTACCCGACAAGCTGTGTTTTATGCGACCCACCCTTTGCGCGTTCCGATTTGGCGCCTTTCTCGCTGGTCTGCTCCTGGGACCAATCCTGCTCCTGGCTGGCTCAAGGGCCTCTCAAAACGCGAATCCACCGGAGCGCGAGGCCCAGTCCTTACCTGGTGCGGACGACAAACAAAATCCTTATCTGGAGATGACGCTCGACCTAACCAGGGAATCCTCGCCCGTGGTGTGGGCGGACTTCGACTCCTAGCTCGAGCAGAAATACAACATTCCCCAGCGCCTCTCGGCCGCGCTGGGCTGCCCGCTCACCAACATCGATCTTTCGCGCGATGAGGAGCGCGGACGGTCCATTCTTTCCGCCGATTGCGCTGTGGGGAGCGTACGCCGCGGGGTTTCTGCTCGCGCTCGCCGCCGATTTGGCGCTTCTCAATTTCTTGCCGATGATCGGGCTCCGCCGGCTGGAATCCGGATTTCGCGCGAGATTTCGCGCTGCGAATCCAGGCGGAACCGATCGGGACACAATCTTCGTCAGCCTCGCGCCGGACGCGAGTCCCCGAATCTACGAAGGAAACTGGGCCTGGGACGTGGGCTTTCTGAGCCTTTCCGCCGAGCGCCTCAGCTATTGGGGAGAGGACGTAAAGTTCGCTCTCAAACGGGAAGAGGTTGTCGCCGTCGAACTCGGTCCAGGCCCCACGAATTGGTTTTCGACACCGGCGCTCTATATCACATGGAGAGACTTATCCGGCTCCAGTGGGACATTGAACCTGCGTCCGCTCGGCGGGGGCTCCATGATCCAGATGAGAAGTGACACCCGGCAGTTGGCGAATGACCTGCGGCGATGGCATGCGGGCCGGCCGTTGGACGAAGATTCCTTGTTGAAGCCTGGCGCCGAATGGGCGGGAGCCGGAGGCACTCCCAAAATCGGCCAAGTCACTTCGGTGGCGCCGCGAATCTTGGTCAGTGGGGCCATGCTGACGCGTGATTTTCTGCTGAATACGTTTTTGGGAGTCGTTGTGATCGTCCTCTTTGGACTGGGCTTTCCGATGATTGACGACCTTTTCCTGGCAGACTCTGCTCCGAACGCCCATCCGTCCTATGCCGGGATTTACGTTCTGGGCGCAATTTGGCTCTTGCGTCTTTTCTTGCTTCTACCGTTTTTCCGGGCGCCAAAGGAAAGTCAACCCCCGCAGACTGCTTCCGTTCCCGCCAGTACCTCGTGAACACCTCCATGGTTATGTGTGCTGAACGAACCTGAAAAGCGCAGGCGGCGACGTTACTGTGCCGGTTGGGCAGGCTTTGCGGGTTCCGCAGGTTTGGCATCTTTCGGCCTTGCCAGGATTTCGTCCACGCGCTTTTTGAAGTCGCCTTTGTCGTCGTGCTCCCAGCCACTGTAGTTGGAGACGATCTGCATCTCGCAACCCGTGCCCTTCGGCACCAGCTTGACCTTGTTGGTGCGTTGCAGGACCGCTCCCGAAACGTTCGCATGCACCTGGTGTTTCACTTGGTACGCCGCCGACATCGCCGCGTCATCGCTCTCATGCACCGCATAGTTGTCCGGGTTGCTCAAGACCTCTTTCACCGCGGGCCAGATCTGACTGCAGGGAATTGGATAGGTGCTCTTGTAAGTCCAGGCCAATACCGGCAGCCCCAAGGCAAGCGTAGCCAAGGCCATCAACAGGATCTTCATATCCCTCATGGCATGCCTCCACGCACAACTCGATTTGTCTCAGCTTCCAGAGCGGAGCAGACTTCCCCATGGCAAGACAATTTAAAGATAGTCTCGGGGCACACCTCGTCAGTATCCGGGGTCACCTCAAGCGGTGATGTTCATTCGGGATTAGAAAGCCCTAATCGCCACCGATCAGGCAGGAAGTTCCGGCAGCCCCACCAACTTCCGGAATTCGGGGACGTCGTGCAGGCAATCGAGGTCGGAATCGCGCGAAGCCCAATTCAGGTTGCCATAGCCCGCGGCGATGGCTTTTTTCAGCGTTTCCAGCGCTTCCGTTTTTCGCTGCAACACACCATAAGTACACGCGGCGTTATAGAGCGTATTGCCATCGTTGGGACGCAGGGCCACGGCGGTTTGCAGGTGGCGGATGCTCTCCTCGGTTTCCCCGAACGCGGCAAGATTGGAGGACAGCAGGATCCGCGCGCGCACATCTTCCGGCACCACTTCCAACTGCTGGTGCAATACCGCATTCATGCGCCGCTTCAAGTCCGTAGCGGCGTCTTTGTGGCCAGAGCGTTCCAGGCACACTCCGTACGGAATGTACGTGTTGTAGTCGTCGCCGTTGGCTTCCATGGCCGCTTCGACCAGTTTCGCAGCTTCTTCGTATTTGCCCGTCGAAAGCAGGGCGCGGCCCAGAATATTCCACGAGCCGTCGCAGTCGCGCTTCCGTTCGATCGCGCGCTGCGCCATCAGCGCGCATTCGTCATATTTTTTCTGCGCGTAAAAGAGCCGTGCTCGTGCCACCATTACTTCCGCCAAATCCGGCGCCAGGGCCATGGCGCGGTCGCAGGCCGCCAGTCCCCGCTCGATCCACGCCGGGCTCTGCTCGCGCAATTCATAAATCAGCCCGCACAAATGCGCGATGCCCGCATAGGCCAGCGCGAAGTTGGCGTCCAGATGAATGGCCTGCTCAAACATTTGCAACGCGTAATCCGTGTTTTCCCGCCGCAGGTAACTCCGCCCGCGCAGATAGAAGTCGTAAGCCTGGGTATTTTCCGTCGGCTTCTGGCCGATGATCTTCTCTTCCTGCGGAGTCAGCGTGATGCGCAGCGCCTGCGCGATGC
>Ga0335085_10002831_pt1 | contig 31506 bp, 26 predicted proteins | sample Lox_Sample_45_FD_206712 | JGI IMG/M metagenome (GOLD analysis project Ga0335085, IMG submission 206712) | Soil microbial communities from Loxahatchee National Wildlife Refuge, Florida, United States - Lox_Sample_4.5 | ecosystem: Environmental > Terrestrial > Soil > Wetlands | place: USA... | reverse complement strand
AGCGGCACGAAGGTACGCAAGCCCATGGTTTGCAGCAGTTCCTGCGCCACCTGCACCTCGCGCGTGCGGTCGCCGCCGGGCTCGGGGGTGAGCGAGATGCGGATGGTGTCGCCGATGCCCTGCTGCAACAGCACGCCCATGGCGGCCGCAGAGGCCACGATGCCCTTCGAGCCCATGCCCGCCTCGGTCAGGCCGAGATGCAGCGCATAATCGCAGCGGCGCGCGAGTTGCGTATAGACCGCGATGAGATCCTGCACCGCCGACACCTTGGCCGAGAGGATGATGCGGTCATGCGGCAGGCCGATCTCCTCGGCGCGCGCAGCCGAGAGCAGCGCCGACTGCACCATGGCCTCGTGCGTGACTTCGCGCGCATCGCGCGGGGCAGCCGACCTCGCGTTCTCGTCCATCAGCCGCGTGAGCAGTTCCTGGTCGAGCGAGCCCCAATTGGCGCCGATGCGCACCGGTTTGCCGTATTTGATGGCCATCTCGATGATAGCCGAGAACTGCCGGTCCTTCTTGTCCTTGAAGCCGACATTGCCTGGATTGATGCGGTATTTGTCGAGCGCCTCGGCGCAGCCCGGGTGATCGGCGAGAAGTTTGTGCCCGATGTAATGGAAATCGCCGATCAGCGGCACGGCAACGCCGAGCCGCGCCAGCCGCTCCTTGATCTTCGGCACGGCGGCTGCCGCCTCGTCGCGGTCGACGGTGATGCGCACCAGTTCCGAGCCGGCGCGCGCCAGCGCCGCCACCTGCCGCGCCGTCGCCTCGACATCGGCGGTGTCGGTATTGGTCATCGACTGCACGACGATCGGCGCAGCCCCGCCAACCGTTACGCCGCCGACGTCGACGGCAACCAAATTATTACGTGCCTTAGCGCCAAACCTCATAAACGTTCCAAAGACCAACAACGGCACATCCGGACTACTCATGACGGTCCCGAAACATACACTTAACGCACTCGGTAGGTTGGCGTTCCTTGTTTAAAGCGGGTGTGGATTTGACCGATGTAAGCTGGCTAACTGTGCAGTTTGCAGCGCGGCACGCCGCGTGCCACAACCGGTCGAAAAGCTCGCAGGCGAAGACCTGCATTTCTCCTGTGAAGCGTGGTGACCGGCAATCGGCGAAACCAAGCAAACCGAACTACGTTCGCATTAGCGCTGCTTTAGGCGCAAATTGTTCCGGATTTCTAAATACGTCCACAAGTAAGTCATTACAAGACCATAAATTTGATCAAAGAAAATTAGATTGGCAGATACTTGCAAGTCTGCTTTCGGTCATCCGCGGTCGGTTTTATTTTTGGAGAAGCCGGCGACGCCCAGCTCGCTCCCAAACACTGAATTCAAACGTCCATGCACAGGCGCGCAACAGCAAGGCGTCATGATCTGGTAGGGCCTGTGTGTACAGAAAACCTCGACCAGCGACGATTTCGGGTTAGCGGACTAAATGCCCTGTTCGGCGGCAAATTCCCTGTTCCTTCGAGTTGATTCCCTGTTCTTTTTCGTAGGAAATTTGGAAGGAATCGCCAAATTGCCCGCGTGTTGGCGTTCAAAATTGCATAAAGAGTGGGGGTTCGACTAAATTCCCTGTTCTTTTCCCTGTTAGCAGGGAATTTGGGAGTTGAGACGGGTTCGACTACGACTGCGTCCGCCACCACACAGTCCCCTCTGTCCCCAAAGTCTCCGATGCTGTCACGAATGCCTCGAACCTGCGGGCTTTTGCGGGGTAGAGAGTGGCGAAGTGCGATCCCTGCCGACCGGTAATGTTGCCTAGGGCAGTCCGCAGTTTGAGGTGTTCCCGCCTTCAAGCGGCCTTATCAAACTCAGCCTGCACCGACATTTCAAAGGCGAGCAATTTCTGGATGCTGGGCCGGGTCTTCATACACTCGAAATGCGCGGTGCAATTTTTGAATTGCGACAGGTTAGGCGATCGACCTTGTAGACGACGATGACGTCGACCTTGCCTGTTCGGATGTCGGCATGACGCTTTATGTTTTCGACAAAGATTCGGACGGCAAGTCGGCTTGCAACGGCGCGCCTGTAAGGGAAATTGGCCATCACTAATGGCTACATCAGCATTGATGCCAATGGGCGACTACACGATCACCACTCGTGCCGATGGAACCAAGCAAAGGGCTTATAAGGGCCGACCACTTTACACCTGGAAAAACGACAAGAAGCCGGGCGGCATCACCGGCGACGGCTTTCTCAATAACGCCTGGCATATGGCGCGGCCGTCACTCAGTGCGGCGACAGAACCGGGATCGGAGCGCACCAGCACAGCATTAAGTTATGAATGGCTTGCTACGTCGCTCACGATGAGGCTGCAGCCAACGCCTTTCCGGTTTCGTTGAGCTGGGTCAGCATCCACTCCTGATAGGTTAGTTTCGGCGGCGCAGTCTCCGTCACGCCGACCACCGGAATCTTGGACGCGTGAGCGAGATCGACGAGAGCCTGGACCGCCTTGTCGGATGCCTGTTTGTTGTAGAACATGACGCGCACCTTATGGTTCTTGAGGTCATCCTGGAACGCCGCGACGTCATGGGCGCTAGGTTCGGTGTTGTTCATGATCGAGAGCTGGAAGCTTTCGTTATGCATCTTCAAGCCGAGCGCGGTCGCCATGTAGCCGAACACCGGCTCGCTCGCTGTGACCGGCGTGCCCGCGAACTTGCTACGAATGGCGGCGATCTTGTCGTTGATCGGCTTGAGCGAGGCAAGGAAGGTTTTGAGCCGTGCAGCGTAATGTTCCTTGTGCGCAGGGTCGGCCTTGACGAAGGCTTCCGCCAGCGCCTTGGCGGCCGCTGGCATGGTGGCAGGGTCGTACCACAGATGTGGGTTGTCGCCGGCTTTCTTGCCAACCAGGTCAGCAACAACGATGGCAGTGCGGTCGGCCTTGGGCGAGGCCTTGAGCAGTTTATCCATCCATGGATCGTAGTCGGCGCCGTTGAGGATAACGACCTGCGCCGCCGCAATTTGCCGCACGGTGCTCGGTGTGGTCTCGAACAGATGCGGGTCCTGGTCGGGATTACTCATGATACTGGCGACCATCACATCGTCACCGCCGATCTGGCGTGCGACGTCGCCATAGAAATTCTCCGCCGCCACGACGCTGATCTTGCCGTCGGCGGCGCGGGTGCTTGGCAAAGTGGTGAGCACCAATCCTGACGCAACCATCAGGCCGATGACTGTTTTCATGAGATGGATCCTTGCTGACTGCGCAGCGAGCTCCGCCGATCGCGGAAACACGGTTGACATTGAAAAGCGAATGTAATGTTATAATGTCACAATTCCTTGTCAAGGCGTTCGCGAGGTCCCATGTCATTGGGCGTTTATCGGGTTCCGCTTCGGGCGGCGTTACCGTTTGTACTTCTCGGAGTGTGGCCAGGCTTAGCGGAGGCGCAAGAAGTGCTTCCGGAGATCGTAGTGCAAGCGCAGAGGCCGGCGCCGCCGCGCCCGACCGCCGCACCGGCGGCGCAGCCGAAGAACGACCTTGCCTCGACGAATACAAAATTCGATGTGGCGCGCGACAACCTGTCGCCGCGCTTTGGCGCCAGCAGTTTCGACATGAACCGCGCCTTCATCGAGACACTGCCGCAGGGCACCGACGCGCCGATCAACTCCGTTCTGCTGCAAGCGCCGGGCGTTTCGCAAGACAGCGCCGTGAATGGAGACATTCATGTGCGCAATGAGCACGCCAATGTGCAATATCGAATCAACGGCGTCACGTTACCCGACGGCATTTCCGGATTCGGCCACGTGCTCGACACCGGTTTCGTGGGCTCGCTCGCGGTCATTACCGGCGCGCTGCCCGCACAGTTCGGCTTTCACACTTCCGGTGTCATCGACATCCAAACCAAGAGCGGCAAGTCGCTGCAGCAGAGTGGCGATATTGGTATTTATGGAGGCAGTTTCAGCACGATAACGCCGACCTTCGACTACGGCGGCCGTGTTGGCAACACGGAGTACTTTGTCAGTGGCCGCGGCTTTACCAGCAACCTCGGGATCGAAAATCCCACCGACAGCCGCAACGCCATCCACGATCGGACATATCAGGGTAATTTTTTCAGCTACACATCCACGCTTGTCGATCCGTATACGCGCGTGAGCACGATCTTCGGGAACACGACAAACCGGTTCCAGATTCCCAACAATCCGGGCCAGATGCCGGCTTTCACCGCCTATGGGGTCAGCGATTTCGATTCATCGCTGTTGAACGAGAAGCAAGCCGAACAAAACACGTTTGGCGTTCTCGCCTGGCAGAAATCTGTCAACGGACTGGACCTCCAGCTATCCGCTTTTTCCCGCTACAGCACGCTGCATTTCATTCCGGATACGATCGGCGATCTTGTGTTCAACGGCATCGCCTCCGACGTCTACCGGCGCAGCTTTGCCAACGGCCTCCAGGGCGACGGGGCCTACAAGCTCAACGATTCCCATACGCTGCGTGCTGGCTTCACCGTGACGGCGGAAAGTACGCGAATAAGCAACGACTCCACGGTGTTGCCGCTTGACGCCTTCGGTAGTCCGATCGATGCGCCTTTCACGATCAACGATAACAATTCGAAACTCGGATGGCTTGCAGGGCTATACGTGCAAGACGAATGGAAGGTCACCAACAAATTGACCGTGAACGCGGGCCTGCGCTTCGACCAGATGTGGCAGTATGTCGATGCCAACCAACTCAGCCCACGTTTCAACGTCGTCTACAAGCCGTTCACCGGGACGACGCTGCACGCGGGCTATGCACGCTATTTCACACCACCGGAACAGGCGATCGCTGCACCGGTGAATGTTGCGGCTTTTACCAACACGTCAGCGCAACCTGACATTTTCCGGCAAGACCCAGTGCTGCCTGAGCGTTCCCATTATTTTGACGCCGGCATCGTGCAGCAGATTACGGCCCAGCTGACGGTCGGCCTCGATGCCTACTATAAAATCGCACGCGATTTGCTCGACGACGGTCAATTCGGCGCCGCGCTGGTCCTCGATGGCTTCAATTACGAAAAGGCCTACAACAAGGGCGTCGAAGTCAGCGCGACCTACAAGGACGGCAACTTCACCGCCTATGGCAACCTTGCTTGGGCGGTTCAAAAGGCAACGAATATTGTCTCGAACCAATATCTCATCGGCGCCGACGACCTCGCCTATATCGCGAACAACTACATCTACACGGATCATGCGCAGACGTGGACCGGCTCCGCGGGCGCGTCATATCTCTGGAACGGGACCCGTTTCAGCGCCAGCATGATTTACGGCAGCGGCCTCCGCACCGACTTGGTATTGCCGGACGGTTCGACCATTCCGAACGGGGCTCACGTCCCTGCCTACGCGACGGCAAATGTCGGAATCTCGCACGAGTTCGCGATCCGCGGGGATAAACCGGTGATCGTGCGGTTCGATATCGTGAATATTTTCGATACCGTTTACGAAATTCGCGATGGATCCGGTGTCGGTGTGTTTGCACCGCAGTACGGCGAGCGCCGTGGCTTTTTTGTCGGGGTTTCGAAGAAATTGTGAGGTCGGTCACGATGACCCAAACACACCGCCATTCTCGTCCGCCCCGCCGCCGCAACCGCGCAAGTGCGGCTTGGGACGTGTCCAGACTGACGAGGAACCAAACGTCTCGCCGTCCGCCACAGCGCCGACCCAGCCATGGGAAAACTCGATATCCAACCGCATTCGACTGGTGACGGCGACGCGCTTGCGGACCGCCGTTGCCGACCATTGCTCGTCCAAAACGTTTACCCGCAATTTTCGTGGGCTGATCGAACCGATATTTGGCCGCAAGCCGAGAGGATCAAGACGCGATGAAACTTTGCAACAAACTGATCCTGATGCCGGCCGTAGCGATCGCCGCCACATTGTTGCTGCCCGCGCTCGCGTTTGCCCAGACGCCACCAGCGCCGGCCACCGCACCGCTGGCGGCCGCTCTCTCTGCGATTCCGCCTGCTCAAAATGTCCAAGAAGCTAAGACACCCCTGCCGGCACTGGCCGAGGCCGCGCCGGCGCCCGTCGTCCCGCCCCCGTTAGCAGAACCGAGTGCCGTAACGGCTCCGCCTGCCGCCATCGCGCTCACGCTTCCGCGCGACCTGTCGCCATGGGGCATGTTCCTCGCCGCCGATATTGTGGTCAAAGCAGTCATGGTCGGCCTTGCCTTCGCTTCGCTGCTGACTTGGACCATCTGGTTTGCCAAGGCTTTCGAGTTGCTGGCTGCTAGGCGCCAGCTGCGCCGGGCGATCGAAGCGCTCAATCAGGCGCGCTCGATCGCCGATGCCATGACCCGCCTCAATGATCGTGGCGGCGATGTAGCCATGCTGCTGCGCGCTACCGAAACCGAATTGCGACTCTCCGCCGATGCTATCTCGGCTGAAGGTGTAAAGGAGCGCATCGCCTCGCGGCTGGAGCGGATCGAAGCCGCCGCCAGCCGGCGGATGATCCGTGGCACCGGCATACTCGCCACCGTTGGCGCGACCGCTCCATTCGTCGGTCTGTTCGGCACCGTGTGGGGCATCATGAACAGCTTCATTGGCATCTCCAAGCAGCACACGACCAATCTGGCAGTGGTGGCCCCTGGCATCGCCGAAGCGTTGCTGGCAACGGCCCTGGGCCTGGTGGCGGCCATTCCAGCAGTGGTGATGTATAACGTGTTCTCGCGCTGGACTGCCGGCTATCGCGCACAACAGGCCGATGCCGCCGCAGAGATCCTGCGTTTGGCGAGCCGCGACCTCGATCGCGGCGCCTTTAACCGCCCGTCGGGAGAGCGCCGCCGGCCAATAGCGGCCGTCGATTGAGCTTCCGGAAGGAGCGCGATCCATGAGCGTGCGTCTTGATCACGGCGATGACGCCTTAGACGAGATCCATGAGATCAATGTCACGCCGTTCATCGACGTGATTTTGGTCCTGCTGATCATCTTCATGATCGCGGCGCCACTGGCGACGGTGGATATTTCCGTCGACCTGCCGGCCGCTAATGCCGAGCAGCAGCCGCGCCCGGACAAACCGCTATTCCTGACGCTCAAATCCGACTTAAGCCTGCTGATCGACAACGATGCGGTGAGCCGCGCGACGCTTTCGGCCGCACTCGACCAGGCGACCGCCGGCGACAAGCAGCAGCGCGTGTTCGTACGCGCCGACAAATCGGTTCCTTATGGTGATCTGATGGCGCTGATGAATGATCTGCGCAGTGCCGGCTATCTGCATGTGGCGCTGGTCGCTTTGGAAGCCGAGAAAGTGCCGTGAATGAGGTACGTCAAATCGTGTTTCTTCGACGGTGGCCCGAAACGCTGCGCTGGGGCGCCTGCTTTGCGCTGGCGCTCGGCTTCCACGCCGTCGGGGTGGCCGCGCTGCTGGCACACCGGACCGAGAATTCTGATCTGGTGGCAAACGCACCGGTGATCACCATCGAGCTAGCTCCCCTAGCTGTTGCTCCCGATACCAAACCAAGCGAACTACCGCCTGGACCGCAGCAGGCCGAAGCAGAGCCTGAGCCTGAGCCCGACCCAATAAAACCAGTCGAGAAGCTCGAACTGCCGCCTGAACCGAAGGCCGTGCTGCCATTGGCTGTGACGCCACCGCCGATGCCGCTACAAAAGCCGAAAGAGGAGAAGCCCAAGCAGCAGCACGCGAGCCTCGTCAGCGCGCCGAGCACCGCGGAGACCAAGGCCGAACGCGCGGCGGCGCCGGCGCCCGGCGCTTCCTCGCACAATCCCTACGCGGTGCCGAACTGGAAGTCGCGATTGGTCGCCACGCTGGAGCGCAACAAGCGTTATCCGGCCGAGGCGCGTGTGCGCGGTGAGCAAGGTGTGGCGCAGCTAGCCTTCAGCATCGACCGTCATGGCGGTGTGCATCATGCCCGCATCGTGCACAGCTCAGGTTCCAGACTGCTCGATGAGGCGACGCTAGCACTGGTCGAGCGCGCGCAGCCGTTGCCACCGCCACCAGCGGAACTCGCCGGCGCAGAAATCGCGATCGTGGTGCCCATCCGCTACAACATTCGCTAACGGCGTAGGCCTGCAAAATGGAGACATCTGGGGGCTGTAATGAGGAATAGCAGACTACAGGAAGTGCCGGAGCGTGACGCCGCCAACCACCAATTGGTTCTTCGCGTGCTGCAATCGGCCAATACGCCAATGACGGCATATGAAATCCTGCACACGCTTCGGCGAAGCGGTTTCCATTCGCCGCCGACTGTCTACCGCGCTTTAAAGCGATTGATGGACTCAGGGGATGTGCATCGCCTGGAATCGATTAACGCCTACTTGAGTTGCAGTAACCATAAGCACCATCATGGCCCGGTGGCTTTTGCGATATGTCGAGAGTGCGGCCATGTCGACGAACTGGTTGGAAGTGCGTTGACGAAACAGCTCAAAGCGAACGCAAAGCAACATGGGTTTCGTGTCGAGGCCGCCATGATCGAACTTAAGGGGAAGTGTGCATTCTGCGCCAAGGACAGAATTGCGGAATGAACGCCGCGCTCATCATCGTCATCGGTCGCAATACGCAGCACCATCGCCATCATGCTGTAGGCTTGTCCCGGATACACATAGCGCCCGTCGGTGCGTGACGACGGCGCCATAGATATAATCCGGATCACGGATCAGGTAGCGCGGTGCCTCATTCCGTGGGAATGCCTCGGTTAGCTGGCGCGCAATCCATTTCGCCGTCGGATGCCTTGTGACGTTTATCCAAACTAGGTCTCTACGGTCTAACCGAACGATAGTTAAGGCATAGAGCAGATTGAAGCCGATGGTCGGGACAACGAACAGGTCCGTCGCAGCGATGTCTGGGGGTTGTCGGTGCTCATCCGCTTGATCAGCGCGCGGAGGTCAGCTTCGATCTGCGGTCGCCCTCCCAGTGGACGCGATTTCCGCCGCCAATAGTGGCGAAAGCCTGCCCGATGCCAACGTACGAACGTCTCTGGCTTGATGATTGTGAGAATCTGCAGGATCGATGGAAACCAGCGATACAGCTGGATAAAGAACCAGCGGTCGTTGTTCGTGAGCCGAACGCGACCGTGCACTTTGCGCCGCAAAACGATCAACTGATGTCGGAGCGCCGAATTCTCGGCTTCAAGCCAACTCTTCGACTTGAATGGCAAGGCCAAAACGTCCAGGACAAAACAGAATAGGGCGCACATCATCGTCTGACGTTAGGCGATTCCTTCGGCTAATCAATACGAATGGAGTTTTCGATACACACAGGTGTCTCCGCACGCCAAGCGGTATTGCTTGACGTGCGGTGTGCGGCGGTTCAGCACGGTGGTGGCGGCGCGTCGACCAGTTTGGGATTGATAGCTTTGAGCCCGTCGCCCCACGTCAAGGTCTTGAAGTCGAGCTTGCCGTCAGTTGCCTTAACGCCCTGGGCCCACCGACTCAGACTGCAAAAGTCATCGTAGTAGACTTTATCGATCGCCATAGGTCGCGTGTTGGTGTCCCATTGATCGCGCGTGGCCTTCTCGCTCAGGCCGAGCTTGGCTTTTGCGTACGCGGCGACTGCTGGGAAGTCCTTTTCCGCGACGTCTCGCCCCTTAATGGTCGCACGCAGCCACCGCGTCGCGATTTCTTTGCCTTGCGGCGTCGCCAGCCATTCTGGCCGGGCGCCGGCGACCAAATAGCCTTGGATATAGCCCGTTGCGTCGCTTAGATAGTGAGCTTTGTCGGGGCAAATCTCGAGCGTGCGAGATCCAACCGGTTGCCAGATGAAAAATGCTGCGATATCGCCGCCGCAGAGCGCGGCTGGCAGTACCTGTGTATCCAGGTTCTTCACCGTAACCGTCTTCGGATCGATATTGTTCTTAGTCAAGTATTCCGAGACAAACCATGAGCCGGTTGAGCCGACCCGCGTCGCGACGGTCTTGCCAACAAGGTCCTGTGGTTTTGTAATATCCTTCCGCGCAACAACAACGTAACCCTTCGCGTCACGCTCGATGACGGCAATGGTCCGATAGTCGCCCTTTACCCGGAAGAAGTACTGCACGCTCGGAAGGTCTCCGGTCATGACGATATCGCCTTGGCCAGTCTGGAATGATTGAAACGCGGTCGTGCCAGACGGGAATAGCCGATATGTCACGTCAAGGCCTTCCTGTTTATAAAATCCCTTTTCGAATGCCATCCAAATCGCGTCATTATTGACTGAAGGCTGCCCGAATAGGGTTACCTTCAGCGGCGCATTTTGGGAGTGCGCCGTGGCAAGACCGAGCAATAGGGAGCCGCCAACCGCGACAACTCCCAGCGCCTTCCTGAATTTCAACATGGTGCCCTCCTTCTGTTTTTAGGTAACCGTTACGAACGACATATAGCGAGCGAGTACTCTGTCGACGAAGAACCGGAAGATCCGGTCGACGATAAAGCCGAGGATGCAAATCGTGAGAAGTGCAACGAAGATGCGATTGGTCTGCAGCAACATGGATGACTTTTGTAGCAAGTAACCAATGCCTGAATCAGCAGCAAGAATTTCAGCTGGAATAATACTCATAAACGACGATGCCATTGCAACCCGCATCCCCGTCACGATGTAGGGTATCGAGGATGGAATAATGACCAACACGAATATCTGCAGATTGTTAGCGCCGAGACACTCGGCAGCGCGTTGCCTCGCAATTGGAGCGCGCCACACCCCAGCAATTGTGTTTATGAGGACGATGAAGAGCGTTCCCCAAAATATGAGGAAATATTTTGATAACTCGCCGATTCCAAACCAAATGACCGCAATAGGAATCATGGCTGTCGGCGAAAGATAGCGTAAGAGCTCGATGATTGGATCGAACAAATCGTGCAGCAGGCGGATCCGTCCGAGCAATACGCCCGCAATTATTCCGACAAAAGATCCCACAAAGAAGCCGACTAAGACTCGGCTCATGCTGATTGTTACGTCAGCGAGGATTTCGCCGCTCACGATCATCGGGATCGCGGTGCGAAATACCTCAAGTGGCGGTGGAATGAGGAACGGATTGAAGAGGACCGTTGAGAGGAATTGCCAGCCAAGGAAAGCAATCAGCAGGGACACCAGCGTCAGCAGCACGGTGCGTTGGAAACCTCTGGCGGCCCACAATCGAATTATGCGGAGTGGCCCTCCAGCCCAAAGTTTGGTTTCCGCGACCGTCATTTTACTCTCGTGGAAGTACCGGATTACATCCTGGCCATCGAAAGGCAAACTCAATGGTTTTGCAACTGTTCCTCAGAGCGAGCTAGGTCGGGTGCCAACAGGTCTTCGATTTCCTTGAACAGCCGGGCGACCATCGGATCGGTTGGGTCACGCGGACGCGGCAAATTGATGTCGATGAGTCTGGTTATCATTGACCGCGGGCCAATTGACATCATGCCTATTCGGTCGGCGAGTGAGATCGCCTCGGCGATGTCGTGGGTGACAAACACGATGGTCTTGCCGGTGCGTTGCCAAATTTCCAACAGAACGGAATGCATGCGCCGCCGCGTTAGAGCGTCAAGGGCGGCGAACGGTTCGTCCATCAGCAATACCTCGGGCTCAACCGCGAGCGCACGCGCGATTTGTAGACGTTGCCGCATTCCTCCCGATAACTCCGCAGGAAATTTTGTGCGGTGAGCATCGAGGCCAACCATCACAAGATATTTGTCTATAATTGATGGCCATTCCATCTTTGGAACTTTGCGCACGCGCAGACCAAATCGCACATTCTCCTCAACGCTAAGCCAGGGAAACAAAGCGGAGCCAGCATCCTGAAAAAACATCACCCGGTCGCGCCCCGCTCCGATCACCTGTTTATCGTCGACTATGACCGAGCCGGCAGTCGCGGGCTCAAATCCGGCAAGAATGTTCAGAAGAGTGGACTTACCACAGCCCGATGGGCCGAGCAGGCAAAGAAATTCGCCGTCTTTGATTGTGAGAGAGACGCCGTCCAGCGCGATATAGCGACCACGCGACGATTCAAATGTCTTTTGAACATTGTTGACGCGTAACAAGCTTGCCTCCAAATTGGCGCAAGACGCATCCACGGCACGTCAACTTAAGTTTGGCCAGAGTCCCTGTCAAACAAAACGCTTCAACGGCGGGACCAAACTATGTCTTTGCGTCAGCGTAAAGTAGGCATTGCATGCGAGAGGGGTTAACCGAGTGCGCTGGACAGAGCAATCGGCCTTTGCAATGCTTTACACGACGGAAAGTTTTGGAACGTCTCAAAAAGGTTATGTCGCGCTGGCAGCCCGAACCATCCTGCGCCCTCCTGAATGCACGTAGCACCTCGGCATGTTTGCCCAAATAATCCGAGAGGTTTTGAATGCCCGACGTGAAACATATAGCACCGGTTCGCATTGGCCAGACCGACATTATGTACGCGCAAGGCGTGCGTGCAGGCTCTTGGCTATTTTTTACCGGGCACGAGGCCATTGATTTTGAAAACGGTATTGCGGCGTCAGTAATTGGCAAACCGGGTTTGCCGCTTAGCGGGGTTGCTCGCTATCGGCGCGAAGGTGATTTTTTATATAACCGTTTGGCCAAGCTGATCGGAGCCGAGGGCGGAAACCTTCGCCACATCGTGCGGGTCGACCAATATTATCCGCGAGCTGAGTGCGTGAACCCTTATCAGCGCGCCCGTAAAGCACTTCTCGGTGACTACGTGCCGCCGAGTACCTCTGTACTGATGGAAGAATTGCTCGTGCAGGGCGCCAATATGAATGTTTCGATGCTTGCGGTTTTACCGGGGGAAGGGCGAGAACCAAAACCGGCGCGTGCCGAAGGCGTTCCGGTGCCGCAGCACTCCGGTTTTATCGCCTCACTGATATCGGGCGATTATGTTTTCGTCGCCGGCCAGATGCCGAACAACGACGCGATGACAGGTCTCGCGCCGAAAGCTTATCGGCCGCCGAATGCAGTTTGGAACGGGACTGACATTCGGCTACAGACCGAGTTTCTCATTACCGATCGCCTCAAGCCGGGCCTGGAAGCAGGCGGCAGCTCTATCAAGAACGCGATCAAGGCGCAGGTGTATCTCACCAATATAAACGATCTGCCTGAATTTATGGACGCCTGGAATGGTCATTTCGGCGAAAGCCCCTGCGCGCTCACGGTGGTTGCAACCAAAGGATTGGCCCTCCTGGAGTCGATAATTGAGATCAATATTTTCGGTGTCCGTGACGGCGGTAAAATCAAGAAGCAAATCATCGACCACAAGGCATCGTCGGCGATGCGGCTCGGTCCGGCGGCGGTACAGGCGGGCGACCTTCTCTGTTTGTCAGCGCTCTATGCGGCTGACGAAGAGGGCGCTATTCCGGCGGCACGCGCCTCCGCTGGGTTACGCTATCTCGGCGCACCCACGCAGCACCAGATGCGTGCGATCCTCGGTGCGGCCGAAGAAATTTGCGGAGCGAGCGGGACTTCTCTGGCCAATGTCGTGCGCGCTAATCACTTCGTCAGCGACCTCAATGTTGTCAACCCGGCGCTTAGGATCTGGCAAGAGAAGCTTTCTGGCGCGCCTATCCCGTTCGGTGCAGTCCGCACGCCGCAACCGATGCCGGTTCCGGGCTGTGACGTCTTCATGGACATGTGGGCGTATCGGCCAGGTATCATCGCATAATTTGGATCGATGATTGCTATACCGATAATCTAAACCAGTGGTGATTTAGGTTTTGCGGGCAATTTTCCCTGATCCTGTGCCAGAACTTCCTGTTCCTTTGAATTAATTCCCTGTTATGTTGCGTAGGGAATTTGCTGCAAGCACTTGAAATTGCTCGAGTGTCCGCAATCGAAATCGCACCAAGTGAGCGAATTCGAAGAAATTCCCTGTTCTTTTCCCTGTTAGCAGGGAATTTGGGAGTTGAGACGGGTTCGACTACGACTGCGTCCGCCACCACGCAGTCCCATAAATCTCGGGTCCCTGAGATAATGTGAGGAAAGCCCGCATTTGGGGGGCGTGGGTGGTGCGGAGTTTCCAGGGGCGTGTCTCTGGAGAGGCCGTCCGGCCAAAAATGGCCATCTGTCTCGCAGGAAAGTCTTCCAGCCCTGCGACTGTGGTCCTCTTCTTCGCATCATATGCTTCGCCACGCTGGTCTGACCAATGTCGACGCCGAGCCTGACCAGTTCGCCGTGGATGCGCGGTGCGCCCCATAGCGGGTTGGCAATGCTCATCTCCCGGATCAACTGCCGGATCTCGACCGGCACTCCGTGGCGGCCCCAACGAGGCCTCGACTTCTAGCGCCACTAACGGCGGAATCCTGCGCGATGCCACCGCATCACGGTCTCAGGTCGAACTATAGTCCGATCCAAGGCCGACAATGGCACTCGACCGAGCCTACCCCGTCGTAGCACAATGATCTGCTGCCGTAACACGAGTATCTCGGCTTCCACCGACGCGTGCGGCCGAAACAGGTCCATGACAATCCCAACAATCAGTCCGCAGAGATCCAACATCCCGCGGAGGATCATCCGATTCTGCGTCGCACGCCAATCGAATAGGGACAACCACAACACGATCAGACTGCACTCAGTGCTCAACTATAGACTGCCGGCGCCACAGACATTCGCGCCCTCGACCCACCATCTGGATAAGATCATGCAGATACAGTAATCTCCAACCGGCTGGCTCAAAAAGCCATCGGGTCACTGAAACTGCCCCGAACTCACCTGACTATACTTTATCGTCTGCCGGAAGTTGGTTATCGATAGGGGCGCGATAAAATGTCGCGGATGGAGTCATAAAGGCGTCAAGCCCCGGTTAAATTGTGCACTCATTCCGCACAGGAGATTCCTAATACCAACCTATATCGACATTCACGATTTGCCTGGCAGCGTTACTGCCGAGGATCTTGCCAATGCTCATCGCGCCGATGAGCAGGTTCAGCGCAAGCATGGGGTTAAATACCACAAATATTGGGTAAACCGTAAGAACGGCAAACTCTTTTGTATGTGCTCCGCACCCAACGCAGAAGCAGCCGCCGCCGTGCATCAGGAGGCGCACGGCATGTTAGCGCTCAAGATTATTGAAGTGACGCCTGACATGGCCGATGCGTTCATGGGCGCGTCGGAAGTCGATAGGAATGGCGCAGCGCTACAGCCGTTAAGCCGCGAGCACGATCCGGGCACGCGCACAGTGTTCTTTACCGACATCGTCGGGTCGACGAACCTGACGCAGCGACTGGGTGACGATGCCGCTATGACGATGGTCGGCGTCCACGATTCCATCGTCCGCGCCGCATTGGCCGCGGAGGACGGGCGCGAGGTGAAACATACAGGGGACGGCATCATGGCGGCCTTTTTTTCGGCCGCCTCCGCCATTCGTTGCGGCATCAAGGTACAGCAGGATCTGCGGCAGCACCGGGCTGGACACCCCGATTTGCCGCTTCAAGTTCGCGTCGGCATCGCCGCAGGCGAACCGATTGAGCATCATAACGATCTCTTCGGCTCCACTGTCCAACTGGCGGCGCGACTTTGCGCCCACGCCGACCCCGATGGCATCTTAATCTCCAACGCGGTCGCGGAGTTGTGCGTAGGCAAAGCCCTGCGCCTGCAGAGCATCGGGCACGTCGTACTGAAAGGGTTCGACGAGCCGCTCCATGTGCACCGTGTGGAAATTTCGCTGGCGTAGCCCGAACCGACAAGCGATTTTCGATTCACCGGCTGGTATCGCTCCTCCCGCGATGATCCACTCCGTGGAGTGGTCCGACATTTGGCGTATGTGTAGATGGAGAGCTTCTTGTCATCGCTCAAGACCGGGCGCATCGATCGCAGGACCTACAGAGTCAGTGGCGGAGAGCGGCGTGACCGTTTCAGAGACCAGTTGGCCACTAATTGTAACGGTGAGGGTTAAAGCAAAAAGGTCAAATCGTATTTGTCCAAGGCTGCCGTCGCGGGGTCTGCCTGCCGCCAATCGACATCGGCGATGCCGGCCGCACTCGCGCGCCTTTCAGCTTCAGCCAGCATCGGACCGGAGATATCGAAGCCCGCCACGCGACCGGTTGGTCCCACGGCGCGCGCGAACTCCAGCGTGGGTACGCCACAGCCGCGGCCGATATCCACCACCTGTTCGCCAGTACGCGGCGCGGCAAAGGCGAGCAAGGCATCCGTCACCGGCTCGAGCGTGATGTCGGTGTGCTCCTGACGAGCCACCCAGGTGTGGCCGCCCTTACCGTTCCAGAAGGCAAGCATGTCGGCGTTGACGTCTTCGGGGGCGGGCATGCGGACACGCCTGGGGGGTGCGGATATTGCAGAGTTGCCAACCCGGCTACAAGCGACGTCGCCTCAACCGGTCTTCCCATATGAAAGGGAAGCGCAAAATCCTGTGCCCAGTTTGGCCCCGGTTGGTCCACCAATGCAATCCGTGCTCACGTCGATACGACGCAGACACTATTCTCGGTCAGGCGTGAATCCCTGCTGGGGCTACCACGCATTCTTTTGCATAGATCTCGCCGCATCGATCCAACCGTTGGAATGCCGCTACGCAAGATGAACGTCGGCTTCGACGATATGCGAGGCGCTGGTAGGTCGGGCGGTTCTTCGCCTAGATTCAATGGTAGCGCCGTCTTCTCGTGCGCCGGGAGTTCTATCCGAAGAACTACCTTGGCTTCGTGCAACTCGCTTGCGTCATCACCCCCTTCAGGCGCTTTTGAGAAAGCTCCTACTAATTCCTACTAAAAATGCCGATTAGATTAGCTGTCACAAGACGTTTTTTTTGATGCGTTGATTGGCGGAGCGGCGCGCCTTTCTGCTCGGACATTGAAATAGTTTGCGCCGAGTATTACGGCTGCGCCGGCGAAAACCGAAAGTTCGAGTGGTTCTGAATAAAACATCATGCCGAATATAGCGATGAGCGGTAAGCTCACGAAATCGAGCGGCGCGAGGATCGTTGCCGGCGCATGCCGCAGAGCCTTTATCATACAATAATTACCAAAGAGGCCAGCAACACTCACCACGAAAACCCACGGGATAGCTTGCATTGAAGGAAGTTTGAAGGACCCGCCGACGCTGACGGAAAGTACTCCTAGCGCGGCCTGGATCATCGCCAGCCAAAATAGAATGCACGTCGTCGTCTCCGTTCGGACGAGCAAAGTCGTAAAGATTAACGAGCCGCCGATAGCGATCGCGCTAAGCGTCCCCGCGACGACCCCGGGGCTGATTGCGATCATGCCGGGCCGCACAATAATGAGAATTCCGACGAAGCCGGCAACGGCGCTTCCGATTTTGGTGACTGTCATTTTCTCGCGAAGCATCCACGGGGCGAATATCGACACCCAGAGCGGAGTCGTGAACTCAAGCGAATACAGCCGCGCTAGAGGAATTTGCGTGACCGCGTAGAACCAAAGGCAAAGGGCGACAAAATGGGCGAAATTACGAACAAAATGCAATCCAAGGCGGCGCGTTGGTATTTCACCCAGGGTCCTGGTTGAAAGACCAACAATCAGGACGATGCCGACGCTGACAAATGCGCGATGCATCATCAGTTCGAATGTATTCAGTTCGGCTGAAGCCTTGCGGGCAGCAAACGCCAAAGCGGCGAAAGAGACGAGCGCCCCAGCCCACCACAACACGCCCGTCGTCACTTTAGCATTCGTAGCCATAGTGTCCCGAAATCGTTCGCGCATGACGTGATGAAGTCAAACTATTGCGGGCGGCTGTGATTGTTTACGTCCGGATTGGGCACCATTAATAGTTTGAGCGGAAGCGGCTACCGAAAGATCGCAAAAGACCGTCGAACGTCTTTGAGCGCAGGGGCGGCTTCAAATACGGCCAACAGCAGACGGTACGACATCGGTACCGGAACGAACCGCCCTGCAAAGAGTGCGGCGGCAGAATTCACCGGTGGTCCGAGAGCGACGACGAGATGCGCATCTTGCGCGCGCGCCGCGTCAACGGCCGCGAGAAGGAGACCGATCTTCTGCGATAATTTCTTGGTTTTTGGGATAAAAATATCAATAATCGCATTGCGCATCGAGTGGCGGCCGACCAAGTCAAATACGTAGCACACTGCAAAGCCAGCAAGCCCACCATCGGACTCTTCGCAGACTAACGTTGTCGGCAATCCGGGGAATCCAAGATGATGCTGCAAGCGCTTATCGTCCCACCGATAAGCCAAGTCATAGTCACGCATGTGGGTTAAAAATAAATTGTGGCAGGCTGGAAGATCGCTATCTTTGTAAGGACGCACGTGTCCGGTCCGGATGCCTTTCGCGAGAGGTGAGCCGTAAACGCCGCAGGCCCATGCAGAGACGCGCTCAAAGCGATCGTGAATTGCCGCCGATGCTTTTACCCCGTCGAGTATGCGGATCCATTGACTTGGTCGATTTATGACGACGCGCTCAGCCGCCATAGAATTCCAAAAGCTCCGACCTTTTCCCGCCATGCCGCGAGCGTTGACAAATCCGACGGCAAATCGTGCGCCGATCTCTCGGCAACGGGCGCCGAGACCTTCGCGTAGCAGGCGGCCAATTCCGCCACGCAGCCGTCCGCTATCCACGGTCAGGTATTCGCGCCCAAGTGTCATTATGGGTTGGCCCATGAGCGTCATCGGAAGCGGATCGGACGGCATAACACCAACAAGTGTTCGTCCCTCATATGCGGCAATGATGTTGGACGCATCGCCCGAAGCAAAAGTCGGCATCATCCATTCGAAATAACGCGGGTTAAGCACCGGGGCGTAGCCGTCGTCCCTATATTGAATTTGCCAATTACGGCTGACGAAAGCCGCGAGTTCTGTTGCGTCACCCTCAAAAGACCGCACTTCTATCGCCATAACGCGTGTATCCGACGTCTTTCAGGTTGCGTTGTGAGCAATGGAGAAAAAAGCAAAGGAACACCGAAGCAAATTCGCTCGATTGATACCTATGAAGCCTGAGAGGCGCTTTCAGATTATGACATCACGCTTCGCGTCCAACGTAGCACATCCCAAAATTCTTCTGTCAAATTTGTTGTCCGTGACGCATTGTCGCAAAATATGATGGTTTGCACCGTGAGGCAGCGATGCACGATCCGCTGGAATCGGACACTGCGCGTTGCGAGCCCCGGTTCGAATGCGTCGTATTTGGCTGGGACAAGCCGAGCACGCAGAATCGGCGAAACTATTCGGCGGGAAGGTCGCTAAAGCCGGTCCCCCATGCCGCTATCGTGAAAGACTTATCGGGTCGATCCGACGGGACTGCCTTGACCATGTCGTTGCATTTGGCGAGCGGCAGCTTCAGCATTTGCTTCGAATGTACACAAATTACTACAATCCGGCCCGAACGCACTTCTCATTGAATAAGGTTTCGCCTGTAAGGCGCGTCATCGAAGCCGTTGGTCGTATTTTCCCAGTGCCAATCCCGGGCAGATCGCACCACCGATATGCAGACATTATTCACGGTCGGACGTGAAACCCTGCAGGGCCCATTTCGCAACCGCTCCGAATAGAAACAAAGCGTTTGGCGGGCCGGACAACAAGACGGGCAGAGCTTTAAGATCATTGGGTTCGCTAAAGTCGCCGCGAATTCCATACATGATCAGGTAAACTGCCCATCCCATGATCCACGCAATGGAAATCAGCAGCCAAACACGGATAAATCCGCGTCGCAATTGATTGGCGCGGGCTTGCAGCCGTCTTCGCCATAGGGCGGCCGAGGAATTCCGAATGGAGCCATCAGGGCCGAGCCTCGGCAACAAATACCGATAACCGGCGTCAATACGCCTCGTTGGCAACGCCTCGGACGCTTGGCTGTTCCGCGCCGGGCGATTTGAATTTTGTCCGACTGCGGTATGCGGATTGCCCACGCGCATCGCGAGGCAGAATCGTTGCATTATTTGCGATGTCGCCCGCGATTCTGGCTTCACGACCGCGGCGAGGTGCGCCCTGAATACGGAGCCGGTATTTCAGTGAGCGCGGCCGCAACGCCGGCGCGCCATCGCTGCGGCAAGATATGTTGAGGGCGGCCAATCGCCGTTCGCCCTTCACATCGAAGTCCGAGCCGGTCAGGCCTCTCCCCTAGCGCGGCGGGGGGCCCTGATCTAACATTTCCGCCGGCGGGGCGCTGGCAATGCCAGGGATGCGGGGATTCATTTATGACGACGGCGACAAATTTGAGTTCGGTGAATGCGCTGTCGCAAGCGCCTTTGATGACCTACTTGGCCGGATTTTCCATCACCATTGTGCTGATAATCGTGGGGACCTTCGTGCTGCCGAAGGATTCGGTGCTGGCGATCTTCCTGCTGGATCATTCGACCAAATCTTTCTTCTCGCCCGTCTACCCCTTCACGATTCAGAACGCGATGTATCTGATGATTGCGTTCGGCCTGTCCGATCTCTGGATCAGGCACCGGGCCACGCGGCGCGAAGAGGGCTATCTGGCGCTCAAGCTTTTGCCGGAGGAAGACGAGGCGATCCTGCAAATCGACGACCTCGGCCCCATTCGCCGCAAGGTCGCGTTGCTCAAGGCCGGGGAGAATTCATTTCTGCCGCAGCTGCTCGATCTCTCTATTCTTCAGCTTCTAACCAGCCATTCGCTCGAGCAGACCGTCGAAATCTATACCAGCACGCTGGAATTAATGAGCCATCGGCTCGATCTCGCGTATCAGACCATGCGATTTCTGATCTGGGTGGTGCCGACGACCGGGTTCATCGGCACGGTGGTCGGAATATCCATCGCGCTCGAAGGCATGCAGGATCCCAAGCACATCGAGTTTGACAAGGTCACGTCTGGCCTCGCGGTCGCCTTCTACACGACGATCCTCTCGCTCCTGCTCAGTGCGGTTCTCGTGCTGTTGCAGAACATCGTGCAGCGGCGCGAAGAGACGGCGCTCAATCGTGCCGCGCAATATTGTCTCAAGAACCTTATCAATCGAATCTATACCGAAAAGTGACGCCTCATGCGCCGGCCGCACCGCTCGATCGAGGTATTCGACATCTCGCTGATGGCTGTGGTGACAAAGGCGATGGGCGCCTTTCTGGTGCTCATGCTGCTGTTGATGCCGTATTATTCCTCCGGACCCATCGGACAAAAAGCCGCCGAAGATCTGGCCAAGAAGGTCCAGGAGGTCGACAAGAACATCAAAGCGGCGATGCAGGAGCTGGCGACCGCGAGCGCCGAGGACCTGCGCAAGAAACTGGAGGAGGCGCTCAAGCAACTTGAGGAGGCGCGCAAGCTGCTAGTGGAAGTTCAGCGCGCCAACGATGCACTCAACGCGCAAGTCGCCCGGCTCGAGGAGGACAAGAAGCAGCTCGCGGCGCAGGCCGCCCAGCTGCAGCAACGGGTCGATGCGTTGGCCGCGCGCGTCAACCCTCTGGAAAAAGAGAATGCGGAGCTGAGAAAACGGCTCGCCAACGATCTCGCTCCGGAAATAAACGGGTTGCTCGTGAATTCAGACTGCCATGATGTCGGTTTCATGTTGGGTCTTTGGAGCGATGATTCTTATCGCAAACTTCCCAATAACGGGCAGTCCAAATATGTCCTGAACCTTCCAAGCCTGGGCACGGCCACGACCTACTCGGACGCGGACGTCATCAAGGCGAACCCGATCAACGGCGCCGTTCCGCCCGGCCGGGGCGCGCGATTCAATAGCGCGACTTTCAATTTTCACGGCGCCCCGAATGGCACTTATGCCGTTGTTGCAACGGCGCGCAGTACAAGTCCGCCGGGCAAAGATGGTCTCTATCAACTCAAAAAACCCGCGGCGGATTGCACGCTGTACGTGACTACGCAGGTGCTGACCAAGGAACGCGGGGTCATCGGCGGCAATTTTTATCACGAAATCAGATTTGCAAAGAACAATTACGCAATCGTGTTGTGGGATATCCTGTTGTCGGACAAAGGCGCCGATTCGGTCGATGCTTCACCTCAGATTGCCGCATGGCTGAATGACCAGATCGAGCATGCGGACAAGGAGCAGTAGTTGCGACGGCTTGCGCGGTCTAACGCATCGTTCCGAGTCCGTGGTCCTCGAGATAGTCGTGCGCCGTCTTGTCGCCCTGGCTCGCGGCTTTTCGTAACCACGAAATGCCTTCCACGTTGTTGCGCTCGGTGCCGAAGCCTTCCATGAGCGCGATGCCGAGATAGGTTTCGCCGAGGGTATAGCCCTGTTCCGCCGATTTGTGGTACCAGCCGACCGCCTCGGCGGGGTTGCGCCTCACGCCGATGCCGTTGGCGTAAACGCGGCCGAGATTGAATTGGCCGTCGGCGTCGCCTTGTTCCGCCGCTTTTTCGTAGAGCTTCACGGCGTTCCTGACGCTTCTCTGCACGCCATATCCATTCTCGTAGAGCGATCCGATTGCGCTCACCGCTCTGACAAAATTGTTGTTCGCGGCTTTTTGCAGCCAGCGGAACGCCTCGTCATAATCGCGCGGCACTCCGGTCCCGTCCCGGTAGGATTGGCCGATATTGTATTGGGCCACCGGCAGGCCCTGTTGCGCGGCTTTCAGATAATATGCAGCGGCGGCCTGAATGTTTGCCTGCACGCCTCGACCATTCTCGGTCATGTATCCAAGCTCGTTGACGGCTTCGACATTTCCGTGCTTGGCGGCGCGCTCGAACCATCCGATGGCCTGATTGTAGTCCTGCGGCGCACCTCGGCCATATTCGAGCATCCAGCCGTAGCCGTATTCGCCTCTGTTATCGCCTTGCTCGGCTGCCTTGCGGTACCAGGAAATCGATTCCTTGTCGTTCTGCTCGACCCCGTCGCCGCGAAAAAATGCAAGGGCCAGGTCGAGTTCGGCGTCGGTATATCCCCTTGCGGCGGCTTTGCGATACCAGGCAACCGCCTCGGTGGGATTGCGCTCGACGCCTATCCCGTAACGGAGAACACGGCCATAGTTGAATTCGCCAATGGCATGACCCTGCTCGGCAAGTTTTTTATATATTTCCACGGCGGCCGGAATGTTTTTCGGAACAAAGACTCCATTTTCGTTCAACAAGCCGATTTCATTTGTGGCGTCGACATAACCGGCCTTGGACGACGTCTGAAGCCAACGATACGCCTCGTTCATGTCGGCTTTCACGCCTCTCCCGTACCTGTAGAAGCGATAAAGATTGAACTGCGCGATACGATGGCCCGCGTTCGCGGCCTTGAGGTAGAGGGAGTATGCCGCTTGCGGATTTTCCTGCACACCCAGACCGTAGTCGGTCAAATATCCAAGCTCGAAAATGCTGTTGACGCTGCCTTGCTTGGCCGCGAGATCAAGCCATCGATACGCTTCCTGGTAATTCGCCGGTCCGCCGCGGCCATACTCAAGCATCCATCCGAGACCATACTGACCGCCCGCAAGGCCTTGCTCGGCTGCTTTCCGGTACCAGCCGATCGCTTCCGTATCGCTCTGCTCGACCCCATTGCCGTCGAAATATAAATTGCCAAGTTTCCATTCGGCCATCGCGAAACCTTGGTCGGCCGACTTGCGATACCAGGAGATCGCGCGCGCGAGATCGTGGGGGACGTCGGCTGACTGCGTCAGGACTTCGCCGAGCTGGAATTGCGCCTCGGCCCATCCCGCCTCGGCGGCCTTGGTCAGGAGCGCAAGACCGCCGTTGACGTCTTTGCTGACGCCATTGCCGTTGATCTGGTAAACGCCGAGCTTCGCCTGCGCGCGCGGATAGCGTTGGCCCGCGGATTTCTCGTACCACTGAATTGCCGTGACGAGGTCTTTCGTTACCCCCAATCCATCGTCGTAAAGCGTCGCAACAATGTATTGTGCGACCTTGTCGCCGGATTTCGCTCGGGGCAATGCGACGTCCATCACCTTGGCGTAATCTTTGTCCCTGAGCGCGGCGAAAGCGTCCGCGTTACGCTTTTCCTCCGGCGTTTCCGCGATCTTGCGCTCTTCCGGTTTGGATTCAGGTTTGACCTTTGCCGGTTTGTCCTTGTTATCCAGATCGACGGTCTTGCCGCCGTTATCGTCGGGCTTCGGAGGTGGCGGCGACGGCATGACAAAATAGATCACGATGCCCAGGATCGCGGCGGCGATGCCGCCGCCGATCGCATAGGTCTTTACGTTCGAAGGTTGCGGCGCCGGCGTAGCCTGGTCGCTGAACACAAGGTTCTGCTCCCACGACGCGCGGACTTTGTCCGCCGTGGGAGCCTGCCAGCCGCAGGTCGGACACTTGCTCAGGCTGCTGTCGAAGACATGGCCTTCCGTGCAGCGGATCATACGGCCGGTACGGGCAGTTTCAGGAGACGGAGCGGTCGGCACCGAGCTTTCGGCCGGCAGCCCGAGCGCTAGCGCCCAGGCCGTCACCGCGCCCTGGGCAATGGCGCTGTCGGCGCCAAACATCTTGCGCAGCTTGTCGGATTCGCGCTTCACCGCGGACGCGACAAGCGCCGGGTCCGTTTCCTTGAGCCGGCCGGGAACTCCGGATTTGAGGGCTTCGACGACAATATTGCGGGCAGCAACCTCTTCCGCGTGGCTGTCGGCAAGCTTGCCGCGCACCCGACGCTCGTCCAGCAGCGCCGCTTCGCCGCCGCGCGTGGCGAGGTCCTTCAGGCTTGCGGCTATGCTTTCAACAAGTGGCTGGTCCATTGCCGGTCTGCACGCCTTTTCGGTCGCCTTAGTCCGCCCTCAGATCATGGCTCGATGAGACTAATCATCGTTTGCGAAGACCGTAAAGCGAGGACAACTTTCCTTCACCCCCGCGTCCACCGAAGGCCGCATCCTCGTCGCGCCCGGCATCTCTCGGCCGCCGACCATAAGCCTGTTCGGGGGACGGTCGGGGCAAACATTTGTCGACTTTTCCAACAGGGGCACAAAGCGCTCGGTGCCGGCAGCCGGGGGACCTTGGCTATTGGGGGTGCATCAGCCTGGGGTTTATCGGTTGCGCGCAGGATTGATAATTAAGGAACCTGCTGAATAACGCGGTCATCGGATTGGTCGCGCAGGGCAAAGGCATCGGCGCAACGAGATAGATCCAGACGCACGCCACCCCGGCGATGGCCAGCACCGCAATAAATAATTTCCGCCCCATTGTGACCCCGCTTGCGTTGGTCTGCGGATTACCATCCGTCGTTTGCAAACCGGATTTCGATGCTATCCTAATCGACGGAGCGTGCCGGACCAACCCGGGACCAGGGACGACTATGGCAGAACCGCAATTTGAGGCGGGCACCCAATTGCGAGTGGCTGGCACCAATGTTAGCTGTGTCATCGACCGCGTCATCGGGGAAGGGGGTCAGGGAACCGTCTATGCCGCGACGGTCGGCACATCGACCTACGCGCTGAAATGGTATCGCCCCGGCATGGCGGACGCCGACTTGCGCCGGCGCATTCCCATCCTGATCGACCGGGGCAGCCCGGACCCGCGTTTTCTGTGGCCGATCGAGCAGATCACCGATGAGGCGGGGCTGGGATTCGGTTATCTCATGCCGCTCGCGCCGCAGGGCTTCCGCGAACTGTTCACGCTGTTTACGCCGCTCGGCGCGGGTGCCAGCAGTCGATTTGACCTGCGCGGCAGGGCGCAGCTCGCGATCGATATCGTCGACTGCTTTCTCAAGCTGCACGCCAGCGGATTCTGCTATCGCGACATCAATCTCGGCTCCTTTCTGATTGACCCTGTGTCGCGCGCAATTCGCGTCTGTGACAACGACAATATCGACGTAAACGGGACGTCCTCGCCTTCGGTCGGGACGATGATGTTCATGGCGCCGGAACTGGTGCGCGGCGAAGCGGCGCCCTCGACCGACACGGACCTGTTTTCGCTCGCCGTACTGCTGTTTTATCTTCTGACCGACGGTCATCCTCTCATGGGTCAGGCTGAATGCGCGATCGAGTACCCGGACGCATCCGACTGGCAGCGATTGCTGGGTCTCGAGCCATGCTTCATGTTCGATCCGCACGATGCGCGAAACGCTGCCGTTCCGGGTGTGCACGACCGCCAGATTGCGATCTGGAATACGTTGCCGTTCGGTCTGCGTGAGCTCTTCGTGCGCACGTTCGGGGAGGGGCTCGCCTCGCCGCGCCGGCGAACCTTGCCGTCCGAGTGGCATTCGATGCTCGCCATCGTCCGCGACACCGCGATAACCTGCGGTTGCCCGACGCAATTCGATACTGTTGTCAGCGGCGACGAGGCCACGGCGGACGTAAACTGCGCATGCAGCCTGTGCGGCGCCGACCTGCCGCCGGTGCATCGGTTGGAGATCGCCGGCGCGCGGATTGTGCTGACATCGAATGCCAAGCTGCTCGCCTCGCAAGTCGGCGGGGCGATCAACGGCTCCGATCGCACGATTGGTGAAATGGCCAAAAGCCCGGCGGGCCGCGACGGCTTGCGCAATGTCGGCGATGCGGAATGGCGCGTTAACGACAAGTCCGGGCAATCCGCGGCCGTTCCGCCCGGGCGAGCGGTGACGCTGACGCCCGGCGTTCAAATCAATTTTGGCCGCGTGACAGGTACGATTTTAGACTGACGGAAAATGCCATGATCTTCGAGGATGAACCTGGTGGAATGTGGCAGATCGCCGGTGCATCGGTGCGAGGGATGAGCCACATTCAATTTGGCTTGCCGAACCAGGATGCCGCGAAGTGGTTTGTCGGACCCGAACAACGCTCCTTCGTGCTTGCGGTTGCTGACGGTCACGGCTCACCCGCTTACGTGCGGAGCGATCGCGGCTCAAAATTCGCCGTTTCGATTGCCGTCGACGAACTGCAGGGCTTCGCGGACGGATCAAAAGAGGGTGGAGCTGGTTCGGATCTGCCAAAGTTGGAAGAAAGAATCCTGAGCCGCTGGCTCGAAGCCGTGCAGACGGATCTCGCGAAATCCCCACTCACGGGCGAAGAGGCGGAAGCGCTCGCCGCCGAAGAGCTCGAACCGAATTCCGCTTATGGCGCGACGCTCCTTGCGGCATTCGTGTCCCAGTCATACGGCTTTGCGGTTCAAATCGGCGACGGCACTATTTATCTGGTGGGAACGGATGGCGAAGTCGCTCCGGCATTGACGTTGCCTGATCTTCCCGGCGAATCCACCTATTCTCTGTGCATGCCGGACGCCATCGAGTTCGTCGAGGCGCGCTCATTCACCGCCGATGACCTTGGCAGGCTCGCGGCCATCGTCATTTCAACCGATGGCTACAACAAGTCGTTCCGTGACGACACTCTGGCGGCGGCGCAAATCAAGACGATGAGCGAACGGCTGAATTGGGACTCTTCCGAGACCATGTCGCGTGAGCTGGAAGAATGGCTGGGTCTGGTCAGCCAGGCCGGAAGCGGAGACGATATCAGCCTGATCATCGCCGCTCGGCGCGGCGACAAGGCTTAGCCAAAAGCCCAAATCCATCCTTGCAGGGAAGCCTCCCCCGGAAATACCGGCATTTCCGGCGTCGGCGGACTGGCGAAGCCGCCGTCGGCCTTTTGACGTAGTGCGCGAACTCGGTTGCGGAACGGCATTGCCGTATTGATAATGGCGGGGGGAGCAGGGCGGTCTCGGGGGGTTGCAATGTCCTTGTCGTCCAGGGGAATCGACCCGAATTTGATGACCAAGAGTCAGGTTCTGCCCTGGCTTTCGTCCCGCTTTAATCTCAGCCGAAGCCGCACGTTCTGGATCTTCATCGCCGTTGCGATGGTCATCGTGCTTTTGTTCAACAACTCAACATACATCTATACGCTCAATATGCTCGCCGGCATGATCGTTGTCGTTTTCCTTTTCGCCCTCAAGATGTTTTTGAAATCGGCTGCTTCCGTTTTCATCATGCTGATTGCGTTTTTCGCTGAATACGGCCTGTTGAAGTCGGAGTTCTGGCTTGCGGCCGGCGGCTCGTTAAATCCGCTCGCCAAGCTGTTCGTCGAAGACGTGCTGGTTTTGTTGCCGCTTGGAGTTTTCTTCGTCCTTGAGTTGGCGCTGCAGCGGCTTCCGACGAAATATTTTGACGATAAAATCAAGGCGGCGATCCTGTCATGGGCCGGGCTTCGCCGCGTCACGACCCTGATCATGATAGTCGCCTCAAGCGCCGCGGCCGTCGCGGTCACCGATGTGCTCGACCGACTTGTCGTGCCGAGAGTGGTGAGAGCGGAAATCAAGGAGCTTTTGACCACGGCCTACAGTATCCCGGTCGACAAAAAAGCTGTCGTTGAAACTCATTACGGCCACCGCACCAAGGATCCGGCCACCGGGAAATTCATCTACGATCATAATGAACAGATGCGTTACTCGGAATGGAGGGGGACGCTGGGATCAGCGGTGGGAGGCGCCGCCTATTTCAAGGGCACCAAGGTCATGGTTCCCCGATTGATGATCTTCCTGTTTGGCTTTGGCGCCTATGCGGCGTTTGCGGCCTTTATTGTAGCGCTGACGCGCAATCGCGATCTGAAGAGCGGGGCGATTCTTTTCGCCTGCGGCGTCGGCGGATCGGCCGTGCTGCACGTGATCCTGATTTTATTTTCCAGCGTACCGGACATGACGCCGGCGATGGCGTTGCTCGCTTTGGTGCCGGGCTTCGTGCTTCTTGCCATATGCGTAAAAGCCATCGACACCGATCATCGCGGCGGCTTTGCGGATACGCAAAGGCTCCTCGGCACATCGTTCGCCGTGCCGCGCGGACGGTGATGGAGCCGCCGCCATGGCAAAAATGATCCGCTGTATTGAGGGGCATGTTTTCGATAGCGCTGCCGGTCAGTGCCCCGTTTGCGGCTGGCGGGTCTCGCAGCAGAAAATGAGCCTTGCTGCCCGGCTGCAACAAAGCATTCCGACCGGCCAGCAAATCAAGCGGGTATTTGCCGCCGATGGACCAATTCGCAACGCCGTTTCCGATGGCATTGCCAACCTCGCAAAGCTCGAAAGGCCCGACGATGCGACATCGCCTCCTGCGTTTGGTCAGCCCGCGGAGCGCACCCTTGAACAGACGTTGAAGCTGTTCCTTCGCAGCCGCACGGCCTGGGCCATCGTGCTAACATCCGCGGTAATTGCGCTGCTCATCGCCCAGATTCCCGACGACATCGACAACGGCTACTACTTCATCTACGCGATTGCGGGTTTGATTACCGTCGTATTCATATATGGCCTGAAGACGTTCTTGCGATCGGATGTGCCACTTGTGTTGTTGCTTTTTGGCGTTGCCGGCGAAATCGCTTTTGCTTTCGTTCCAATATTGCCGCGCGTCCGCTTCACATATTATCAAAGCTGCAAGCTGATCCATCCGATGAACGGCGAAGCCTTTTGGTACTGGGCGTATTTTTGGAAGCACATTATTCCCTCGGATCGCTGGGCTTGTCCGGGGTCGCCATTTCCGGAATGGCTGGGCAAATTCCTTTACTACATCATCGGCGTCGGCTTCTTCGAAGACACATCGAAGCTGGTTCCCGTTGCGATACTTCTTTTGCTGGTCTGGGCTTTAAAAAAAGCTCCGGCGAACATCGTTTCCGATTCGATGAAGTCGAAGACCATCGCGTGGAGCACGCTCGACCGAGCGACCACGCTCGTCATGATCGCTTTTGCCAGCGGTGTCGGGTTCGTCCTTTTCGAGACGCTGGGCCAGTATCTCAATACCCAGATCGCCAACAGCCGCATTGGAGTGACTGCGTTGGTACACACGCTCCCGGCATATGTGACAAGTGAGTTTCCGATTTCACTTGCCAACGGAGTCAAGCTGACAAAGGAGCAATGGATTGCCAACGGCGACAAGATCGCCTGGGGCTACGGCCTGATGAAAGGCCTGATGTTGACAGTTCCGCGCACCATCGACCTTCTGACGGGGCATGGCTCCTACGCGGCCATCGCCGCCTACTACATCGCGCTCGCGCGCCGGCAGTCGATAGGGGTCGGCATACTTCTGGTGATATTCGGGTTCTGCATTTCGTCGACGCTTCATGGCGCTTGGGATACGTTTTCCACTCCGACAACGGAAGCGCCGCTGGCCATGGCCTCCGTGGTCGTGCTGTTGGCGGTCTGCGTGCAGGCCTTGGCGCTCGACGAACGTAGGGGCTTCAAGGGTCGAGCCATGCAACTCGGCCGGTCGTTCGCCATGGAACCGCAGATTCCGGCTTTCCCGGCCGGCGGCGCCGCCCTAGAGCCGAAGCCAAGCGCTCCCCATTCGCCCGTGCTCGCCGCCGCGCCGACAGCGGCTGGGTCGATCGGCACACTTGTCATCGAGGGAACATCGACGTCCGCCGGCCGGCGCGTGCCGCTCCAGCGCAAGAGCGGGCGGATCGATCTCGCGCCGGACGTGGCCTGCGAGGTCAGGGTACATCCGACCGACGCCAGCAAGATCGGCCTGAAGAATCTCAATGCGCGGCCGTGGACGCTGACGATGCCTGACGGACGGTCGGTGGAAGTGGCGTCCCAGAAAAGCGCCGTGCTCGCGAGCGGCGCAGTTATCGACTTCGGGCCATTGCGTGGGCGGATCGAGGGCGTGGCGGGTTAGATGGTGCTGCGCCGCCTGGCGCGACCGCAAATGCTTCGATGCGGCCGGCTCTATACCTCACCATACCAGATCGGATTCGGCCGGCGGCGCCGGCGGTTCATTGCCGGACTTTTGCAACCGGGCCTGGGCTTCGGTTCCTTTCGAATGCTGCGACAGCAATTCGCTGCTGACCCAGCGGATGTGTTCGACGATTTGCGCGGCATTGTGGGCCTGGAGCGGCTGAAAGCGCGGGTCATCGATGAACTGCTGCAACGTCTCGCGGTCCACGTCGCTGCCGATGGCGATCGCCTCGCGCACCGACTTCTTTCCCGCTTGCGTATCCATGAGCGCCTTGCGGCCTTTCTCGAAGTCGTCGCTCGGATAGCCGTCTGAGATCAGCACGATCAATGGCGGCAGTTGACGCGCCGTAGCCGAGAGCGTGGGCAGGATTTCAGCGACCATTTCGAGCGCGCGGCCCATGTCGGTGTCGCCGCGGTCGACGACGAGGTCGACCCATTGAAATTCCGCCACCGGGACGGGGCCCTTGATGTGCCATTCGGCGCCGGTCGAAAAACGAAGAACCCGCACCACCATGTCGACGGAGACGTTGGATATCGCGGCCTTTCGCAGGTCCTTCTCCGCGATGCGCATAGCCATATTGAGCGAGTTTATTTTCTCGCCGGCCATTGAGCCGGAGCAATCGACCGCGAAAATGATGTTGAGTTGCCGGCGGCTGACGTTATTGAGCGAGAGTCCGCCAGGCGCTTTGCTTTTTTTCATCTCGTGCGGCGCCACCGGATATCCCGCGCCCAATATGAAACTCGTGACCGCAGTCGCGACGTTGCTGCACTATAGATGCCGGCCTTGCGTCCTACAATAACGGTGTTGCCGTGCCTTCCGCGCATCCGGCCCGGTCACCGCGAGACGTCAGAGGCTGAACGAGCGTTTGATCCTGCGGCGCAGGCGGCTGAATTTGAATTTTTTCACGAGATCGAGGCTTTTGTCCCAGTTCGACTGCCGGCAGATCCCCAGATAGTTGGCGGCCACGATCGCGTCGGTCTCGCCGGCGTCCTGCCAAAACAGATACTCCTCTTCATAATGATAACACTGAAACAGCGGCTCGATCGGAAATAGAGGGATGCTCCTAAAGGCGAGTAGCGCCTCGCCGTACCAGTTGAGCTCCCCCGGATGATTGTTGATCGCGTTCACGATCGACGTGTTCTTTGATTGGAAGAAGCGCTCATCGAGGTCGCGCCAGACCTTGCTGCTCCACACG
>Ga0335085_10002830_pt1 | contig 31509 bp, 27 predicted proteins | sample Lox_Sample_45_FD_206712 | JGI IMG/M metagenome (GOLD analysis project Ga0335085, IMG submission 206712) | Soil microbial communities from Loxahatchee National Wildlife Refuge, Florida, United States - Lox_Sample_4.5 | ecosystem: Environmental > Terrestrial > Soil > Wetlands | place: USA... | reverse complement strand
ATGCCGCAACTGGATCACGCTTCCCTCCTGGAGTGAAATCCACGGAAAGCACTTTTTAGCACGCACCGGAGACTCTGCAACCGCTAAATTACTGCTCAACCGTGATCACTTTTGCACCGCGAAGTAGTCTAGTACGAGGCGGGTTTTTGTCCAAGCGTGGATTGCGGAGATCGACAAATCGAATGAATGGTGCGGATCAGGATGCAACGACGGTCAGGCGGGGCGCTTATCGTGGCGCTGGAAGCGCCACCCCTCCGCGAGCCTGGAGCAGCCTCCAGCAACCTTCCGGTGTGCTAGAGTCGGAACTTTCATGGATTCTCCCACCATCTCCACCGAAAACCTGACCCGGCGTTTCGGAAACCTCGTTGCCGTCGAGGACGTAAACCTGAGAGTGGCTCCGGGCCAATTCTTCGGTTTCCTGGGACCGAATGGGGCGGGAAAATCCACCACCATCAAAATGCTGACTGGCTTACTTGCGCCCACGTCCGGGCGAATCCAGATTCTCGGTCTCGATCTGGCCACCCACATGGTGGAGGTGAAGCGGCAGATCGGAGTGGTGCCGGAAGGCATGGCGCTGTTCGGCCGACTGACCGGGTCGGAATATTTGAACTTCGTCGGCCGCATGTATGGCCTGGATCGCGACACTGCGGCCAAGCGCACGGCGGAACTGCTGGCCTTCATGCAGCTCACCGACCAGCCCAAGGCGCTGGTCACGGATTACTCCCACGGCATGCAGAAGAAACTGGCGCTGGCCGCGGCCGTGATCCACGGACCCAAGGTCCTGTTCCTCGATGAGCCGTTCGAAGGCGTGGACGCCATCGCCGCTGGCACCCTGAAAACCATGCTGCAACGCATGATTGCGCGCGGAGCAACCGTCTTCCTCACCTCGCATGTGCTGGAGATTGTGGAACGGTTGTGCACTCATGTTGGCATCATTCATCGTGGGCGGCTGGTGGCGCAGGGCTCGGTGGAAGAACTGCGAGCGGGCGTGGGAGCGCGGGCGGCAGACCTCCCCTTCGTCCCTGGCAGCTCGGGCGAAAAGCTGACCCTGGAGCAAATCTTCCTTCTTACCGTGGGCGGATCGCGCTCCGAGGGCCAGGAATTGTCTTGGTTGGGTTGAAACAGGTAGGACGAAGGGATTGATGACACCGGACGCGCTGACAGCGGCGTCGCAATCGCGCCAGCAACTGGCGGCCGTCGCCGGGTTGCGCTGGCACGTCTTTGTCAACTCCCTGCGGACCTTTCGCGGCCGGGTGGAGTTGGCCTCGCGCATTTTTATCAGCCTGGCCTTCCTCGCGGGCGGAATCGGCGGAGCCATCGGATGGGGTGGAGCCGCCTGGTTCCTGATTCTGCAGGGAAATGTAGAGTGGTTGGGCGCCCTGCTGTGGCCGGTGTTTCTTTTCTGGCAGCTTTTTCCCTTGACGGCAACGGCCTTCACCCAGAATGCCGAGTCTTCAAATCTTCTTCGTTTCCCGCTGAGCTACCGGTCGTACTTTCTGATCCGCCTGGCTTACGGATCACTGGACCCGGCGACGGCGGTTGCCGGCCTGTGGCTGCTCGGAATCGACATCGGAATCGGAGTGGCGCGGCCGAGTGTGTTTCCCTGGGCCACCATCGTGCTCCTCACCTTTGCTTTCGTGAACATCGTTCTGGCGCGCATGCTGTTCGTCTGGCTGGAGCGCTGGCTGGCCCAACGGCGGACGCGCGAAATCCTGGGGATTCTGTTCTTTCTCTTCATTCTGAGTTTTCAACTGATCGGACCCTTGATCGCGGTGTACGAGCATCGCTCCATACCCGAAACCAGGATCATGGGGCAGAAAGTCTCCGCCGCGCAGCGGCCCCTCCCTCCAGGCCTGGCTGCTGCGGCCATTGCGGGAACCATAGAAAATCGGCCGGGGAGTAGCGTGGTGCCGTTTGTCCTGCTGGCGTCCTATGGGACCGCATTCCTCTGGCTCCTGAACTTCCGTCTGCACGCGGAATATGGCGGCGCCAGCTTCAGCGAATCGGCGGGACGCAGGACCCAGCCCAGTGGGCTTCCAGTGCTCCGTCCAGGCTGGCACTTGCCCGGAGTCCCCGGCCCGGTTGTCGCCGTCTTCGAAAAAGAGTTGCGCTATCTCAGCCGCAGCGGGCCTATGCTCTTCACTCTGATTGTGCCCCTATTCATGCTGGCGATCTTCCGCAGCTCCGGTAAGAACGAAGGTCTGTTGGCGCGCGCGCCCAACCTCACCTTTCCGCTCGGCGCCGCCTATTCTCTATTGCTGTTGACCAATCTTTCCTACAACAATTTTGGGGCGGATGGCGGCGGTACCCAATTCTTCTTCGCCTCTCCGGTGCGCTTCCGGCAGATCGTGATGGGTAAGAACCTGGCGCACGCAACCGTGTTTGCGCTGGAAGTTCTGCTGGTATGGATGGGAACCTGTTTGCTCTACCGGCCGCCATCCCTGAGCGTGACTATGGCCACTCTGGCGGGCATTCTGTTTGTCGTGCCCATCGACCTCGCCGCCGGGAACCTGTTTTCGCTCTATTCCCCCAGCCGGATCGAAGCCGGCGTCTTTGGCCGGCAAAGGGCCTCTCTGACCACCGTACTGGCGAGCTTTGGAGTTCGCGGCACGCTGTTCGCGGTGGGTGCCCTGATGCTCTGGCTTTCCCGCGCGTATGAAAATTCATGGGTGGAACTGCTGGTCTTATGGCTGCCCGCCGGGTTCGCCTTCACGGTTTACGCTTTTGCCCTGAATCGGGTGGATGAAATCGCCCTGGACCACAGGGAAAATCTCATTTCCAACCTCGGCCGCCGCGAGTAAGGCTTGATCGCTCTTCACTCCTTTTGCGGCTCCGCCACGAAGCGATAACCCACGCCGCGAACCGTGAGCAGGTGCCGTGGTTCCGAAGGATTGTCCTCGATATAGCGCCGCAGGCGAACGATAAAGTTATCGATGGCGCGGGTGTCGGTGTCTTCATGTAAGCCCCATACTTCTTCAAGAATGGATTTGCGGGAGACAACCCGCCCCTCGTTGCGGATGAGATGGCGAAGCAATTCCGCTTCCATCAGAGTCAACTGGATCGTATTCCCGTTCACCCGCAACTCCAGTTTTCCAAAATCAATCGTCCTGCCGTCGAAGGAGAATGCTTCGTACTCCGAGGTTCCCGCCGGCGCGTTATGTTCCACACTCTGCTGCATCCACTGCCGGCGGCGCAACAGTCCCTGCAGTCGAGCCAGCAGGATGGGGAGTTCAAAAGGCTTGGGAAGATAGTCGTCCGCGCCCGAGGCAAAGCCCTTGAGCACATCCTCCGGGCGGCCGCGCGCGGTAAGCATCAGGACCGGGACATACTGTTTGGCCGCCCGCAATTCCGCGGCGACGGTGAAGCCATCCTTGCCGGGAAGCATGACGTCGAGCAGGACGGCGTCGAAGGCGGCAGTACTGGCAGATTTCCCTAGCAGCAAATCCAGCGCCTGCTCGCCATCTCCCACGACGGCCACAGAGTGCCCCTCGGCCTCCAGGTTGTACTGCAGGCCCTTGGCCAAGTGGGCTTCATCTTCAACAATCAGAACATGACTCATGCGAATCCATGGTTGGATGGGTCGGACACTCCTGTCCGACCCACACATGCAAACCCACATTTACAAACTGACCCTGGGCAACTCCAGAACCACGGTGGTGCCGCGCCCTTCGCCTTCACTCTCGGCAAACACGCGGCCGCCATGCTTGCGGGCGATGGCCCGCACGATGAAAAGGCCGAGGCCAGTTCCCTTCACGTGACTCAGGGAGCGGTTGGAGACCCGGTAAAAACGTTTGAAGATGCGCTTCAATTCTTCCGCCTTGATCCCCACGCCGCGGTCACGAACGCTGACCGTCACCCGTTTCTCGTCCGGCGTGTCGAGGCGGACCAGGATTTCGACGTGTTCTCCAGAATACTTGACCGCGTTGTCGAGAAGGTTCGAAACGGCAGCCCGCAACTCCTCGGAGTCTCCCAAAACGCCGGCGGCGGGGCCCTGGTTCACCGATTGCTCATAATGCAGAGATTCCGGAGCCAGGTGATGGCTGGTGCGTGCCACTTCCACGCACTCGCGAACCAGGCCGCTGAAGTCCACGGGCACGCGCCGGTCCTGCCGCTTGTGGCCGGCTTCTCCGGCCTTGAGCACCTGGTCCACGGTGCCCATCAAGCGATCGGTATCGTCCAGCATCAGACGATAGAACTCGCGGCGCTGGGCTTCGTCCACCTCGCGATGCTGCAGGGTTTGCAGGTAGAGCCGGATGGAGGCGATGGGCGTTTTCAGTTCGTGAGTGACGGCATTGATGAAGCTGTCATGCTGTTCATTGCGGCGAATCTCATGCACCAGAAAGCTCGTGTTTACGATCAGTCCGGCGATCAACACAGCAAAGAAGATCACTCCCAGGAAGAGCAGGACGCCTTCGCGCCAGTTGAGAATGATCCAGCCGACGTTCAGCCCAACCGCCAGCAGCACCAGGCACACACCCAGCACAACAAAGAAGGCGATGGCCCGGCGGCGACTGCTAATGCGCATGGCAGGATTCTACCGCGCGGAGACAAGAGAGTGTGGGTCGGGCACTCCTGTCCGACGCCTTTGGGGTTGGTGTTGGGGTTCGATCAGGGATGGATGCCGGCCGGGGAGCCGTTTTGTGGATGCCTTTGACTTGTCCAAGAATCAAAGTCAAAGGCGTCGGACAGGCGTGTCCGACCCACACATGCACAGACTCTCTAGGCCGAGACCATCTCGGCTCGGGCCGGCGCCGGTGTTCCCTGCTCTTCTTCCTGGCGGCGCAGTTCGGAGAGCTTGACCCGGTACACCTGGCGTGCCAGTCCCAGCTTGGTCAGCACCCAGATGCCGTACCAGTTGAAATCAATTTCGTACCATTTCAAGCCGTGCCGGGCAGAAACCGGGTGCGCGTGATGATTATTGTGCCAGCCTTCACCGAAGGTAAGCAGGGCCACCCACCAGCTGTTGGTGGAGAGGTCGCGAGTGACAAAACGCCGCGAGCCCCAGCTATGCGTGGCCGAATTTACCAGCCAGGTGGTGTGCAGACCGATTACGGTGCGGAGGAAGACGCCCCACAGGAGCAAGGGAAGACCGCCAATCGCCAGCAGGATCACCCCGAGGATGATCATGGGAACGTAGTGGTATTTCGTGATCCAGACGTGGAACTTATCCTTGGCAAGGTCGGGAACATAACGCGCCAGCGTCGTGGTGTCGTGGTGCATCGACCTGCCGGTCAGGATCCAGCCCATGTGTGCCCACCACTTGCCGTCGCGCGGCGAATGCGGATCGCCTTCCTGATCGGAATGCTGGTGATGGATGCGGTGCGTGGCCACCCAGAAAATCGGCCCGCCTTCAAGCGCCAGCGTGGCGCAAGTGGTCAAAACGTACTCGACCCACTTCGGAGTCTTGTATCCGCGATGGGTAAGCAGGCGGTGATAGCCCATGCCGATACCCAGGCTTCCGGAAACCCACCACAGGAACATCGAAACCAGAAGTGCCTTCCAGCTAAAGAAGAACAACGCCGCGATCGCGCCCACATGGAACAGGCCCATAAAAATCGCAGTTACCCAATTGATTTCGTCGTCTGCCGCTGCTTTCCGATCCAACACTTGGAGGTCGATGGCCATATTCGTTTCCTGTACCCGATATTGAGCTTCCAAGAGCTACGTTAGCAGGGAGGAATGGCAGTGCGTGTAAGACTTCTGTAATAGCAGAGGTTGGGGGTGTTACGGAGGTACTAGCCCGTCAATCCGGCGGGCGTGAAGCCGCAGACCAGTCGCCGCCGCCGCATGACCCAACGCAATCTTGTTTCAGGCCGACACGCCCTTCACTTCGACCCCAGCCCACTTCTCGAGCAGTGTCAGGGTAGCGGCGTAGTCGAGATCCTCATGTCCATCCTCGCTGGCCATTTCGTAGATCTCTTCCACGGTCTCAAGGGCGGGCAGTTTTACCCGGACTTCCTTGGCCGCCTCCAGGGTCAGGCGAATGTCCTTATGCATCAGGCGCAGCGGGAAATTAGGTGTGAAATCGCGCTTGAGGACAAAGGGCGCTTTGTAGTCCACCACGCCGGAGCGAATCATGGATGCCTGAATCACCGGCATCAGTTTCTCGACATCCACGCCCAGCTTGGTGGCTAGAGTGAGGCCTTCGGCGAAGCCTTCATAGATGAGAGCGATTTGCAGGTTCATGACCAGCTTGGCGGACTGTCCCTTGCCGGTTTCACCCAGGCGGAAGAATACCTTGCCCATGGCGGCGAATAGTGGTTTCAGCGATTCGACTACCGCTTCGTCTCCGCCTACGATGAAGATAAGAGTCCCTGCCTCGGCGGCAACTTTCGATCCGGTCATAGGGGCATCCACGTAACGTACTCCCCGCGCGCCAACGCGCTCGGCGAACTTGCGGGTTGCAGAAGGCGAAATCGTGCTGGAGTCGACTATGGTCATGCCTTCGGCAAGCGCTTCCTCCACCCCCTGCGGCCCAAACAAAACGCTTTCCACTGCGCGGGTATCGGACACGCACATCCACACCACTTCCGCGCCCTGTGCGGCGTCGGCCGGCGAACTCGCACTGCGTGCTCCATCTACCGCCTTGCCTGCGGTACGGCTCCACACGGAAACATCATGACCTGCCTTGACCAGATTGGCCGCCATTGGCCGTCCCATAATTCCCAAGCCTAAGAACGCAACCCGCATCCTGAGTCTCCCCGGAAGACGTTAATTACCAGCAGCGATTAGAACTGACGACGGTAACCAGGGTCAAGGCATTCCCGCGTGTATTTGTTCTAGAATGGGCATGAACACCTTATCTTCGCATCTTTTCCGAAAACGTGGGTGAGGCGGCGGGTTTTGGTGCGTGGATTCTCCGGCCCGGCCAAATGTTGAAAGATACTCTGCAAAATCGTGCGCTTCGCAACCGCGCCCGGCAGTTCGGCCGCCTGGTGCGCCGCTCCGCAGTCACTCCCCGCACTGGGCATACTCACCAGCCCAAGCTGGCCACCCACGGCGAAATGGGGGTGACTTTCATCGGTCATTCGAGTTTTTTTCTCCAGGTGGGCGGCCAGAATATTGTTATCGATCCCAACTTTGCGCGCTGGCTCTTTATCCTCAAGCGTCTGCGGCAGCCGGGTGTGAAAGTGCGTGATCTGCCGGCCATTGACCTGGTGCTGGTGACCCATGCCCACTTTGACCATCTGCACCGGCCGTCGCTCCGGGCCATCGTGCAGCAAACCAAACGCCGGCGCGGCGTGGCACCGACAATTCTGGTGCCGCATCATGTTTTCGACCTGGTTTCGGACCTCGGCTTTGACAACGTGGTGGAATTGGATTGGTGGAACAGCTACCGTCATCGCGAACTGACCGTCACCCACGTGCCCTCACGGCACTGGGGAGCACGAGTGATCGAGGATTCGCACCGCGGATACGGCGGCTACGTGCTGCGCGACCACAAGCATTCGATCTATCACGCCGGCGACACGGCTTACTTTTCCGGTTTCCGAGAGATTGGGCAGCGCCTGGGGCCGGAATTGGCCCTGTTGCCGATCGGCGCTTACCATCCGCCTTCCTTCCGCAACGTTCATACCAGCCCGGCGGATGCCACGCGGGCCTTCTTTGACCTGAATGCACGCTGGATGGTTCCCATGCACTACGGTACTTTTCGACTCTCTCACGAACCGATGGACGAGCCCCTGCAACTGCTGGAGAAAGAGGCGAAAGCAGCCGGGATTGAAGACCGGGTGTTCGTGCTGGAAGAGGGCGTAACCAGGTTTTTCTGATCGGACACTGCTGTCCGACGCCTTTGACTTGGATTTTGGGAAAGCAAGACTAGTAGGGAGCATCCCCGGTACCAACAATCAACAGCCAGCACCAACCCCAGAATGAACCCCAACAGCGTCGGACAGGAGTGTCTGACCCACATGAGCTTAGTACGCCAGAAGAATTCTCAGATCGCGCAGATTGTTTCCGGTGGGTCCGGTCACGATTGCATCGCCTAACGACTCAAAAAATGGGTACGCATTGAAGCCAGCCAGGTGGGCGCCTGCATCCAGTCCGCGGGCCTGGGCTCGTTCGAGTGTGCTGCCGTCCGCGATCGCGCCAGCGGCCGGGCTGTTGCCGTCAATGCCGTCGGTGCCCGCGCTCAGCACGGTGAAGGCTTCGCCGGAGATTCTCGTCGCACAGGCCAGGGCAAACTGTTGGTTGCGTCCGCCGGTGCCGCCATTTTCCACTCTGACGGTAACCTCTCCCCCTGAAATCAGGCAGGCTCGTTCGGACTTCTGGCGCAACGCGAGCAAACGTTCGAGAAGGTACTCCGCCGCGCGAGCGTAGTCCCAGTCGTCGCAGCGGTTGTCGATTTCGACTTTGAAGCCGTGACGTTGCGCCTCACCTTGCGCCGCCTCCAGCAGTGAGCGGTTCGACAACAGAGGCCACCAGCGTGCACGGTGAAAGGCAAGGTCGTCGGATTTGGGGGTTTCCTCCAATGCGTGGCCTTGAAACAACTCGCGCACGGAACCGGGAAACTGCTCCAGCATGCCGTACTTTTCAACCACGCTGTAACAGTCGGCAACGCTGGTGGGATCGGGCATGGTGGGGCCCGAGGCCAGCGCGTCGGGGGTACTGTCAGGGACATCGGAAACCAGCAGGGACACCTGCTGCGCGGCAGAGGCGGCGACGGCCATCCTTCCTCCCTTGACAGCTGAGAGATGCTTGCGAATGGCATTGATTTCGGCGATGGGTGCACCGGAGAGCACCAGCACGCGGTAAGTTGCGATCAGGTCTGGCAGCGAGATTTCATCGTCGATGGGCTTTTCTGCGATCGAGGAGCCTCCGCCGCTGAGCATGAAGATCACCAGGGACGCCGCATTCTGAGCGCCCAGCGATTTCAGCATGGCTTCCGCGGCCCGGATGGAGTCCTGGTTCGGTGTAGGATGGCCGCCGCGAAAGTAGCGAAAACCTCGCACCTGCGAAACCGGATCGACCGAACTGGCCACGATACCCTCGAAGCGATTGCCCGCCTGCATTTCCAGAGAATTGACCATGGCATGCGCGGCTTTGCCCATGGAGATCACGAGCACGCGATTATAGGAATCCAGGTCATACAGGTCCTGGCAAATGCGGAGCACTCCGCGATCACAATCCACGTGGCGCTGAAATGCCCGGTCGATGCTGGCTTCGCCGAGGGCACGCTCAAACAGATGACGCGCCGTGACCCGCATGTCCAGGGCAAGCTTCTCGCGATCGGCAGCAGATGATGGCATGTGCAAAGATTATAAAAGCTCCAGGAGTTACAGATTCACAGCGTCTCCCACCCACTGCTCAATGGTTTCCCGCATTTCGCGCAGCCTGCCTTCGAAAAAATGATCGGCGCCCGCAATCATCACCAGCCTCTTCGGTTCGTGAAACGAATCAACGACCGCTTTCAGCTGCGCAGGCGTCCCGAACTGGTCGCGGTCGCCGCTGACAAACAGCTTGGGCTTGGTGCAGGTAGTGAGAAAGCTGAAGTCATAGGCGCGGTCATCCATGGGCGCTACCGGCAAGCCCAGCGCGATCATGGCCTTCACTCGCGACTCCGGGCACGCCGCCCGTAAACCCACTGCCGCGCCAAAAGAAAATCCCACAAAGATCAAAGGCTTGCGAAACTCATGATCCAACCAATCCAGCGCGGCCCGGACGTCGTCAACTTCGCCTTCTCCGTGATCATGTTCGCCGTGGCTCAAGCCGGTTCCGCGAAAATTGAAACGTAACACGGGGAAACCGAATCTGTTCAGCGCCTTCATGGCATGAAAGACCACCTTGTTGTGGAGGGTACCGCCGTAGAGCGGGTGAGGATGGCATACCAGGCCAGCGTACGCGGCCTCCGGGACGCCAGCATTGAGCAGTGCTTCCAGGCGGCCGGCGGGGCCGTCCAGAATGATGGATCGGATGGCACTCGGTGCGTCCATGGTCAATCATTGAAGCATAACAGTGGGTTGCGATTCTGCGTCCACCTCCGTGTCCTCTGCGTCCTCTGTGGTTAGAAAACCGGGAAACCACGGAGGACACAGAGGACACGGAGAATGTATCCTTTCCCGATGGACGTCGCTGCCCTCACCCGCCAGCTTGTCGACATCGAGTCCATCACCGGACACGAAGGTCGGGTGGCTACATTCCTGCTCGAAGAACTACACCGGCGCGGCTTCGATTCCCACCGGATGCCAGTGGAGAGCGGAGGGAGAGACAACATTCTGTCCACCTCGCCGGGACATCCAAGCCCCAAAGTTGTTTTCTCCACCCACATGGATACGGTTCCGCCCTTTATTCCTTCCTCGGAAGACGCCGCCTGCGTGTACGGACGAGGCTCCTGTGACGCCAAGGGGATTATCGCAGTGCAAATTGCGGCGGCAGAATGCTTGCGGCAGGACGGCATTCACGTAGGACTGCTTTTTCTCGTCGGCGAGGAGCGTGACAGCCTGGGCGCCAAAGTGGCCAATCAGCATTCCCCAGGCTCGAAGTTTCTGGTTAATGGCGAGCCTACGGAGAACCGGGTCGCAGTCGCGTCCAAGGGAGCGTTGCGGGTGGAAGTGATCGCCCACGGACGCATGGCGCACTCGGCCTATCCGGAATTGGGCGAGTCGGCGATTGACAAGCTGCTGGCAGCGCTGCAGCGTCTCCGTGCCATGAGGCTGCCCGCCGCAGACGGCATTGGACTTTGCACCCTCAACATCGGCGTGATTGAAGGTGGCCGCGCTCCCAATGTGATTCCCGACAAAGCGCGCGCGCAATTGCTCTACCGCCTGGTCGGGTCAGCGGAACAGTTGAAGCAGGAAATTGTCGAGACCGTCGGCGATCTGGCGCAAGTCGAATTCGTGCTGGAGATCCCGTTCGTGCGACTGCGCACCCTGGATGGCCTCGCCACCATGGTCGCCGCCTTCACCACCGATATTCCCGCCCTAAGCAATTGGGGCCAGCCCTTACTGATCGGGCCGGGATCGATCCAGGTAGCCCATACCGATCGCGAATATGTAGAGAAGAAGCAGTTGCAGGAAGCAGTCGATCTTTATTGTTCGATTGCGAAGCGGCTCTCGGGCTGATTTTAGATCGAGATTTTAGATTTCAGATTGAAAATCTCGCGACTTGTCTCTTGGACTGTTCAAACTGAAATCCTAAATCTGAATTCTGAAATAGGCCTTTGGAGTCCTCCGCCGCCCTCGAAAACCTATAAACTGACGGCATGACCACCCAGACCCTCAACTCCCTGTCTAAGGCCGCTTCCGCCTATTTGCGTTCGGCCATGCACCAGCCGGTTCAGTGGAACGAGTGGGGTGAGGAGGCCTTTGCCACCGCCAAGCGTGAGAACAAGCCCATCCTGCTCGACATTGGCGCGGTCTGGTGCCACTGGTGTCACGTGATGGACCGCGAATCCTACGACGATCCCGAAGTCGCGAAGATCGTGAATGAGCGCTTCGTAGCGGTGAAGGTGGATCGCGATGAGCGCCCTGACATTGACAGCCGTTATCAGGTTGCGGTGAGCGCCATCAGCGGGCAGGGAGGCTGGCCGCTGACTGCCTTTCTCACCCCTGATGGCAAGCCGTTCTACGGCGGCACCTACTTCCCTCCCGACGACCACTACGGGCGTCCCAGCTTCAAGCGGGTGCTGCAGTCCATCGCGGACGCCTATCACCAGAAAAATACCGAAGTCGTGGACCAGGCGCAGATGGTGGAAATGGCCATCTCGCGGGCCGAATCTTTCGCCGGCGGCAGCGGCGAGTTCTCTCCCACCATCATCGATGCCATTGTGGACGCGGCAGTGAAGATGTTTGACTCGCATAATGGAGGCTTCGGAAGCGCGCCCAAATTCCCCCACCCTGCGGTCCTCGATCTTCTGATCGACCAATACGCACGCTCGGAAAAAGAAGAACTGCGCGACCTCTTCGTCTCTACCCTGGAGAAAATGGCGCGGGGTGGCGTCTATGACCAGCTCGCCGGAGGCTTTCACCGCTATTCGGTGGACGAGCACTGGATCGTCCCGCACTTCGAAAAAATGTGCTACGACAACTCTGAATTGTTGAAGAACTATGTCCATGCCTACCAGGTGACCGGCTCGGAATTTTTCGCCGCGGTGGCCCGTGACATCGTCCGCTGGATGGATAAATGGCTCAGCGACCGCGAGCACGGCGGGTTCTACGCCTCCCAGGATGCCGACTACTCGATGGACGATGACGGTGACTACTTCACCTGGACCCGGGCTGAGATGCAGGCTGTGCTGACGGAGGAGGAAGCGGCGGTCGCTGGCTTGCGCTACGACGTCAACGAAGTCGGAGAGATGCACCACAACCCGGAAAAAAATGTTCTGTATGTCCGGGCTTCGTTCGAGGACATCGGCAAACGTCTGGGTCTGACTGTGGAACGCACGCAGGCAATACTGGAATCTGCCCGGAAGAAAATGTACGCGGCGCGTCTCCAGCGCCCGACGCCGTATGTGGATAAGACCGTCTATGTGGGGTGGAACGCGCTTTGTGTCTCAGCCTACCTGGAGGCCGCGAAGGGGCTCAGACTCGATGAAGCCCGACACTTCGCGCTCCGTTCACTGGACCGCATCCTGGCTGATGCCTGGCAAGCGGAGCAGGGGCTGCAGCACGTGGTCGCCTATTCGGATCCGGTCGCTGGCCGGCGTTTGGTTCCGGGGCTACTGGACGATTACGCGTTCACCGCGGTCGCATGCCTCGATGCTTACGAGGCTACCACTGACCTCAGCTATTTCCAGTTTGCCCAGCGCATCGTGGACAAGATGGTGGAGGGTTTCTTTGACCCCATATCCGGCGGTTTTTTCGACGCCGCGGCAACCGGTCCCGAGAAAGCTTTGGGCGTGCTCGGCACGCGACGTAAGCCATTTCAGGATTCTCCCACACCCGCGGGAAATTCTGTGGCAGCCATCGCATTGCTGCGGCTGCACGCTCTCACCAACCGGAAAAGTTACCGCGAACAAGCCGAACAAACTCTGGAACTGCTGGCCGGGCTCGCCGGCAAGTTCGGGATTTTTGCTGCGACCTATGGGATTGCAGCCGTATATCTCTCATCCCCGCACACCCAGATTCTGGTCATCGGAGAAGATAGCGTGGCAGAAGAGCTGGACGCCATCGCGGCCGGCTTCTTTGCTTTTAACCGGACGGTGCTCAAGCTAGCGGCGAGCAAGGTCGTACCGCAGAATCTCCCACCCGCACTGGCGGAGACCGTTTCGCAGTTGCCCACGCTCAAAGAGGGCAGGTCAGCGGCGGTGATTTGCTCCGGATTCTCATGCCAGCCTCCAATAATGGACCCGGAACAATTGCGCCGAAGCCTCGGGATCGCTCTCAAGAGTTGAACGCAAGCCCAGACGGACAAAAAAAATAGGGCTGACGATGCGACTCGCTATCGGTCAGCCCCGGTCAGGTCCAACAGCCACTTGCGCGGCTAATTGACAGCTTCTACCAATCCCGTTTGCTTAGCGCTTCGAGCAGTTGGGATTGTTAGGATTGCACAGTGGCATCGGGCCCAGTTCTGCATTGAGTATCGGGGTCGCGATTGCCACGTACGTGCAAGCCAAACCTACCATCAGGATCAACATCCTGACCGCACGTTTCATGGTGTTCTCCTTACCCTGCGAGGCTCCTGGGAGGAAACCTCACGGTGGCGGCATTATACAGAAGACCGCCCGTGCGTCCAGTTTTTTCTCCTGATGGCTGGTGGCTGGGTGCCGCGAAGTGCGCCTCGAAGATGTCAGATCGTCTCTTCCAGCGTTGCTGACGACGCGCGCGGAAGCAGGCTCAGAGAAGTCCGCGCCCTGTTCCGTATACCGGATCGCGTCTCTTGTTCAAGTATTAGGTGAGGTTAGGATTTCGCGGAACGGGGCCCACAGCACGGGCGAAACGAAAATGCCAGCGGGTGAAACGTTTAGTGAACCCGACGGCTAGGCGACGGCAGGGAATGGATACCGCTTCGAGTACGGAGGGCGGGTTGCCCCGCCGAATCGGATAGGGTCTGGATAGGCGAATAATCTGCCTGGGTGCGGGAAAAAGCGCGATCGACCATATTCTCAAACATCGGAATCAGCGAATCGACCTGAGCCGGACTCTGGATATCGGTCAGGCTCTTCTCCCAGCGGTTCGGTGTAAATAATTCAACTCCCGGCGCTCGCTCCGGACTCTTAACCAGGGCATAGCCTAACCAGACGAGGATGGAAATGTTATAGGCAACGAGGTTGATCATGTGGACTGAAACCTCGGAGGCATGCCCACTCACGTGGAAAGCCAGCGTACCCAGTTCGACTCCGGCGGACAAACCCAGGCCCAGCGAAAGTCCGAAACTATGCTGCTTCCAGGACACCCCCAGGTAGTGGGCAAAGACCAGAAGGAATAAAACCAGTCCCACCTGCGAGACCCGGACGCAGCGGGTCACGGTTATCACCGCCTGCACGATCGGCCCCTGGTCCCCGTTCGGACTCGATGCTGCCACCACGAAGCCTACCAGCGACATGACCAAAGCGGCCCACTTGAAGAGTACCGTCCCGAGATCTTTCAGGGTGTAGTAGGGACGGAACACGTCCAGGAAGATTTCGTAAATGACCATGAACCCCAGGACGAGGTTAATCGCCGCGCACGACCAGTAAGAGTAAAAGAACAGCTGATAGCTGGCACTTACCCATTGCGACGACATCGGGAACAAGATGCCGAATGCCAGGATCTGGAAGCAGATATAGGTGAAGAAGACCCGAAACAGGCGATGCAGTTTGTGGCGGATCATCGCGATCCCCACCGCCAGTTGCAATATGGGGTGGGCGATCCACAGCGCGGTTTGGTGATCGAAAGTCATCAACCAGTTTTCTGCCAGCCGGGGGCGCCACGGTTGACGGAGCTGTTGCGATTAGACTTCTCTTATGCGTACCTTAGCACTTTGGCACAGATGGTCAATGTACCAAGGTAATCGCCGGTAATGGTTACTGGGATAATCTCAGCCCGGCTTTGCGAGCTCATACCGCGCCGCCGCCGACGACGACGGCCCCGATCCAGAAAAGGCTGCGCGTAAGCTTACTCAACCGGCGGCAGCAGCCCTCTCTCCTGAGTAACCACATGCCGCGGCTTGGCCGCCCTCAGGCTATTGATTCTGATCGAGATAGAACATGTCGAGGACCTGGCCCTTGCTGTCAATCAGCAATACCCGTCCAGCGTAGACGACCCTTTCGAGGTCGTTGGGTAATTTGGGCAGCTGCTCTTCACAGACCAAAGGCAGCGACTGGGCCTGGCTCTGAACCTCGGTAGGCAAGCTCCCGCCGCGGTGAATCTGCCGCTCTGAGCCAGAGGGCAGTTCGGGGCGCTGGGTGGTGCCGGCTGCAAAGTCGGAGGCATGTTCGGTCACGCAGCTTCGTATGGTCCGGCGATCGCGCAGGGTAAACAAGGTGGCGCTGTCATCCTGCCCTGTAGCCGAATCCGAAGACCGGATTGGCGTGGAATCGGAGGCAGGGGGCGGGGGAGGCGTCGCGGCGGCATTGGGGGCTGCTGGTGGCGGAGCCGTGGTTGTCGAGGCTGAAGAGGTAACAAAAGTGAGCACAGCTTCGGATTCAACGATAGCCGGCTTCTTGCCGGTGGCTGCGGCTGCGCCGGTGCCGGCCGCGCCGCCCGCCAAAGTCCCGATGGCTGCGCCTTTGCCTCCGCCCGCAATGGCACCGATCACCGCGCCCAACGCGGCTCCGCCGCCGATCTTGGTGGCATTGCTCTTAGCGTGCGATTCTCCCTTGATCACCAGCGGCTCTACCTGGATCGATTCCGCCACGGTTCCTGAGCTGACCGTGTTCAGTACCAGGTCGAGTTCGCCCGGTTCAGTAAGCCGGCCCGTGGGATGCACGTCGGTGACGCGGCCGATCACGTCTGCACCCTTTGGGTAGAGCGTCCGTCCATTCACCTCAATGGGCTCGTCCAGGGTGCCGCGGAAGGTGTCTCCCATCTGGGTCTGCTCGCTGCTGAGGTTGTCAATCATGCGTACCCGGATAGAAGTCCCGGCAGGGATCTCGAGAGACTTCTGCGCCCGCGCGGACAACGGCGCCAGCGCCAATACCAGAGTCGTAAGCACCATGCTCAGCAGCTGGAAGTATTTGCGATTCATGTCTTTTTCACCTCGCTGAAGTTTCGGCTGGCCAGGCAAAGTGGCGTCTACTTTTCTTCTCCATTCTTGGGATGCAGGCCGTAGCACTGCGGCTGCACTAAGATATCGGGCTTTGGGTACTCGGAGCTAGAGTTTTATTCCTCGTTCCTCCTCACTGTGTTATTCCGAGCAAGTCGAGGATCTGCTTTCTGCCGGGGCAATCGGCAGCTTCTGCGCCGGCGACACTTGCAGCGCCGACCACAGCAGATCTTTCGACTCCGCTCAAGGTGACAGAGTTGGGAGGCCGCAAAGTCGCCGCCCAGTTCGTTGAGCGGCAGAGCCCGGGATCAGCTCCGGGTCCCGATGAAAATAAAGTACGAGCAGGCCCACAGATTTGCCGGAATGGTGCTGTGCGGGCGAGCGGTGAGAATGACGTTGTATTCGCCGGAAATTTCCAGGCTATCGAATAGCGACGGCGCAGCCAGAGGCTCGACGGTAGCCAGATACGCCAGGAAGTCATGAATGTCTGCCCCGGCTTTGCAGCCTTGCGCCACTAAAGACAGGTCGGCATTTCCCTCGGCGAAGTGCCAACCCAATGACGCCGCCGTCGTCACCGCATTTTCGTAGGCCAGTTGGGAAACCGACCCGGGAGCAGGATTATCAAACACCAGGCGCAGCCTGCGTTCGTCCTCGCGGCTGAACTCGCGCACTTTCAGGGACCCGGACTTGGCGGTTGCTTTCCAGTCCACGTGGCGTGCTGAATCCTCCGGCATGTATTCCCGGATCAGATGGAGGTCGTCGCCACGGCCGCGTGCAAAGGTCTCAAATTCGCCGGCGATCAGGGGCAGCACGTCAAAGAATTCGTCCGTGTGTTCGACCAACGGGTACACCAGGATCTCGCGGGCCAAAGCCACGCGCCGTGTCTTGGTCAAGAAAGCAAAGGGAAAGCGGGTGGCCAGACCAAAACTGTTCTGCTGATAGCGTCCGCGACGGGGGAAGCAGAGTTCCACGTCGGCGCCCAGTTCAGAGCCTGCGGGGATGTAGGGAAAGTATGCCGACTCGGTAAAAATGCCGGGCGGCGCCGTGGCGGCGCCGGCAACCCGGCGCAACTGGCGATCCGGCAGCCTTACCCACTGCTGCGCCGGAGGCTGCCCAGGTGGAAAGCCAAAAGTGGTAGGCACCCATTGCCACTGCTTCGTGGGCTTCTGCTTCAGTGGAACCACGCTGATGGAAAATGAGGGCAGCCACCGCCTTCGGTTTCGGACCACGATTTTCCCCAGAATCGGGCGGCTGGCAAACACATGCTCGGGCAGGCGGACATCCAGTCCCAGATCGCGCAACACGATCGCCGAGGCCACGCCCGATACCAGGATGGCGGCGAGCATCGTAGCCACAATCACATAGAGCAGGTTGTTGCCCGTGTTGAGGGCTGCAACCCCGATGAGAAGGACGCTTACGACGTAGATAATTCCCACCGCAGTCACGTCGTAGTTGAAAGCATCGCGGACCCGGCTGCCCGCCACCCGGCGCGCCAGACGCGGCACCGTGGTCAGGCCCACCACTACCGCCAGGATCAGCGCGATCGAAGCCAGTATCACCGTGGTCCAGAGATTTCCGGATTCGCGCGCCACGGTGGAAAAGAGCGCAGCCGCGAAAGCCAGGACAAGCCCCAGCAGGGCCAGCAGGAAGCGCATCCAGATTTCAGGGATTTCGAAACGCAGGAACCGTCTACGGGAGCGAACCACGGCGCCAGAGGCCAGAGCCGATATTGCGGGGTCAGTCATGTACGCGATTCGCTGGTTCGAGGCTAGCATTGCCTCGATGGCGCATCAATCCGTATTGGGTTGGCCGGAAATCCGCCGTAACCATGCTGCCGCCTTCGCGCTGGCCTGGTCCGCCGCGTGCCCCAGCTTGGGGAAACGCTCTTTCAACCGGGTCAATAAGCGATGGGCCCAAACGTATTCCGACGACAGAATGATCAGGCCCACCAGCAGGAAGAGCACTCCCTGCAGAATGGGCAGAAACAGACCCAGGATTCCCAGCAGGATGAAACTCCAGCCTATGATCAGGACCAGGATTCGCTTGGTGCTGGATTTCAAGGCAAATGAACTCTGTGTTCTCCTTCCTTCAAGGTAACAGGTGTGCCGCAACGCCGGCGGAAATAATGTCAGCCGGAGGGCGCAAAATCTCTCGACAGAAATGCCATTACGGATGTGTTGAAGGTCTCGGGAACTTCCTCGTAAGGCAGATGGCCGACACCGTCAAAGACCTCGAGCTGACAATCCCTGAACTGCTGTTGTAGCAGTTCCGCAGACGCCGGATTCACCGCCTTATCCTCGCCGCCCCAGAGCAGGAGAGTCGGAATGTTGGCGATGCGAGGTAGGGCCGATTCCAGTTCCTCAAGATCGCGGTTCCATGACCGCACAACACCCAAGCCATAGTTGAGGGTCCCGGGAATTCTGAAAGGCGCCGAATAGCCGGCGAGCGTCCCCGGACGGATGCGTCGAGGGTCTCCGTAAAGGCGGCGCAGCAGAGTGTCGTGGACAATTCCCAGGCACGGTTCGAGGCGGAGGAGCAGCCATGAAACCGGCGCGCTGCTCAGAAACGGCGCCAGGCGGCGGCCGTGGGCCGACCAGGGATTCACTGGAGCAACCAGGATCAGGCTGCGCACCCGCTGCGGGGCCAGGGCGGAGGCCATCATCGCGACCGCACCTCCGTGGGATGAGCCCAGCAGATCGCAGGACGCGATGCCCACGCCGTCCATAAAACGCAGCAGGCGCTCGGCGTGGGCACGCAAGCTGCCACTGGCATGGGGGGGCCGGTCGGAAAAACCCACACCGGGCATATCGACCGCATACACCGTTGCCTTCTCAGCCAGAAGCGGCAGAGCGAAGCGCCAGGAGAAAGAATAGCCGAGCAATCCATGCAACAGGAGTAACGGCGGACCAGAACCGGTGCGCAGATAGCGCATGCGGTACCCGTCGAGGACGTACCCGCGTTCCTCGACCGGATTTGCCGTCTGCAGCTGGACCTGGCTCTCCGATTGGCTATTCACTGTGTTTTATTTTTACCCCGGACAACTTCACAACCGCCGCCGTCCTCTATGTAAGTGATATCGCCTCTATTGCTATTTTCCGCGGAGAGCTTAGGCTCTCCGCATTTTTTGGTCGCTCTCGGACCCAGTCCGGCCCGCAAGGAACGCCAAGATCTGTTTTCGCTATGCCGACCGTTGCGTCCGCAACAACTTCTTGAGCACTCGCACACCTTTGTCCACGTGCTTCTCCCGCAGCAGGAACGGGGGCAGAAAACGCAGCACCGTGTCCTGTGTGCTATTAAAGAGCACCCCGTCGTCCAGCGCCTGCTCAACGATGGGACGCGCTGGAATCGACAGCTGCAGGCCCTGAATCAGCCCGCGCCCACGCACCTCCTGCACCGCCGCATGGTGCGCGGCCAGAGAATTTAGCTGTTCCTGCAGGTAGCCGCCGACACGCAATACATTTTCCAGCAACTTTTCTTCTTCGACGATGGCCAGGTATTCGAGCGCCACCCGGCAAGCCAGCGGACCTCCTCCGAAAGTGGTCCCGTGCTGTCCGGGGGAGATCGCGGTCGCAAATTCTTCGCGGGCCAGAAATGCGCCCAGTGGAAGGCCGGCTGCGATTGGTTTGGCGATGGCGACGATGTCGGGCGTTACGCCGAACGCCTGGAAGGCAAAGATGGTTCCAGTGCGGCCGAGGCCGCATTGGATTTCGTCAAAAATCAGGGCGGCGCGGTGACGGTCGGCCAGGGCACGGCACTCGCGCAGGAACTCGGGGGAACATTCGTGGATGCCCCCCTCGCCGAAGATCGGTTCGAGTACGATGGCACAGGTTTGGTCGTTAATAGCGTTGCGCAACACGTTGAGGTCATTGCGCGGTACAAACTTGACGTCTTCGAGCATGGGTTCGAAGCCCTTGCGGTACTTGTCCTGCCCGGTGAGCGACATGGCGCCGAAGGTTCGTCCGTGATATGAGCCCTCGAGAGCCACCAGTTGACTCTTGGCTTCGCCCCCCGTCCGGTGTCCGGCCAGTCGGGCCAGCTTGATCGAGCCCTCGATGGCCTCGGTGCCGCTATTGGAAAAGAAAGCACGATCCAGCCCAGAAAGTTGGCAGAGCCTCTCGGCCAGGCGTCCCTGATACTCGTTGTAGTAGAGATTGGAAAAGTGGATGGCTCTGGCGACTTGCTCGCGGACGACCTTCACCACCCGGGGATGGGCGTGGCCCAGCGCGTTGACTCCCAGGCCAGCCACGAAATCCAGATAGCGCTTGCCTTCACAGTCGTACAGGAACACTCCCCTGCCGCGGTGAAGGGCGATGGGATAACGGTTGTAGGTGGGCAGCAGGAAACGGCGCTCGCGTTCGATGATCTCGTCGGTGAGAGTCATGGGAGTTAGCAATTCTAGTCGGAGTCATCTCGAAATGGGACTCTTGTGTATGGGGTCGGGTCTCTGACTCCGGCCAGAGCGAGCAAGGCTCGGCCGTCGGTGCGGTAATAAATTCCAGCCCTCGAGCGGTCGATCTCCGCTCGACTTGGCCAGGTTAGTCTCCTTAAGCTTCGGCTATTCATAGGGTTACCAAACCTCACAGAAGGTTTCCAAAAAGCATAGCTTTACTTGCTTAGTGCTTTTATAATCAGTGAAGTCTTTTCTTTGAAGCAGGTTAGAGGTTCTCCCTTGCGCCCTGCCTTGGCACCCGACGTGCTGAACCATCAAACGGGTTTTGCCCCCTCCCACATCCAGGAGCCGTTGCGGTCGATGAACCGGGAATTCCAAGTTCGCTTTACAGCCGGTCTGCTGATCCTTCTGACCACGGCTGCTGTGATCCTTGCCTGGATCAATTTCCAGAAGGAAGCCGACTTCCAGATTCCCTCTGACGGAGTCTGGTGGATGGAACAGACCGGAAACGACGGCGGCGTGATTGCCAAGCGAGTGGAACCGAACGGTCCGGGCGATAAAGCCGGCATTCGGGTAGGCGACCGGTTGACCGCGATCAACCAGCATGACGTGAAAAACACCACCACCCGGATGCGACAGGTTTACCGGGTAGGAGCGTGGTCGAAGGCAACTTATTCGCTGGTGAGGCAATCCGTCCCGCTGGATACGACGGTGATTCTGGTTCCGGCCGAGCGCTCGCTGAATTACTGGCTGCGCTTCATCGCGCTGATCTACCTGGGCATCGGGCTTTATGTTCTGCTGCGGCGCTGGACGGCGCCTAGTTCCACGCATTTCTATATCTTCTGCCTGGTCTCGTTCATCTTTTATGCCTTCAAGTTCACGGGAAAGCTGAACCAGTTTGACTGGACGATCTATTGGGGCAATGTTACGGCCTGGCTGCTGCAGCCCGCGTTGTTCCTGCATTTCGTTCTGACCTTCCCGGAGAAGCGCAACTTTGTCCGCAAGCATCGCTGGATCATCTCCGCAATCTATGCACCCGGGACGCTGCTGCTGGGAATGCACATTCTCGCGCTCCGGGTGTTGAAGGCCAGTGAGCGGGTCCGATGGAACCTCGACCGAGTGCAGATGGGCTACCTGGCGCTGTTCTTCGTGATCGCAGCGGCGATGCTGTGGTACAGCTACCGGCGGGCCAGCACCCCGATCCTTCGGCAGCAGCTGAAGTGGGTCACGCGCGGGACAATTCTTGCGATCGCGCCCTTCACCCTGTTCTACGTAATTCCTTATTTGACGGGCTCGCTGCCGAGCTCGGCGATGAAGGTATCCGTGCTGTCGCTGGGCCTGCTGCCGCTGACGTTTGGCTATGCCATCTTCCGCTACCGCCTGATGGACGTGGACCTGATTTTCAAGCGCGGCATGGTGTACACACTGGCGGCGGGCGCGATTGTCGGGGTTTACTTCGCCGTGGTGGCGGGAGTGGCCGAACTGGTCCACACTCAGGTGCCGAGTTCAGGACCGGTCGGGCTGGTCCTGGCGATGGTGGTCACAGCGCTGCTGTTCGATCCGGTGCGCAAATGGATCCAGGAGCGGATTGACCAGTTCTTTTATCGCACCCGCTACGACTATCGCAAAACACTGATCGAATTTGGCCGCGAGCTCAGCTCGGAAACCGATCTCGACATGATGCTGAGTTCGGTGGTCGACCGCCTGTCGCGCACTTTGCTGGTGGACCGCATGGCGATTTTTCTGTCCGCCGGTGAGCCGCCCCAGTTTGTGCTGGCCAAATCTTTCGGCATGAGCCAGACCAGCGGACTGGATTTGAACTTCCTCAGCGCCCCCCGGCCGGAGACCGAGGCCGGACACCTTTTCCTGGAGAACGTACACCAGGTGCCGCGCGAGACCGTCAGCGCCCAGCAGACCATCGCCCGGCTGGACATGAACTACTACATTCCCTGCCGCGCCCAGCAACGGACGATTGCATTCCTCGGCCTGGGCAAGACCGTGGAAGGCGACTTCCTCACCAGCGAGGACGTTGAACTGCTGGAGACACTGGCCGGTTACATCGGAATCGCCATCCAGAATGCGCGCCTGTACGCCTCGCTCGAGCAGAAGGTAACCGAGTACGAACGCCTGAAGGACTTCAACGAGAATATCGTGGAGTCGATCAACGTTGGCGTGATGGCGGTGGATCTGGCGGACCGCATCGAGTCCTGGAACTCGCAGATGGAAGTCATGTATGCCTTGCCGCGCTGGCAGGCACTGACCCGGCCCCTAAGCGAGGTATTTCCCGCGGAGTTCGTGGAAGAGTTCTACCGGGTGCGGCAGAATCCCGGCATCAATAACCTGTACAAGTTTCGCCTGGCCACGCCAACGGGCGAGAGCCGCATTGTGAACGTGGCCATCGCACCCCTGGTTACCCGGAAGTTCAATGTGATCGGGCGGCTGATTATCGTGGACGACATCACGGAACGCGTGGGCCTGGAATCGCAACTCTCCCAGGCGGACAAGCTGTCCTCGATCGGCCTGCTGGCGGCCGGAGTGGCACACGAGGTCAACACACCGCTGGCCGTCATTTCCTCCTACGCCCAGATGCTGTCGAAGCAACTGCAGGACGATCCGCAGAAAGGCGGGCTGCTCGAGAAGATTACGCGGCAGACCTTCCGAGCCTCGGAGATTGTGAACAACCTGCTGAATTTCTCCCGCACCAGCGGCACGGAATTCACTGAGGTGAACATCAACAAGATCATCGCCGACACCATGGCGCTGCTGGAGCACCAGTTCAAGATCACCAAGATCAGGGTAGAGGACGAACTGGCCGGCCACCTGCCGCCGATCAGCGGTAATCCGGGACGCTTGCAGCAAGTTTTCCTGAACCTGTTCCTGAACGCGCGGGACGCCATGCCCGAAGGCGGAACGCTGCGCGTCGCCACATCCAACGGCGACGGGGTCAGCGTGGTCGTCTCTGACACCGGCACCGGCATCGCGCAGGAGCACATCCACCGCATCTACGACCCATTCTTTACTACCAAGGCAGCACCGCGTGAAGGCCAGGGCAAAGGCACGGGACTGGGTCTCTCCGTAACTTACGGAATCATTCAGGAGCACGCCGGAAAAATTCGAGTGGAGAGCCATCCCGGGCGAGGCACAACCTTTTACCTGGATTTCCCGCTGACCAGGAAGGCTGTCAATGTCTGAACTGGCCACCATCCCGCGCCACAGCATGGGCGAGGGCTCGTCTTCGGGTTCGGTGTTGATCATTGACGACGAGGCGGCCATCCGCGAGTCACTTGAAACCTTGCTCGAGATGGAAGGCTACGAGGTCCAGTCGGCGGCCACCGCCGAAGAGGGGCTCACCCGGATCGGAGACCGGCCCTACGACCTGATTCTGCTGGATCTCGCGCTGCCCGACCGCAACGGCATCGACCTGTTGGTTGAACTTCACAGCCACGATCCGCATCTGGCGGTCATCATGATCACCGCCTACGGCACGGTGGAAAATGCGGTCAAGGCGATGCAGGCCGGGGCCACGAACTTCGTCCAGAAGCCCTGGGACAACGAAAAACTGCTGGCTGACGTTCGCGCCGCAGTGGCCCGCCACCGGACCGAAGAGGAAAATGTCCAACTCAAGCGGGCGCTGAAGCAGCGCTACAATTTTGAGAACATCGTGGGCAAGAGCGAGCCCATGTTGAAGATTTTTGACCTGGTGGCCCAGGTGGCTCCCAGCCGCTCCACGATCCTCTTACAGGGCGAAAGCGGGACGGGCAAGGAACTGATCGCCAAAGCCATCCACCTGAACTCGCCGAGGCGCGACCGGGCGTTTGTTCCGGTGAATACCGGCTCGATGCCGCCCGACCTACTGGAATCCACGCTGTTCGGGCACGTCAAAGGCGCGTTCACCAGCGCCATCGCTTCCAAGAAGGGCCTGTTCGAAATCGCCGACCGGGGAACGCTGTTCCTGGACGAAATCGGCACCATGAGCATGGACACGCAGAGCAAAATTCTGCGCGTGCTGCAGGACCGCAAATTCATGCACCTAGGCGGCGTCCACGAAATTCAGGCCGACGTTCGCATCATCGCGGCCACCAACGTGGACCTGAAACAACTGGTCCGCGAAGGCCGCTTCCGCGACGACCTGTTCTATCGCCTGAATGTGATCACGGTCGATCTTCCACCGCTGCGCCAGAGGAGGGAGGACATTCCTCTGCTGGTGGATTTCTTCCTGTCCCGGTACTCGGAAGAAAACGAGCGTCCGCGGCGCAGAATGACGCCGGAAGGCCTGCGTCCGCTGCTCTCCTATTCCTGGCCGGGCAACGTGCGTGAACTGGAGAACGTAATCGAGCGTGCGGTCGTGCTTTCCGCCACTCCGGATGTGGGGCCCGAGCTTCTGCCCGACGTGATCGTGGGCCGCGGAACTCCCGTACCCCTGATGGAACATCGCGGCGACGCTTCCCTCTTCGATATCGTAGAAGACTGCGAACGCCACATCATCCTCGACATGCTGGAGAAGTGTAACTGGAACCAGACCGAAGCTGCCGAGCGTTTCCACGTGCCCCTTTCTACCCTGAACCAGAAAATCAAACGCCTGAATATTGAGATCAAGAAGAAGGTCCGGGAGTAAGGCGGGCGTCAGGTGGCGGACCTCAGCCATTCTCTCGCTCACGACCTTGACACCTGAGGTCCGAGGTCCGACGTCCGAGGTCCGGCGTCTGCTATAGTTCCTGAGATAGAGGCCACACTGCATGGCAGCAGGGGATTTCCAGGTCCCGCTCATATCGCCCGCTGAATTCGCCAAGGAGAAGGTCAAGGCGCTCCAGGACTATGCCCTGCTCACCGGCCAGTCTCTGGCCAATCTTTTCCGGCGGCCCCTGTACGTCACCGACATGGTTCAGCAGGCCGACCTGATCGGCGTAGGTTCGCTGCCGATTGTGATCCTGACCGGCGGCTTCACCGGCGCCGTACTGGCCCTGAACAGCGCCAGCACACTGTCGCGCTTCGGGTCTCTCACCCTTATCGCCCAACTGGTTTCGGTAGGAATGGTCACTGAGCTGGGGCCAGTCATTACCGGACTCATGGTTGCAGGGCGCAATTCGTCCGGGATGGCCAGCGAACTGGGCTCCATGACCGTGACCGAGCAGATCGATGCCATGCGCGCTCTGGGCACCGATCCGACGAAAAAGCTGGTCACGCCCCGCGTGGTAGCCACCGTGGTCATGCTGTTTTTTCTGACCATCATCTCCGACCTGCTGGGCCTGGTGGGCGGAAACATGGTCTCGAGCCTGCTCCTGGGCCTGGACTCGCGGCAGTACTGGACCTCGGCTTGGCAGTCACTGGTCTGGCGCGACCTCACCTCCGGCCTTATCAAGCCGGTCCTCTTCGGGTTTGTGATCTCGACCGTGGGCTGCTATTTCGGCATGTCAACCCGCGGCGGCACGCAGGGTGTGGGACGTTCGACCACCCAGGCCGTCGTCGTAGCTTCGGTAATGATTCTGGTCGTAGATTTCTTCATCACGAAATTGCTCATCGCTCTGTTGGGGTACCGATAACCGATGTCAGCTCCCACACTTCCGCTCGACATGACCGCGCCTGCGACCAAGCAGCAAGGCGGCGAAGCCATCCGGTTCGAGAATGTGAGTCTGGCGTTTGATGACAAGGTGGTGCTGGACGACATTTCCTTCCGCTTGCCGCACGGGGAAACCAAGGCCATTTTTGGCGTAGCTGGCTCGGGCAAGAGCACGATCCTCAAGCTGGCGCTGGGATTGATAAAGCCCGACTCCGGCCAAATCTATGTTCTGGGCCAGGATGTGACGGAGATGAGCGAAAACGCGCTGTTCGACCTGCGGCGGCGGATTGGCATGGTGTTTCAGGAGAGCGCGCTTTTTGATTCGCGCACGGTGCGCGAGAATGTGGCCTTCCGCCTGCTGGAAGAGGGCAAGGTTTCCGAAGAGGAGATCGAACGACGGGTACGAGAGGCCCTGAGTTTCGTCGAACTGGAACGGACCGTGGACATGTTTCCCTCAGAACTATCCGGCGGAATGCGGCGCCGGGTAGCGATTGCGCGCGCCATCGTGACCCAGCCTGAAATTCTGCTCTACGATTCACCCACTGGCGGGCTGGACCCGGTGACCTCCACCACCATCGTGGAGCTGATCGTGAAACAGCGGGACGTGTACAAGACCAGCTCGCTGATGGTCACGCATCGCCTGCAGGACGCTTTCATCATGGCCACGCACTACTTCGATCGCAATGCCAACAAGATGCTGCCCTTGCCGAAGGGTGTCCATTGCGAAGTGCCGCTGGCATTTCTGATCCTGCGAGACGGGAAAGTGATTTTTGATGGTGATATCGATGAACTGGCGAAGACGCGGGACGAGTATATTCGCGAGTACATCGCTTGAAGAACGCTTCTGGCTTCTAGCGCCCTGTCATCCGGAGCGGGGCGGCTGCTTCGCATCGCGAAGCAGGTGTGGAGTCGAAGGACCCCTGCTCAACCGATTCGCGTGGCACAATGTTACAACGTCAAGAACAAGCACGGTCTGCCGCAGCGTTCCGTTAGGGGTGCTTCGACCCCCTCGCTCAGGACGCCACTTTGTGGAATATCGTGGGCTAGCTGGCCTTCGCGCTTTCCGACATAGTTTTGCGCCGGGCCGCCAGGTTGGTTTCCATGCGCTTCATGAACGCACGGCTTTTTTTCGTGCTCACCAGCAGCGATTCGATGCTGGCGAGAAATTCCTGGTTCTTCATCTTCTCCCGCAGCTCTTTCAGAAATGGTTTTAGCTTGAGATAAATAAAGACAATCTCCCCGCAAAAGCTGGGTTCGAGAAACATCTCACGGTTCAAGGTACCGTGGTTCACCAGCGACGAGGCCACGCCCCAGTAACCCAGCACCTGACGCATCCAGTTGTTTTCGGGGGTCCCCATTGCGGCTGAGACTTTCATGAAGTCGTCTGCAGTTTGGGGCCAGAAGGTTGTCGTCCACCAGTTGCGGGCTTTGCGCATCTCAGCCTCGCGGCGGAGATCGTAGAGTTTCAGGATCAGTTGCGCGTCGGCAGCAGTCGGCTTTGCCATTAACTCCTCCGTGGTTCGTGATGTGCCGAGACGGGCCCGGCTGGATTGTCTGCCTCCGGATACCCGTCAATCGAAGCGGAGCACCCTCGGTCAGGTTGTGGATGCGGCCCCGGAAGCGGCTTCTGCGGGTATTTCGCGCTCAAAGTCACATTCTTTATTGGGGCAGGCGATCACCGCACCCGCTTTAAGCATTTTCTCTACCAGATACTCGCTGCCGCAACTAGGACATTTTTCCGCCAGAGGCTTGCCGGCGGAAGTGAACTTGCACTTGGGATAATTTCCGCAGCCGTAAAAGGTGTTGCCCTTGCGCGCCTTCTTCTCCACCAGGTCGCCATCCTCGCAGAGCGGGCACTTCACCCCGATGTAATTCTGCTTTACGTATTTGCATTCGGGATAGCCGCTGCAGGCGGTGAACTCGCCAAAGCGGCCGTGACGGATCATCATGTTGCGTCCGCATTTTGGGCAGAGTTCGTCGATCGGGATGTCGGGAACTTTCTTGCCCTGATCGAGGCGGCGCGTGGTCTTGCAATCGGGGTAACCGGTGCAGGCCATGAACTGGCCGAAGCGGCCGCGCTTCAGGACCATCACCCGGCCGCAGTTCTCGCAATATTCTTCCTGCGTGGTTTCCTGAATGTCGGCCGAATCCAGGTCGGGCAGGTTGATGGGATTTTCCTTGGTGAAGGTACAGCTGTCGGGATTCTCTTTGTCATACGAACTGCAGGCGTAGAACGACCCGTGCTTGCCCCACTTGATCACCAGGGGAGAGCCGCAACGCTCGCACTTCTCGTCCGTGGGCTTCTCCATCCGCTTGATGTTCTCCATGTGCTTTTCGGCATAGCGGAGGTCCTTGGCGAAGCGCTTGTAGAATTCGGCGAGCGCGTTAATCCAGGTTTCCTTGCCCTCTTCGATCTCATCCAGTTCTTCTTCCAGGCGGGCGGTGTACTGAACGTCAAAAATGTCGCGGAAGTTTTCCACTAGCAGATCGGTGACGACGAGCCCGATCTCAGTAGGCGAGAACTTGCCGCCCAGCTTCTGCACATACTGCCGTTCCTGGATGGTGCTGAGGATGGCAGAGTACGTCGAAGGCCGCCCAATACCGCGTTCTTCCAGCTCTTTCACCAGCGACGCCTCGTTGTAGCGCGGTGGGGGTTCGGTGAAGTGCTGCTCCGGTTTCAATTCCCGCAGCGTGAGCTTCTGTCCGGGCTCGAGCGGCGGCAGCTTGTGTTTGAGTTCTTCTTCTTCCTCGTCTTTGGCATCCTTCGCCTCTTCATAGACTTTCAGGAAGCCGTCGAACTTGAGTACCGAGCCGGTCACGCGGAACCAGAAAGTCTCGGCTCCGGATTTGGCGTCGATGTCCACAGTGGTCTGGTCGAAGACCGCGGGCGTGATCTGCGAGGCCACGAAGCGCTGCCAGATCAGCTTGTAAACCTTGAACTCGTCTTCTTTCAGATACTGCTTGATCTGGTCGGGATGGCGCATCGCCGACGTGGGACGAATGGCTTCGTGCGCCGCCTGCGCCGCCTTCTTCTCTTTGTAAACGTTCGCGGCCTCGGGCAGGTAGTCCTTGCCATACTGCGACGCAATGTACTCGCGCACCTCGGTCAAAGCTTCGTTGGAAACGCGGGTGGAATCGGTACGCATATAAGTAATGAGACCGACCGAGCCTTCCTCGCCCAGTTCCACACCTTCGTAGAGACGCTGCGCGATCATCATGGTGCGCTTCACGCTGAAGCGCAGCTTGCGCGAGGAATCCTGCTGCAGTTTGCTGGTGGTAAAGGGTGGCGTGGCATTGCGCTTGCGTTCTTTGCGATCGACGGTCCGGACCAGCCAGTCGGCCTTCTCCAATGCGGCGCGGATTTTCTCCGCGTCCTCGCCATTGTTTACTTCGACCTTCTCTTCACCTTTGCCAATAAAGCGCGCGTCGAAGGCCGGCGGCTTCGGTCCCGCCAGGTGGGCGTCAATGGTCCAGTATTCCTGCTTCTGGAAGGCCTTGATTTCGCGCTCGCGTTCGACGATGAGGCGGAGCGCGACAGTCTGCACGCGACCGGCAGAGAGGCCGCGCCGCACTTTGTCCCAGAGCAGCGGAGAAACCTGGTAGCCCACCAGGCGGTCGAGCACACGCCGCGCCTGCTGCGCATCCACCAGGTTCTGGTCAATGTCGCGGGGATGCTCGAAAGCCTCTTGCACGGCGCGCTTGGTGATCTCGTTGAAGGTCACGCGGCGGATGCGGTCAAGCTCGTCGCCATCCTTCTTCTTCTTTTTCTTCTTCTTCCCGTCGCCCAACTCCTCGGCCAAATGCCAGGCGATGGCCTCGCCTTCGCGGTCCGGGTCGGGCGCAAGATAGATGCTGTCCGCGGACAAGGCCAGCTTCTTCAGCTTGGCGAGAACCTTCTCCTTGCCGGGAATGACGATGTACTCCGTCTCGAATTCGTTGTCGATATCGACGCCCAGTGTGCTCTTGGGCAGGTCTTTAACGTGCCCGAGCGAGGCTTCGACGGTGAAGCCCTTGCCCAGATATTTCTGGATGGTCTTGGCCTTGGCCGGCGACTCGACGATGACTAAGCCTTTAGACAATGTGTCCTCTGATGGTGATTACTGGTTTTGAAGCTAGCATGAATGCGGTGGAAAAAGCTATCAGCTATCAGTTCTTAGCTTGTGGATGAGAGCTGCCAGCATCTTCTTCACCTCTATCACTTCGCTCGAAAGCCGGTTAAAATCAAGAGACTTCATCATTTCCAGGTCGCGTGCCAGAAGCAATTGGTACTCCAGCTCACTGGCTGACCCCATCGCAATTTGCAAGAAGCGTCCCAATTCGATGTCACCTTTTCGGCAACACCCCTCGGCGATGTTCGCGCCAATTGAAGCCGAGGATCTTCGCATCTGACCCGTCAGCCCATAGAGTTCTTCCCGCGGAAGTCCCTTGCTGGACTTGTACACATCGAGCGTATGGATGTGTGCTTTCTCCCAAACTTTCAAGTTCTTGAAACTCTGCATTACCGCCTCGCACGTCGTTGTCTTCACTGACAGCTGAAAGCTGATAGCTGACAGCTGCTTCAAAAGCTCTTCACGAAATTCTTCCCCGGCATCTGCTTTACCTTTCCCGCCAACTCCAGCTCGAACAACGCAGCGAAGATTTCCGATGACAACATGTCCAGTTCCAGCTTTTCCACAATTTCGTCGATATGGGTGGCTTCGTCGGCTTTCAGCAGTCTCAGGATCTTTCTTTCGTGTGGAGGCGGCTCGCTTTCCCCGAATAGAGATGCACTCTTGCCCGCTGGCGATTCATCGCCGCTGGCGGGAGTCAACGCAAGTCGTACGGCGCAGGGAGTTCTTCCCACACGTCTTCCCAGGTCGCGGTGAGCCTGGCGCCCTGTTTGATGAGCGTGTTGGGTCCCCAGGAATTCTTGTTGGTGACATTGCCGGGAACGGCGAACACCTTGCGATTCTGTTCCAGAGCGCAGCACGATGTGATTCTGGTGCCACTGTATTCCGCGGCTTCAACCACCAGCACGCCAATCGAAATGCCGCTGATGATGCGATTGCGAATGGGAAAGTTTTGCGGCGCGGCGAATGTGTTCATGGGAAATTCAGAGATCAGGGCGCCTCCTAGGGCCAGCATCTGCTCCGCGGTCCGGGTGTTTTCCTTGGGATAAATGATGTCCACTCCAGTGCCGAAGACAGCCGCTGTTTTCCCCTTGGCGTTGATGGCGCCACGATGCGCGGCCGCGTCCACGCCCCGAGCCAGGCCGCTGAAGATGACCAGACCGCGGCCAGATCGCACGCCAGCCGCTCCGCCATTCCGAGCCCGTAGGGCGTGGGGGTGTGAGTGCCTACGCTGCGATCCCTGGCTGGGTGAGAGCGTCCCCATTTCCCTGCACATAAAGGATCAGAGGCGGATCGTAGATTTCTTTCAGTTGCGCGGGATACGAGGAATC
>Ga0335085_10002829_pt1 | contig 31515 bp, 30 predicted proteins | sample Lox_Sample_45_FD_206712 | JGI IMG/M metagenome (GOLD analysis project Ga0335085, IMG submission 206712) | Soil microbial communities from Loxahatchee National Wildlife Refuge, Florida, United States - Lox_Sample_4.5 | ecosystem: Environmental > Terrestrial > Soil > Wetlands | place: USA... | reverse complement strand
CGGCCGGATAAATGCCGAGCTCCGTGAGCTGCCGCGAGAGCACGGTGGTTGCATCCAGATGCGCGAACGCCGTGGCCGGCGCCGGGTCGGTCAGGTCGTCGGCCGGCACATAGATGGCCTGCACCGAGGTGATCGAGCCCTTCTTGGTGGAGGTGATCCGTTCCTGCAGCGCGCCCATCTCGGTGCCCAGCGTCGGCTGATATCCTACCGCGGAGGGCATGCGGCCGAGCAACGCGGACACCTCGGACCCGGCCTGGGTGAACCGGAAAATGTTATCAATGAACAGCAGCACGTCTTGATTTTCCTCGTCCCGGAAGTATTCCGCGACCGTGAGCGCCGTCAGCCCGACCCGGAGACGCGCGCCCGGCGGCTCGTTCATTTGCCCGTAGACCAGCGCCGCCTTGGACTTGGTGAAATCGTCCGGATCAATGACCTTCGACTCCTTCATTTCGTGCCAGAGATCGTTGCCTTCACGCGTACGCTCGCCCACGCCTCCAAAGACGGAGAACCCGCCATGGTGGAGCGCGATGTTATTGATGAGCTCCATGATGACGACGGTCTTCCCCACGCCGGCGCCGCCGAAGAGGCCGACTTTGCCGCCCTTGCTGTAGGGCTCGAGCAGGTCCACCACCTTGATGCCGGTTTCCAGCACCTCTGTCTTGGTCTCCTGGTCGGCCAGCGCCGGCGCAGGACGATGAATGGGGTAGGTCTTCTTGGTCTTGATGGGGCCCTTCTCGTCCACCGGCTCGCCGAGGACGTTGATCAAGCGGCCGAGTGTTTCGCGGCCGACCGGCACTGAAATGGGCGCGCCGGTATCCTTCACTGGCATGCCCCGGACCAAGCCATCGGTCAGGGACATCGCCACGCTCCGCACGCGGTTTTCACCGAGGTGCTGCGCGACTTCCAGCGTGAGCCGGACCGCCGGCTTCCCCGCCTTCTTGTCCTCGTCTTGATCGACGCGAAGGGCGTTGTAGATGTTCGGCAGATGGTCCGGAGGAAACTCCACGTCCACCACCGGCCCGATAACCTGAATGACCTTCCCCATGCTCACGGACGACTCCTTTCGGCTGATGCCGACGGCATTCGCTTATTTCAATGCTTCGGCCCCGCCCACAATGTCCATCAGTTCCTTGGTAATGGCAGCCTGCCGCGTCTTGTTGTAATAGAGGGTCTGTTTCTTGATCAGCTCGCCGGCGTTCTTGACCGCTCCGTCCATGGCGGTCATCCTCGCCGCCTGCTCGGCCGCAGCGGATTCAAGCAGGACGCGGTAGACGAGGATGTACAGGAGTTGCGGCAACATGTCTAAGAACTCCTTGCCGCTCGGTTCATACAGGTACCCGCCCCGCTCAACCGGGCTCTCGGGCGCCTCGGCGGGGTCGAGTTCAAGCGGCAGCGATTTCCTCACAAAGAGCTCCTGCTGCATGACGGATTTAAATTTATTGTAGACCGTATGGAGCTCATCGAAGCTTCCCTTTGCATACTCCGCGTGCAACTCCTGGCCGATGTCCTCCGCGTGTTCAAAGGTCAGGCGATCGAACACGCCCGGCCATTGCCGGAAGATCGGCCACTGCCGCCGCTTGAAGAAGTCGATCCCTTTGCGGCCGACGACCGCAACGCTGACCTGAGCTCCGCGGGCTTCATGCTCGCGTATGATTTCGACCGCCTTGCGCAGCACGTTCGCATTGAACCCCCCGCAGAGCCCGCGATCGCTTGTCACCACGGCCACGACCACTTTGTTGCCCGGACGCTTTGCGAACAAGGGATGCACCGTTCGATCCACCCGCTGGCTCACGTGCTCCAGCAGCGACCGGACCCGCACCGCGTACGGACGCGCCGCGAGAATGCGCTCCTGCGCGCGCCTGAGCTTCGACGCAGCCACCATCTTCATGGCTTTCGTAATCTTCTGCGTATTCTTGACGGAGGTGATTTTCCGCCGCAGTGCTTGGAGGCTTGCCATGGTCGAGTGCGGCCGGCGCTTAGCTCTGGGCTCCGAAGCCCATCTTCTGTTTGAACGCAGTAATGATCTGTTTCAACTCGGCGGCCAGCGCATCGTCAATCTTCGGCTTGGTCGTCAGCGTCTTCTTCATTTCCGGGTGGTGCTGTGCGACGTAGCGCAAGAGTTCGTCTTCGAACTCCCTGATCTTCCTGACCGCGACATCATCCAGGAACCCGTTCACGCCGGCGAAGATCGACAACACCTGGTCCGCAACCGGCATGGGTTTGTACTGGCCCTGCTTGAGCAGCTCCACCATGCGGACGCCCCGGCTCAACTGGGCCTGCGTCGCCTTGTCGAGGTCGCTGCCGAACTGCGCGAACGCCGCCATCTCCCGGTATTGCGCCAGGTCCAAACGCAACGTTCCGGCAACCTGCTTCATCGTCTTGATCTGCGCGGATCCGCCGACGCGGGAGACGGACAGCCCGACGTTGATCGCGGGTCGGACGCCCGAATAGAACAGGTCGCTCGCGAGGTAAATCTGGCCGTCGGTGATGGAGATGACGTTCGTGGGAATATAGGCCGAGACGTCGCCCGCTTGCGTTTCAATGATCGGCAGCGCCGTCAAACTGCCTCCGCCCAGTTTGTCGCTGAGCTTGGCCGCGCGCTCCAGCAGGCGGGAGTGGAGGTAGAACACGTCGCCGGGATAGGCTTCGCGGCCCGGCGGGCGCCGGAGCAGGAGCGAGAGCTCCCGGTACGCCGTCGCGTGTTTCGAGAGGTCGTCGTAGATGATCAGGGCGTGCCGGCCGCTGTCGCGGAAGTACTCGCCGATGGCCGCACCAGCGAAAGGCGCGAGGTACTGCATCGAGGCCGGGTCGCTCGCCGTGGCCGACACCACGATGCTGTATTCCATCGCATGGTGATCTTCCAGCGTCTTGACGACACGGGCCACCGTGGACCGCTTCTGCCCGATCGCCACATAGATGCAGAAGACATTCAGCCCCTTCTGGTTGATGATCGTGTCCACCGCGATCGCCGTCTTGCCGGTTTGCCGGTCGCCGATGATCAGCTCGCGCTGTCCCCGTCCGATGGGGATCATGGCATCGATGGACTTGATTCCGGTCTGCAATGGCTCCCGCACGGACTGCCGGTCGATGACGCCGGGCGCACGCACTTCGAGGAGCCGGGATTCGGTCGCCTTGATCGGGCCCTTGCCGTCCAGCGGAAGCCCGATCGCATCCACGACACGGCCGACGACCGCGTCGCCCACGGGAACCTCCGCGATGCGACCCGTCCGTTTGACCGGATCGCCCTCCTTGATGCCGGTGTCTCCGCCCATGAGCACGGCGCCGACGTTATCCTCTTCGAGGTTGAGCGCAATGCCGTACACGTTGTTGGGGAATTCGAGCATCTCGCCGGCCATCGCCCCGTCCAGGCCGTAGATTTTGGCGATGCTGTCGCCGACCTGGAGCACGGACCCGACCTGGGCCACGTCCACCTGTTTTTCGAAGGACTTGACCTGATCCCGGATGATTGTGCTGATCTCTTCCGCTTTGATCTGCATCCTTGGGGCTCCTTACGTTCGGGCGCCATGAACGGCGCCCCCAAATCAAACCTTGGCGAGGATGGACCGCAGCCGCGACAGTTGGCTGCGGACCGTCCCGTCATACACCGTGCTGCCGATCCGGATGCGTAGCCCGCCGATCACGGCGGGATCAACGTGGATCGCAAGTTCGATCCCGCTGCGCGTGACCCGCTCGAGCTGCGCGCGGATGGCGGCTTGCTGTTCGTCCGTGAGCGGCCGGGCCGCCGACACCTCGACGACCTTGCGATTGGAGCCCTTGTCGGCCAACTTCCCGAATTCTTCGCTCATCTCCCGGATCTGGGCGATCCGGTTCTTGTGGACGACGTGGGTGAGGAACCGGCCGGTGAGGGGCGGGCATCCGGCCCTAGCCGCCAACTGGGTGATGACGGCGATTTTCTGCGCGGGGGTGAAGACCGGGCTCAGCAGCAGGTCCCGGAACTCGCGTGAGGCCGTAAAGGCCTCGGCCAGCAACCGGAGGGCGGCCGCGGTCGGGCCGATATCGGCGGGCTCCTGCAACTCGAACAGGGCCTTCGCGTATCGCCGTGCAATCGCCGTCTGGATCACGTTCCCGGTAACCGCCTTCTGTGACGTGGTTTCGAGCCGGCAGGCTCGCTCAAAAGCGGCGAACCATAACACGAAAGCCTAATGCCGTCAAGCACTTCGCCCTGCTTCGAGCCTTGCCTGTCCCGGCGCAATGATGCCGCCGCCGAGAACCCGATCACCCTGGTAGAAAACCGCAGATTGGCCGGGACTCAGCGCCCGCTGCGGCGCGTCGAACTCGACGCGGAGGCGCCCGGCCTCAAGCGGCCAGATGGTCGCCGGAACCGCCGGGCTGGCGTACCGGACCTTCACCTGCGCGCGGACCGGCTCATCTATGCCGTCCATGGTGAGGAGGTTCAGGTCGCAGACCGTGCACGCGGGCTCGAGCAGATCTTCGTCCCGGCCCACCACCACGGTATTGCTCGCAACGTCCACGCGGACGACGTACAGCCGCTGTGCGGCGGCGAGTCCCAGGCCCCGCCGCTGGCCCGGCGTGTAGAAGGGCACCCCGCGGTGCGTTCCCACCACCGCGCCGTCCGTGCCGACGAAAGCACCCGGCCGCGCGGCCTGCGGGGCTTCTTCGGCGAGAAAGCCGCGGTAGTCGCCCTTCGTCACGAAACAGATCTCCTGGCTCTCCTGCAGTTCGTCGGCCGGCAAGTCGAGCGCTGCGGCCCTGGACCACACTTCGTCCTTGCGCATGCCGCCCACGGGAAACAGGATGCCGGGGAGCCAGCCCCGGTTCAGACGGTAGAGGAAATAGCTCTGGTCCTTCCGGGGGTCCCCGCCCTTATGGAGATGCAGCCGGCCTGACGCGTCCGGCACGACTTGGGCATAGTGCCCGGTCGCGACATAGTCCGCCCCCAACTCCCGAGCGGCGTCCACCAGGCAGCCGAACTTCACTCGCTCATTGCACCGGACGCAGGGGTTCGGCGTCTGGCCCGAGAGATACCCCTGGATGAAGTCCTGCACGACGGCGGCGCGGAACCGCTCGCGGATGTCGATGACCCGGTGCGGGATGTGCAACTGCTCGGCAACGTACCGGGCGATCCCGATCTTGCAACACCCGCGTTCCTGCCACTTCTTCGTGGTTGTCTCGCCATCCTCGGTGTCCCAGGTCCGGAGCGTGACGCCCTGCACCCGATGGCCCTGCTCCACCAGCAGCGCGGCGGCCACGGCGCTGTCCACCCCGCCCGACATGCCCACAACGACCGTCTTCATGGACTCTAGAGCGCCTCCCCGCGATGAGGAATGCGAACCTTCGGCACCGGGGGGGCGGCCTCCCGGGTCTCGTCCGATCCCTTTTTCTTGGCGCGGCCTTCCGACTCGCACGTCCCGTGAAAGCTCACCCCTGCGTCCATTTGCACGAGTGGGGCTATCACGTCCCCGCGCAGCACGGCGGTCGGGAGCAGATGCACCTTCTCCGTCGCCATCACATTCCCCGTGATCTTCCCGCCACTGACAATTACGCCAGCGCTGACGTCCCCCTCGACGGCCGCATGCTCTCCCAGGATAATGGTGCCGTTTGAACGGATCTCTCCCGAGACCGTCCCGTCGATGCGGACCGTGCCCTCGAAGGTCAGCGTCCCTTTGAACTCGAACCCGCGCGCCAGGAAGGTGAACGTTTCCTTCCCCTCCGGCGGGGTCTCTTTCTTCTTGCCTTTCGCCGTGAACATGCCGCTCGCCGTTGCCCTACGCTCCGCGAACCCGCGCCGCTCCCTGCTGCGGCTGCTGGACCGTCTCGCGCGCCCCCTCCAAGGTCCTGACTTCGCCCCGGCCCGCCGCTTCGCAGTTGCCCATGAAACGGACGCCCTCTTCCACCGACAGCAACGGGGTCTTGATTGTCCCGAGCACGACCCCGGTGGAGAGCAGCTGGACTTTTTGCGCCGCGATGATGTTGCCGGTGACCCGCCCGCCGCTGATCACCACATCGGCGCCGATGTCCCCTTCGATGACGGCATGCTCGCCCACCACGAGGGTGCCTTTCGTGTGGATCTCTCCTTCGAGCCGACCGTCGATGCGGATCGTGCCTTCGAAGGTGACGATCCCTTTAAAGTGGGATCCTTTGCCGAGGAACGTGAACGATTCCTCACCGTCCATAGCATAGGGGTTGTTCTTGTCTTTTTTGGACCACATGGGCGTCCCCCTTTTATCCCACCGTCTTCATCGTCGAACTGACGCGAATAGGCGTGACCGAGCCGCCGCCCTGAGATTTGCCTTCCTCGGCCGGTGCGGCCTTGGCCATCTCCAGGCTCCCGTTGAAGAGCACCCCTTCTTCGATGGAGAGCAGCGGCGCCTTGACGGAGCCGTTCAGCACGGCCGGCGCCTGGAGCCGGACCTTGCCGGACGCCACGATGTCTCCCGTGATCTTGCCCCGGCTGATCACTGTGCCCGCGGTAACCTGGGCCGTAAGGACCGCATCCTCGCCGACGACCAGCACGCCTTCGGTGTGGATCTCCCCGTCCAGGCGGCCGTCGATGCGGACCGTCCCGTTGTAGGTGATCACGCCCTTGAACTCGACGCCCCGCCCGACGAAGGCGATCACTTCCTCATCCGCCGCGCCCGGGTGGGGCTGTCCTTCCAGGTCCTCTTCCTGTCTCTCAACGTCGTCGCCTTTCTTCCACATGCGCTACCTCCTTAATTATAATTAACTACTGTTTTATTCGTCAGTCCCTACCCCAGGATCATGTCGATGACTCTTTCAAGGTCGGCGGGAGAATAGTAGTCGATGACGATTTTCCCCCCCGTCTTCCCGTGGATCAGCCGCACCTTCGTGCCCAACCGCCGCGCCATCCGATCCTCGATTTCGCTGGGCCGGTGGCTCTTGCGGGCGTTGCTCGATCGGCCGGCGCGGGAGGCAGGCCGAACCAGGCGCTCGAGGTCCCGCACCGACAGCCGTTCCGTCACAGCCCGGCGCCCCAGGCGAACCTGCTGTTCCGGATCGGAGACGGCCAAGAGAACCTTGGCGTGTCCCCACGACAGCTGATCGCTCTCGACCCATGCCTGCGCCTCGGACTGAAGCGCCAGGAGCCGGACGGTGTTGGCGATCGAAGACCGCTCCTTCCCAAGCGCGCGCCCGACCGCTTCCTGCGTCAGGCCGAACTCCTTCATAAGGCGTTGGTAGGCCCGCGCGGCCTCCATCGGGTTGAGATCCTTGCGCTGAAGGTTTTCGATCAGCGCCATCTCCATCGCTTCGGCGTCGGTGGCCGGACGGACGATGGCCGGAACTTTTTTGAGGCCGGCGAGCTTGGCCGCGCGCCAGCGCCGCTCGCCGGCGATCAGCTCGTATCCGCCGTCCCCGAGCTTGCGCACCAGGATCGGCTGCAGCACCCCCTTCGTCTTGATCGAGTTGGCCAGCTCTTCCAGCTCGGCCTCATCGAAGACGCGCCGCGGCTGGAAGGGATTGGGCGAAACCAGGGACAGCGGAACGTCCTCGATCTCATCCCTCCCCGCGGCGTGGCCGACCGGGATCAGGGTCTGCAGTCCTCTACCGAGCGCCTTTTTTTGCATGTGCCAGGACTTCCTTGGCCAAGCTCAGATACGCCTGCGCCCCGCTCGAAGCGACATCATACATGAGCACCGGGGCCCCATGGCTCGGAGCCTCCGCCAGCCTAATATTGCGCGGGATCACCGCCTTGAACACCTTGCCGGGAAAATGCTTGCGTATTTCCTCTGCTACCTGCTTGTGGAGATTGTTCCGCCCGTCGAACAGCGTGAGGAGGATCCCCTCGATGGCCAACGACGGATTCAAGGACTTGCGCACCATCTCGACGGTCTGCATCAAACGGCCCAGCCCCTCCATCGCGTAAAACTCGCACTGGACGGGAACCAGCAGCGCGTCCGCCGCTACAAGGGCGTTCACCGTCAGCAGCCCCAGGGCCGGCGGACAATCCACCAGCACGAAGTCGTGCTGTCCGGCGACGTCTCCCAGAACCCGCCGCAGGACCAGTTCCCGGTTTTCCAGGCCGGCGAGCTCGACCTCCGCGGCAGCGAGATCAGGCTCGGATGGGACCACTTCCAGCCGAGGAACAGCCGACCGCACCACAACTTCAGCGATCTTATGGCCCCGGATCAGGGCATCATAGGTCGAGAGCTTGATCCCGTCCCGATCAACCCCAACCCCGCTGGTGGCATTGGCCTGCGGGTCCAGGTCCACCAGCAGAACTGTCCGCTCCGCCACCGCCAGGGAAGCCGCCAAGTTGATGGCGGTTGTGGTCTTGCCGACCCCACCCTTCTGATTGGCGATGGCTAGGACTCGCCCCATGGATCGGCTTAGGCCCTCCGAAAGGGACGTATGCTAGCAAGTGGCTTCCGGAGAGTCAATGAAACGATGTTCCACGTGGAACAACGGAACTAAAACAAAGGGCTGGTAGGCTCCAGGAGCGTGAGGGTGCGGGGGTCGTTGGTGAACGGGAGCGTAAAGGAGGTTTCGCGGAGCAGCCGGTATCCGGATGGGACCTCGCTCATCGGGCTGGCGCGGAAGAGCAGGACTTGCCCGCCGGGGGCCAGGAGCCGGGGGGCTTCCTTGAGGACCAGCTCCGGGGAGACGGCCCGGGTCGTCACCAAATTGAAAGGGGCGGCCTGTTCCTGCTCAAGGTCTTCAACCCTGGCGATCAAGACGGTGACTCCGGACAGGCCCAGGAGGCCGATGATATGGTGCAGGAAGGCGGCTTTTTTCTGGGACGGTTCGAGCAAGGTCACGGCCAGGTCCGGGTCCTGGATCTTCAACACCAGCCCTGGAAACCCGGCACCGGTGCCGACATCGAGCGCCCGGAGGCCCGGCCCCGGCCGGATAAGCCTCGGGTCCGGCTTGATGAATGGGGCGGCGGCCAGGGAGTCCAGAAAATCTTTGTTGATGATGTCGGCCTGGGTCGCGTGCCCCGTGAGGTTGACCCTGGCATTCCAGCGGATAAGCTCCTGAAGGTACAGTACCAGCCTGGCAACGGTATGGGGGGAGAGCGGCACACCCAGGCGCAGGCCGCCTTCCATGAGGGCTGCGGCCGGCGTGGCCGGATCGGGGGTGGCGGGGAAGCTAGGGGGCATGTTCCACGTGGAACAATATCAGTTTCGGCGGGACCGCTCCAGGGCTACCTGAAGGAGTGACACGGCGGCGGGAGTGACCCCCTCGATCCGTGAAGCCTGGCCGAGCGAGTGAGGGCGCACCTTTTGAAGCTTTTCCAAAACCTCACGCGAGAAGCCCTTAACGCAGGCGTAATCAAAATCGTATGGGATTCTGCGGGATTCCAGGCGTTTAAAGTTATCCACCTCATGGGATTGACGGTGGATATATCCCTCGTACTTGACCTGGATTTCGACCTGTTCCTGCACGGCGGGGTCTGGGTGGCCCTCCAGGCCGGCGAGCTCCATCACCCCTTTGTACGCCAGCTCGGGCCGCCGGAGCAGGCCGGCAAGCGTGGTCTCCGGGCTCAGGCCGTCCATGCCCAGTGCGACCGCTCTGGCCGCCACCTCGGGGGTGAGCCTGGGCCGGGTCTTGAGGAGCCGCTCCCGTTCCAGGCTGATGGCGTCCCGCTTCTCGCAGAACCGCCGGTAGGCGCCCTCATGGACAAGCCCCAACCGATGGCCGATGTCCGTGAGCCGGAGATCGGCGTTGTCCTGGCGGAGGAGCAGACGATATTCGGCCCGTGAGGTGAACATCCGGTAGGGCTCCCGCGCGTCTTTAGTGATGAGGTCGTCAATGAGTACCCCGATATAGGCCTCCGATCGGTCCAGGATGCAGGGGGCCTCACTTCTGATTTTCAGGACGGCGTTGATGCCGGCCATGAGCCCCTGCGCGGCCGCCTCTTCATACCCGGACGTGCCGTTGATCTGCCCAGCGTGGTACAGCCCTTCCACCAGCTTCGTTTCCATTGTAGGGTGGAGCTGGCGCGGCGGGAAGTAGTCGTACTCGACGGCATAGCCCGGCTTCAGCATCGCCGCGCGCTCGAGGCCGGGGATGGTTTTGAGGAATGCGGCCTGCACGTCTACCGGCAGGCTGGTCGAGATGCCGTTCGGGTAGTATTCATCCGTGTCGAGTCCTTCCGGTTCGATGAAGATCTGGTGCCGGGGTTTATCGGAGAACCGCACCACCTTGTCCTCGATCGACGGGCAGTAGCGCGGCCCCGTACCTTCGATCACGCCGGTGAACATCGGCGAGCGGTCCAAGTTGTCCTGAATGATGCGATGGGTTTCTTCATTGGTGTACGTGAGATGGCAGCAGACCTGGGGCATCGGGATCTTCTCGGTCCGGAACGAGAACGGCAACGGCGGCTCATCGCCCCACTGCGGAGCGAGGGCCGAGAAATCGATGGTGTCCCGGTCGAGGCGGGGAGGGGTGCCCGTCTTGAGCCGCCCCAACTCGAAGCCGAACTCCCTCATGCAGTCGGAAAGATGTTCGGCCGGGGCTTCGCCGGCGCGGCCAGCCGGAAAGTGGTTTAACCCTACGTGAATTAATCCCTTAAGGAAAGTTCCTGTCGTCAGGACGACGGCCTGCGTCTCCAGACGTTCCCCCGCGCCGGTGACGACGCCGCTGACCCGTCCGCCTATCGTCTCGATCCGATCCACGGTCCCGCGAAGGACCGTCAGGCCCGGCTGGGCCCGCAGGGTCTTTTGCATGACCAGCCGGTACTGCTTCTTGTCGCACTGCGCCCGCAGCGAGCGCACGGCCGGCCCATTCCGCGTGTTGAGCATCCGGAACTGGATGCCGGTCTCGTCCGCGTTGCGCCCCATCTCACCGCCCAGCGCATCGATCTCTTTGACGAGATGGCCCTTGGCGATCCCGCCGATCGCGGGATTGCAGGACATCTGTGCGATCTTGTCCTCTTCCATCGTGAGCAACGCCGTACGCGCGCCCATGCGGGCCGCCGCCAGCGCAGCCTCGCAGCCCGCGTGGCCGCCGCCCACCACGATCACATCGAAGCGTTCCTGGCACGTCCGGGCGATCATTTGCCGATGCAGAACTCCTTGAAGATGCGGTCGAGGATGTCGTCCGTGGTCGTCTCTCCGATGATCTCGCCGATCGCGTTGACGGCCACGCGCAGGTCCACTGCGACGAACTCGGCCGCCATGCGGCGCTCGACCGAGAGCAGCACCTGTTCGAGCGCGGCATGGGCCCGCTCGAGCGCGCCGCGATGGCGCAGGTGGGTAATCAGCACGCCTTCGCTCGGCTCGAGTCCCTGCTTGAGCACGGCGTCGCGGATCGCGTCGCGCAGCTCCTCCAGCCCGGCACCGGCGGTCGCCGAGGTCCAGACGATGCGGTTCTCCTCGGTGAGGCCCTTGAGCTGCAGCGGTTCCAGGCGGGGAGGCAGGTCTGATTTATTGACGACCAGAATCGCCGCCTTGCCCCTCGCCAGCCCCAGAAGCCGACGGTCCTCATCGCCGAGCGGCTCGCTCCCGTCAAGCACCGCCAGCACCAGCTCGGCGCGGGCCAGCGCGTCGTGCGAGCGGCGCACGCCCTCGCGTTCCACCTCGTCCACGGTCTCCCGCAAGCCCGCCGTGTCCTGCAGGCGCACGGGAATGCCGCGAACATTGACGAACTCCTCCAGCACGTCGCGCGTCGTGCCGGGGATCGGCGTCACGATCGCGCGATCCGCCTTCGCCAGCGCATTCATGAGGCTGGACTTGCCGACATTGGGGCGCCCGACCAGCGCAGCCGTGACGCCCTCGCGGACAATGCGCCCCTCCTCCGCCGTCCTGATGAGCTGCGTGATCCGATCCCGGACCGTGGTGACTCCCTTGGCGAGATCTTGGGTGGAAATGAACGCGATGTCCTCGTCCGAGAAGTCGATCCCGGCTTCGACTTCGACCAGCAGGCGCACCAGGCCTTCGCGCAGGCGCCCGAGCTCCTCCGACAGGGCGCCGCGGAGCTGCTCCAGCGCCACCCGGAGACCCGTCTCGGTACGGGCCGAAATCAGATCCATGACCGCCTCGGCCTGCGTGAGGTCGAGCCGGCCGTTGAGGAACGCGCGCTTGGTGAATTCCCCCGGCTCCGCCGTCCGTGCGCCGCTCAGGAGAAGGGCCTTCATGCCCAGGCGCAGCGCGAGCGGCCCCCCGTGACAATGGAACTCGACGACGTCCTCGCACGTGTAGCTGCGGGGCGCCTTCATGACCGCGACCAGGACTTCGTCGATGCGTTGGCCGTCGGGCGCGCGCAGGTCGCCGTGGTGCAGGGTGTGCGTCTGGTAGTCCCGGACGGTCCGGCCGCCGGCGCCGGCAAAGATCCGCGACGCGATGTCTATGGCCTTCTCGCCGGAAACCCGGATGATGCCGATGCCGCCTTCACCGGGCGGCGTGGCAATGGCGCAGATCGTGTCGCCGGCATTCATGGGCGGTCATGGGGCCGCCGGGACCAGCGCCTTCTTCGGCAGGATGTACCGGTCCGTGACGACCTGTTGCGTGATCGTGAGGACGTTGTTGGTGAGCCAGTACAGCACGAGCCCCGCCGGGAAGGTGACGAACATGAACGTCAGGAAGACCGGCAGCAGCAGCATGATCTGCGCCTGCTTCGGGTCCATGGTCGTGGGCTGGATCTTCTGCTGGATGAACATGGTCACGCCCATGAGGACCGGCAGGATGTAGTAGGGGTCCTGCACCGACAGGTCCTTCACCCAGAGCAGGAAGGGCGCCTGCCGCAGTTCGATGGTCATATAGAGGATATTGAAGAGCGCGACGAAGATGGGAATCTGAAAGAACATCGGCAGGCACCCGCCGACGGGGTTCACCTTCTTGTCCTTGTAGAGCTTGATCAGCTCCTTGTTGAGTCGCTCGCGATCGTCGGCGTACTTCTTCTGCAGGGCCATCAGCTCGGGCTGCACGGCCGCCATGTCCTTCATCGACTTGTAGCTCTTGTAGGCCAGGGGCGCGAGCAGCAGCTTGATGAAGACCGTGACCATGATGATGGCCACCCCGTAGTTGTGGGTGAGGTCGTGCAGAAACCGGATGGCGTAGAACAAGGGCTTGGCCACCGCCCGCACGAAGGACCAGCTCCCGTAAATGAACCAGCCGAAGTCGATCGTCTCCTCCAGTTCGATCTTGAGCGCCGCCAGCGTGTCGTACTCCTTCGGGCCGACATAGAGGCGGTAGCGGCTGGCCGCCGAGCCCGCCGTGACAGGCGTGCGCAGGCCGACCGAGGCCAGCCGCTCGCCCTCCTTGCGGACGACTCCGATATGGGTCACGGCATCGGCGGGGATGGCGGCCGCCAGAAAATACTTGTCCTGTATGGCGGCCCATTTCACCTGGCCCGACCGCAGGTCTTCCTTCTCGGGCGTGGCCTTGTCGAGCTTGCCGCCGATGTACGTGGCCGGCCCGATGAAGCCGACGAACCCCTCCTTCCACTCATGGATCCCGAAGTTCGTCCCCAGCGACAGGGTCGTCGAGCTGCTCACGCCGGACGTCTCCACGGCCAGGTCCACGAGGTAGCTGCCGTGGTGAAACGTGAGCCGCTTCGTGACTTGCGCGCCGGTCTCCGGGTCCACGTAGGAGAAGCCGATCTCGCCGGCGGGCTGGCCTTCGCTGAGGCTGAGGTCTTTTCCTGAGACCGCATACAAGCCCTTCGCCAGCCGCTCCTGCAGCCTGGCATCGGGGACTTCGATTGTCAGCGGCGGGATGAGTGCGACCCCCTTTCCATCGGAGGGCACGAGCTGGATGGGCTTGGGCTGCTTGGGGTCCGTGTTCAGATAGCGCTTGAGCTCCCAGCGCTTGATCACTCCGCCGCGGTTCGAGAGCACGACCTTGAACAGGTCGGTCTCGACCGTCACCTCCTGCTCACGCGCACCGGCCAACGCCGGGGCCGGCAGCACCACGCCGGCCTTCACGTGAGGCGGGGCGGCCGTGACGGTCTGCGTCGGAGACGGCAGCGCGGGCGTGGTCTGGTCGGCGTCCTTCTTCTTCGCGGCGGGCGAGGGAGCCACCGGCACCGGCCGCCTCGCGACTCCCATCTTCTCCAGCAGGTAGGGATAGAGCACGATGACCGCCATCGAAAGGACCAGGAAGAGGATGATGCGCTTTTCCATTCTCTGCGCCCGTCAGCGAACCGGCAGCACCGGATCGTAGCCGCCGCGATGGAGCGGATGGCATTTCAGCAACCGCCGCCCCGCCATCCCCAGCCCCCGCCAGAGGCCGTGGCGTGCCAGCGCCTCGCGCGCGTAGGCCGAGCACGTGGGCACGAAACCGCAGCACGGCGGGCCCATCGGCGAAAGCCACCGCTGATAGAAGGCAAGCAGCGCGACAACAATCCGGGTCATCGTGAATTCTCTTCCCCTCCCAGGTGCGCCCGTCTCAAGACCGCCTGCCAGGCCTCGCGCAGGCTCTGCGCGGGCTCGGCCACGGATTCCCGCTTCGGCAAAATCAGCAGGTCCAGCCCGCAAGGGACCCGCCGCAGACTCAACCGGCCGAGCTCGCGGAACCGCCGCTTGGAGCGGTTGCGCGCCACCGCCCCGCCGAGCTTCTTCCCCACCACCACGCCGACCCGCGTGCGGTCCAGATCGTTCCGGCGGTAGAGGAGAGTGAACAGCGGGCACGAAACCCGCTTCCCTTCCTTGAAGACCAACCGGATGGCGGCGCTGTTGCGAAGGAGGTGCTGTGCGCGAGTGGAGCGGGGAGGGACCACCGGTCCAGATCAGACGGTCAGCTTGTGCCGTCCCTTGGCTCTGCGGCGCGCCAACGTCCGTCGGCCGCCTTTCGTTTTCATCCGTTCGAGAAACCCGTGGGTGCGTTTCCGCGCCTTGTTCGAGGATTGCCGCATCGTGGCGGACATGAGAAACCTCCGTTCGCTTCAGTCGTCAGAATAACGGCGCATTATAAGGGTCGTCCCGGCGGGTGTCAATCAACGCAACAACTCTTTGATCGCGGCCAACAGTTCGCCGGGATCGACCGGTTTCTGAAAAGTCCGCTTGGCGCCCAGGATCCGTGAGACGTCGAAAAAGAACTGTCGCCGTTCGTCCTCATCCGACCCGGAGATGGCGATGATCTTGGCGTCTGGAAAGTCGCGTTTCAGCTCGTTGATGACCGCCATGCCGTCCTTCACCGGCATCATGATATCGGTAATGATCAGGTCCGTGGGGTTGCGGCGGTAGAACGCGAGCCCCTCAACCCCGTCCCGGGCCACCACCACGTCGTGTCCCGCATCTTCGAGGATCACCTTGAAAATCTCCCCGGTGTGGGCATCATCATCGATGAACAGAATCCTGGCCATATCACCGCACCGTGCGTTTCATGCAATCACCCGCCCTCGTCAGGCGCGCCCCCGGACCGGGCGAGATCGTCGATCTTGATCTTCTCGGGCTTCAGCTTTTCAGCCGCCTTGGTCATGCGGTCCAGGGCTTCATCAAAGGACAGCGGCGCGGCCTCCTTCGGCCGGAAGCGGACAGGATTGATCCGGGCGACGACGAAGCTCTTGAGGTAGGGGCTCGTCAGCCCCTTGGCTTTCAGCGCCTCGACCTTCTGCACCACCAGATCGTCCAGCGCGAGCACCGCCTTCGCGCGCTGGTGGCGGGTCTCGAGCGCCGCGCGCAGGTGGCCCTTGAGGAACTGGTCGACCCGCTTCAGCACAGGACTGTAGGCGCCGCCGCTGAAGCGCGGCCGCTCCTCGTAGCAGAGGCCCAGGGTGATGAACGCGGGTTCCTCGAACTCCAGCGCGTAGGTCTCCTCTGTGGCGCTATCCAGCCGCGCCAGCTCCTTGTACATGCGGATCACCTCGAGCGCCTTCTCGCGCAGATTGTGCGCCTTCTCGGTATTCAGCGCCAGTATTTGATAGGCGGCGGCGGCTTCCGGCACGACGATCGCCGTGATGCTCTTCGCGCCGAGGGTCCGCATCGCCGACAGCCGATGGTGGCCGTTCGGCGTCCAGTACCTGGCGGGGCAGCCGTCGGGCGCGCGCACCGCGATGATCGGGTCGAGAAAGCGACCGAGTTTGCCGATCACGGCCTCGAGCTTGCGCACGTGCGTGTCCGAGAGGTTGCGCTGATAGGGCGTGGGCTCGACCTGCCCGATGGGGAGCGCGGCCAGAACGACCCAGCGTCCGCCGTAGGGCTCGCGGTACAAGGCCAGCGCCTTGCCGCCGTCGGCCTCGATCGCGCGGTGCAGCTCGGCGACCTCGCCCGGCGGCGCGGCCGCCTGCAGCTCCGTCGCCGCCAGCCCCGTCGAGGCCCCCGCCGGCTTTCGCCGGCGGCGGCCGGCACCGTCCGTTTTCGTCTTACGTGTTTTCTTCTCAGCCATTGTCGGTAACCAGGCATGATAGGGGAGCTTGCTTCAAAAGGAAAGCCCCGACAGAGTAACTCCCTATTGAAAGAGCGCGCGGATCTTTTCGACCCGCGTGCGGTTGACGCCCAGGTCCGAGTGCCCCAGGCGCGAGGCCGAGCGGACGTGGATCCGCTTGGCCTGCGGATCGAACAGGAACTCCACGTCGTCCACAAATCGAAAAATGCGGCTGCGGAACTCGATGCGCCAGTAGGTGTCCTCCTCGACCACAAAGGTGGCGTTTCCGGCCGCCAGGACGGCTTGCCGGAGCCGAGCCTGGGCCGCTGTGAGGTCGCCCGTCCAGGCCAGCGGCGCCACGCGATGCTGGGCGTCCTCTTCCGCCAGCGACGAGACGCAGTTGGGAGAGGACGGGCAGGGCTTGAGGACACGCGCCATTCCCACACCATATCGAAGAACCGCCCAATTATGCCAGAGGCGAGATTCTTTCCCGGAAATTGTTTATAATGCGGTTCACGTCATCAGCTGAGAGGAGACGTACGCATGACTTTTCAAGAATTTCTCAAGCAATTGTCGCTCTTCAAGGATCTGACCGACGCGGAGATCAACCAGATCGCGCCCCTCTGCCGCCTGGTGGAGGGAAAAGCCGACGACCATCTCATCAAAGAAGGCCTGCCCGTCAAGTCCGTCTTCTTCCTCCTCTCGGGACAGGCCGTCGTCAGCAAAGGCGTGGATCAGTCGAAGCAGTCGGTGATCGGGGACGTCAAGAAGGGGGCCATTATCGGGGAGCTTTCCCTGTACGACAACACTGAAGCATCGGCGACGGTGCGGGCGACCGCGCCGTTCAAGGCCTTGGCGATCGACAGCATGAGGTTCTCCCAGTTGATGGAAACCACCCCGGCTCTCGGCTATAAGATCTTCAAAAAGCTGGCCCAGGCTACCAGCCGCCGCCTGAAGATGGTCTCCGGCGAACACGCCGAGTGCCTTGTCGTCCCGGACGACTCCGCCCAATAAAAGGCCCCTGAGTCCGGTGACCCAGGGGCCGTCAGCCGCGCCCGCAGGCGGATTCACGGCGGGAGCCGGGGGGTCTCGCCGTTTCTGTCATGCGCCTTCACGAGATACTGCAGCAGGGACGTGATCTCGGCCTGCCGCTTTAGGTAGAACCTGGCCGCCGAGGTTTTTTTCCTGCCGACCCGAACGGTCACGATGCGGGTGTCGGGAAGCGAAAACACATCTTCGTCCGTTTCGTCATCGCCGACGTATAAGGCGGTCGTGCTGTTCAACTGGTGCATCAGCTCGAGCAGCGCAACGCCCTTATGTGGCGCCCCTTCAGGAATCACGTTGACGATATCCTTTCCGAGCAGGGTCCGAGGCGTGGGATGGAGCTTCGACAGTACCATGAACACCGCTTCGCGAGCCGCTTGCTTCCGTGCAGCCATGCGGTAATGCAACGCGAGGGAATAGGCCTTGTCTTCGACCGTCGCGCCGACGCGCGCCAGGTCGGCTCTGAATCCGTTTGCGAGCTGCCGTTTCCAGGTCGCGCACGTTTCCCGCGCTTTCTGCAGGGCCTGGGGCGCCGCATGAAGCCCTTCCAGACCGTGGTTGCCGATTAGATGGGGTACGGCGCCGGCGAGTCGGGATCGGAGGTCCTCAACCGACCGTCCCGAGAGGACGGCCGTGAAGGCCCGCTTGCCGAGTTCGACCAGCCCCTCACGAATCGGCCGCGCGAGCCGTGCATTTTTGTGGTTCCGGACGATTCTGGCCAGCGTGCCGTCGAAATCAAAAGCGTAGAGGGAAGGTGCTTCGGCCAACCGATCCAGCTGTCGTCTGCCGCTTGCCGACAGAAGATAGTGCATCGTTCCCGATCCGCCTATACCGGTGGGCTCGACTGCCCGACCCGCCGCATGACCCGATCGCGTTGCCGCATGCGGGCTGCATCCATCAACATCCGCCCGGCCCAGCGGTACACGTTGAACTCCTGGATCAGCCCGCGCATGCTGCGCATCCGCGTCCGCTGCTCGGCCGGGGGCATGTTCAAGGCCACGTGGAGCGCGGCCGCGCACTGGTCGATGTCGTAGGGATTAATGACAAGGGCCTCCGGAAGCTCGTGGGCGGCTCCGGTGAACTGGCTCAAGATCAGAACCCCTTGTTCGTCGTCGCGCGCCGCCACGAATTCTTTGGCCACGAGGTTCATGCCGTCATGTAGGCTGCTCACCACGCAGACGTCCGCGCCCCGGAAGTACTCGTACACTTGCGGCGGCTCGTGGTGCTGCATCTTCAAGCAGATGGGCTCGTAGCCCTCGCGGCCGAACCGCTTGTTGATCTGCCCGGCTAGCGCGAGAACCTGCCCGGCGAATTGCTGGTACTGTTCGATCCCGGCGCGGCTGGGTGCGGCGATCTGAATAAACGTGAACCGGCCGATCCATTCCGGTTGCAAGTCCAGGAGCCGTTCCACGGCCAGGAACCGTTCGATGATGCCCTTGGTGTAATCGAGCCGGTCCACGCCGACGCCGATGAGACGGTCGGGCTCCATCCCGTGGAGCGTCCGAACTCGCTCCCGGCACTCCGCCACCGGCTTCTGGTCCTGCACCCACCGCGAGGGCCATTCGATGGAGATTGGATAGTTCCTGACGGCCGTCAGCTTGCCGCCGTAAGAGATGGTCGAGTCGTCCCGATCGATCCTGGCTTCCAACAGCCGATCGGCGCTGTCGATAAAATTATTGCAGTGTACCCTCGTGTGGAACCCCAGGATGCTGCTCCCCAGGAGCCCTTCCAGGAGCTGCTGGCGCCAGGGACAGATGCCATACCGCTCGGCGTTGGGCCAGGGAATATGCCAGAACGAGATGATGGTCGCGTTCGGCAACCGTTCCCGGATCATCTTCGGGAGCAGGGCGAAGTGATAGTCCTGAACCAGCACGACCGGGTCGTCGGTCTTGGCTTCTTCGCACACAGCCTTTGCGAACCGTCCGTTGACTGCCACGTAATGGTCCCAGTCCGACGAGCGGAAGGTGGGACGGATGTGCGCGATGTGACAGAGGGGCCACAAGCCTTCGTTCGCGAAGCCGTAATAATAGCCGGTTTCCTCTTCCGGCGTCAGCCAGACGCGTCGAATCTCGTACATTGGGTTGTCCGGCGGCACACGGACATGGTCGCGGGAATCCACCACGTCCCGGTCGGCCGATCCATTGCCGTGGGCGATCCAGATGCCGGAGCAGGCACGCATGACCGGCTCCAGCGCCGAGACCAGCCCGCTGGCCGGAACCTGGACCTCGATTTTCTGGTCCCGCCAGTTATGAATATAGGGCTGGCGGTTGGACACGATCAGGATTTCGTCGCCGGCCAGGTATTCGCGCAAAATCGCCCGAAGGCTTGCCGGGGTCCACGTGACTTGACTCTCGTCGCACATACGGCGGTCGGCTTCGAGAGCGCGGACCAACGCCCTGAGATCCTTGGCAACCGGCTGCAGTTCCGGTCCATGGTCCTGTCCGAGCGGAGTGAGCAGGCCCTCCCCGCGGAGCATGGCGCGGACGCCGGCCACCCATCCCTTCCAACTCAAATGCGCCACCAAGACCGTCACGAGGGAGATCACAGCCCCCAGCGCCACGAAGAGGTAAAAGACGTACCATTTCGTATCCGCGCTGCGCTGTTGGACAAAACTCATGTCATGCACGAGTATCAGGCGGCCGACGCTGCGTCCGTCGGCCTCAATGGAGGCGGACGCCACATGCACGGGCCCACGGTTCAGCTTCAAGACAGCGGATGAACCGAGTTTGAGGCCGGCAGCCCCTTTACAGGAAATCTCATCGGGGTAGGTCTGGGTCTTATAGAGCAAGCGTTCTTGGAGATCACAGAACCCCAAGGCATAGAGCCGTTCGTCTTGGATGACCCGATGAAAGTACGCGAGGATCTTGGTCTTCGATGCCGTCGACACCAGTTCGGCCAGCGGCGCCTCCATCGTGCTGGCAATCAGTTTCGACCGCATATCGAGGTCACGGACGAACCACTTCAGGGTCAGCGTGTCAACCAGCGGAATGACGGCATACGCAAGCCCCGCCAAGACGATGGCCAGGGGGAGCAGAAATCGGAGAGACAACCGCATACCAAACAACTTAGTTTACAATCGCTCCCAAAATCAAATATCTTCATCGAATGTACCGCTACGGACTTGTGGGCAATTGCCAGGTTTCCGCCCTCATCGGCGACACGGGGTCCATTGATTGGATGTGTCTGCCGAGGCCCGATAGTCCACCGGTGTTCGGTGGCATACTGGATCCGGATGGTGGGCGGTTTGCGATCTTCAGTCCGGCCGCTGCCGAACGCCGAACGACCTCGCAGCGGTACTTGCCCAACACCAACATTCTCGAGACCGTCGTGTCGCTCGATAACGGGGACTCGTTCCGGATCACGGACTTTTGCCCGCGGTTCGAGCAGTTCGGCCGCGTGTATCGCCCGGCGGCCTTGTTCCGCATCGTGGAGGCCGTCTCCGGCCATCCGTCGGTCGTCGTGAGCTGTCGGCCCGTGTCCGGGTGGGAAAAAGAACCGGTTCGCTCGATCCGCGGGAGCAGCCACATCCGCTTCGAAATTCGTGGAGACGTTCTCCGCCTGCTCACCAATATGCCGCTCACGTATCTCTGCGATGAGACTCCGGTAGCGTTGACGCAGAAATTATACTTCGGGCTCACGTGGGGGTTGGGCATTGAGGATGATCTGGTGAAAGTGACGCACGAATTCCTCGACCAGACGACGCGATACTGGCGGACATGGGTGAAGAATTGCGCGGTGCCTGTGTGGTATCAACAGCAGGTCATCCGCTCCGCGTTGGCGCTCAAGCTCCACTGCTTCGAAGATACGGGCGCGATTCTCGCTGCGATGACCACCAGCCTGCCCGAACAGCCCGGCGGCGGGCGGAACTGGGATTATCGTTATTGCTGGTTGCGGGATGCCTACTTCGCGTTAACCGCGTTCAACAACCTCGGCCACTTTGAGGAGATGGAGGCGTTCCTGAAATTCCTGCTGAACGTCGCCCACGCGCACGAACACTCCCGAGACCGGCTGCGTCCCGTGTACACCTTGAGCCAGGGCATCCCGTTGCCGGAAACCGAGCATGCACATTGGAAGGGCTTCGGGCAGAGCGCGCCCGTCCGGAGCAATAACGCAGCTGCGGAGCAGGTGCAGAATGACGTGTACGGCGAGATGGTGCTGGCCTTTGCGCCCATTTATTTCGACGAGCGGTTTTACGATCTTCGTACCAAAGAACATGCCGCACTGCTTGCATATCTGTCGCATCTCTGTGCGCGCAGTATCGGCCAGCCCGACGCCGGGCTTTGGGAAATCCGGAGCGGCTGGCAGGAGCACTCATTCACCAACCTCATGTGCTGGGCGGGGCTGGAACGCCTCGAACGTATTCGGCAGGCCGGGCATCTCCCCGCGTTATCGCTTGATTTGGCGGGAGCGCGGATCCGCGCGGCAGAGGCCTTGCTCCGCGCATCAAAAGAAGGGGCGGTGCGGAACGGTCCGATGGATGACAGTTGCGACGCCGCGTTGTCGCAACTTGCGATTCTCGGATACCCCAACCGGCAGCTTTGCGAATCTACGATCACCCGGATCATCTCCCAGCTCGCGGTCCGAAACGGGACCGAGGCAACCGGTTTCTTTTACCGCTATGTCCGCAAGGACGATTTTGGAAAGCCCGCCTCCGGCTTTGTGATCTGCTCTTTTTGGATCGCCCAAGCATTGACGCGGCTCGGGCGCACCGCGGAAGCGAAGGAGGTCCTGACCGGCGTCATGACCGCCGCCAACGGCCTCGGGCTCTTTTCGGAGCACTTCCTGCCGGCGACCAACACGCAATGCGGGAATTTTCCCCAGGCCTACTCCCATGTGGGACTCATCAACGCCGCATTTGCCGTCAGCCCTCCATGGAGCGAGGCCCTCTAGAAAAAGCAATGCCCTTCGGAGTGGGTTCCTCCGAAGGGCATGCCGTCATGGTGGAGGCGAGGGGAGTTGAACCCCTGTCCGAAGACCGTCAGCTTAGGGCTTCTACATGCGTAGCCGGCGATTTGGGGTTTCGCTTCCGTCCACGCCCTCCGGCAGGCTTAGAACGGTTGCTAGCCCAGTGTGTCTCGCCCGTCGCCGCTGAGCACCAGCGCCGGACCAGCCCGCAATCGTCGCCTCTTCCCCCGCGCGGGCGTCAGGAGAGAGACGTCACCGCTTAATTAAGCGGCGAGTGCCAGTTCTTGGTTGGCTGTTGTTGTTTCCGGACTTTTACGAGTTCCCGGAGCTCGGCATGCCACCCTGGCGTCATGATCCCCGTCGAAGCCGGTCGCCCCCTTTCATTTAACGTTGCGTATAAAGTAACACCCCTACTGCCGGTATTCAAGGTGGGGCTCTTGCGACAAGGGCCGGAGCGGGGTCTGACTCTAACGCGGCCGTGGAGGAGCGGTTTCCGAACCGCGGGGGTACTCGTTGCTCTTCGGATGCAACGGGTCCCCGGGAGCGGGAGACAGCCCCGCGACGGCCCCGCTATATCCGTCCTTTTGTCCTCTCCCCCTTGCGATGCCCCCGCCCCAGCAGGAACACCGCAAATTCCCGCGCCCCCCTCATGCGCTGCTCCAGCGGGTTCTGCTTGATCCCCTCGTTCTTCAAATGCTCCTCGAATTTCTCCAGCGCCTGCCCCATGAACTCCTCGAACAGCGAATTGTCAAAGAGCGTTTTTATTTTCATGTCGGCTCCTTCGTCTTGACGCTTTCGCGGTCAGGCACTACGATACGCCCATGGCCAAGCGCCCCAGCCTGAACCCGCTGCCGGACATCCTCTCCCGGTTTCTCAAAACACACGGCATGGCGATCCCGATGCTGGAATTCAGGCTCCAGCAGCACTGGCCCGAGATCGTCGGCGACCACGTCGCGCGCCACACGTGGCCGGACTCCGTCCGGCACCGCAAGCTCTATCTGGTGGCCGAGAACTCCGTCTGGCTCCAGCAACTCCTCTTCCTCAAGCCGGAACTGCTCGCCAAAATCAACGGCGCGGCGGACGGTGAGGCGCTCACCGACATCGTCCTCCGGGTCGGAACCTTGCCCGTCCCGAGCGCCGGCGAAAGCCCACCCGCACCCCATCCCGCGCGGACCGGCACCGTGGAAGAGCGTCTTGACGGGGAGACCCGCGCCGAGATCGAGGCGACGGTGCAGGCGATCGCCGATCCCGATCTCCGGACACGCCTGAGGGCCCTCTTCTCGAAAACCGTCTCCTAGCCGCCGCCGACCTTGCCGTGAAAAATGATTTTCGTGCCCACGGCGCCGAACTCCGTCTCGGCCGTGAGCCGATAGGTCCCGCGCACGCCGCGCTCAAAGCTGGGCCGGGCGAGCGGGTCCGCCCCGCGCAAGTACTCCTTGAGCGAGACCTCTTCCGCCAGGCCGGGATTGTCAAAGACATAGATGGTCAGGCGCTGGTAGCGGCCGGCGGGATCGCCGGGCGTCGTCGGCTTGATCTTGAGACGGGCGAACCCATCCCGGTTCCCGTGGCCTACAGCCTGAAAACGGACGAGCAGGGCTTCAATCTCGGGGTCCGACGTCCGTGGGGGGACATTGACGGTCACGCTCTCACCATCCTGAGCCATGACGCTATACGGCGGTATGGACCGGTCCGGCGCGGTCAGGATCATCCCGACCACGGTGATGACGATCAGGCCGATGCAGATCGTGAGCGCGGTCTTGACGAGGGGGTCAAGGGGCTTGCGGCCCGGGCTCGTCTCCATTATTGCCTTCGCCGGCGACCTCGCCCGAGGATTCAGCCAGCTTGGCCACACCCACGACACGGTTGGTCTCCTCCATATCGATCAGCCGGACCCCCTGGGCGTTGCGGCCGATCTCGCGCACGTCATCCACGAGGGTGCGGAGAATCTTGCCCTCGGCCGTCATGACCATGATCTCGTCCCCGTCGCGGACCTGATGGAACGAGACCGCGGGCCCGTTCTTCTCGGTCACCTTCACAGAAATGATGCCCCGGCCGGCCCGGCCCTGGAGACGATACTCGCTCACCAAGGTCCGTTTCCCGTAGCCGCCCTCCGTGACCGTGAGGATGGACGCGGTGGAGTCGGGCGTGATTGTCTCCATGCCGATCACGTAGTTGCCTTCGTCCAGGCTGATGCCGCGCACGCCGTGGGCGGTGCGGCCCATCGGCCGGACGTCTTCTTCCTTGAAGCGGATGACGATCCCGTCGCGCGTGCCGAGGAGGATTTCCCGCTGGCCGTCGGTGATCTCCACGCCGATCAGCTTGTCGCCCTCGTCCAGCGTGAGCGCGATGATGCCGCCCTGGCGGGGGTTGCCGTAGGCCGAGAGCTCCGTCTTTTTGATGGTCCCCATCCGCGTGGCCATGACGACGTAGCGGTCCTCACGGAACTCCTTCACGGGCAGGGTGGCCGTCACCTTCTCGTCGCCCGCGAGCGCCAGCAGGTTGACCATCGCCTTGCCCTTGGCGGCGCGGCCGGCCTCGGGGATCTCGTGCACCTTCAGCCAGTAGACTTTCCCCGCATCGGTGAAGAACAGCAGATAGTCATGCGTCGAGGCCGTGAAGAGGGTCTCGACGAAGTCCTCCTCCTTGATGCCCATCCCGATCTTGCCCTTGCCGCCGCGGCGCTGGGCCCGGTAGAGCGACACGGGATTGCGCTTGATGTAGCCGGTGTGGGAGATGGTCACCACCACCTCCTCTTGCGCGATCAGATCCTCGACGTTGATCTCCGCCTCTTCGGGGACGATCTGCGTGCGGCGCTCGTCCTTGTACTCCTCCTTGACGGCCAGGAGCTCGTCCTTGATGATCTGCCGGACCAGCGGCTCGGAGCCCAGGATGGACTTGAGATAGGCGATGCGCTTGATGATCTCCTCGTACTCCTGCGTCAGCTTCTCGCGCTCCAGTTGCGTGAGCCGCTGCAGCTTCATGTCCAGGATGGCGTTGGCCTGGATCTCCGACAGGGCGAACTGCCGCATCAGGCCGTTGCGCGCCTCCTCCGGCGAGCGCGACCGCTTGATGAGCGCGATCACGGCGTCCAGATGCTCCAGCGCAATCTTGAGGCCTTCAAGGATGTGGGCCCGCTCTTCGGCCTTGCGCAGGTCGAACGCCGTCCGGCGCAGCACGACCTCACGCCGGTGCTCGATGAAGGCCTCCAGGATCTGCTTGAGGGTCAGCACTTCCGGCCGGCTGTGGACCAGCGCCAGCATGATCACGCCGAACGTGGACTGCATCGGCGTGTGCTTGTACAGGTTGTTCAGCAGCACGAGCGGGATCTCGCCCTTCTTGAGCTCGATCACGATCCGCATCCCGTCCCGGTCCGACTCGTCGCGGAGGTCCGAAATGCCTTCGATGCGCTTGTCCGTGATCAGCTCGGCGATCTTCTCGATCAGGCGGGCCTTGTTGACCTGGTAGGGGATCTCCGTGACGATGATGCGGTCGCGGTCGGTGCGCTCGTCGGTCTCGATGCTCGCCTTGGCCCGAAGCGTCAGCAGCCCGCGCCCCGTGTGGTAGGCGTCCTTGATGCCCTGCGTGCCGTAGATGTAGCCGGCGGTGGGAAAGTCCGGGCCCGGAATGACCTCCATGAGCTGCTCGATCGTCGTCTCCGGGCTGTCGATCAGCCTGATGAGGCCCGCCACCACTTCGGCGATGTTGTGGGTCGGGATGTTCGTCGCGTACCCGACCGCGATGCCGCCGGCGCCGTTGACGAGGAGGTTCGGCACCTTGGCCGGCAGGACCACCGGCTCGACGCGCGATTCATCGTAGTTGGGGCGGAAATCGACGGTCTCCTTGTCGATGTCCGCCAGCATCTCCTCGGCGAACTTCGTCAGCCGCGCCTCGGTGTACCGCATGGCGGCAGGCGGGTCCCCGTCCACCGAGCCGAAGTTGCCCTGGCCGTCCACCAGGCAATAGCGCATGTTGAAGTCCTGCGCCATGCGGACCAGCGTGTCGTAAATCGCCGTGTCGCCGTGAGGATGGTAGTTCCCCATGATCTCGCCGACGATCTTGGCGGACTTGCGGTAGGCCCGGTTGTGGACCAGGCCCATTTCATTCATGCCAAACAGGATCCGCCGGTGGACCGGCTTCAGCCCGTCCCGGACGTCCGGCAGGGCGCGCCCCACGATCACGCTCATCGCGTAATCGAGGTAGGACGAGCGCATCTCGTCCTCGATGGCGATCTGGGTCAGGCGTTCATCAACCGGCATCCCTTACCTCCTACACATCAAGGTTGCGGACTTCCAGCGCGTGCTGTTGGATGAAGTCGCGCCGTGGCGCGACCTCGTCGCCCATGAGGACGGAGAAGATGTCCTCGACGCCGGCGACGTCTTCGAGCTTCACCTGCAGCAGCATGCGCGTCTCCGGATTCATCGTGGTCTCCCAGAGCTGCTCCGGGTTCATTTCGCCGAGACCCTTGTAGCGCTGGAGACTGCTTCCCTTTTTGCCGATCTCCAGGATCGAGCGGACCAGGTCGCCCGTGCTGGCGTACTCCGTCTCTTCGTCCCCGGCCTTGACCTTGTAGGGCGGCCTTCCCAGCCCGATCGCCATGGGCGCCAGCCGCTGCAGTTCGCGGAAGTCGGCGGACCCGACCAGGTCGTGCGTGACCTCCAGGCTGTGGGCGCGCCCGTTCGTCTGCGCCCGGCACGTGACCTTGTTGGACTCATGCTCCTCGTCCGGGACGATCTCAAGGTCCACGTTGGCCTTGGGATAGAGAGCCGTCAGGGTCTTCTTGACGCTGGCGACGACCTTCTTGAGGGCCGCCGCATTCCGGAGAAGCTCGCGGTCCAGGCCCGGCTCCTCGACAAAGGCGCGCAGGATCCCCGCCTCGTGCTGCTTGCGGCCGAACCGTGCGAGCAGGCCTTCATACGCGATGAGCTTCTTGAGCACGGGCAGCAGGCGGCGGCCGGTCGCATAGGCCTGGCCGCTCTCGAGGTGGACCTCGACGGACTCGACGGCCAGATCGGCCAGGTACTCGTTGAGCGCGTTCTCGTCCTTGAGGTACTTCTCCGTCTTGCCCTTCTTGACCTTGAAGAGCGGCGGCTGGGCGATGTAGATGTAGCCGCGCTCGATGAGTTCGTGCATCTGGCGGTAGAGGAAGGTGAGCAGCAGCGTCCGGATGTGGCTGCCGTCCACGTCCGCGTCGGTCATCAGGATGATCTTGTGGTAGCGGGCCCGTTCGATGTCGAAATCGTCCTTGCTCTTCTCCCCTTCCTCGCGCGGGCGGCCGATGCCGGTCCCGAGCGCCAGGATCAGCACGCGGATCTCCTCGCTGGCGAGCATCTTGTCGAATCGCGCCTTTTCCACGTTGAGGATCTTGCCCTTGAGCGGCAGGATCGCCTGGAACTTCCGGTCGCGCCCCTGCTTGGCGGAGCCGCCGGCCGAGTCGCCCTCCACGATAAAGAGCTCGCTGTGCGCGGGGTCGCGCTCCGAGCAGTCGGCCAGCTTGCCGGGCAGCGAGCCGCCCTCCAGCGCGCTCTTGCGGCGGATCAGCTCCTTGGCCTTGCGGGCCGCCTCGCGGGCCCGGGCGGCGTCCAGAGCCTTGCCGATGATCTTGCGGGCGATCGGCGGGTTTTCCTCGAAGTACGCGCCGAGGGCCTCGTTGACGGCCGTTTCCACGATGCCCTTGACCTCGCTGTTCCCGAGCTTGGCCTTGGTCTGGCCCTCGAACTGCGGGTTGCGCAGCTTCACGCTGATGACGGCGGTGAGGCCTTCACGCACGTCGTCGCCGGTGAGCGACTCCGTCTCCTTCTTCAACAGATCGTTCGCGTTGGCGTAGTTGTTGATCGTGCGGGTCAGCGCCGCCTTCAAGCCGACGAGGTGGGTGCCACCCTCCCGCGTGTTGATGTTGTTCGCGAAGGAGAACATGTTCTCGGCGTAGCCGTCGTTGTACTGGAGCGCCAGCTCCAGGATCATGTCGCTCTTTTCAACGCTGACGTAGATGGGCTTGTGGAGCGGCGTCTTGGCCTCGTTCAGATGCTCGACGAATGAGACAATCCCGCCCTTGTAACGGAAGACCTGTTCCTTCTCCTTGTGCTCGTCCTTGAGCGAGATCTCCAGGCCCTTGTTCAGGAAGGCCAACTCACGGAGGCGTTGGGCCAGGATGTCGAAGCTGAAGTCCGTCGTCTCGAAGATCTCGTGGTCCGGCTTGAAGGTGATCTTCGTCCCGCGCCGCTTGGTCTTGCCGGTGACCTTTAGGGGGGCCGTGGGCTTGCCGCGCTCATACCGCTGTTCGAAGACCTGGCCGTCCTGCCAGATCTCCATTTCGAGCCACTCCGAGAGCGCGTTCACAACCGAGATGCCGACGCCGTGGAGGCCGCCCGAGACCGTGTAGGCGCCCTGCTCAAACTTCCCGCCTGCGTGGAGCATGGTCAGGGCCACTTCGGCCGCCGACTTCTTCTGGATCGAGTGCATCCCGGTCGGAATGCCGCGGCCGTTGTCCACCACCGTGACGCTGCCGTCGATGTGGATCGTGGTCTCGATCGTCTCGCCGAATCCGGCCATGTGCTCGTCGACGCTGTTGTCCACCACCTCGTAGACCAGGTGGTGAAGCCCGTCGACGCCGGTGCTCCCGATGTACATGGCGGGACGCTTCCGGACGGCGTCGAGGCCTTCCAGTACCTTGATCTGGTCGGCATCGTATGAGTCGCGCTGCCCGCTCGCGGGCTTGGTCTCGTCTGTGGCCATGAGCCTCCTCTTTACTTAGAGTCCTAAATCTTCATCGGCATGACGACGCACAGAAATCCCGGGTCCCCGTCCGATTTCAACACGCAGGGGCTCAGGGGACTGCTGATTTCCAGATTGACCGAGTCGCCGTCCATCACCGCCAGTGCGTCGAGGAGGTACCGGGCGTTGAAGCCGGTCGTCAGGCTCTCTCCGCGGTACTGCGCGGGCAGATCCTCCGTCGCTTCCCCAACGTCGGGGCTGCTGGTGTGCAGCGTGATCGAGCCGTTCTGGAGGATCACCTTGACGGCGTTCGTCTTGTCCTTCGAGAGCACGGCGACGCGCCGCAGCGCGCTTTCCAGCGCGATCCGTTCAATCGAAGCCTTCTTGGCGCTCTCCTTGGGAATGACCTGCTGGTAGTTGGGGTACGTCCCCTCCATGACCCGCGAGGTCAGGAACAGCCCGCTCTTCTGGAAGGTGACGAGGTTCTTCGTGAAGCCCAGCAACGGCTCGCCCTCCTCTTCCTCCAGCAGGCGCCGTATCTCCTGCGCCGCCTTGCGCGGGATGATGGCCTTGATCTCCTTGGGCAGGTCCGTGCCCGCGCTCTGGGTCAGGTCACTTTCGGCGACCGCCAGCCGGTGGCCGTCGGTGCCGACCAGCCGCATGGTGACTTTCTTTTCCGAGGAGTGCAGCGTGATCAGGAGGCCGTTGAGAATATACCGCGCGTCGTTGTCGCCGACCGCGAAGAGGGTCTTGCGGATCAGGGACGAGAGCCCGCTGCCGGGGATGGCGACCCGCCCTTCCCGCTCGATCGTAGGGAGCGCGGGGAATTCCGACGCCGCCATCCCGACGATTTTGAATTGGCTGCGGCCGGCCTGGATCTGCACCCAGTTGTTCTCCTGCGTCGTGAGGGTGATCTCGCCGTCCGCCACCTCTTTCAACAGCTCGTACAGCTTGCGGGCGGAGAGCGACACGCTGCCGGCCTGCTGGACGTCGGCCTTGTAGTGTCCACGGACTCCGATCTCGAGGTCCGTCGCCACCAGCTCGATCCCGTCCTGCTTCGTCTCGAGCAGGATGTTGGAGAGGACCGGCATGGTATTGCGCTTTTCCACAATTCCCTGGACGCGTTGAAGCCCGGTCAACAACTCGTCTCGGGCAATCCTGATCTTCATCGGCCTCCCTCCTTCTGGCCTAAGCGCCAGTGATCTGGCGCTTCAGTTCCTCGAGCGTTCCGAGCAGGCCGGGGTCGCTCTGCTTGGCCTTCTCGATTTGCTTGCAGGCGTGCATGACGGTGGTGTGGTCCTTGCCCCCGAAGTGCCGTGCGATCTCCGGATAGGACTGCTGCGTGATCTCCCGGCACAGGAACATCGCGATCTGCCGAGGATGGACCAGCACCCTGGTTCGTCGCTTTGACTTCATCTCCGAAATCTTGATGTGAAATTTCTCGGCCACGACCTCCTGCACGGCGTCCAACGTGATCACGCGCTTTCTCTCGTTGAGCAGCTCCTTGAGGACGCTCTGCGCCATTTCGAGCGTGATGGACTGTCCCGTCAACTGGGAGTACGCGCCGAGCCTGACCAGCGAGCCTTCCAACTCCCGGATGTTCGCCTTGATGTTGCTGGCCACGAAGAGCGCGACGTCATTGGGCATCGGGATACCTTCCCGGTCGGCTTTGTCCTGAAGAATGGCGATCCGGGCTTCCAGCGGGTACGGCTGGATGTCGGCGACCAGCCCCCATTCCAGCCGCGAGCGGAGACGCTCCTCCATTTCGGGCATGTCCTTCGGGTAGCGATCGCTCGACACCACGATCTGCTTGCGGGCTTCATAGAGACTGTTGAACGTGTGGAAGAATTCTTCCTGGGTGGCCTGCTTGCCGGCGATGAACTGGATGTCGTCCACCAGGAGCATATCGATGTTGCGATAGCGCCGGCGGACGTCGATCATCTTGTCGTAGCGGATGCCGTTGATGACTTCATTGGTGAACTGCTCCGAGGTGACATAGGCGATCCGGAGGTCCGTCTGCTCCAGGATGAAGTTACCGATGGCGTGCATCAGGTGTGTCTTGCCCAGGCCCACCCCACCGTAAATCAGCAGGGGGTTGTACGCGGTCGCGGGCGATTCTGCGACCTTGAGACAGGCCGCGCGCACCAATTGGTTGTTCGATGCAGCCACGAACGTCGAGAACACATAGCGGGGATTCAGATGCGTCGGTCTCTTGCCACGTGCGGAAACTGTGACGGGCGCCCGCTCAATCGTTTCCCGCGAAGGCTCCTTCTCCTTCGCTTCCAGCGATGAAATGGTGTAGGCCACTCTTAAACCCCTCTTTTCGGCTACTTGCCCAAGCACATCTTCCAAAATCGTCTGATAGTGTTCCCTTATCCAGTCTCGAAAGAAGCGATTCGGGACTCTGATCGTCGCCTCATAATCGCTTAGATTTTCAATAGATATGTCTTGAAACCAGGTTTCGTAGACATCCTTTGACACGCGCTCTCGTAGAATGCCAGTGCTTGTCTGCCACAAACTCGCTGCGTCCACCGCAAGTCCTTATTTTTCAAGAAGCCCACAGGCTTTTCCACACCTGTGGACATTCATTATTAAACGGATGCCGCTCAAA
>Ga0335085_10002828_pt1 | contig 31517 bp, 29 predicted proteins | sample Lox_Sample_45_FD_206712 | JGI IMG/M metagenome (GOLD analysis project Ga0335085, IMG submission 206712) | Soil microbial communities from Loxahatchee National Wildlife Refuge, Florida, United States - Lox_Sample_4.5 | ecosystem: Environmental > Terrestrial > Soil > Wetlands | place: USA... | reverse complement strand
GGAATTGAGGCCGTCCGATGGCGTGCATGCCCCCGCCGTGGATGTGCGCTGCAGCGTGCCGAGAGAGGACGGCAGCAACGACGTGCCGGCAACGCTCGTCCAAACGGATAGCGATTGTTGGATCATAGCCTCGATCTCGCTCAGTTGCCCAGCCGGTGTTTGATTGGTCGTGACGATCGTCACCGGGCTCGTGCCGAGCGATGTGCTCCACTGCCGGTTAATTGTCCCGGGTGTCGTAACATCAAAGCGCGTGAGTTGCGGGCATGAGGTTCCGCCCGACTGAGATGCGGACTGGCGCATATCTCCCACCGACGTTCCCAAATCGTACGCTCCGACGGTAACTTGCATTAGAAAGAGATAGGCGAGGGCAGCGGAGATGAATTTCCGGATTTGCCACAATCGTTTCGCGCTCATCTTGTTTTCTCCCCACCGCGCGCGATCGCGGCGGTAATTCGCGCACGGAATTCGTCCGTCGGCATTCGGCGGATCCCTTCGGTGCGGAACGTGCGGCTTACTGCGTCGAACACGGCAAACGCGCTCGAATCCTGTGTCACAATTTCGTTGCGCGTTCGCGGATCGCGGGCGATTCGGAAAGTTCCCTCAACCCATCCTGCCAGAGTGAATCCCCCCGTGGGCAATTTCTCCAGGAACACGAACGCTTCTTCTCCAGAATTGAATCTCGGCACGCCGTCCACGGAAGCGGTCAGATGCCCGACGCGCCCGCCAGGCAGGCGGACCGCAATTTCGTCCGGCAAATTGCCCTTCAGAGCCTCCACCACCCTGAACGTCGTCTCCGTCCAGATCGAGCCGTTTTCCCAGCGCGATTCGGCGCCCGCGCAGCGCACGCGCGCCACCGCGTCTGATGCCTCCGCGAGTTGGTCAAGGCTAAGCCGGGCAAGAGTGGTGGCCTGGATCGTTGGCGGGAGCAGCAGCGCACATGGCAGGAGCAAAACAATAGGTGTCATTCTTTTTCGCATTCTCATTCGGATTAGCGCACCTCAAGCGCGGCCGTTCCGGCGGCCTTGTCTTTGTTTGGATTTTCAATGAAAAGAGTTCGCGGACCTGGGTTTGCCGTCGCGGGCACTTGCAGTGTCAAATCGACGATCCCCAGACCCAACGGCTCTCGGCTGCTGACTGTGATGTCTGGCGTTGCCGGCCCGCTGATCGTGTAGTTGAACGAGGAATCGAGGCCGCTTAGGGAAAAGACGCAGAGATCCATCGTGGCCGTTCCCGAAGCTGGGCGCGTAAGGATTACCGTGCTGCCGCCGAGCGTGCAGGACAATGTCGCGACGCTGTAGATTCCGATCGCGGCGAGATTCAAGCTTACGTTTCCGGAGGCGCCCGATCCGCCGTTGGTGCTGAGTTCCACGACGACGATGTTATTTCCTGTGCTTGCCGGTGCGCTGGGCGTCAACAAGATCGTGCCGGTTCCGGAACCTGGAGCGAGCACGGCAAAAGTCTCCGTATTGGAGAGCGACCCGCCCGGATTTTGCAGTTGTACCGAAACATTTCCCGCAGATTGCAGATCGGCCGCGGCCAGAGAAGTCGTGCATTGCGTATTTGACGCGCAGGATGTGGCCCTGGAAGCGCCCGCCACGAGGATGGTCGACCCGGGGCCTGGCGTCGACGCCGAAAAATTATTTCCGGAAACGAGCAGCGTGAACCCGCCTGCCGATCCCGCGTATGCGCTTGCCGGGGCGAGCGATGAAATACTCGGCCCGCCCGATATCGTCACGGCTGCCGTTCCCGACTGTCCGATATTTTCGGAGCTCGTAGCGACGATGTTGATGGAATCGGGGGCAGGAGCTGCGAGAGGCGCCGTGTACAGCCCTGTCGAATCGATGGATCCGCAGGGTCCGGCGATGCCGCAGGCCGTGCCCACGATCGACCACGTTACTTGTTGATTGTCCGTGCCTGTAACGCTGGCGCTGAAACGCTGTTGGCTGCCGCCGGCCATCGTGGCGGTTCCGGGCAACACACTGACGACAACGTGGGCGAGGATCGTGACGCTCGCGGAAGCGCTCACGCCGGTGCTTGCCTGGCTTACTGCCATGATGGTGACGGGATTGGGAGAAGGCACTCCGGCGGGCGCGAGATAGTCCACAGTGCCGCCACTGCTAGTCAAAATCTGCTGGCACGGATTCGAGCCTGTCACGCAAATCTCGCCTACCGCCGAATTTCCGCCCGCGATGCCGATCACTTGCCAGGACACACTTTGATTCGGCGTATTGCTGACCTGAGCGCTGAACGTTTGCCGGTGGCCGACGGCGCGCGTGGCGCTGGACGGTGAAAGAGCTATGCTGATCGTGGTTGTAAACGTGACGGTCACGCTCGCAATTACGCTCGGGCTTGCGTTGCTGCGCGCGTGCACGGTCACCGAGCCTCCCGCCGGCAGAGCGTGTGGCGCCGTGTACGTCGTATCGTTGGGATCGGTCTGCGAATTAAGAATTGTCCCGGCTGTCGAGTTTCCTCCGACGACGCCGCCGACGTCCCACGTGACTGTTGTGTCCTGCGCACCTGTCACGGTGGCGTGAAAAACTTGCGTGGCACCGAGAGGCACCGTCGCGGCTGCGGGCGAGACCGTAACGGCGATCAGCGGCAGGATGCTCACGATGACGGAAGTTGCCTTGGTCGCATCGGCTTCGGGCGTCGCGATGACTTGTACGGTCGTTGGAGACGGCGGCACGGAGGGGGCGGTGTAGATGCCACTGGACGAAATCGTCCCGCACGCAGCACCTGTGCAGCCTGTTCCTGTGACGCTCCACGAAATTACGCGGTCCGGATTTGAGTTTGCCGCGGGCGTAAGCGTCGCCTTAAACGTAGCTGTGTCGCCCGCGTTGACCGAGGAAGGGCCCGTCACAGCCAGGGAAAACGAACTGGTGACGGTGATGGTTCCGGCGCTGCTCTTCGATGGATCGGCCACGCTGATTGCCGTCAGAGAAATATTGGGAGGCGCGGTGAGCACTTGCGGTGCCGTGTACGTCCCGGAGGAATCGATCGACCCGCACGCGGTGCCGGTGCATCCATTGCCCGCGAGTATCCACGTAACCGCACGGTTAGGATTGCCCGCTGAATTCACCGTCGCTGTAAACGGCTTGGACGCACCAAGTTCGACCGGCATTGCCTGCGGAAAGACGAAAACGGAAATGTCGCTCGTGATCGTCACAAGGGAAGTGGCGCTCTTGGAACTGTCCGCCCCGCTTGTGGCCTGTACGCTCACGGATGCGGGCACCGGAAGGTTCGCGGGCGCCGTGTAGTGGCCGCTCGCATCAATCGTTCCCACCGTCGCGTCGCCGCCTGGAATTCCACTCACGCTCCAGCTTACAGCTGTGTTCGACGAGTTGTTGACAGTTGCCGCGAAGGCTAGCGGCTCACCGAGCAAAACGGACGCGGATAGAGGCGCGACGCTTACGGTGATATTCGTCGGAGGAGGCTGTGACGGGGCCGATCCCACGACTCCGCCACAGCCCTGGACAAGCACAACGAGAAGCAACGCAGAGCGCCGGTGAAGCAGGGTGCAAGCCAGAGCGAAGCGTCCGCGAAGTTTCGTGGTGCGTTCCATTGCAGTGGGAATTGCACGCGCTGTGCCACCGTGGTGCAGCGGCACGCTCGCAGTTCATTCCAGCGTTGCGGCTCCCGTCTAAATAGCGACAACGTGCGCATAAGGCTCACGCCATCAATACTTTGGTGAAGGCGCTGCCCTGTGGTTTGCTAAGCGGATATAATTTCGGAATCGCCCGCGACATTTGACGCGGCGTCTGATTTTGTTTCAATTCGGGAAAGCAACCGAGGCGTGTGTTTCAATTTGGAGCAAATGCTGCTTCATCTCGGGCCGATTGATGGATTTCCGTCTGAGTTTCGATCGGCGGTTGACACGTCTGCCCGCAGCTTGAATAATTCCCAGATGCCTCGTCCTGAAGCCGTGCGCCGGGTGAAAAGCTACTCCGCCGCAACAGGCTACGTGTACCAATATCATTTTTACGAAGTAGAGAAATCACAGCGCGGCGCTGCGACAGGGACCGAGTACGTCTATATGGCTTCTGTCGACCGGAAACATGTCTTCCCGGTGCGAATTTTCGTAGCGAAGGATGCGCTCAAAAAATGGTCCGCCCGCACCGGCCGCGAACTCACCGGAACGGAAGAATATGCCGTGGCTAAAATGCGCTTGTTTCAGGCGTTCGATGAGATGGAAGGACTGGCGGCGAAGACTCCCGACCTCCTGGTCGATGACTCAAATCTTGACGCTCTCCTGTCTCAATTGGATCTCTGAGCATCCACGCACACGGGGAAAATCCGGTCACGAAATACCCACAGACGAGAGATTGTTTCGCTTTGTTGCGCGCATAAAAAAGCGCAGCCCGGAGGCTGCGCTTTTTCTTCATAGCCGAAACGAGTTTAATTCAGCGTGTGAGGGCTAATTTCATTTTGCAGGTTGCTCGCGGGTATTTTGTGCTCGTGCCTCACCAACAAATAAGAGGTCACTCCCACTGCGGCGGCCACAATGGCTACGGTCCAGTACACGGTTTTCTTGGAAATGGTGGGGAAACTCGATTTCCCTGCCGGTGCGGGCGGCGCTCCACCCTGTTGGGGGTCCTCGGTTGCCGTCAGGTCGGCGGCTTGTCCTTCCTGCAGCGTATAGGTTTTGCCATCAGCTGCCGTGGTCAGGAGCAGCGTGCCTTTTTGCGCCGCCACAAACGCGTGAGTGTCGCTCAACAATTGAATGACGCCTGAGGTTTCTGTTCCGCCCACCGGGCGCACCGTCGCGCCATTGATCAGAGCGCTGAAGGTGCTTTCGCCCGCAGCGTGGAACGAAACCCGGCCGTCTTCGACAGCCATTTGAACCGAGTCTGCCGTCTTGTTGATCTGCACGGAACTGTTGTTGAGGATTTCCGCTTGCGCGCCTCCCACGAGCGCGATTCGCGCCGCACCTCTTTCCGAAACGGAGATGACATCGCCGCTGAAGACGGTTGAACCAGGCGCAAGTTGCGTATGCCGCACCGTCGCATCATTACTGAACGTGATGTTACCGAGCGGCTCAGCGCCGCCCCACACCGGTGACACAGCGACGAAACTCAGAAATGCCGCCAAGAACTTGCGCCAACTCATGTGAAGTCTCCCTTCCGACCCATCAGACATAAAAGGAGCAACGGACAGATGCGGCATAATTCTATTCGGATCGATGCTAGCAAACGCGGATTCAATGTCAATTGAATTCAAAGGAAATTACCGGCACATACCAGATTCACTGGAGTTCCTTTCGAATTAACAGAAGTTCTGGAGACCTATTTTCGGAAAATTTCCGTGAGCGCGGCTGAGAGGTCGGGCTGCAAGAACTCATATCCGGAACGTGAAAGCGCGGAGGGCGTCACTCGTTGGCTCGCGAGGAGTAAGGCGTCAGCCATTTCTCCAAGCGCCAGGCGCAACGCAAATGCCGGAGCCGGGAAGAGTGCGGGCCGGCGCAGCGCCTTTGCCAGGATTCGAGTGAACTGAGCATTTTGAACGGGATTCGGCGTGACCGCATTGACGGGCCCGGCCAGGCTGGAGGTCGCAAGGGCAAACTCGATGATGTTGACGGCCTCGGGCAGGACGAGCCACGACATCCATTGCCGTCCATGGCCAAGGCGTCCGCCCACGCCGAGCTTGAAGGGCAGCGCCATTTGGGGCAGGGCCCCTCCGTGCGCCGCCAAAATGATTCCAAAGCGCAGACTCACCACGCGCCCGCCAAACTCGGCTGCCCGCGCAGTCTGCGCTTCCCATTCACGGCAGAGCCCAGACAGAAAATCGATTCCGGGGGCGCTCGCTTCGGTGAGGGTTTCGTCGCCGCGATCGCCGTAATAGCCGACGGCCGAAGCCGCGACAATCACGCGGGGCGGCCGTTGCAATCTCGCAAGCGCGCCGATGAGGTGCCGCGTCGCATCGATCCGGCTCGTGCGCAGCAACCTCTTGCGCGCGTCATTCCAGCGCCCACCGGCGATGGACGCCCCTGCCAGGTGAACCAGCGCATCGCAACCCTCGGCCGCCGCGGAGTCGAATTCTTGACGGGCTCCAGTTGCGGTCCCGACCCGTGCATCCGCAACAGGATCCCAGCCCACGACGTTTCCGAGCGCTCCCGCCCTTTCTTTCTGAGCCGTCCCGGGTCGCACGAGCCTCGCGACCGAATGCCTTTCACTCTCCAATCGTTCGACGAGCGCCGTTCCGAGTAATCCTGTTGAGCCGGAAACCAGAATGCGCATCGGCCGGGCCTCCTACCTGCTTTGGATACGCTACGGGGGAATCCCGTCTAGGGTCAATCGAATTCCGGATTCAATTAGTTCGGTCACGCCGTATATTTCGGCGAGTTCGAATTCCTGGAAACTCCTCGGCGTCAGCCATGAGGCGCCCTAACAGTGTCCTTTGATGTCGTTCTGAGCGGGCATACCCAGGCGACGCGTTATTCCGAGCAAAGCGAGAAATTTCTCCGGAGCTCGAAATTCCGTGAAAAGAGAGATTTCTCGGCGCAAAGCGTGCCTCGGAATGACAATCCAAAAAGATCTCCTGCGGCGCGGTAGGATTCGAATGATACGAGTGCCAGCGAGGCGGCCTAGTGGAAGTTTCCCCCTGCCGCGGATAGAATGTTGCGATGCGGGTCCGTGTGCTGTTTTTCGGGCGGCTGAAGGACATCGTGGGCAAGGCGGAAGAGCAGGCGGAGCTTTCCGACGGCGCGCGCGTCGAAGATCTATTCGAGCGCTACGGAAAGAATTTTCCTGAGCTTGCCAAGTTTCGCCCTTCGGTGGTCGCGTCCGTGAATCAGGAATTCGCGGAGTGGCGCGCGGTGCTCGCCTCGGGCGACGAGGTCGCCTTTCTTCCGCCGGTCAGCGGCGGCGCGATTGCGTCTGGTGCCGCGGTCGAGGAGAACCTGTGCGCCTTGGTCCGGACATCCATCGCGACTTCAGCGATTGTCGCGCAACTGAAGTCCCCTTCGGACGGCGCGGTTGTTGTGTTTGAAGGAATTGTGCGGGATCACTCCGGCGAACGGTCCACGCTGTACCTCGAGTATGAGGCCTACGAGGCCATGGCCCTCGCCAAGATGCGCGAGATCGGCTCGGAAATGAGCCGGAAATTCGCGATTCGAAGCTACGCAATGGTTCACCGGCTTGGCCATCTGGAAATCGGCGAGACGGCAGTCCTTGTAGCCGTCTGTTCGCCACACCGCGCCGCTGCGTTCGACGCCTGCCGCTTCGGCATCGATACCCTGAAGCGTACCGTTCCCATTTGGAAGAAAGAATTCTTCCGCGACGGCGCCGTCTGGGCCGAAGGAGAACTCCCTTCCGCGTAAGCAATCCTTTTCGCCCGCGCCCGAATCCAATCTCTGTGACGATGCGATCGCTTCCCGGCGTCTTTCATCGCAAATTTACAGCATGCAGCGGTCGGCACCGGGGTGTGCGCTTCGGCGCCGTGATCCTGCTGGGATCCTGCGGTGTCTTTTTCGTGTCCGCCGTGGCCGTGCTGAAACCGCTTGCAGCGCGCCAGCCGGGCGAACAGGATCAGCGCGGACGTATCCGATCCGAGGTTACTCTCGTCAGCCTGCTGGCCAGCGTGCTGGACAAAGACGGCCGCCCCGCATTGGGCCTCACAGCGGACCAATTTGAGGTCTACGAGGAGGGCGTGAAGCAGAAGATTGAAGTTCTCGACCCGGAAACCCAGCAGCCCCTCGATCTCGCCCTGATGATCGATTCCAGCCTGAGCGAAACGAAGGAACTTGGGTTTGAAGGCGATGCGGCCTCCCGGTTCATTGAAAAACTTGTGCGGCCCGCCGACCGCCTCGGCGTCTTCGAATTCGCCGATGCCGTGACGCAGCTTGCGCCGTTTTCCTCCAATCTGCCGGATCTCCAGGCATCGCTTCGGCGTCTCAGCCCGGGTGACGGGACGGCGCTCTATGACGCTGTTTTTCTGGGCGCGCAGGCTCTCGCGCGAAATCCCGCGGGCCGGCGTCGCGTCATTGTGCTCGTGACCGACGCGGGAGAGACCACCAGCCGCGCCGATTTTGAGACCGCGCGGCGCGCCGCCCTCCGTGCCGACGCCCTTCTGTACACGATTGTCGTGCGGGCGGTGAAATCGGAAGGCGGCCGGAATACAGCCGGCGAGCACGCCTTGGAAACCATCGCGGACACGACTGGTGGAGCGACCTATTTCCCTAACGAAATCGGCGAACTCGGCCAAATGTTTGACCGCATCGACCGCGAGCTGCGCACGCAATACCGCATCGCCTACTATCCCGATCCGCGTCCTCCCGCGGGCACGTTCCGTGCGCTCGAGGTGCGCGTAAAGTGTGACTGTAAAGTACGAAGCCGCAAGGCCTATTACTCCGGCGGACGCCTCGAGTAATCCCATCTGACTTCCGCGCCTCACTTCTGGCATCATTCTGGGGAACTATGGGAGATCGGCGAGCATCGTGAATTCATATCTCGAAGTGGCCATCGAAACGGCTCGCGAAGCAGGAGCAATCCTGCTCGCGGAATTCGACCGACCGGTCAAGATCAGTTACAAGGGAGAAGTCGACATCGTCACGCAGGCGGACCGGCGCTCGGAACAAGCCATCGTCTCCCGCCTGCGCAGTCATTTCCCGAAGCACGCGATCGTGGCCGAGGAAGGAGGAGGGGCCGAGAGCGACTCCCCCTTTCGCTGGCACGTGGATCCCCTCGACGGTACGACGAATTTTGCGCATGGATACCCTTGCTTCGCGGTTTCGATCGGGCTTGAAGAAGCGGGCGAGCTTTCCGTTGGGGTGATTTACCAGCCGGTGTCTGGAGAGCTTTTCAGCGCCGTCAAGGGCGAAGGGGCATACCTCAACCAAAAGAAAATCAGGGTATCCCGAATCGAAAAGCTGGCAACGAGTTTGTTAGCCACAGGTTTTCCCAGTGTGAAGCGCGCCCAAAATCCGAATATTCACTACTACTGGGATTTCACGCTGCGCTCCCACGGCGTGCGGCGCGACGGTTCAGCCGCCTTGGACCTCGCCGCCGTGGCCTGCGGGCGGTTCGACGGCTTCTGGGAGTTCGGATTACATTCCTGGGATACGGCTGCGGGTGTCTTACTTGTGCGCGAGGCGGGAGGAACGGTGACGCAGTTTGACGGCCAGCCGTACAAACTGGGCGACCGGGAACTTCTTGCATCGAACAACCGAATCCACGAAGAAATGAAGAGCATTGCGGCCGGCATCGGCGAGCGGGCTGAGTCCGGGCCTTCACTTTAGATTGGATTTTCTTGACTGAGTCTGCGGTGTCTAGGGGCACATGGCGCGCCGGATTCATCGTTTTCGTTTTGTGCACTTCTCGGTAAAACGTTGGATTGACTCGATTTCTGGCAGATGTTAGGCTCGCCGAGGTTATTCTGAGATTACTGAGGGATGATGGGGAATAGTCTTACTCTTCCAGTTCCGAGCGACGCTGGCGTCGGGGAAAAGCTATCTCGGTGGGTTGGCCGGTGGCGCCGGGGCGGTATCGAGCAGTATTCGGCCAGCACAGCCGCAAACTCGTCGGCAAGATGGCGTCGCGGTGACCGTTTTATTGTGAACGACGAGCGCATCTGGCTGGATGCCCTTCCAAGCACCCTCCACGGCCTGCGAGTTGTGCAAATCTCCGACATACATTATGGTCTCTTTCTTCCCAAGGAATGGCTCTCCGAGGCCGTGCGGCAGGCAAACCGGCTGAATCCCGATATCGTTGCTCTCACGGGGGACTTCGTCACGTATTCGCGACGGAATATTGGGCCGGCGGCGGAGCTTTTAGGGCGCCTTCGGGCGCGTTACGGGGTCTATGCCGTGCTCGGAAATCACGATTTCCGTGTCGATGCCGACGCGATCAGTGCGGCTTTGCGCCGGCAGCAAATCGACGTCCTCCGCAACCGGCATATTGCGTTGCGATTCGGCAAGGGGGCTTTATACCTGGCTGGGGTCGATGATTACGGGTACGGGGCGGACATTCGGCGGGCGATGCGCGGAATTCCTCGCGATGCGGCCAGTATCCTGCTCGCACACAATCCCCGCGTGATCTCTCTCGCTTCCCGGCATGGGGCGAGCCTGGTTCTTTCCGGGCATACGCATGGCGGTCAAGTGAACCTGCCGTTGATTGGCACAGTCTATGGCCGTTCGCCAGAGCGCCTGCGTTACAAGATTGGATGGGACCGCATGGGCACAACCCAAATTTACGTCAGCCGCGGCATTGGCACAATCGTGCTGCCGTGGCGGCTGCGCTGCCCCGCCGAGATCAGCCATTTGGAGCTGCTTCCAAGCGCCGCCGGCATTTCCCGCTTAGCCGCGGCGGACTGATCTCCTTTCCAGCCGCATGCGCGTCGTTGACCTGATCCGTCGCAAGCGAGACTCGGCAGAACTCACTCCCGAGGAAATCCAACAACTGATTGCCGCGTATACGCGCGGCGACGTCCCTGATTACCAGATGTCCGCGTGGCTGATGGCGGTGGTCGTCCGCGGAATGACCCGTACCGAGATCGCGGCTCTGACCGAAGCCATGCTGCGCTCAGGCCGCGTTCTGGACCTCTCTTATCTAGCCGGGCGCAAGGTGGACAAGCATTCAACCGGCGGGGTGGGAGACAAGACTTCCCTGATCCTTGCTCCGATTGCGGCGGCAGGCGGCCTGAAAGTTCCCATGATCAGCGGGCGTGGCTTGGGCCATACCGGCGGGACGCTCGACAAACTGGAATCCATTCCCGGATTCAACGTAAACCTGACGCTCACGGACTTTCAGGCCGTTCTCCAAACCTGTGGATGTGGCTTGATTGGCCAGACCGCCGAAATCGCGCCGGCCGACAAGAAAATCTACGCCCTGCGCGACGTCACCGGAACGGTCGAAAGCCCAGCGTTGATCTGCGCTTCTATCATGAGCAAGAAACTGGCCGAGGGGATTGATGCTTTGGTGCTCGACGTAAAGATCGGCTCCGGCGCGTTTATGAAGAAGACCGAAGACGCAGTGAACCTGGCCGAGTTACTGGTGGAAACTGGCAAGCGCATGGGCAAAAAAGTGTCCGCGCTCCTAACCGATATGAATCAGCCACTCGGCCGCACGGCTGGCAACGCGATGGAGGTTGCCGAATCGATCGAAGTCCTTGCCGGTGGAGGGCCCGCCGATCTCCGCGAATTGTGCCTGGAACTCGCGGCCTGGATGTTCTATCTCGGCGAACGCGTCAAAACGCTCGACGAGGGCAAGAAGCTCTCGGCGGACCTAATCGCCTCCGGCCACGCCCGCGAGAAATTCCGTGAAATCGTGGGGTTGCAGGGCGGGGACGTGGGAGTCGTGGACGATCCAGGACGCTTGCCGCACGCGCGACACGCGCTTGACGTCACCAGCGCAGCGAACGGGTACGTTGCCTCTGTGGAGTGCGAGCATCTCGGCACCGCTTGCGTCGTTTTGGGGGGCGGCAGGGAAAGAAAGGAAGACAAGATCGACCCAGCCGTTGGCCTCGAATTTCACAAGAGAATCGGTGACACCGTCGAGCGCGGTGAGCCGCTTTGCACGTTGCACTACAACTCTGAGGCCCGGCTTGCCGAAGCGCGCCGCCTAGTCGAAACCGCCTACCGCGTCGATCCGCAAAAGCCGAGGACGATCCCTCCGCTCATCCACCGCATGATCGGCGCGGAGAGTTGATAGCATTTGAATTTCCACATGCCACCTTGTTTCGCGACATGCTAATGTGACGGGCATTTCCGGGGCGCACCCGGAGTATGCCGGGTGCGGGCTCCACGTGCCGCCGCCAAAGCCCACCGCGGCGGGCGTCGGCGACTTGGAGCCCGCGAGAATAAGGAGCTGACGGATGGGCCGATTCACAGGCGTGCTCGGGCTGCTAACCATGCTTGCCTTGGCTTATCTGTTCTCAACCAACCGGCGCGCGATCAAGCCCAAGATCGTGGCATGGGGCCTCGGATTGCAAATCTCCCTCGCTTTCCTGGTGATTCGGTGGACCGGCGGCCAAAGGCTGTTTTTGCGCGCTGGAAACGCAGTGACCAAAGTGTTGGCATACGCTTTCGTCGGCTCGGAATTTGTTTTTGGTGAACTTGGAAAACAGAAGTCGTCGATTGGATTTATTTTTGCCTTCCAGGTTCTGCCCACGATTATTTTTATCGCGTCGCTTTTCGCGCTGCTCTACTACCTTGGCGTGATGCAGGTCGTCATCCGCGCGGCGGCCTGGGTGATGCAGCGGGTCATGGGCGCGAGCGGCGCCGAATCCCTGAACGTGGCGGCAAGCATCTTTATGGGGCAGACGGAAGCGCCGTTGACGATTCGGCCGTTCATCCCGGATCTGACGCAGTCTGAGTTGATGACGATCATGACCAGCGGCATGGCCCATGTTTCGGGCGGGATCATGGCGGCTTATATCGCGTTCGGTGTGGAAGCGAGGCACCTGCTGACCGCGGTCATCATGACGGCGCCGGGAACGCTGCTGATCTCAAAAATGCTCGTGCCGGAAACCGAGGAGCCGAAAACCATGGGCGTGGTGCACATGGAGCACGTGGAGCGGGACACAAACTTTATCGGCGCGCTCGCGCGGGGGACGAGCGAGGGTCTGGGCATGGCCATTAACGTCGGGGCGATGCTGATTGCGTTTTTGGCCATGATTGCACTCACCAACGGCATCCTGGGGGGAGTCCACAACTGGCTAGGCGGCCACGGCATGCCGTGGTTTCCGACGAGCCTGCAGCAAGTATTCGGCTGGGCGTTTGCTCCGGTGGCGTTCATCATCGGCGTGCCGTGGCATGATTGCGTGCAGATCGGGAACCTGCTGGGCACGCGCATGGTCCTCAACGAATTGGTCGCATTTTCGTTCCTCGGCCCGATGAAGGGCTCGCTCGATCCACGGTCGTTTACGATCGCGACGTTTGCGCTGTGCGGGTTTGCGAATTTCAGTTCGATTGGCATGCAAATCGGGGGCATCGGCGCGCTCGCGCCAAACCAGAAATCGCAGCTCGCGAGGTTCGGCATCCGTGCCATGCTTGCGGGAACGATGGCGAACCTCATGTCCGCCTCGATTGTGGGGATCTTCCTGAAATGAGTGCCACGGGAGCGGCGAAAACGAAACCGGGCCAGGATTTTCTGCGGGCCGAACGCGCCGCGAAATTCATTCTCGGGAAAACGAAGCTGCGCCCGCGCATCGGCCTTGTGCTCGGCAGCGGCCTGGGCGCTTTCGCGAACGAGTTGGCGGACGCGGTGCGAATCGACTACAAAAAAATTCCAAATTTCCCCCGGTCCACTGCAATCGGCCACGCTGGGCGCATGGTGATCGGCAAGGCGGCGGGCGTGCCGGTGGCCGCCATGCAGGGGCGCGTGCATCTGTATGAAGGCTATTCGCGGCGCGAAGTGATTTTTCCGATGCGCGTGATGGCCCGCATGGGAATTCGCGCGGCGCTCATTACCAATGCCGCCGGCGGCATCAACCTTTCGTTCAAGCAGGGCTGCCTTGTCGTCCTGCGCGATCACATCAATTTGCAGGGCGCGAATCCCTTGATCGGGCCAAACGAGGATCGCTTCGGCGTGCGATTTCCCGACCTGACGCAGGTGTACTGGAAGCCGTATCAGCAGGCGGCGCTGGAGGAGGGAAAGCGCCTGGGCGTCGAAATGTCGCAGGGCGTGTATGCGGGCCTCTCCGGTCCGAGCTACGAAACACCGGCTGAAATCCGGTACCTGCGAACCATCGGTGCGGACCTCGTTGGCATGTCCACCGTTCCGGAGGTCATCGCCGCAGCGCACCTCGGGATCCGCGTGTTGGGCATTTCCTGTGTCACGAATATGGCGGCCGGAATTCTCGATCAGCCCATCACCGCGGAGGAAGTGATCGAGACGGGCCAGCGCGTGAAGGCCGATTTCGTGGCGCTCTTGCGGGCTGTGATTCCGCGCATGCACGAGGATCTGCAATGAACGAGCGCGATTCCCTGATTACCGCGGCGCGGATCGCCCGCGAGCATGCCCACGCTCCCTATTCGAATTTTCGCGTGGGCGCCGCGGTGCGCGCGAAATCCGGCAGAATTTTCAGCGGCTGCAACGTCGAAAATTCCACGTACGGCTTGACGCTGTGCGCCGAGCGCGTCGCCGTCTTCAAGGCGATCTCCGAGGGCGAACGCGGATTCGACGCCATCGCCGTCGTCGCCGATACCGATGTGCTCACGCCTCCTTGCGGTCCCTGCCGCCAAATTATTTGGGAATTTTGCGGAGACGCGGAAGTGATCCTGGCGAACCTGAAGGGCAATGTGGAACGCCATCGCATGTCCGCTCTTTTCCCGAAGCCCTTCGACGATTCTTTCCTGTGAAATCGAGCGGTCAGCGTTCCGAGGTGCGCTGGCGTTGAAGGCGGAACGCCGCGGTGCGAAGCGTGTCGGCAACGTTCTTGTTGCTGGTCATCATCTTGAGGTCTTGCGCCTTCAAATGCGGCAGCAGATGAAGCGTAATCTCGAGCGGCGTCTTGGGATTGAACATCAGTGCCCGAAGGACAGCATAGTTTTTGCGAAACTTCCGGTTTCCCGCGATCAGGCGAAGAGCTTCATCGCTGAGGCTGGCCATGCCCGCAAAGGATTCCACTTCCTGCTCCGATAACTGCGGCGATTGCAGAACGGCTCGCTGCACGACCCTGCAGGGATCGCGGATCAGAAGGACGCGCTCATCGCGGCCGCCTTTGAGCGCCAATTGCACGCGCTCCACCACGCGGAGGCGCGAGAGTTTTTGCAGAAGCGTTTCCCGTTTTTGCCGGTCGATGTTGGCCGTCTCCGCCGCTTCGACAAACGCCTCCACGGGTTCCGGCCTTTCCAGCTGCAACTCGACGAGCTGACTGCGCTGCTCCGCGGTAATCACGGCGGAGGCGGCGAGTTCGCTCACCAAAGCGGGAGAAGTGCTCAAGCGGTCGAGATCCTCGAAAAGCTCTTGAACGGCCGAAACCGAAAGATAGCGGATGACCGGCCTGAGAACTTCGATCGGGCAGGTGAGATTACGCGCGAGCGCATCGGCGACGCCGGGTCTCCTGGGAAACTCGGCGGCGCAGTAGGCAAACATCTCCGGAGCGGCTTCGGGCCGGCCCAGTGCGGCAATCACGAACTTTAGTGGCTGGGTCAGCAGGACGCCCGCGGCCCTTTGCCGCACCGAAGGATCGCCGTCCGCCGCGAGAATGCCGAGAATCTCGATGCGGTCCTCCGGGGCGAGCGACGCCGCTCCGCCACAGATGGCCAGCTTTCGTTCGAGGGTCGCGCTGCCCGAGCGAATTTCTTCGCGCAATTCGGCGCTAATTTCCGCCTCCTGAGGCTTCCCTCAGAGCTTCTCGCGTAAGCGTGACCTTGCCCGCGTGGCCTGGTGGACCGATGGGAGCGAGCGTCTTTCCGTTGATCTCAAGCAACAGCGCTCCGGCGTCCTTGGCGGAGATCTCGAAGCGTTCCTTTGCGAAAAACATTCGGTTCTCGCCCGCTTTCATCGTTCCATCAAAGACGCGACTCGTGTCGGCATCCACCGTCACCTTGGTTTTCTTGTCCGCTTCGATCTTGAGTTCAAACAATTCAGGGGCCGGCGGATTTGGCGCCGGGGCAGATGTGGCATCCACCGTCGCGGCCGGGGCCTCGGATGACGGATTCGAATTCGGAATCACGTCGCTGGGAGGAGCAGGTGCGGGCGAACTCGGCGGCGGCACGTCCGGCAGCGCGGGAGACACCGCGGCGCTCATGGCCGCCGCTCGCGCCGCACGCCGCGCCGCGCGCCACGCGAGAAGCCGCCGCGTGCCGAACCAGCCGCCCAGGGCCAACGCAAGGAGAATGATGGCGGCGACAATCCAAGCGAGCCAGGGCTGTTCGGGCGTCACCGCAGGAGGGCTGCCGCTCCAAACCGGCACGCTCTGACGGTCACCGACGGCCAGTGTGTATTCGGCGACAGTGTTTTCCTCATCGAGGCCGAGATAGCGCGCCACGGCGCGTACAAATCCTCGATTGAAGACGCCCCCAGGAAGCTGGTCCCACTGCTCGTTTTCGATGGCGTGGAGGAAGCGTGTGGCAATCCGCGTGGCGGTGGAGATTTCGTCGAGGGAGATGCCCCGCAACTCCCTCTCACGTCTCAGGCTCTCGCCAAAAGTGCCCTTGGTCATTATTCTAAATGTCCAGCAGTCTCAGCGAATATAGGCGGGCGGCGCGGGAGTGTCAATCTCAGGGCAATTCTCGCGGGCGCCCTCCTTGCAAATGGGCCTTCACTCTCGAGTAACACCCGGTGAAGTCGTCGTTGCGCAGACGAAGAAGAGTTGACTATAATTCATGGTGCCCCGACACCTTCCGTGGATCGGCGGGTGACCCGCAGCAGACTCTGGCACTCAAGGTTACCAGTGGCCACGACTGAGAATTTTTCCGGCGTCGATCGGCGCCACAGCACAACGGTTCGCGGGGAGCAGCGCGAGGCAGGCGAAATCGCTGTTTTTCACGAGCTTGGCAAAGCCCTCACGTCCTCGTTACAACTCGATCAAGTCCTGCGCACGATCATGGAAAAGATCGATGAGTTTTTGCGCCCGGACACCTGGTCGCTGCTCCTCGTCGATGAAATCAAGCAGGAACTGTATTTCGAGCTGGCAGTGGGCAAGGGTGCGCAGGCACTCAAGGATGTGCGCATCAAAATGGGGCAGGGAATCGCCGGCTGGGTGGCGCAACACGACGAAGCCGTGATCGTGCCCGACGTTAGCAAGGACACGCGGTTTTTCTCGAAGATCGACGAAAAGACAAAAATGGAAACGCGGTCGATCGTCGCGGTTCCCGTGCGATACCGCGAGCATTGTCTAGGCGTCATCGAACTCATCAATTCCGTGGGCCAGGAGGGATTTCAGGAGCGCGATCTGGCGCTGCTTGAGGCGCTGGCGGATTTTGCCGCGATCGCGTTGGAGAATGCGCGGCATGTGAAGCGCATCCATGAGCTCACCATCACAGATGATTGCACGAATCTCTATAACGCGCGGCACATGGATTTCATTTTGGAAACGGAAATTTACCGTTCCCAGCGCTACGGCTATGAATTTTCCGTCGTGTTCATCGATCTCGATCACTTCAAAGGCATCAACGACACGTACGGGCACCTGATCGGATCGAAGCTCCTCGCCGAAGTAGGGCAGATCGTGAAAGGAGCATGCCGCAGGATTGATTTCGCCTTCCGATACGGCGGCGACGAATTTGTGATCGTGCTGCCGCAGGCTTCCAAAGAAAACGCGTTTGTCGTCGCCCGGCGCCTGCATAAACTGATCGGGGAGACCATCTGGCTGACCGCAGAAGGCTTGGGCGTCCGTTTTACGGCAAGCATCGGTGTGGCTTCGTATCCGTCAGACGCAAAGACCAAGGTGGATTTGCTCCATCTCGCCGATGAAGCCATGTACTCGATCAAGAACACTACGCGCAACGGCGTCGCCGCTGCAAAAGTCGGCGTGCTTCCCACCACCGCTTAGCCGTCCGGCGAGCGATTTCCACAGAATTTTCCGGTTCTGGGTGTTCTCTCGCGCATTTTCTTGATTCACTTCGGATGCCATGCTAGTCTCTGCGCTTCCGGCGGCACGGCGCACGCGAAACGGCAGGGATGTCCCGGACGCCCGAGACGAGGAGCGCATGTCTAACGAAGCGTTAGGGATGATCGAAACCAAGGGCCTGGTCGCCTCGATCGAAGCGGCCGACGCGATGGTCAAGGCCGCCAACGTCATCCTCATCGGGAAGGAATATATCGGCTCGGGATACGTCACGGTGATGGTGCGGGGAGATGTAGGCGCGGTCAAGGCCGCAACCGATGCCGGAGCCGCCGCCGCGCGCCGCGTGGGCGAGCTTGTCTCCGTGCACGTGATCCCGCGTCCGCACGAGCACGTCGAGAAAATCTTGCCCGGAGGCGGCGCGGCGTCCGCGAAGAAGCAATGACCATGCGCGCGAAGTGTTTGGGAGAAGATAAAGCGCTTTGAGCCTGCGCGACCGCGACCTCGTCTCCATCCAAGAAGCCCGCGAACTGGCGGCCCGAGCAGCCGCCGCCCAAGAAAAATTCGCAGCGTTCTCCCAGGGACAAGTGGATACCGTCGTAGACGCGTGCGCGAAAGCGGCCGCCGAAAACGCAGAATCGCTCGCGCGCACGGCCGTGGAAGAAACCGGATTCGGCAACGTTCCCGACAAGATTGTGAAGAATATGCTCGCCGCGGTGAACGTGCCGCGCGCGATTCGCGGCATGCGCACCGTCGGAATCTTGCGCGAGGATCGCGAGAAGGGCATCGTCGAAGTGGCATCGCCCGTCGGTGTGGTCGCGGCGGTAATTCCCTCCACCAATCCGACCTCCACGGCCATCTACAAGACGCTCATCGCGATTAAAGCGCAAAATGCGATTGTCCTCAGTCCGCATCCCTCCGCCATCCGCTGCATTTGCCAGGCGGCTACGCTGCTGGAGCGCGCGGCGCTCGCCGCGGGCGCTCCCGAAGGGCTCGTCCAGTGCATGAACTACACGACGCTCGAAGGCACGCGCGAACTGATGCGGCGGCCCGAAGTCGGCGTGATTTTGGCGACGGGCGGCACGGGGCTCGTGCGTGCCGCCTACGGATCGGGCAAACCGGCCTACGGTGTCGGTCCGGGCAACGTTCCCGCGTTGATTGAGCGCACCGCCGACGTGCGCAAGGCTGTCGCGGATATCTTCGCTGGAAAAACGTTTGATTACGGAACGATTTGCTCGTCCGAGCAGGCGATCGTCGCGGAAAACGCGGTCAGCGAGCGCGCACTCGACGAATGCCGTGGGCAGGGCGCGTATTTTCTTTCGCCGGTGGAAGCGGAGAAAGTCGCGCGCCTCGTCTTTCTGGCCGGATCGCACACTCCGAATACAAAAATTGTCGGACGCCCGGCGGCTGCGATCGGCGAGATGGCCGGGATCAAGGTGCCGTCCGCGACCCGGGTACTGATCGCCCGCATGAGCCCCGAACAAGTGGGGCGCGAATTTCCGCTCTCGGCGGAAAAGCTTTCGCCGATCCTGGCGTTCTATTCGGTGCCGAATTTCGCCGCCGGAATTGATCTTTGCCGTCGGCTGCTCGAATTCGGCGGACTCGGGCATACATGCGCGATTCACTCGCAGAATCGCGCCGCCATTTTGGAATTCGGCGAGGCTATGCCTGCGTTTCGGGTCGTCGTGAACACCGCGTCCGTGCACGGTTCGATCGGCTACTCGACCAATCTTTTTCCAGCCATGACGCTTGGCTGCGGCGCGCCCGGCGGGAACATCACGTCGGACAATATCGGTCCGCAGCATCTGATGAACGTGAAGCGGATCGCGTGGGAATCGCGCGCCGTTGAGCATCGCACCGTCCCTGCAGAGGAGCGTCTGGCGGGCGCCGCGACTCTATCCGCGCCGGAGGCCGTTCAGCAAAGCTCGCCGTCGGCGCCGGAATCCGCAAAGAGCGCGCCAGCTCCCGTGCCCGGCACGAAGCCTGAAGAAAAAAGAGCCGCGGCGTTCGGTGCGGCGGCACTGGCCGGCGGCATCGATCGCGTCGCGATTGCGCGCGTGGTGGAACAAGTGATGGCGGCACAGGGAATCGCTCGCGGTGGCGGCGTGCCAAAATCCGCGCCTACGCCGAAGGAGTTGCCCAGCGCGTCGCTCGTCGCGGCGGAGATCGCCGGCCGCATGTTTGGGCCCGCTGCAACGCCGCAGGCGAGGGCCACTGTTGTTGCGGCCAACGCATTTGCCCCCTCTTCCGAAGCGGCAAACGACGCGGACGCGGCTGTACAGGCGACCCCATCTCGCGATGCCGGAAAAATTTCGGAGCCTCCCGCGAAGGCAGCTGTCGAAATTCCAGGTTTTGTGAGCGAAAACGACGTGCGCCGCGCGATGACGCGCAGCGAAAAAATCTTCATCGGGCCGAAAACGATCCTGACGCCTTCCGCGCGCGACCTCGGACGGGAACACGAAGTTTTCGTCGAAACGGAAGCGGGTTCACTTCGGTAGGACCAGCAGGACAGACTTCAGTCTGCCAGTTTCGTTCGCCTGTAAAATCAAAACCCGCAGGCCGAAGCAGCGCTACCGCAGATTCTGGTTAAAGAATTCCATGGTGCGATCCCAGGCCAGTGTAGCCGCGGCTTGGTCGTATCGCGGCGTCGTATCGTTGTGGAAGCCGTGATTCGCACCCGCGTAAATGTGGACCGTATATCGAACGTGATTCGCTTTTAGAGCGGCCTCATACGCGGGCCATCCCGCGTTCACCGCGTCGTCGAGCCCGGCGTAGTGAATGAGCAACGGCGCCTTGATCTTCGCGGTTTCTTCCGCGGTCGGCTGCCGGCCGTAAAAGGGAACCGCGGCGGCGAGATCGGGGATTCGCACCGCCAGTTGGTTCGTCACGGTGCCGCCGTAGCAGAATCCGACCACGCCGATTTTTCCCGTGCACTCCGGATTGGATTTCAAAAACATCGCGGCCGAGTACCAATCCTCCATCATTTTCATGGGATCGAGCTTGGCCTGCAGCTCGCGTCCTTTGTCATCGTCGCCCGGATAGCCGCCCACTGACGTCAGTTCGTCTGGAGCCATCGCGAGATAGCCTGCGACGCCAAGGCGCCGCGCGACGTCTTCAATATAAGGATTGAGGCCGCGGTTTTCGTGGACCACCAGAACGCCCGGCAATTTTCCTTTTGCGTCCGCGGGCCGCACGAGATAGGCGCGAATCGCTCCATAGCCCTGCGGCGATTGAAATGTGATGTATTCCGTCTTGAGGCGCTTGTCGTCTTTGGGGACCTGCTCGGCGAGCGCGTAGTTCGGACTGAGCGCCTCGAGAATCGATGCCGTTGTCAGGCCGCCCACCGCGAATTTCGTCGCGCCGTCCAGGAATTCGCGCCGGCTGATGCCTCCGTGGACATATTGGTCAAAGAGGTTGAGCAGTTCCTGGCTAAATTCCGATGCCTTTCTTCGTTCCATGGAAGCGCCTCCTGATTCGCTGTGTGGGCGCAGCATAGCACGCCTCGGCCATGACGCACCATTGCTCCACCAGGGCTGCGGCGCGGCCAGTGCTTGACAGGGCAGAACCACTGCGGTACAGCTTAAAGAACAATAATTAGGTTCTGCTGATCCGAATTTCAGTGTGATGCGACACGCGGCCGGGACTTCCGGACCAGCGAAGCAAAAAGGGAGACTGCTCATGAACAGGCTTGGGAATGTCATTGGGATTGTCCTATTTTGCGCCGCGTTTGCCTACGGAGCGACGGACGCGACCATTTCCGGCACCATCAAGGATCCTGCCGGGGCGCCATTTCGAGGCGCGTTCATTCACGCCCAGAATTTGCAATCCAAAATTACCGTGAACGTGCTGTCCGACAATCAGGGCCGCTACCGGATTCAGAATTTGCAGCCAGGCGATTACGACGTGCGCGTCACCGCCACCGGATACAAGAGCGATCCGCGCCGGAACGTCAAGATTGCGGCGGGCGATTCGTCGCCGCTCGACTTTGCGCTGCAGCAGAGCCCCGTGCGCTGGAGCGATCTCTCCATGTACCAGGGCAAAACGCTCATGCCCGCTGGAGAAGGCAAGGACATCCTGACCCGGAACTGCTTCGCCTGCCACTCGTTTCAGAGCCGAATGGCCGGCGTGAAGCGCGACCTCGACGGATGGACGCAGGCGGTCACTTTCATGCGTGAGACTCGCCACGCACGCCTCGCGGACCACATTAACGATCAGCAAGCGCAGGTCCTCATCAGCTACTTGAATGATGCCTTTGGCGCGGATGCCAAGCTGCCGAGGTCTCCCGCCGATTTGCCGGGCTACAAGGCCACGCTGCGGCCCACGAGCGACGAAGGCTTGAAGATCACTTACGTCGAATATGACATGCCTGGGCCAAATCGCATGCCGTTCAGCGCCGCGCCGGACAAGAACGGAAAACTCTGGATACCGGATATGGGCTCGGCGAACACGATCGGCGAACTCGATCCGAAGACCGGCGTGATCCAGGAATATACAGCGCCGAATTCGTTTGCGGCGGGCATCCATTCCGCGATTCCCGCGCCGGACGGTTCCGTGTGGATCGCCGAGCAGGCCGCGAACAAGGTGGGCCGATGGGACCCGAAAACGAAACTCATCACGGAATACCAGGACACCTACAAGCCCGGACTGGAAGGGCTCGAGGATGGCGGCTCCAAGCACACCGTGCGGGTCGATTCGCAGGGGCGGGTATGGGCTACCGCGGTGTTCTCCAATCTGACGGTCTATGACCCCAAGAACAACGAGTTTTCTCACTTTCAGGACGCGTTTTCGCCCTACGGCGTCGAACTCGACAAGGCCAACAACGTTTGGTTCGCGGAGTTTCGCCCGGGAGGAAAAATCGGGATGGTCGATGCGAAAACGGGGAAGGTGACGAGATGGGATCCACCCGCAAAGGACGGCTGGCCTCGCCGCATCGAAATCGACACCGATGGCATGGTCTGGTTCGCGGAATATGAAGGTGGCATTATCGGCCGTTTCGATCCGAGGACGCAGACGTTCAAGGAATTCCCGTTGCCGGGTCCGCGGGCGACTCCCTACGCGCTTGGAATCGATAGAGATCACAACATCTGGTATTCCTCCGACGAAATGGACGTCATCGGCCGCCTCAATCCCAAGACCGGCAAGGTGACGGAATTTCCCTACGCGCACCCAGAAAACATGATGAAGGAATTCTTTCTCGATGCGCAGGGCCGTATGTGGTATGGCTCCGCGCCAAATAACAAAGTGGGATATTTCATCCCGTCCGAGTTGAATTAGAACTGCGCGGATGCAAATGATTGAAAAGCCGTGGATGCCGCTCGACGGCGCGCCGCGACGAAATGCTTATTGGTCTTGACGCCATCGAACTCGCGCAGTGTATGATCTCGCCCAACTGAACTCGAAGAGGGTAATTCGAGCTTCGCAAGGAGTTCTCAATGCGAAATCGTCCGCCGAGTCTTGTTGTCGCGCTGGCGGCGCTGTGTGGCTGTTCCTGCGTTGCACTCGCGCAAACCAAGCAGCCGCCCAAAGCGTCGGCGGCCGCGGTTTCGGCCCATGTGCCGGACTTGTCCGGCGTATGGATGCAAGAACACGGCCGCCCCGCCAAAGTTCGGGACCGCTACTGGATTTATGAGTTCAGCCTGGATGAGCCGCCGATGACGCCGTGGGCCCAAGAAAAATACAAAGCGACCAAGGCTTCGTTCGGGCCTCACCCCGTAGCCATCGAAGATACGAATGATCCTGTCTACCAGGCCTGCGTTCCGCCCGGTCTGCCGCGGATTTATCTGCATCCTTTTCCCATGCAGATCGCTCAAATTCGCGGCGAAGTCATCATGCTTTTTGAGTACGACTCGATCCGGCATCAGATCTTTACGGACGGACGGCAGCATGACGAAACGCTGGGCCCCCTGTGGATGGGAGATTCCGTTGGACATTGGGAAGGAGACACGCTGGTCGCGGACACGGTGAATTTCAACGACAAGACCTGGCTCGACCGCATGGGCCATCCGCATAGCGATGCGCTGCACCTCATCGAGCGCATGCGCCGGGTGGATCACAACCATCTGAACATTGACATGACCATCGACGACCCGAAGGCCTACACGAAGCCTTGGATTGCACACATGGAGTTCACGCTCGAACCGAAATGGACCGTGGGCGAATATTTCTGTGAGGATCAGGAGACTTTCCGAACCTTTGATCGGAACGCCGCCAGGCCGCAGAAGTAACCGGTCGGCCTTTTCGAGAGGATTCGGGTGATGTCCCGTTCGTTGCCGAGGAGCCCTCATTGTCGATCCAGCGACGATCGGAGATTCCCTGGTTGTTGATTCGACGACCGGCGACTATTGGATTGACACTGCTTCGCTCGCGATGGGATATTTTACGCAGTTTGATTTCCTTGTGAACAAGGCATCGGCAGTCGTTCTCCTGACCGGCTTGTCTGTACTCAGGAGGCTTGGAAAATGAAAAACCTCGTGCTTTGTCTGACGTTGGCTTTCACCGTCCTCTTAGCATCGGGCGCGGTTCGTGCCCATCATGGAGAAGCGAACTACGACACCGACAAGGTCGTCTCCGTCAAAGGGACTGTGACGGACTTCCAATTCATCAATCCCCACATGCTCATCTCTCTCGACGTAAAGAGCGACAAGGGCGAAATTGAAAAATGGAGTTGCGAGGCGCGAAGCCCGGCCATGCTCGTTCGGGTGGGCGGCTGGGACAAGCACACGCTGAAGCCGGGCGACGTCATCACCGTCTCCGGTTTTCGCAGCAAGAATGGGCAAAACATTTTGCGTCTTTCGAAGATCGAGCTCGCCGACGGCCGGGTGATGCCGAACCTGTAGGGCCGCCCGCCGTCGCCAAAGCCTGCCGGGGCAGGCGCCGGCGGTTTGCCGCCCGCAAAGAAACGAGAGCGTTCAATTCTTGGGGGTGTAACGTGAACCGTAAGCTGACAACATCCATTGTTTTGGTCGCGGGCTTGTTGCTTGCCTGCTGGCCGGCCTCGGCGCATCACGGAAATGCGGCTTATGACGAGGAGCACTGGATCACCATTGCGGGAACAGTGACCGAGTTCGTGTGGTCCAATCCCCACTGCCAGATTTACATGGATGTGAAAGGCGATGACGGCAAAGTGGTGAGTTGGTCGGTTGAGAGTCAAAGTCCCGGGATCTTGCGCCGGAATAGCTGGACTCGGGATTCCATCAAGCCGGGGGACCAGATTACGGTCACCCTCGCCGCCGCCAAGAACGGAGTCCCGGTCGGATTTTCCGGGAATAAGAATGGCAAGATTGTTTTTGCCGATGGGCACGTCTTGAAGATGGATCTGAGATAGGGCCTGGTGCGATCGGTGTGTAGCGGAGGGAGGCTCGACGTGCGACGTCGCCAACGGTGTTCGGCTATGGTTTGGACGGTGGCACTTGCGGCAGCGCTGGCGTTCTCGACCGCTGCGCGTGCACAGGCTGGCCAGCAGCAAGGGGTGCCCAAGGCCGCGGCAGCGCCCGCGCCGAAGCGCGACCTTTCCGGTGTCTGGCAATATCAAGGCACGGGCGGCGGGGGAAGCACGGCTGAGGAGAAGGATATGCCTCCGATGACGCCCTGGGCGCAGGTTCGGTTCGATCAGGAGAAGCCCGGATACGGAACGCGGGGCGCGCCGGGCGGGAACGATCCCATTTTGCAATGCGATCCCGCCGGCTTCCCGCGCGTCATGTTCGTGCCTACGCCGTTTGAGTTTGTTCAGACGCCCACCCGGGTGCTGCAGTTCTTCGAGCGCGAACACGAATGGCGCCCCATCTGGACCGATGGGCGGCCTCTTCCGAAAGATCCCGATCCGACCTGGTACGGATATGCGATTGGCCGTTGGGAGGATGACAACACGTTCGTCGTGGAATCCGCCGGCTTCAATGACAAGACGTGGCTCGGCGTTACGGGCTATCCGCACAGCGACCAGATGCGCGTCACCGAGCGCTACCACCGCGTGGATCATGACACGATCGTGTACGACATTACGGTCACCGATCCCGTTGCCTACACAAAGCCGATCGTGACCCGCAACAAGATCATGAAGCTAAAGCCAAACGAAGAGATTGAAGAGCTTCCGTGTGTCTGGTCGGAAGAGAACTCATTTTTGAAGCGCATTCGCGAGCCCGCCGCAGCCAAGCCCGTGAAGTAACCGAGATGCTTGCCGCGCGCCGGGAGAAAATCTGAATTCGAGCCGATACCGCACTCTTGAGGCTTGAGCGAGGCCGCGAGTGTTCTCGATCCTAAGGTGTGCTCTTGACCTTTTTTGAGGCTTCCGATTCGGGTGCGGATTTTGGCACTAAGCTTCCCGATTCCTTGCGGTAAGTCCCAAATTTCTGTGCGACGGGTATTAGCGTCGGGTAAAACTGCACGAAAGTATGATCCACCGTTGCGCTATCGTTGTGGCATTGCCAGCATTGTGCCTTGGGGAGCGCTTCCGCGGTCTTTGATTCATTTCGAAAATCGAAATAGGCCCATTTCTCCGAGAAACGACTTTCGTCCTTCACCTGCACGGCCAAACCAACGAGATCGGATTGAAAATGCCCGGATTTGTTGATGGAGCCTTTAGTCTCGGAGGCTCTTTCCTCAAGCACAAAGATCGTCTTGTCCGGCCACTTCCCACTTGAAAGAAAGGTGCGGTAGGCCCATTGCGGAACGAAAACATTTGTAAACAGCTCTGGCCCGCCCGCGACTGGGTTGTAGTTCATCCCCAGACCGGAAGACAGATAGATCCACTCTCGATAGTCCTCGGGACGCAGAAGCTTGGTGCCTTCGTATGCCGGTTTCTTGATGGCCGCGTCCGCCGAACGGGATGGTTGGCCGCCGACGAAAACAAGCATCGCCGCGCCGCAAAGGAAATTGAATGCGATTTTCAATGCACTCCCCTGTTGTACTTCGGGCAATGCCATGAGGCTATCATAGAGGCGATGCAAGGTAACAACCAGCGAGTGCAAGCACAGTCTCTCGACAAGCGCTTTTCTCGTCGGATCGATAGTAGTCGGAGGCTAGCCGAAGCTGGCGGCCCGGGCTTCGGCCGATTCTGAACCTCGGATACTCTATCTTTCACATTGCTATATAAGCCTGGACTGGTTTGATCATTCCAGCCTCGTACGCGACTTCGGCATGGAAGTGCTTATCGAGGCTACGGTTCGTTCCTTCACCACGAACTTAAAACCCAAACAACCGCGCGGGATTATCCACGAGGATCTTTTTGCGAATGGCCGGGTCGGGCGCCCAAAGGGGGAGCTGATTGAGCAGGCGCCCATCGTCAATCGGAAACATCGGCATGATGTCGGTCGGCTTGCGGCCGGGCAGCGGACCTGAGTCGGGATGCGGCCAGTCGCTGCCCCACAAAATGCGATCGGGATTTGCTTCAATCAGCGCTTTGGCCAGCGGCAAGATGTCCGGATAATCAGGTCCCATCGTGGAGGAGCGATACGCGGCCGAAATCTTCACGTACGCGCTGCCGGACCGGACGAGGTCCACGAGATCGGCGAAGCCCGGCTGCTGCACGCCGAGCGCCGCTTTCGCCCCGCCGAAATGATCGATCACCGTCGGCACCGTCGCAGAGCGTATCAAATCCTTGATGTTCGAGATCAGCGCCAGATTCGTGGACATCTCAACAATCCAGTTGTGTCGCTTGAACCGATCCACCGCGGCCTGATACATCGCGCGGGCAGCGGAAGGATCCGACGGGCCGGAGGCGCCCGCGAGAATTCTTGCTCCGCGCACACCCGCGCGGGAGAGGGAATCGAAATCGCTATCCGGCGTTTTGTCGTTCACCACAGCGATGCCGCGCGCCGCCGAGCCGCGCGCCTTCATGCCATAGAGAGTGGCGGAATTGTCGGCGCCATACGCGGTCGGCGTGACGATCACGACGCGCTCGATATGAAGCGCGCGGTGCAGGGCGGTCATCTCCTCGGGCCGCGTTCCCTCCGGCGTATCCGCGCGCTGGGGCGAAAGCGGAAACTCCTTTGGGTCGCCATAATAATGTGTGTGGCAATCGCAGGCGTGCGGCGGGACCTCGAAGTGAACCGCCGTGGATGGCTGAGGCGCGTTTGCTTCGCCAAGTTCACCGCGCAGCAATACACCGGCGGCAATTGCTCCAGTCAGGAAATTGCGTCGCGTCAGCATTGTTTCCTCCCGGATCAACATGGACGCCACGATTGCGGCGGGCCGCACGCTTCAACCGATAAATTCAGCGTAAAAAAGTGCAGCCCGGGCGCGAGGAGGACTCAACACGTCACGGGTCCGAGTTGACGACGCGATTGCGGCGCGCACTCACTGAGCCGCGCCGGTCGCAGCCGGATACACGGGCAGCGTAACGTGATCTCCGAATGCCGCCTTCAGGCCCGCGACGGCGCATTCCTCGGTGCCACCCGGAAAGCCGCCGACGCCGACGGCGCCAATCATCTGCCCGTCCACAACGATCGGGATGCCGCCTGCGACTTCGAATAAATTGAAATCGACAAAAAAGCGTGCCAGGCCGGCCGGATTGTTTTTCAGTTGCGCCGCGACGATGGAGGTGGGTTGGCGCATCTTCAATGCCGTTTGCGCCTTTTCCAGGGCGGCCCGCTGGCTGATGGTCGTTTGGCCGTCGGCGCGTTCCATGTGAACGAACTCTCCGGCGTTGTCGAGGACGTACATCGTCATCCCGCTGTTCTTCGACGCGGCATAGTCACGGCACCCGCGGGCGATGTTCTTCGCTGCCGCGAGCGAAATCTGATTGCCGTCAAAAACGTTCCCTGCGCCCTTGCCGCCGACGACGTACTCTGCGGGCAGGCTCGACTTGGGCGGCGCGGCGGCGGCAAAGTGCGGAACCGGCGCGTTGCCGGGATTTGGATTTGCCCGTGGCGGGATGTCTTCCACCAGCGGTGCGACCTCTGGCCCGATCACTTCCACCATTGCGTTGTGCGCGCAAATTTCGTCGCTCCAGACGGGCACGCGCGGCGCGGAACCGCCGACCCCGACGACGCCGATCAGTTGTTTGCTCACAACGATGGGAAGCCCGCCGGAATTCGCAAAAAAGCCCAGATGCATTTCCTCTAATTCCCGGCTCGGATCCTTGATCACGAGATTCATCATGTTCTTGCTGGGCCCGCGCGCCAACAGCGCGGTACGCGCCTTCATTTCAGCCGTAATGATGTTGAGATAGCCCTGGCCGTCCATGCGGTCCATGTAGACATGATTGCCGTCATGATCGAGCACCATGATACTGATCTGCACGTTTTGGGCGATCGCGGCTTTTTCGCACGATTCGGAGATACGCTCCGCGGTGGCCAAATTAATGGTCGTGAAATCCTGAAGCTTTTCGGCGGCTTTACCGCTGACGACGAACTGTTCCGGCACATTTTGAGCAAACGCCGCGCCGCCGAGCGCAAGGGCGCCGGCCAGCACGAATCCCGCGATACGAAGTTTCATTTCGTCCTCCTCCTGAGTTTTGCCGCCCAAGTTTGCTCCCGCCTTGCCGTTCGTGTCAATCGGCCCGGCCTGCGAATTTGGGCGCGCGAACGGCCGCGCGCTCGTCGTGGTGCATGGCTCGGGCAAACCCAAGCTGGACGCTCAAAAAGGAAATCGTTAGAATCGCTCCTGTCCCCCGGACGGCCCTGCGAGACCGAATCGTGTCCCGTGCAGAAATGTGGAGGAGTCCAATGAGAAACAAGTTTGCGGCCGGTTCCGCCGCGGTGGTGTGCCTGTTGACGTTTTCCGTTTCGTTGTTCGCGCATCACGGCAACGCATCGTACGACTCGACGAAAACGGTCACGGTGAAGGGAACGGTGACGGACTATATTTGGTCCAATCCCCATGTCATCCTGATGGTCGATGCCAAGGACGACAGCGGCAACACGGTGCATTGGGTTATAGAAGCTCAAAATCCGCTATCTCAGACCGGCGTAGGCTGGAGCAAGAATACATTCAAAGCCGGCGACGAAGTCATCGTTGACGTCATCCAAGCCAAGAACGGCGCGCCGGTGGGACGTTTTGGTTCCGCGGGGGCAGGAGCGGGACTGTCAACACAGCCGAGCCGCATCGTGATTAATGGCAAACAATTCAAGCCCTGAAAAATCGCTTGGGTAAGCCTCAGTGCCGCAACGGCCAACGGCCTGACCTACTCCAAGCTGGAATGTGGTTTCCCGTGCCGTGAACGCAGGCAGATTCGAACGGTCGGAATCCAAGCTGCCGGAGGGATTTCGGAAATGTCCAAGCGCATGGTGGTTTCGACGGTCGCCCTGATCGCAGGATTGGCGTTCTCACCCATTCTGGTTGCACAATCCGCTTCGCCCGCGGCGCCGACGGATGTGGCGAAGCAAGAGAAATGGAATAATGTCCCGCCGCGCAAATCCGCATATGCCGGGAAGAAGTCCGCCCCGGCGCCGCGCCATGACATTTCGGGGATTTGGGATGCTGCGGGATTCGACGGGGGATTGCAGGTAAATGGCGCGAATGAACACCCAGCGCTGTTGGCACATGAAGGAGAGGATGGCGGAGGAGGGGTTGAGGCAGGAGGGGGTGCCGAAGGAGGGCGGCTCGACGAGACAGGTATTGTCCATCCCCTGCCTTACACGCCTTTGGGCTTGGCGGCACTCAAGGCCAACAAACCATCGGGACCGGGGGTCAGACAGGTCCCAGCCGCGCTTGCCAATGATCCTCTAGACCAGTGCGACCCGATCGGGTTCCCGCGCATGGAGCTCTATGAATTGCGGACCATCGAGCTCGCGCAGACTGCCAACCAGGTGATTTACTTGAATGGATGGTACGGCAATTGGCGCGTCATCTGGACGGATGGGCGCGAACTCCCCAAGGACCCAGAGCCGCGGTGGAACGGGTACTCCGTCGGGAAATGGGTGGACGACTACACTTTCGTAGTTGAAACGGTCGGACTGAACCCTAGAAGCTGGCTCGATCATGCGGGCCGTCCACATAGCGAAGATTTACGGGTCGAGGAGCGCTTCCACCGCGTGGACCACGACAACATGGAGCTCACCGTGACGATTTACGACCCGAAGATGTACACGGAACCCTGGCAGGGACTCAACAAGTTCCCTCTCCACTTGCAACCGCCCGACTTTGACATTCCGGAGTTGCTTTGCTCGCCTGTCGACATGGCGGAATATAATCGGAAGGTTGGCAATGTTGTGCTTCCTGCACCCGAAAAGAAGTAGCTTTTGCGAATCCCGTATACAGACCGCCGTAGCGGATTCGGGACGCGCCAAGCATCATCAGTGGGCCGAGGCACGCGTCCTCTCCAGGTCTTGGGCACTTTTGAAATCGACGTGCCGGTCTAAATCTGGTCTCAGAAACCGAAGTTTGGGATTTAGAGTTGCCTAACTTTCGATAAACGCTGCCGGTCCAACTGGGTTTTCGTTCCTTAACTCGTATTACTGGCGACGAATAAGGGAGTTGGGTCGAGCACTGCCGCTAAAAGAAGCTGGTGATTTATTAGCAGTCATTTTGGCGCACAGCGGGAACATTTAAGTTCCCGTTGCTTCCACTCCCCTCGCGTCATTGCCCGGATTGATCCTTCCCTTATTCAGCCTTTTTCAGTTGATACGAACCGGCGGCCTGGCAATCATTCGCAGGACAAGCTGAGCCGGTTGACATTCGGCCACCGACTGCTGTCCAATCGCCGAACAACCGGGCCGAATTTCCGCACAGATTAGAAATGGAGGTACGGCAACTATGTCGAACACTCGAAAGGCCGTCCTGACAACTTTGGCAGTCGCCGCAATCGGAGCGATGTGGCATGCCAAAACAACGGCCCAGGGAACTTCGTCGTCCGGAGCCGTTGGAATCGTTACCGTCTTCAATCACGAGAAGCTGGACGCATCTTTTGCCGAAGCGGCTTCCAATGGAGGCAGCGGCCTCGTATGGAGCCACACATCTAGCAGCGGGACCTACAAAGTGAACGCGCACAGCCGGGAGTCTGTGAAGAACTCGTGCAGGCCGGAGGGGTGCAGTCACAAGGACTATACGGCAGTCGTGTATGTGGTCAGTGGAGCCGCTACTTTGGTCATCGGTGGCGCGGCGAAGACGACGGCACCCGACAAGTTCGGCGGCCAATC
>Ga0335085_10002827_pt1 | contig 31524 bp, 27 predicted proteins | sample Lox_Sample_45_FD_206712 | JGI IMG/M metagenome (GOLD analysis project Ga0335085, IMG submission 206712) | Soil microbial communities from Loxahatchee National Wildlife Refuge, Florida, United States - Lox_Sample_4.5 | ecosystem: Environmental > Terrestrial > Soil > Wetlands | place: USA... | reverse complement strand
CGATTCGCTCGTCAACGGCGGATCGGCGCCCGTCGACTATGGAATCGCGCTCTATCGCGAATTCGATGCTGAAAACGTGCGGTCAGGACCGGTCACGGTGGAAGTGTCGGGCGTAAACGGACAGGTCCTGACGGAGACTTTTGATCTGGATCGCGTGCGCTGAAATCTTGTCGCCTCGCGCTGTGAGGAAAGCGGATTCAAGATTAGAGCCGCGGCGCTAAAGGGGTACTTCGGGCGGCGCCACATTCGCATCGAGAACAAAAGCGAAGAGCCAGCGAGACGCTGGCGCTAGCGGTCCGGGCTGCCCTGGCCTTCGATGAATTGGAAGGCGTCTTCGACGGCGCGGCCTGCGGCGTGCGATCCCTTCGCGTCGTTGGTGTAGAGAGGGCGGCGGCGCGAGGAAAACTTCGCCGGGTCGAACGTGCCGCGCTTGGCGTGAAACACCCAGACGAACTCGTAGCGGGCTTTGTCGAGATCGGAAATCGATTGCAGCGCGGTATCGACGGTGGTCATGGGGCTGAAATCGGAAAAACCGTTGCGGTCCGTATGCACGAGCGCAGGCATCGATGAGTTAAACGTGTCCGAATCGTGCGCGAACAGGACGATATAGTCCACGTGCGCCAGATCGGGCGCCGGGCAAATGCTCGAGAATTCCTTCTTGCGATTTTCGACCATCCACTTGTATTGCGCGGGCGCGAGGCCATAGGCGGAGAAGAACACCCGGCAGGCCGGGTCGGCGCTTTCGTTTTCAGGCTTGGCGTCGGGAACTTCCTCGAGATCGGGATCGCGGTCGGTCTCGTTCATGTTCAAATCGGCTTTGGGAGATGCGTTGGCCGAGGCCGGCAGGATCCCCGCCACACCCGGGGTCATGTCCGCCTTGGCAGGCACCACCTTCGCGACGATGCCCGGCTGTGGAGCGGTGACGATGGATTTCGCGGTCTGAGTGGTGGCAGGTGCGGCCGTTTTCGCCGGAGCTTTTTTCGGCGGCGCGGGTTCGGCGACGGCGGCCGGCGTCGCCGACTTTTCGCGCGTCTTCGCAGGAGCGGCGCTCACGCTCCCGGAGGACGCTTTCACGTTGACCGTCGAATGCACCGAGTTCGGAGAGGCGGCGGCTTTCGGTTCGGCCGCAGGAGCGGTGGCAGCCTTCGAAGCCACCAGGGCCACCGGCTTCGCGGCCGGCGACGGCTGGGTGGCGACTGCAGGCGCAGAATTCGCGGTTGAAACTCTTGCGGCCGCCGGCGCTGCGGCTGGCGCGGCCGCCGGGTTCGAAGCGGCCGGCGTGATCGCAGGCGGAGGGGGCATGGGCGCTACGGCATGTCCGGGCGCAGTGACCACGGCGCGCGACGCGAGGCTTGCCGCCGGCTTTTCGGAATCATCGGGCAGGGCCGGCAAATCCGGGAACGCGGAGTCCGGCACGTAGCCTTCCACGCCGCTGGCTGTGCGCACCTTCACGAAACCGTGCACGCGGGACAGGATTTCGACGGTCTCGCCGCACTTCAGGCGCGTTTCGACGTCGAAACTATTGAGCGATTCGTAGACCCACACGCGGTCTGAATTGGGGCTGCAATGCACCGCGCCAAGATCGGAAGCGGCGGCGGGCAGAGCCGATGAAGCGATGGCGACAGCAATCAGTAGGGATCGAGCCACGGCATCCTCCCTGGTACCGAGAAAACAGCCACAGAAAGAGGCGCTGAAAATCGGCCCCAAAACTATGCGGCAGGCGGGCGGGCGGCGGCAATTGACCGGAAGGACAGAATTAGTTCAGGAAAAGGTAGGGCGAATGGCCGGTTTTTGTTCGTATGGCGCGAGACGGACGCCGCATACGAAGAGAGATCCTTCGACTCCGGCCGCGCGCGGCGACCTCCGCTCAGGATGATGGGGCCGGTGACGTGAGCGTGCTCGTGCTTTATTCGAGCGAGGCTCGCCTCGTTCGAACCGAGGCGTTCGCTAAATCCCGGGAGCACGTCCCGGCAAGCCGGGACGGCAAACAGCGGGAGCAAGCTCCCGCACTCCACATGGCGCGAAAGTCTAATTGGGCGACGATTTACGATCGCCAGCGGAGCGTGACTGGCCCGGCGACGGGATGGCGCATGGGTTCGCCGGTGCGTCTGGATTCGAGCAGGGCTTGTTTGAGCTCGAAATACCAGCGGGCCTGGCGATCGGCGTCGTCGACCAGCATCATGCGGTCTTCGTATTTCAGGCCGAGGCCCTGCTTTTCGATCACTTCGGTATCCTGACGGATGAACCGCGGGCCGAGCACGTGAATGATGAAGGAGACGATGGGAAACCACGGCAAGATATTCCATGCCGCGACGAAATCCAGCCGGCAGAGATCGCGCTTCACGGGAGTGACCGTGGTGCGGCTCGATAGCCAATACTTCCCGGCGCGAATTTGCTCGAAGCGCTGATTGGGCAAGACGAAATCGATCATGGTGGTGGCCGGCTCGCCGGTGATGAGTTTCAGCAGCTTGTACGGCGCGCTGTTGGCCGAGGGTGCGTGGGCGCTCATGCGGAATCCATCGGGGATCGGCTCGAATTGCTTGGCTTTGTCGCGGATGCTGCGGCGGCTGCGCCACCACCAGGCCTGGTGGACGAACGGACCGTGGGCGGGATCCATCAATCCGATGATGGCCTGGTCCACGCCGCAGGGCAGATCGGCGGCCAGGTGCGCAATTTTATAGCTGGAACTGAACACCGGCAGCTCGGGCGGCGGGTGAATCTTCGCCTGGGCGGCAACGGCGCGGCCTTCCGGATTGGCCATGAAGGCCCAGATGAAGCCGTCGCGCTCTTCGCAGGGAAAGCTGCCGGCGAAGATGCGCTCGCACTTCAATTTCGAATCGGCGGTAAGCGACGGAATCGCGCGGCACTGCCCGGTGTGCGCGTCGAATTGCCAGCCGTGGTAGGCGCATTCGACCGAGGCGCCGTCGAATCGTCCGAAGGATAGCGGGAAAGCGCGGTGCGGGCAGACGTCGCGCAGGGCGAATGGCTTGCCGGCGGAGTCGCGCCCGATGACGAGCGGCACTTCGAGGAGCATGGCGCGCTCGAGCTTCCGTCCGCGCACGCGCGAGCTGGGCAGCGCCGGATACCAGAAACCCCAGAGCATCTGGCTCGCGGCCTCGCGCGGCTTTTCGGCGGCGGACGACTCGCGCAGCTCTTCGCTGGTGACTGAATCGCTCATTCGTGGCTCGCTATCGTAGTACAGCCCGAGCGCGAGCAGCAAAGAAGTCCGTGCGCGGTGTCGTTTGCGCCGGATAGGCGCGGAGGCAAGACGCGCTTGTACTCCCAAGTTTCATCGTATAGACTGGTCTCAGACTAGTCTGATCGGAGATTGCGCATGGCCGTTCGACACAAGAGCAACACGGTAGGGGCCTATCAAGCGAAGACGCATTTATCCGAGCTGCTGGAAAGGGTCGAGGCGGGCGACGAAATTACGATTACGAAGCATGGTTCGCCGGTGGCCAAGCTCGTGCCCGCGAACAAGCAGTCCTCGGCGGACGAGCGCACTGCTGCGATCCAAAGGATTCGAACACTCTCCAGTGGTTTGTCGCTGGGAGGATTGAAGGTGAAGGACCTCATCCGTCAAGGCCGACGATGAGCGCGACGTTTGTGATCGACTGCTCGGTGGCGATGGCGTGGCTTTTCGACGACGAAGCCACCAGGGAAACATCCGCGCTGCTGGACCGCATGTCCACAGAAACAGCGCTCGTTCCGGCTCTGTGGTATCTCGAGGTCGCCAATGTGCTCGCTCTGGCGGAACGCAAGGGCCGCATTTCCTCCCTGCAATCTGACGCTTTCCTCGCCAACCTCGGGCAACTCGGCATTCAGCGAGATGATGACGCATCCGACCGCGCCTTCACTCATTTAATCGCAGCGTGCAGGGCCCATCATCTGACGGCCTACGACGCAACCTACCTGGACCTCGCGATTCGCCGCGACTTGCCCTTGGCTACGCTGGACGAAGATCTGCGAAAGATCGCGCGCAAGCTGGGCGTCGTCCTCGCCATCTAACACCTGCAAGCCGTCTAAATTCACCGCGAAATTCGGAATAAGCTTTGCTGCTGACTGCGTCCAGGACGCCCGATCCGCAGTGACAACCCGGGCACTGGTACCATCGGTTCATTGCCCTCGACGATCAGGCCTTTTCTACTTGTTTTTCACGGCCCATTTCCGAACTTTCGGTGTCCAAGTCTATGAACACCATGAAACGAATCCGACTCGCCACGCTCGCGGGCGCTCTAACGCTGAGCATGCCTCCAGCGTTTGGCCAATCGCAGGCGCCTCCGCCGGCCCCGGTTGATCGGGCCGAAATCCTGGGACGCCTGGCGTCGGGATATTCTCCGAGCTTCGTCGCGTACCTGGTGAGAGTGCGCGGAGTGAGCTTTTCGGTGTCCGCGAATTTTATCGACGAGGTGGCGCGCGCCGGAGGCCGCGGCGTACTGGTGGACGAGCTGCCCCATGCGACCTCGCCGAACTCGGGCGAGATGGTGAGCGGAGACAGCGGGCCGTTGGATCATCTGGCCAAATGCGCGGAACTCAGGCATACCGGCGATCTGGAAAACGCTCGAGTTGAGTGCCGTGCCGCGATTAGCGAAAATCCGACGAGCCGGTGGCCAGTCCGCGCGACAATGCAGACAATTCTGTCCACCCTGGCGGAGATGGGACCGAGTCTATCGATCGATGACGCAACCAAGAAAGAATTAAGGGACCTCCAACAGAAATTCGTCTCCAATTGGCCGCCGGACCCTCCGGCCCTTCGACCCCGGGACGCTGTCTTCGCGGCAACAGATCCAGCAGCGGGCCCGGACGAGCTGGAATCCGTCGAATCCGGGCGAATCGGCTTGGAAGCGGGCGAACTCAACTCGGTCCTGTTTGCGATACCGGACTTCAATGAGACAGATTCGGGTCCTGACGCCGACCCGAATCGCTACGAGCCACAGTTGGAGCAAATGCTCAAAGTCGTCCAGGCCCAGCCGGAACTGGCTTCGAACCATTTGCAGCTCGCTTCGCTGTATGACCCTGGCCTTCGCCAGTTCGAAAACGCGCGACGAGAAATACTCGAAGCGATTCGACTTGAACCCGATTTTGAGCGCGGTCACATCCAGCTGGCTTTTCTCTATCGCCAGCATAAAGACATGGCCAGCAGCCTGGCCGAAATCCAAACCGTGGCCGAAATTGCCCCCCAGGGGATCGAGGAGCACCTGGCGCTTGCCGCGTCATTGCAACACGCAGGGCGCAACGCTGAGGCCATCGCGGAATTCAAAAGTATCCTGGCGCGCCGTCCAGCGCAGCCATACGCCAGCAGCGCTCTGGTCGATTTATACGTCGACCAAAAGGATCTTCCGTCAGCGATTGAAGAGCTTCGCCGGTCATTGAAAATCGAGTCGGCTTCTTACAGCGATGAAGCCGCGTTCGTTAGCGCGAATATGTACGAAGAGCGCCGCCTGGCAGAATTGCTGAAGGAAACCCGGGACCTCGAAGGCGCCGGCGAGGTTTATCAGAACCTGATTCGATTCGCTCCAGACGATTCCGGGCTCCACAACGATTACGGAAACGTGCTGCTAGACCTGGGACGATGCGATCAGGCCATCGGTGAGTACAACGAGTCGCTGCGACTGGACCCCTCGGGACCTGAACCGCACCACAACACCGGCATGTGCCTGCAGATGAGCAAGGACTTCGACGGAGCGATCCGCGAGTATCGGCTGGCGCTCGAACGCGATCCGAATTCGCCGCACACAAGGACGTTCCTGGCCACGGCTCTGGCGCAGAAGGGGGACCTGGCAGCGGCCGAGAAGGAATTTCGCGAAATGATGGAGAACTCGCCCAAGGATCCGCAGCCGCACGTGGACTACGCTCTGGCGCTATCGATCGTGAAGCAGGACGCCAAGGCGATTACGGAGCTAAAGGAAGCGCTCGAACTGAATCCGAATTTCGCCATGGCGCAGAACAACCTGGCGTGGATTTACGCGACTTCGGAAGATTTGAAACTCCGCAACGCCACCGAGGCGCTACGGCTCGCGCTACTGGCGGTGAAAAACTCGGAAGCGCCGAACCCCGCCTATCTCGATACGCTGGCCGAAGCCCAATTGCTGAATGAAAATGCCGCCGAGGCGCTGAAGACCGAGCTGGAAGCGGCGAAACTGGTTCCGGCTGCCGATCCGGAGATGCAAAAACGTCTCGCACACTTCCGCGAAGCCGCCGGGCAAAGCGCGCCATTGAAGAACTAACCGGGCGATGGTTGCCGCGGGGCGGTCATCACGTCGACGAATAATTTCTTGAAGCGAGCGTGGTCGGCTTCGAGCAGGACGTTTACCAATCCCGCGGAAGGCGGCGGACCCAGGTAAAACTGGCTCGGATCGACGAACACGCGGCGGTCGGCCTCGCTCGCGCCCGCTGGTGCCGCCTCCGCGGGCAGCGACTGCCAATCCTTGCGCCAGAACATCGCGTCGCCGTAGCGCGGCCCGGGACTCGTGCAGATGTCGACGTACATTTGCTCGGATCGGGTGAAAACGCCGGGATCGATCAGCTGCGCGGCGAGCATTTCGTCTGCCATGCGGAAAAGCCGCGTGCCCGGCTTGCGCTGCAGCGCCTGGACCGCGTGGATTCGGAAAAGATCGGCGATCGGAGCCTGGGCGCGGCCGGCGATTTCGCCGATCATCCGGTGCATTGGCGAAAGTTCGTCGTCTTCGTGAATTTCCTCGGCTAAATCGACGGGCAGGATGGTGAGTTTCGGCCAAGGCGCTCGCAGCACTTTTCGCGCGGCTTCGGGATCGAAGAACATGTTGAACGTGTTCGTGAAGGCGTGAAAGCCCGTGCCCATCACCACGATTTCCGGCGTGAGCGCGACGATATCGGGCGCCAGAGCGATCGCCAGCGCCACGTTGGTCAGCGGGCCTCCTGCGTAGATCGCCACTTCGTGAGGATTTTCGCGGACGGTACGGACCATGAAGCGCACGGCGTGCTCCTGCTGCGGCTGAAGCTTCGCGAACCGGTCGTAGGGCGCCGCCAGCGGCTCGACGGCATCCGGGCCGCCATTGACCCGATTGAAAGCTCCCATCCAAGGGTCGAGCCGGTGGCCTCCGTAGAGCTGCTGGCGCAGCTGCCATTCTTCTTTCGTGTTCAGCATGGGCATTTCCGCGCCGGGATAGACGGGAATTTCGGTTCGCTGCATCATTTCGAGCAGCCGCAGCGCATAGGCCATTTCCTGCTTCATCCAGGCATCGCCGGTTACCAGCGTGATGCCGCGCAAATCGATGTTGTCCGCTTGCAGCATCATCAGCGTCGCGAGCAGGTCGGTGCCGAATGGGCCGGAAAGATCCTGGTCGTAAATCACTTTTCGGCGAGGCGAGAGCGCGGTTGCGCCTGCTGACGGCTGCACCGCGCGGGCTTTCGCGTCAGGAATCTGCGAGGCGGCGATTGCCGCTCCCATGGTTTTCATGAACTCGCGGCGCGTGGGCGTCATCGCGCACCGCCGGGAACCGGGCGCGTCATCAAATCGACGAAGAGATCGCGGAATCGCCGCTTGTCAATATCGCGAAGCACCTGTACGCGTCCTGCTTTCCGCGCCGGATTGTTTTGACCCGCCAGCGGCGTGCCGGTATTTCGCTGCTGCCAGCCGGCATCCCAGAAGCTGGTGTCACCGTAGTGCCCGTCGTTGTGCGTGACCACGTCGACGAACATGTCGTCGGCTCCGCCGAAAATCGAAGGGTCGATCACATGCGCCGCCATCATTTCATCCGGCATGCGGAACGATTGGCGCCGAGGGTTGGCGCGCTGCGGCGCCTGCTCGTAGAGGCGAAACAGATCGGCGATCGGCGCGTGCGCGTGATCCACGATGGCGTCCACTTTGCTGTCGTCGGCCATGTGCACCTGCTCGGCCAGGTCGGTGGTGACCAGCGTGAATTTCGGAAAACCGGCGCGAAACGCGATTTTCGCGGCTTCCGCGTCGAAATAGACGTTCACCGAACTGGTTGAATGGTGCAGGCCGCCGCCCATAAAGATCACTTCCCTGGTGATGGGCACGATGTCCGGCGCCAGCATCACCGCCAGCGCCAGATTGGTCATGGGGCCGCCGCAATACATGGTCACTTCGTGGGGATTTGCGCGAATGGTGCGGATGATGAAGTCGGCGGCGGATTCGGCTTGCGCCCGGATTTCAGCAAATCGCGAATAGGGAGCGGGCAGCGGTTCCACTTCGTCGCGGCTTCCGCCATTTTTCGCGAAACACCCGAGATACCCTTCGTTCCCCAGAGTGCGAGAGCCGAACATCTGGTAGCGCATCTGTGCTTCGGCTTTCGTGTTCAGAAGCGGTTCCTCCGCGCCCATAAACACCGGAACTTCGGGCCGGCCCATCAGCTCCAACAGCCGCAGCGCGTAAGCTGTTTCCTGTTTGGCCCACATGTCGCAGGTCACCGTGCAGATGCCGAGCAGGTCGATGTTGCCGGCCTGGAGCAGCATCAAGGTCGCCGCCGTGTCGGTCGATAGCGGCCCGCGATGATCCTGATCGTAGATCAGCTTTTTCTTTTCGGTGGCTGCCGGGGCGGCGTTCGAACTCGGGGAAAATGCGGAACTGTGTGCCAGTAGATCGGTCGAAATGTGCATCGGAGTCCTCCGCGCTCTCTGCGACTGTGCGGTGAAGAAGCCGCCATTCGATCTCGCAAATACACACATGGCGCGGAGGAATCCGCAAATCCCTCGCGTTTGTTGCGCGACACGCGGCGAAAGTCCGGAGGCCACCTGTGGGCCGCTCGTCGGGCGCTTAAATCAGCGCGGCTTGGGCTTCCTGGATGCTGGGGTAGATTTCGAAGAGCGGATCGACGCCGGTGATCTGCAGGATGTTTTTCACGCGGTAGTTCAGTCCCACCAGCACGAGCTTGCGTCCGGCTTTTTGGCAGGAGACATAGGCGCGCACGAGTGTTCCCACGGCCATTGAGTCGAGTGAGGGCGTTTCCGTGAGGTCGATGATCAGCCGCGGCGCGGTGGCGGCGGAAAGCGCTTCCTGAAATTGCGGCGCGGTGGTGAACGTGATGGCGCCCTTGATACCCAGGATTTGAACGGTGGCGAGCGACCCGGCGCGCTGCGTGATCTCGAGTGACATGCGCTGCATTCTAGCGAAAAGCCCGCGAAAAACAACGAAGTATGTAGCAGAGCCAGACGCGGGACGACAGGCGAAGACGCGCCGAACCCCGGAGCCGAGTACGAAGGTACCGAAACGATTGAACCGGTCTGCCCATAGCCCGCTCCGGGCATCGCAGGCATTCTAACCTTGGATTCGGGGACTAAGCCCCGAGTTGCTGCACCTCCATCACCCCCAATGCCCACGAGCGGCCGGTCCCCCCGCCGGCCGCTCCCCCCTCTTCCCCTGCTTGGTAATGCGAGCGCCCGCGGTTCGAATACCTTCCATCCACCCGCCAGATAGAGAATTGCAACTTGACATCGGCGGTACTACCCGGTACAACGGCAGCCCTTCACCCATCGATCCGAATGCAGTTCGGCCCCCGTCGCTCTTGCGGTTGTATTGGAGCTGGCGCTCATGAGAAGGGGTATCGGCACGCTCTTCGTGGCTTTCCTTGCTGCACGGATATTCCTGGGTCCGGCTGTTACTCCGTCTCCGGAGCCCAAGCCCCCGCCGGGCGCTACACCTGTGAAGAAACCGGGCGTGACGGCGACCGCGAAAACGGCCGCAGGTCAGGCACCCGTGAAGCCCAACGCGCTCGAGAGCGTTTGCCGAACAAGCCTGGAAAAATGCCCCGGCAAGGGATTACTGGATGCCGTCCAGGACTCGCTGGCCACCTCGCAGCCCCGCGCCGATCTCAAATCTCTGTGGGGCATCGATGATGAGGTCCGGACGAAACACGCCCATTTTCTAATCGCGACCGTACCGGACCCGGTTCATTCCCATCTGAGCCTGCTATTCGATCGGCAGGTCGCCGCGATCCAGCAAGCGGTGCAACAGGCGGGCTATCTCTTCTCGCGGGCTTACCTGCCCTGGGACTACGTTCAACATCCGGAGGACACGGACTACCGGGTTCGGCTCGGACTGCAGGACTATCAGGGCGAGCGGGAGAAGTATCCGGGCGTGTTGCTGTTCCATTTCGCGGAAGCGAGCGGCGAAAAGACAGGTCCTTTGCCGCTCTTCGTTTTTCTGGTGGGAGAAACTCCGACCGGAGGCGTGAACAAGGACCAGTTCAGCAACGCCATCGAAGCCATGCGGGAGATTTGCAGTAAAGGCTGCGATGACCTGCCGCGGAAGGGCGCCAAGAACCTGTCGATCCTCGGGCCGATGTTTTCAGGCTCGTTCTATTCGCTGCATGCCGTGCTGGAGGAGACGCAGGCGCGGCTCGGCTTCCTTTCGCAGATCAACATTCGAAGCGGCACAGCGTCGGATGACAGCACGATCAAATGGTTTGTGGGATCGACCGGCGACTTCCCCAGCGCGGAATCCGTTGCCGCGCACTCGCGGCAGAGCGCCGTCACCTTTGAGACGTTTCAGGCAGGCAGCGCCGCCGCGCTGCAGGACGTCCTCGGGTTCGCGTGCACGCAGAACTACCAGGCGGACAAGATCGCCATCCTGTCCGAGGATGAAACGGCCTACGGAAACTTCCCCACGCAGCCTGCTAACAACAAGAAGGAAGATCTGGACAAGCGAATTTGCCTGGAAACCGAAAACCGCGGCGCGGATCGAGTCCTGCGTCTGCATTTCCCGCGGGATTTTTCCGCGCTGCGCAACGCGTACGAACAGGACGTGCAAACAGCCGCTTCCTCCGGCAATACGCAAGCGCCCCGCTCGACCTTGCGGCTGAATCTGCGGGACCAGGGCAACGACGACGACAGCGTGCCCAGCTTCTCGCCCGGTCAAACGCCGCTTTCCGAAGAAGCGATTTTGATGGGCATCGTAACCCGGCTTCGCGAATCGAAAATCAATCTGGTGATCATCGAGGCCACCAACCCGCTGGACACTCTGTTCATGGTGCGCTACCTGCGAAGCGCGTATCCGGATGCGCGGGTGGTGACGCTCAATTCCGACCTGCTGCTAGCCCGCCAGGTGGACGAGCCACGCCTGCGAGGCGTGACAGCGGTCGTATCGTATCCCCTCATTCCGGGCCTGGACGATGGAAACGCGAACCAGTGCGCACTGGTTCCCCAGGTTTTTCCAAACGTCGATTCCGAAGGCGAGTTTCTTGCCGCTATCTCTCTGCTGCGCGCGCAGGGCATCGCCTACGGCTGTTCGCCAAATCTTCCGGAGCTTGAGCCGCCTGACGGAGCCTTCGCCGTCAACCGCCTGTGGCTCACGGCGCTGGGTCGCGACCAATTCTGGCCGGTCACTGTTTTCAATCAGGACCAGACGAATCCACCACCGATTCACCCGGAGCAGCCCGCGCCCTGGATCATCCTGAGCGCCTCGGCGGTAGCCTTTGCGGTTCTGTTTTCGTTTTTCTCGATTCAGGGCAGCGTGATTTCGAGCTCGATTTTCCTGGCGAATTTCGCTCCGGTGAACGACCCCTGGCGCAGCCGCACGCTGCTGCTGAGCGGGTTCCTGATGTTCAGCGTGTTTTTCTGTCTCTTGTGGCCGCGTTTCTGGGTCTCCGGTTCCGGCAAATGGATGCTCATACTCGCGTTGCTGGCAGTGGCCGGGCTGGTGTTCCTCGATCTGTGGAGGAGAAATCAGTGGGAGCCCGACACCAATCTGTTCGTCGTGGGCGTCATCGGGTTCCTGGGGTGCTTTGCCATTCTGGCCAATGCGTTCGGGAACCGGTATGCATGGACGGCGGCGTTCCTGCGCGATCGCTACGAGCACGTCTCGTCGGGCGTTTCGCCCGTGGTTCCTTTCATGCTCCTGTTTGCGGGATTTTTGTGGACGTGCTGGCACAGCCTATCCGGACGCCCGCCGTGGGATCGCCACGGATGCGGTCCCCCGCTGCCCACGCACGATCAGGTTGTCGCCGGCACGGACCAGAACACCAAGCAGCGGCTCGATCGCCTGACCGCGGACGGAAACCGGGTTCTGGTGGACCTGATGCGCACGGGGAGCGTCCACGGCCGCCTGGCGCTTTTCACCGGCGTGGTGCTCGCGATTCCATTGCTGACGCTGACCGTGCTGGCCTCACCGCACACGGTGCAAAGCTTTGAAAGCTTCAGCTACAACGTCACCTACACCGTTCTCTTGATCGCGGCGATTGCGCTGGTGGTGTGGGACTCGGGACGGCTCGCATTTATTTGGCTGGAGCTACGCATGTTGCTGATGGTGCTGGACCGCGTGCCGCTGCGGCGAGGCTTCGTGCGCATGGCCGGATTCAAATCGAGACGACTGTGGCAGCTCGGCGGCAACACGTTCGAGGACTTTTTCGCGGTGATGTCCATGGAGATCCAGACGCTTTCGGCGATGGGTAACCTCCCCGCGCTCGACCCGCTTTGCGGCAGCGCCGTGAAAACCGGACACAATGCCGTCGACGGCCTGGCCGACTGGATGCGCGAACAAAGGCGCAACGGCGAGGCTCAGGGAGTGAAATTCACGCACGGGCTGGTCGACAACCTCGACGGGCTGCAGACGGAATTGACCGGCTCGTGCGCCTCGATCCTTCAGTATCTGAGGCTGGAATGGGACCGCGAGCCGCGCCCCGTCTGGGACGCCGAGCGCATGGCGCGGGCGGCCGAATACAAACCCAGCGACGACGTGGAGATTGAGGTGCGGCTGGCGGAGGATTTCGCGTCGCTTTTCTATTTCAATTTCATCTGCAGCGTCTTCACACGCATGCGTGCGCTGGTGCTCTCCATTGTGGGAATGTACGTGTTCGTGCTGCTTTCGTTCAGCAGCTACCCGTTTGAGCCAAGTTCGACGTTCCATTCCGCGATGGTGTTCCTGCTGATTCTGATCACCGTATCGATCGCCGTCGTATTCGCCCAAGCGCACCGGGACGCCACCATCAGCCGGATCACGGACACAGACGTAGGAAAACTGGGATTTGATTTCTGGTTCCGTCTGATCGCGACTCTTGGCGTGCCGATCCTGAGTCTGCTGGCTGCGAAATTCCCGGAAATCGGCGGATTCCTGTTCTCCTGGCTGGAGCCGGCGAGTCAGGCCTTCAAGTAGCTGGACAGCGGCAGGAAAAGAGCCCGAACGGCTTCGCCCGAGAGCGGCCGGCCCCCCACCGGCCGCTCCCCCCGGTTTGCTCCCCCACCGGAACAAATTCGATTTTGCCGTGCGTGGCGCTCTACGAGAAAAAAGCCCGGACCGCCCCGATGAACTCGAAGCCGTCCGGGCCCGGTCTGCATTCCATCTTCACGAGGGCTGCGGCGGGGACGAGATCGTGCCGGATGGGCTTGGCGCGATCCAGCCGCTGCCGTTGGGTAATGTCAGCGCGGGCGCCGCGCCGGGCGATAGCTGGCCAACGGACGCGGCCGCATGCGAAGACGCGGCGCGAGCGGTGGCGGCACGTTGTGAAGCGGAGAGCCGCAGTTGCTGCAGACTTCCTGCGGCGCGTCCTGCACGCGGAGCCAGTGCCCGCGCGCGGGACATTCGGGAGTCAAACACTGCACCGTCCATCCGGGCAGATATTGCATCCAGTAGCCTCGCAATCCGTGTGAACAGGAGATTTCGAAGGGAAAAACGCCCTGTAAAACGGAGGGATTTTGCTCCCGGGGGACTAGTGTGTCAAGGGAAATCCACACAATTAGTAGGGGTAGGGTTTCTCAGCCGGGCAGACGGCCTATTTCTGGGGAAATCGGAGGCGGACGGCTTAGCGGTCGGTGTCCGAGTTGGTCGAGCTGTTCGCCACCGGAGCGGCAGGGGCGGGCGGCGCGGCGGCGGCCGCGGCCTTGTCCTGCGCGGCCTGGTCTTTTGCTGCTTTGTCCGCGGCAGCCGTTTGCTGATTGGCTTCGTCAACCTTGGCCTGCGCGGATGCCAGGGCTTTTTCCGCCACGGCCACGGCTTCGGCCTTCGCGTCGATGTCGGATTTTTCGGCGTCGAGGGAGGCGGCGCCGGCCCGATCGTTCACGTGATTCGGGTTGCTCTGATAGGTCGATTGGTCGAGCGCGAATTTGCGCTGGGCGAGGTCCAGATCAGCCTTGAGGTCGGCCAGGCGCTGCTTGGCCTTGTCGAGATCGGAATTCATGGCCGCTATTTCGGCCTTGGTGGGGGCTGGTTTCGCTTCGGCGGCTTGCACGGTGGTGGCGGTCGAATCCGTCGCGCCGTTTGAACCTGCCGCGGGAGGCTGCTGGCCAACCACGTTCACTCCACCGGTCGAGGGGAGATTGGCGTTGTCCCAGACTTTGGCGGCTTTCGGCTGGTCCTTTTTCGCTTCCTGCGCGCGTCGCGCGGCGGCGGCCACGGAATTGTCCTGGTCCTGCGCGAGTGCAGAGCCTGCGCAAAGGAGCGCGGCCAGCGGCGCGAGCAGCGAAAGCTTGAATTTCCAGCGTGCGATTCTCATGCTACCTGCCTCGTCCTGCGAGTTCTTCGACAGCTCGACCTACAGCCTGATGATAGTCGCGCGGCCCGGCGTGTGGCAAACGACGTCGCGTGGGGCGTCGAAAGAGGCAACTGGCCGGAGCGACAGGCGAAAGTAGCACCGGCTGCCGGGTTGACACGATAGACTTTCGCGGCATCTGACGGCTGGTTGGGGGATCGATGAATAGGATCGCGTTGTTGCTGGCGCTTTGCTCGATGACGGTCGCGGCCGCTTTGGTTTTGCCTCCGAGGGCCATCGGACAGGCCCCGCCGGGGCCGATGGCCGCCGCACCGCAGGATCAGGTGGATGCGGCGCAGCATTTTGGGAAGACCGTGACGGCTTACACCTTGCCGCCGGCACTTTATGAAAAGACCAAGAAGCTGGCCAAGCTGCGCGTGGCGTTCCTGATCATCGGCCCGATCTACGCGCTGCTGCAGCTGTGGATTTTTCTGCGCTGGCGGCTCGGCCCGAAATATCGCGACTGGGGGGAACGCGCTTCCGGGAGATTCGTGGTGCAGGCGCTGGTGTTTGCGCCGCTATTCATATTGACGCTCGATGTGACGAGTTTGCCGCTGGAGGCCATCCGGCAAAAAGTCACGCTCGATTACGGACTTTCGGTGCAGGGCTGGGGGTCGTGGGGCTGGGATTGGGCCAAGGGCGAGCTGATCAGCGTCGTGCTCGGGTTCGTCTTGATCCTGATTTTTTACGGGGTGGTGCGAAAGAGCCCGCGCCGGTGGTGGTTTTATTTCTGGCTGGTGCTGCAACCGCTGACGGCGCTGATGATTTTTCTGCAACCGGTGGTGATCGATCCGATGTTCCACACATTCGCGCCGATGCAGACGAAAGATCCGGCGCTGACGGCGGCGCTCGAGGACATGATCCATCGCGCAGGACAGAATATTCCTCCCGAACGGATTTACTGGATGAATGCGTCGGAGAAATCGAACGAGCTGAATGCATACGTCACGGGGATCGGCGCTTCGAAGCGGGTGGTGGTTTGGGATACCACGCTGGCGAAGATGGACACGCCGCAGGTGGTCGCGGTGTGCGGACACGAAATGGGGCACTACGTGCTGAATCACATTCCCAAGGCGATGTTGATCGAGGCGATCGGGTCGCTGATTCTGTTTTATCTCGGATATCGATTGATCGGCGGATTCCTGGCGCGGTGGGGCCCGGCCTGGGGGATTCGCGGGCCGGAGGATTTCGCGTCGCTCGCAGCGTTTTTGGTTTTGATGGCGATTGCCACCGTGGTCGTGATGCCGGCGGCGAACGGAGCGAGCCGGTATTTCGAGCATCAGGCGGATCAATACGCGCTGGAGGTGACGCACGGATTGACGCCGGATTCCGGGCAGGTGGCGGCGCAGACGTTCCAGATTCTGGGCGAGGTGAATTTGGATTATCCGGATCCGAGTCCGGTGGATGTTTTTATGACGTATGACCATCCGGCGACGCGGGACCGGGTGAAGTTTTCTTTGACGTATGACCCGTGGGCCAATGGAGGCACCGGTGAGTTTGTGCACTAGGAATGGCGAGCCGGGTCGAAGGGCGGGCCGAGGCAATTATCGGAGTGCGAGACGCGTGCGAGGCTTGCCTCGCACACGAACAGCGGCGGGAAGCCGCCGCACTCCACACGTCTCGTTGATTGCGCTACCGCGAGTGCAGCGTCATTTGAACGGCGTTGCGGGGGCGGAGGGTGATCAGCGGCTCGGGGATCACTTCGGTACCCGGGACGAGGCGGAATTTGAATTTCTGCGCGAGCGTGGCGATCACGATCGCGGCTTCGAGCAGCGCGAAACCTTCGCCGATGCAGCGCCGGGGGCCGGAGGAGAACGGAAAGTAGGCGCCCGGTGGCAGGCGATCCTGCAAGCCATCAAGCCAGCGCTCGGGACGAAATGCCAGCGGATCGTCGTAGTAGCGCGGGTCGCGATGCATGATCCACTGCGAGATCACCACGGTTGAGCCTTTGTGGATGTCAAAGCCGCCCAGCTCGCACGGCTCCATGGTCTCGCGCGCCAGAATGTAAGCCGGCGGATAGAGGCGCAGGACTTCGTTCATCACCGCGCGCAGATACGGCAGGCGCGGAAAATCCTCGGCGCCCGGCGCGCGGCCTCCCAGCACGCCGTGCAATTCCTCGTGCAGTTTTTCTTCCGCTTCGGGATTTCCGCTCAACGCGAACCACGTCCAGCTGAGCATCTGCGCCGTGGTTTCATGGCCGGCGAGAAACAGCGTCATGGTCTCGTCGTGCAGCTGCTGCGGCGTCATTTGGGTGCCGTCTTCGTCCATCGCGCCCATGAGCAGGGCGAGCAGGTCGTTGTGATGATTGGAATTCCCCCCCGCGCGGCGCTCGTTGATGATGTTGGTCACGAACGAGTCGATGAATGCCAGCTCGCGATCGGCGCGGCGGTTCGACGGAGTGGGCCAGGTTTCCGGAATGCGAAATGGCAGTCGATTGCGGCGCAGCGAATAGCGCATCAGGAAGGTCATCGCGTGACCGATTTGCCGCGATTCACCCGGCAGCGTGGTGCCGAAAAGAGTCTTCACGGCAATGTCGAGCGTGAGCGAGGTCATTTCCTGCGAGATACTGCGGCGGTCGCCGTCGCGCCAGTCGCGGATGTGGGCTTCGGCGAGTTCCAGCATGGTGGCGCCGTATTCGGCCATGCGCGCGCGGTGGAACGCCGGCTGCGCCAATCGGCGCTGGCGGCGCCAAAACTCGCCTTCGCTGATCAGCAACCCCTGGCCAAGGATTCGCGTCGTGATGCGGCGGGTGAGCTCGCTTTTGTGGAATTTCGCCTGCTGGATCACGAGCACCTGATTGATCAGGTCGGGACGGTTGACGATGGTGCGTTCCTGCATCATCACGTAGAAGCGGACCACGTCGCCGTACTCGCGCGTCATTTGCTGCATGCCCGCCAGCGGATCTTTCCGCAGCTGCAGCGCCATGCCGACGATCGGGGCGCCTTTCGGTCCGGGCGGATTGTGGTTGCCGTTGCGAGACAATTTTGCCATTCCGGTGCGTACTATTCTACAGGCCCGCAAGCCGCTTTGCGCGTGCGGGAATTGGGCGCGGGAATTAGAATAAGATGCGTCTTGATGATTCCCCGTGCATCCAATGGGGAAACATGGAAATCGGAATGCAGAGGCCTGATTGGCTGGTCCAGATGGAAGATGTCCTTGAAACGCTGAACGAGGGCGTAATGATTCTGGACGACTGTCGCAAGATCCTTTACATCAACTCCTGCCTTGAGAGAATGTTCGGCTTCCCTTCCTCGGACATCGTGGGTCACCCCGGCTCGGATTTCTACACCAAAGAAGAATACGACGTGATCATGCAGCAGACGGAAATCGGGCGGGAGAAGGGGCATAACCGCTTCGAGTTCGTGCTGCCGCTGAAGGATGGGCAGCGCCTGCCGGTGATCATCAGCTCGCGGATGTTCGAAGATCCCGACGGGCTGGAATTCGTGGTGGTGACGTTCACGGATATTTCCGAGCAAAAGAAAACGGAAGAGAAGCTGCGCGGGGCCAACGTGCAGCTGAACAAGCGGCAGGCGGAAATCGACGAGGATCTGCTGCTGGCGGCGCGCGTGCAACAGTCGCTGGCGCCACGCTCCATGTCGTGGGGCAATTTGCGGGTGGACGCGTATTACCATCCGGTGCGCACCATCGGCGGCGATTTCGGACTGGTGAGCCCGATCGACGAGCGGCACCTGAATTTGCTGGTGTGCGACGTTTCCGGGCACGGCATCGGATCGGCGCTGGTGGCCAACCGGATTTACAGCGAGACGATGACGCAGCTCAATAGCGGCCGGCCGCTGGCGGAAATTCTGCGCCACCTGAACCGGTTCACGATGCAGGATCTCGGCAGCTCTTCGCTGCTCTTCACGCTGGCCGCGGCGCGCATCGACATGACCGGGCGGCGCATGGTTTTCGCCGGCGCCGGCCATCCGCCAGCGATGATCGTGACGCCGGGCGAAGAACCGCGGCTGCTGGAATCGCGAAGCATGGTGCTGGGCGGTTTGCCGGATGCGGTGGACAAGGAAGCCGCGATCGAAGTGGATCTAAAAAAAGGCGATCGCGTGGTGCTCTACACCGATGGAATCAGCGAAGTATTCGACGTGCGCGGCGAAATGCTGGGCACCGAAGGCGTGCAAAAAATCGTGCGCGAGACGGCCATGCTGCCGTTCGGGGATATGCAGCAGGCTCTGCTGAACCGCGTGGCGGCGTGGCGCGATGGAGCGCCGACGGACGACATGTCGTTGGTGCTGCTCGAAGTGCTGTGACCTGATCTTCCCCGCTTAATTCCGGCGAAACCCCGGCACGGCGGGATGTTCACCCCGGCGCCGCGAATCGTGTACACTTCTGCCGTTTTCACACTTCATGGATCCGATTACTCACGGCATCGCCGGCGCGCTTCTGGGGAAGGCATTCTTCTCAAAGCGCGAGGAGCGAGTCGCGATTTTCGCCTGCACGCTGGGCGCGGTCTTCCCCGATGTCGACATCGTCGCCGAGCTGGCCACGCGCGACCCGCTAGGCATCGTCAGGTACCATCGCGCGATCACGCATTCGTTCGTGGGGCTGCCGGTGTTCGCCGTGTTGCTGGCGGTGCTGACGCGCGCGCTGCTGCCGTGGGTGAAGCGCCGGTGGCCGCGATTCGCCGAATGGGAAGCGCCGCCGCTGTGGCTGCTTTCCGTGATCTACGGCGTGGGAATCGCGAGCCACATCGTGCTGGACGGCATGACTTCATTCGGCACGCGCATGCTCTACCCGCTTTCCACGCGGCGCGTGGCCTGGGATCTGCTGTTCATCATTGATTTCAGCTTCACGTCGATCATTCTCGTTCCGCAGGTGATCCCATGGATCTGCCGGTTTCCAGAGCGCGCGCGGGGGCGCGCCCTGAAGATGTGGATCGCCTTTACGGCCGGGGCGGTTGTTTTCTGGCTGATGGCGCGTGCCGCGGCATATCCATTTCATTTGTGGATCGTGGCGCTGGCGAGCGTGATCTTCGCGGGGCTGTTCTTCGTGCCTGCGGCCGGGGGGTTGGGTTCCGGGCTCACGCGCGCGCATTGGGCGCAGATCGGCGCGTTTGTGGCGCTGGTTTATCTGTTTGCGTGCTCGGTGGCGCATCATGTGGCGATATTGCAGGCAAAGCGATTCGCCGACGAAAATCACATCACGATCGAGCGAATTGGCGCGCTGCCGATTCCGCCGTCGCTGCTCGATTGGGGCGACGCCGTGCGTTCGCCGGATGCGCTTTACGAATCTCAGTTTGATTTGCGGCAGCCGGGGCCGCACCCGTTCCGGTTTATCCCCGATTCGCCGCCGGATCAATACATCGCCAAGGCCTTGCAATTGCCGACCGTGAAGCTGTATTTGAGCTTCGCGCGGTTCCCCTCCGTGCAAAGTTTTCGCGACGGCAACCAGCATGTGGTCGAGCTGGGCGAGAACCGCTTTCAGGATGGGCGGCGCCGCGGGCCGCAGCCCTTCACCTACGAAGTGATCTTCGACGCGGACGGCACGGTGGCCGCCGAAGGCTGGCTGACGAACGGCATGCTGCAGAGCCGTATGCGAAGGATTGTCCCGCAGATCGACAATCCCACCGCGCCGGCGCCGAAGAAATCGTCGTGAAAATTCTGATCTTCAGCGACATTCACGGCGACGTGCGGGCGCTGGCGCGGATCGTCGCGCAGCCGGCAGACCTTTATATCTGCGCGGGCGATCTGGCGACATTCGGCAAGGGCCTCGAAAAGTGCGGCAAAATCCTCGCGCCGCTGGGAGAGAAGCTCTGGGTTCTGCCGGGAAACCATGAGACGGACGCCGATATCCGGGAGTTCTGCCGCCGGTTCGGATTCGTTGAGTTCCATCGCCGCGTGCTGCAGACGAAGTCGACGCCGTGGGCGGGCCTCGGCTACAGCAACGTAACTCCGTTCAAAACTCCCGGCGAATACACGGAAGAGGAAATCGCGGAGGCGCTGGCGCAATTCGACGGCATCGCCGGACTGAATCTGGTGATTCACGTGCCGCCTCACGGGACGCGACTGGATGAATACGCGCCGGGCAAGCACGCCGGCAGTACGGCGCTGCGCGCGTGGGTGGAGCGCGAGCAGCCGGCATACCTTTTCTGCGGCCACATTCACGAAACGGCGGGATTGTCGGACCAGTTGGGCGCGACGCAGTGCATCAACGTGGGCAAAGAAGGATACACGCTCGAGATTTAGCGGCTCGCCAGAATTGCACGCCAGCGGCGCCGGCGAACGAATCGCCTACCGGTTGAAGTTCTTCTCCGCGGGATAAATCACCAGCTGGCGGTTGTCGCCGCTGCCTTCGCTTTCGGTGCGCACGCCGGCGGCGCCGGTGAGCTCGAGATGCACGATGCGGCGTTCGCGCGCGGACATCGGATTGAACTGGAACGGCTGTCCGGTTTCGCGCACACGCTGCGCGGCCACGCGCGCGGAGAGTTTCAATTCCGCCAGGCGCGTGGCGCGATATTCGCCGCAATCGAAGCGCACGCGATCGTGCAGCCGCGGATCGAGCCGCAGCCAGCGGTGCGCGATGTGTTCCAGAGCGAGCAGCAGCTCGGCATTGTGCTCCAGCAGCAGTTCCTGATCCGCGCCGCTGAATACCACCGCGACTTCCGCTTCGTTGTCGCTGGTCGAGGTCATCTCGAATTGCAGCTCGAGCCCCATTTCGCGCACGGCCACTTCCAGATAGCGCCGCACCTCCGCCACAGCCCGCGGGACATCGAGAGGCGGGGGAGGCGCAGTCTGCTGGCGGCGTTGAAAAGGCCGGCTGGGGCGCCGGTTCGCCTGTATCGGCCGATTTCCGTTCATTGCTTTTTCTTACCTTTGTTCTTGAATGGGCTGTTGGTCGGCAGCGGCCGCGTCCGGTTCAGATAATACTGCTGGCCCACTGCGACCACATTGCTGGTGAACATATAAAGAGTCAGACCCGCCGCATAGCGGAAGAAAAACGCGATGAACATGAGCGGCATGAGCTTCAACATGCGCTGCTGCGCCGGGTCGACGGCCGCTGATTGCGGCGTCATGGCCGTCGAGATGTACATGGTAACCGCCATGGCGATCGGAAGGACATACCACGGATCCCGAACCGAAAGATCGTGCACCCACAAAATCCACGGCGCGTGGCGCAATTCGATGGCGCCGGTGAGCACGCGCCACAGCGCCCACCAGATCGGCATCTGCATGAACATCGGCAGGCATCCGCTCATCTGCGCCAAAGGATTGATTCCTTCGCGCTGGTAGAGGGCCGCGAGTTCATCCTGCTGGCCTTTGCGACGCGGATCGGTCATCGAATACTTCTTGTACTTGTCCTGAATCTGCCGCATTTCCGGCGCGATTTTCTGCATGTCCTGCATCGATCGCCAGCTTTTCATCTTCAGCGGGAATACGGCGATGTTGATCAGCAGCGTCAGTATGACAATCGCCCATCCCCAATTCGGAATGTAGCGATGCAGCCATTGCAGCGCGAAGAGCAGCGCCTTCGAGATCGCGCTGACAAAGCCGAAATTGACCAGACCTTCCAGAGACGGCTGCACCTTGGCGAGAATTCCCAAATCTTTCGGTCCCACGAACATCCGAGCCTTGAAAGGGCCCGCAACCATGGGTCCGGCTGCCACTTCGGCTGCCGGCTCGCTCGCCGGCTGGCTGTCCGATCCGGTGAAATGGTGCCATTGCTCCCAGTGCCAGAGCGTGAGGTCTGTGCCGTTAGGAATAAAAGCCGCGGCGAAAAACTGATCCATAATGCCGGCGAATTGCAGCGGCCCGGGCTGCTGGAAAGGCTGAATCTGGTTGCCCGAGACGCCAATTTTCTTCAACGGCAGGATGTTGAGGCTATCGCCCTGCTTGTAGAAGACGTTCGCGAGCTGCTGAGCCTGGTAGACGTCCTTGTCTCCGAACCCTCCACGCCAGGCCACGGCCGGCGCGAGCGGCTGCCCGTTGAGCGAAGCCGAGACCTCGATCGACAACTGGTAGCCCGCCTCGAATTTCAGTTTTTTCGAAACGTCGAGATGGCCATCGCTCCAGTGAAAATCGACTTCGGCGGGAGCAGAGAGGCTGGCGACGGACGGAGTGACCTGGTACAGCGCCGCATTCGCTTCGGATTCCAGCTGTTGGTCCGGCAGCATCAGCGACATCGGCCAGCCGAGCTCTTGGGCGTTCGAAGGATTGACGAGATCGAGCGGATGGGGCGGCTTCTGATCGTCGAAGTACTTTTTGAGCGTCCAGCTGCGGACCACTCCGCCGCGATTGGAAAGTTCCACGCGGTAAAGTGGGCTTTCGACCACGACGGTTTGCTCGCCAGTCGCTTGCACCGCCACGACCGGTGCGGCCGCGGGAGCAGGTGTCGTTTGGTTTGCCGCCGGCTTCATGCCCGGCTGAGTCGAGCCGGAGACTGACTTTGAAGCTGTGGCGGCGGCTCCGGACGATTGCGGCGGAGTCTTCGGCGGAGGCGGCTGGAAAAACTTCACCCAGATAAACGTGATCAGGACGACCGCAATTACGAAAACAACCCCGCGCGTCTGATCGGACATCTCCTTCACTGCGATTCACCTGTCGAGCGCGAACCGGCGGCAACGTCCGCGGCGAGCATATCGTCGGGCACGAGATCGAATCCGGGCTTGTTAAAAGGATTGCAACGCAGCAGCCGCCAGACCGCTAATCCCAGGCCGCGCCGCGCGCCGTGGCGCCGGATGGCCTCGACCGCGTAGTTGGAACACGACGGATAGAAGCGGCAGTGCCCCCCGAAAAACGGCGAAAGGAAAGTGATGTAGGCGCGCAGGAGCAGCAGCAGCGTCCAGGCAGCAGGAGACGTGCTTTGCGGCTCGGCGTGGCCGGCTGCGGACAAGCGCGTCATGGCATTTTCGCAGGCGACGTCGCCGGCTCTCGCGGAATCAGCTTCAGCAGCTCGCGCGTGAGCTCCGAAAAATCCGCCGTAGCCGCCGAACTGCGCGGGTGTATTACGATGTCCCATCCCGGAGAGATCTCCTGTTGGTGCAACCTCAGAATTTCACGTAACCGCCGCCGGATGCGGTTGCGCCGCACGGCGCTGCCGAGCGCCTTCTTGATGCTCCAGCCGAACCGGCTGCGTTCCAGACCGTTGGGGCGAACGAAAAGAGTGAATTCGCGGCTCGAACGGCGCTTGCCTTCGCGATACACCACGTCGTATTCGGCGCGGCGAGCGACGCGACATTCGCGCGGCAGTCCACCTCCGGCCACATCAGACTCGCGTGAGGCTGTGACGTCCCTTTTTTCGGCGTCCGGCAAGAACTTTCCGTCCACCTTGGGTCTTCATGCGTTTGCGGAAGCCGTGTTTTTTGTGACGGCGGCGCACATGGGGCTGAAACGTACGTTTCGGCAACGAATTCTCTCCTCTATTTTCGCGGGCTGCGCTGCTTCAGCGGCGGAGTTGGCGCATCGGATGCCCTCGCGGACCCAAGCGAATTTAGTAGTGTATTCGACCGTCGCAACACGGTCAAGGAAGCGTGCGCTGCACGGAAGCTTCTTGTGGCGAGCTCGAAGCGCTCTGCAACACGATACGGACTCTGCCGGGAGCCAGTGCCGAGAAGAAAGAACTACTGCCTCGGTCCACTAATTGCGTAGTTGCAAGGCCCGATGCAAAAGTGGAACCGTAAAATCTCTCGCCGAACACGTGCCGCGGATAGAAACGCGAATGTTTCTTGCCATGGGCGTACGAGCACGGCGATTCCGTCGCGAACTTTCTAGAAGAAAACCCTTAGTGGTCCTAGGAAATTAGTTTAAACTTAGTAGTACTTTAACTCTTGTGCAACGTGTTTCATGGGGGAACACATTTGCAACATTGCGGAAACACTCCTCCCGTGGCCCTCACGGCCCGGGACGACCCCCGATTTAACCGCCTGATAATGAACAGGATGCAATTGGCCCATTTTGGTGCAGCGGGTGCAATAAGGAGAAGGGTCGGCGCACGTGTAGCCTGGCGTTGACGTAGATTCATCGGAGGGGATATGCGCACAAAGGTATTCGCACTAAGCGCGCTACTGATAGCTTTTGCCTTGATCAGCGGGTCGGCATCGGCTGACAGCGTCACAGTTCAGAACGGCAATTTCGGAACGCTCCCTGTGGGCGGGCTGAATATTTCGTGCGGGTCCGGATGTGCATATGACGTCGGCGCAGTCCCGGGTTGGACGGGTACCGGCATGACAGGTCAGTTCGAGCCCGGCGGGTACTTGAGCGGGATACCGGGCGGCAGCACCACGATCGCATACATCAACAGCAGCGGGTCGCTCTCGCAGGACCTCGCCGTGGACTTATTGCCCGACACCACCTACACGCTCAGCGTGTGGGTTGGCGATCGCACGGATGATCCCGGCAATTATTCCTTCTCACTCGACGCCGGTACGAACGTGTTGTGCACTTTCAGCGGGTCGTCCGCGTCTCTTAACGCCGGTGGGTTTGCGGATGAAACCTGCGCCTATACAACGGGAAGTTCTCCTTTCGTAGGCGACTTGACGGTCTGGCTGACCAACAGCACGGGTCAATCGGATTTTGCTGACGTCACCGTCACCACTACGCCGGAGCCGAGTTCAATCGCCTTCGAGTCGCTGGGTTTACTGGCCGTGGTGCTTTTCGGAGCGCTTTACAAGCGGAAGCAGAGTCTGACCGCGGAATAATACCTCCGCCAAGTCGACCGATTTCAGGCCGCGCCGCAGGTTGGCGCGGCCTTTTTATTTTCCGGCGTTCGCAGCAGGCGGCGCGGCCGAAGCAGATTCGCCTAGCCAGGGCTCCAGAATTTGCGCCGCCACACGATCGCCGCGCGCCGACCAGTGTCCGTCGCACGGCAGGAAGTACGACATAAAGTCGCCTCCGGAATCGGCTTCCATCGGGGGCAGCACGACCTTCACCGGAATTCCGTTGGCGCCGCCCCACTGCTCCATCAGCGGTCCCAGTCGATTCGAGCCATTCTGATGAAGCCGCAGGAAATCATTCGCGCGCGGAATCAGGAAAACGTACTCCCTGGCTCCATGCGCAGCCGCCGTCGCCTGAATGTCCTTCAACGCCGTCTCTAACCGCGCGAGATCGGTGTCGTCGAAATCGTTGTATCCGGAATAGACTCCGCGCGTCCGCCAGTACAGGCTCGAGTAGAGATATTGCCCCACGTGATACGACGCCAGGTACGCTCGCAGGATCGCTTCCACATGATCCCAGGCGCTCTGTCCGGAGTTCGGATCAAAATGCCCCGCGTAAAACACCGAAAGATCCGGCGCGTAGTAGGGACGATACCGGTTCCCCTCTCCGATGGATTTCCAATAGGCGTAATCCATGTCGTGGAAATCGTTGTCCGGCAGCACGCCCACCACCACCGTCGTGTGGTCGAAATTCGCGGCCATGGATTTGTAGAGCAGCGCGTACTGCAATGGACCAAAATTCCCGCCGGTGCCGAAATTCAAATGCTCGCGGCCCGTGTCGCGCTCCAGGATGTCGCTCAACCGCTGGTCGTCCGGCAGCCCCAGCCCCTCCACGAAAGAATCTCCCAGCAGGATCGTGCGCGGCTGCGTGGAATGCAGAGAACGTTCGCGATCGCGCGCGCCATAGCTGTTGGTGGTGTACTCCACGCTGAAGCAGCCCTCCTGATGCAGGAAGCGGCCGTTGGGCCGGTGCCACACGCCGAATGCCGGATTAACGTCCGCCCAGAACTGGTTGTAGTTCAGGTGATACGTCGGCTTGCTCGCGGGCCATTTCTTGCGATGAACGATGACGATCGACGCGAGTTCGGCGAGCACCGCGAAAACCAGCAGGTTGACCACCAGCAGGCGCAGAGCGTAAACGAACCAGCCAAAAACTCCGCGCTTGGCTGGCGTCGCGGTCGCGCTGGTCGAATCGCTCACGGCTTTTCAATCAGGAAATCGCCGAGCACCAGGCCATCCATCTCGCTGCGGGAAAATGTGCTGTAGGCGTTCGCGGGCGTGGTCACGATCGGCTCGCCGCGCAGGTTAAACGACGTATTCAACACCACCGGAACTCCCGTGGCCTGCCCGAACCGCTCGATCAATCCGTAGTAGACCGGACTGTGTTCCTTGAAAACCGTTTGCACGCGCGCCGTGCCGTCCACGTGGGTGATCGCCGGCAGCGTGGCGTGGTGCTCGGGCTTCACCGGCATCACGTAAAGCATGTACCGCGCCGGATATTGCTTCACGGCATCATCCAGCTGAAAGTATTTCGGCGCGCATTCCGCCGCCGCGGAGGGCGCAAACGGACGGTACGGCTCGCGAAATTTGATCTTCGCGTTCACGATGTCTTTCATAAGCGGATTGCGCGGATCGGCCAGGATGCTGCGATTGCCCAGCGCGCGCGGTCCCCACTCGAACCGCCCCTGATACCACCCGACCACTTTTCCGTTCATCAGCAATTCCGTCACGCGATCGAAAAGTTCGTCGCGGCTCGCAGTCTGTCGATGCGGGATGTTCGCGTCATCCAGGAACGCCTTGATCTCACCCGGTCCGTATTCCTGTCCCCAATACGCGTGCTCCATCCGAAATCCCCGGGGCTTGCCCAGCACCGAATGATAGACCCACAGCGCCGCGCCCAGCGCCCCGCCCGAATCCCCCGCCGCGGGCTGGATGAAGAGTTCATCGAAACCGGATTCGCGCAGGATGCGCGTGTTGGCCACGCTGTTCAACCCGACGCCTCCCGCCATGCACAATTTCTTCAGCCCGGTTTCTTTTTGGACCGCCCGCGCCATACCCACCAGCAGATCTTCCGTCACGCGCTGGATGCTCGCGGCGATATCGGCGTAGTGCTCGTTGGCGCGGCACTGCGCCAGATAATCCGCTGGTTTTTCCCCGAAATAGCGGGGATAGCCGGTCGATTCGGTGAAAAACGGCAAATTCGGCGGCCGCGGCTCTCCGAAAAGATTCACGAATTTCCGGTTGAACATCCGGTCCGTCGAATGCTGAAAGCAGAAATATTCCATGTTCAGCGAATACGAACCGTCGCCGTGCTGCTCCACCACCTTCCACACCTTGTCGGTGTACCGCGGCGTCCCGTAGGGCGCCATGCCCATCACCTTGTATTCACCCTCGTTCACTTCGAAGCCCAGGAACGCGGTGAACGCGCTGTAGAGCAGCCCGATCGAGTGCGGAAATTCCACCTGCTTCGTCAGTTTGATCTGTGTGCCGTGCCCCGCTCCGAACGCCGTGGTCGTCCATTCGCCCACGCCGTCCACGGTAAGAATCGCCGCATCCTGAAACGGTGAGCAGAAAAATGCGCTGGCCGCATGCGACACATGATGATCGGAGAAAAGAATCTTCTCGCGGTCCACTCCCAGTTCCGATTCCAGCGTGCTGGCCACCCACATCTTGTCCAGCATCCAGCCGATCATCGACTCGCGGAACACCTTCAGCGACTGCGGATACGTCTGCAGCACGCTGGCCATGATGCGGTCGAATTTGCGGAAAGGTTTCTCGAAAAAAACCACGTAGTCCAGTTCGCGGCCTTCGATCCCGGCCTCTCGCAGGCAGAATTGGATGGCGTGGGCGGGAAAATCGTAATCGTGTTTCTTGCGGGAAAATCGCTCTTCTTCGGCGGCCGCGATCAGCTGCCCGTCGCGCAGCAACGCCGCGGCGGCGTCGTGGTAGTAGCAGGAGATTCCAAGGATCAGCATCAGCTACTGCTTCTGGGCCCAGCTCACATCGTGCGTTTCAGGCGGGATTTCCGTCCAGCTCGCGGGATGCTTTTTCAGCTTCAGCGGATCGGAAAACATCCGGGCCAGCACGCCAAACGGCAGCACCACCACCGCGTACAGCACCGTCAGCAGCACGCGCGCCTGGAAATTGCCGATTTTGCGCGCCAGGCGCTTCCAGGCGTCCCAGGCAGCCTTCACGTTCTGCACGAAAGCGTTGGCCATCGAGTGTGCGTTTCGCCTAGAAGAGGGTATAGATGAACGGCGCCAGCGCGGAGCTTTGCGCCACCACGATGATCACTCCGGTCAGCAGCACCACGAAAATTACCGGCAGCAGCCACCAGCGTTTGTTGCGCGCGAAAAACGAAAGCAATTCGCCGGCGATGCCCACGCGCCGGGCGGTAGTGCGAACAAACTTCATTTCCGCTCCCTTGCGTTGAAAATCCACGATAGCATCCTGCGAACAATGTCCGCAAGCGCAAGAGAACGCTGTTTTCGCGAGTCTAGGCCTGATTTTGCGCGATGGATAGGCCGCGATCTGTGGCCGTCGCCACGAATGCGATCAGAAACAAGACCGCGAACAGCAGATCGACGCAGCCCAGCCCCAAATCGCCGGCACTCAGCCGGTGCTGAAGGTAAAGCACCGCGCTCGGAATCCCGAATGCGAGCTTCTCTATCGCCGATACGATCATCAGCGGCCGGAATCGCAGCGGGTCGCTGCCGATCACAAAAAACGCAAACTGCCAGGCCAGCGCCACGCCCGCAAATCCGAAATAGAAGGCTGGATGCGTGATCGGCGGAGGATCCTTCTGCCCAATCATGTTGAAAATAAAGTAGAGCGGCGTGAGCGTCAGCACGCCCCAAATCCCCGCCACCCAGAATACGATCTTGGCGAATTTCATCTTCGCCCCTCGCAAATCCAAACCACCGCCGCCCCGCCGGTCAGAAACCGGTAGCGCCGAATGCCTGCTTCACATGCGGCTTCAGCAGATACGTCGCAATCCACAAATTGATTCCGATCAGCACCAGGCTCCACAACACCGCGAAGATGCGGAAATGAAAAAGTGAGCCCAGCAAACTCAGTGCGTTCAGTGCCGCGCCCAGAAAGCTGAACACGATCACCAGAATCCGCGCCCAATTCCACAACTTGAACATCCCCGTTCCGATCACCGCATACAGCGCGGCGAAAATCAGGAAGAACACGCCAAACGCCACGCCGCCCACCGTGGCCAGCATCCCCATCCCCGGACGCGCGGCCATATTCGCGATCATCGCGCCGCCCACGAACATGCCGAACGCCGCCAGCACCAAAAGCCCTGCGCCGATATATGCCAATACGCCTAGGACGGTCACGCCATCGGGACGTTCCATTCGCGCCTCCTCAGTGGGATAAGTCGTTTCACGTCAAGCAGCCAGGCCCGTACTTTCGCCCGGCCTGATTTTTCGCGACGGTACGCCAAGCCCCACTCTCGGTCAAGCGGAAAGAAAACATATGCGCCACTGTCGATTGATGTAAACTCCCCCGAGCCGAGCCAATTGAATGGACCTGACCCAGTGCGGTGGGCATTGGGCCGTGGTGGGAGTTCCCGTGAGCGCGCCAGCCGCGAAGCGTCTGCGAACAATTGCCGCCATTTTTCTCGCAATGCTCGTGGTTTGCCCGATGGGCGCGCATCGAGCCCTCGCGCACCCGCAGTCGCAGCAGTTGCAGGCCCCGCCCGCTGCGCAGCCGGCCCCGGCGGCTCCCTCTCCGGCTTCGGAATCCCCCGCACCCGCTGTCCCCGCGAATTCCGATTCCGCCGAAATGACCAGCGAGGAGACCTCCGTCCCACTGCGCGTCATGGTCAATCTCGTTCCGCTCCGCGTGATCGTGCGCGACTCCAAAGGCAACGCCATCAAGACGCTTCACAAAGACGATTTCCAGCTCTTCCAGGACGGCAAGCCGCAAATCATCTCCAATTTTTCGGTCGTTGAGCCCCCTCGGGCCGGTCCGCCTTCGTCGACAGGTTCCGGGACTTCGACTCCGGCTTCCGGCGCGCCGCCGCCTTCCGGATTCGTTCCCCCCTCGCGCTTCGTCGCCATGCTGTTCGACGACGCGCACCTGAGCATTCAGGACGCCATGCAGTCGCGTCTCGCTGCCATGAAGTATGTCGACGCGTCCGTCGGCCCCACCGATCGAGTCGCGGTCTTCACCATGTCCGGCCAGTTCCAGGCCGATTTCACCTCCGACCGCGACAAGATTCACAAATCCCTCGCCAGCATAATGCCCCGCTCCGTCACCGCCGTCTCGGAAACCACCGATCTCGATTGCCCGCCCATGGATCCCATCGAGGCCGACGCCATCCAGAACCACAACGACCAGCAGGCTCTCGATATCGCCACTGCTGACGCGCTCACCTGCTCCGCGGCCGTCAACAACAACAGCGTCTCGGTAAACGGCCAGTCCACCGGCATCTCGCCCGCACAACTGAGTCAGGCCCAGGCGCTGGTGCAGGCCGAATCCATGCACGTCGAGCAGCAGACCGAACAGGAAACCGAAGCCGTCTTCCGCCGCTTGCGCGAGCTCATGGCGCGCATGGCCATCCTGCCCGGCCAGCGCAATATCGTGCTCATTTCTCCCGGCTTCATTTACGTCAATAGCGAGGTCGAATATTCGGAGCTGATCGATACCGCCATCCGCCAGAACATCTTTATCAATACACTCGACGCGCGCGGCCTCTACGTTCCCGACCTGGGCGGCGACATCAGCCAGCCGACCACCGACCCCAATCCGGTCTTCGCCGGAAATCGCACCGCCTGGCGCCTCGAGGCCCAGCAACGCCAGACTCAGACGCTCATTAACTTCGCCACCGATACCGGGGGGTGGGCCTTTCACGACAACAACGATCTGGCGCAAGGCCTGCGCCAGGTCGCTTCCGCGCCGGACACCTACTACTTTCTCGCCTACGCTCCAGCCAATTTGAAATTCGACGGCAAGTTTCACTCCATCAAAGTGACCCTTGCCGGAAAGCAGAAATACTCGGTCCAGGCGCGCCGCGGATATTTCGCCCCGCGCCACGGCGAGACGCCCGAAGAAGCCGCGAAACGCGACATCGAAGACGCCGTTTTTTCGCAGGAGGAGCGCCACGCGCTCCCCATCGGACTTCAGACCCAGTATTACAAGACCGATGCGACCGATGCGAAGCTGGCCGTGCTCGCCCACGTCGACTTGACCCGCGTGCGCTTCGAGAAAACCGCCGGGCGTAATGTCGACGATCTCACCGTGGTCGCCGCGATTTTCGATCGAGACGGAAATTTCGTAACCGGCACGCAGCGCATCCTGTCCATGAAGCTGCGTGACGAAACGTATCAGAAGCTCACGCACTCCGGCGTCACCGTGCGGAGTAGTTTCGATCTGAAGCCCGGGGACTAC